>WNFA01006571.1_pt1 | contig 14379 bp, 8 predicted proteins | sample 5400481 | NCBI WGS metagenome assembly WNFA01 (sample SAMN13153340, study PRJNA577476) | soil metagenome | isolation source: 120 cm saprolite under Douglas fir tree site 2 hole 1 replicate 2 | place: USA:California | collected 2015-04-18 | reverse complement strand
CGGCTCAAGGCGTTCGTGCGCGACGACGGAAGCGGCCCCCATACGATTGACTTCAGTCGGAAAAAGGCATATTCGGCGCTGACCTTCAAGAGGACCTCTGCCGAGACCGGCAAAGCCTGGGCGGAAAACCCGCCTGCTCCCAACATTGATGGCACGACGGGCGCGGCAGGCGGCGTACCCATCAAAGCGGCCGGCCAAGTTATCGGCGCTATCGGTGTGAGCGGAGCTCCGGGCGGCGACAAAGATGAGGCCTGCGCGAACGCGGGCATCGCTAAGATTGCCGCGGAACTCAAGTAGTCAGATTGGTGGATGCAGGAGGCGCGCCGGGCGCTCGGTCTGTTCCTGACTGCCGGCGCGCCGCACGCTGCCGAAACTCGTGGCTTCTTGCAGACCTGCGAGTAGGTGTCCACGAATTTAGTGGTTCGATGGCTGTATCTATTGGGGGAAAATGCGCTCTGGGGCTTTCAGGGGTTAAAACCCCTGAAGAAAGCGCGGACTCTATGTCGTGCCTATCCTTCCTTCGTCAGGATGAAAAGGCACGACCCACAAACCTTTCTGCTTTTTCCGCACAATGTGTACCTGGTCGGATACGGCCCTGAATTCCGGCCCGATCAGGCCTTCAGAGCGGCCAGGACGCGCTGCGGGGTAAACGGCACCCTGCGCAGGCGCGCGCCGGTCGCGTCGAAGATCGCGTTGGCGATCGCGGCCGTGATTGGCACGATCGAGGGTTCGCCTCCGCCGAGAGGCTGCATTTCCGGCCGATTGATAAGTACGATTTCGACGTCCGGGACCTGATTGAATCGGATGACGGGGTAGCTGTCCCAGTCGAGATTCTTTTGTCCGGTGGAGTCGAATTGAACCTCTTCCAACAAGGCCCGGCTCACTGCCTGGATGATATTTCCCTCAATTTGGTTCTTCAGACCGTCGGGATTGACGATGAGGCCGCAGTCATGCGTCAAAGTGACTTTCTTGACGTTCACTTCACCTGTTGACTTATCGACCTCGATTTCCGCAACGGCGGCGACCATGGTATTGGCCCGATTGACAGCGGCGACGCCTCTTCCCGCGGCCTTCGTTCCGCTCGAAGCGGGTGCGGGAGATGGGCGGTCGGTCCAGCCTGCTTTCTTGGCCGTTGCGACGAGAACTTCGGAAATCCGCTTGTCGCTGGTGAGGTAGCGCAACCGGAACTGCACTGGATCCACTTTCAAATACGAAGCGATATCATCGATCATGGATTCGCTGGCGAAGACGCGAGCCAAGTCTCCCGGCGCGCGAAGATTGCTGGTTCGCAGGGGCCAGTCGCCCTGTTGCACCCACGGAATATCCGCAGCCAGAACCTTCTGGTTTTCGAACGTATAGATTTGGCCGCCTCCTCCAGCGCCGTTCAAAAATCCCGGAGTGGTCGGCTTGAGGCCAATTTGACTCGATGCGAGCAGGGGATTTCCTTCCGACGCGGTCCAAGGAAAACTGCGGTCCATGTAATCCCATGCAATGACCTTACCCTGGTCATCCACGCCGGCGCGGACCGTTGTGTACTGGGCCGGTCCCTTGGGGTCCCAGGCGTGTTCGTCCTCGCGCATCCACTGCACGCGAACGGGTTTTCCGACAGCGCGAGACATCAGCGCCGCGTCCTCGGCCGTGTCATCACACTCGAGTCGTCCGTAACTCCCTGAACCTTCCCGGTACATGAGGTGGACATTTTTCGGGGGAACGTTCAACATCTTGGCAATGGCATCCCGCGTCCGGAATGGCCCCTGGGTTCCGGCCCAGATCGTCGCTCTGTCTCCCCGAACATCCGCGACGGCGCAAGGCGGGCCCATCATGCCATGCAACTGAAACGGCCAGTAATATGTGGCTTCAAATACCTTGTGCGCCTGCGAGAAGGCGGAGTCCGGATTTCCCCGGTTCGTCACAACGTTTTCCCTGAAGCTCTTGGTGTTCTTCAAATAGTCGAAAACTTCATCCGGTCCGGACGGCATTTTGAGTGTTGGCTCCGACCACGTCACTTTCAGCGTCCGGGCTGCCTGGATCGCCGCCCACTCCGTCTCTGCCACGACGCCGACAAAACTGCCCTCGCGCACGACTTTCACGACGCCTGGAATATTCTTGATCGAACTTTCGTCCACATTCGACGGCATGGAAAGCGACGTCGCCGGACGAACGGCGCGACCGTGAAGCATTCCCGGGACGCTGACATCCTGCGAGTAAACGAACTCACCCGTGAATTTTTCCGGCAGGTCGACGCGGGGAATCGATTTTCCGACAATCTTGTAATCTTTCGGATCCTTGGCGGGAACTAGCGGCGCTACCTTCATGTCCCAGCCGTTTCCGCTGGCTGTGATTTTCACGTTGAAGCGCTTGCCGCCCAGGAGATCTCCGTAGGCAATTTTCCTAGAGGGATTGCCTACGACGCTGACCACGCCCTCGGTGACGGTCAGCTTGTCCACTGGCGAATCAAGCCTCGCGGAGGCGAGCTTGAGCAATTCCTGGCGCGCCGCCGCGGATGCCTGCCGCAGTTGCGGGCCGCCCCGCTCGATGGTTCTGGCTGCCGCCGTGACTCCCTGGTCGACGGCCTTATCCGTGTCGCCGGAATCCATGTAGACTTTGTCGAAGCGCACATCGAGTTCTTCGGCCACAACCTGCGCCAGGGCGGTCACCACACCCGTGCCGAGCTCGACCTTGCCCGTGAAGACGGTGACGGTCCCGTCCTTGGCGATTGCGATCCAGGAATCGAGCACGGTCGGGTCCATGCCGTCCACGGACAGGCCGTCGCCTTGCGCAAGCACTCTCGAGGCAGAGCCAAAAAAACTAAAGCTCACGACGAGGATGCCCGTGCTCTTCAGAAGATCTCTGCGGGAGATGGATTTGGTTTCCATGTTCGGCTCTCCTTCGGTCAGGCTTTCGCACTTGCGCTTGCGGCTCGCTGGACGGCGCGGATGATCCGCAGGTGAGTGCCGCAGCGGCAGATATAACCGTTCAAGGATTGCTTGATATCCGAGATCGATGGATGGGGGTTTTTATCGAGCAAGGCCTTCGCGCCCATGACCATGCCGTTCATGCAATAGCCGCATTGCGCTGCCTGCTCTTCGATGAACGCCGTTTGCAGCGGATGAGGATGGGCGACGCTCCCCAAACCCTCGAGTGTCGTGATGCTCTTTTTTTGCGCGGCGCCGGCGGGGATAGTGCAGGACCGGACCGACTTTCCGTCCATGATCACCGTGCACGCTCCGCACTGGCCCAGGCCGCAGCCAAACCTGGGGCCATGCAGTCCCAGGTTGTCTCGTAAGACGTATAAGAGGGGCGTGCTGGAGTCTGCATCGACGACTCGCGCCTTGCCATTTACATTAAGCGAGATTTTCGCCATGGCGAGCTTCCTTTCTTGACTGACCAGCGGAAAATAAATAGGTCCCGCATTCAAAACTCAAAAATTCCCTCATCATAACTATCCCATTACCGCGTAATATACACCCGTCCGCGCCCAGATGGGAAGTCTGACCGAAGTTTTTGTGCAATGACCAAGGAAACTCTGCGATGCGCAGTGCGACCTGCTGAGGCGAACGCAAGAAGTCTGTATCGGGCATCGCACCTTTGCACAAACCGCAAGGATGCGGCATCCGGAAAACCAATCGGCTTTCAATGGCGGACCACCCGCCTGCCCTTGAGGTTAGACGATGGTGGGTTCCGCGGGAGCGTGTAGGAGGTCATCGATGGCCGCGAAAAGATCGCCGACATCGAGAGGCTTGGAAACATAGCCGTCCATCCCGGCTTTGAGACAGAGCTCCCTGTCACCCACCATCGCGTGAGCGGTCATCGCAATGATGGGGGTGTGTTTCCCGCTCTTCATTTCCCGCTGCCGGATGGCAACAGTAGCCTCCAGGCCGTCCATTTCGGGCATCTGAACGTCCATCAATATGAGGTCGAAATGTTGTGATTCATGAGCTTCCAGTGCCAGCTTGCCTGTCTGCGCTATAGTAACTACGTGGCCTCTCTTTTCCAACAGGCGAACCGCCAACATTTGGTTCACCGTATTGTCTTCAGCCACGAGGATTCTCAATTGCCGCCGGCTTTCACGCAGCAGATGGCGGGTGATGACCGGCAGACTCTTCTGGCTTCGTTGTTGCGATCCCAGCGCCATCTTGATGGCTTCGAGAAGGTCCGAACGCCTGATCGGTTTGGGCAGGTAGGCGTTGATTCCGAGGTCCCGGCACCGCTCGGCGTCGCCACGCACCCCCGCTGAAGTGAGCATGATGATGACGGACTGCGAATGGTCCGGATCCTGCCTGATTGCTTTTGCAACACCGAATCCGCCCAGTTCCGGCATCTGCGAGTCGAGCAGGACTAGAGGGTATGCGTTTTCTTTTCCGCTCACTCGTTCCAGAGCCACGAGTGCTTGCGGTCCGCCTTCCGCCAGAACCGGTCTCATCCCCCAACCGACAAGGGTTTCTTCGAAGATGCGCAGGTTGGTGGCGTTATCATCCACAACCAAAACCGGAAGATCGCGAAGCATTTCAATGTCGACAGGTTCGAAGCGGACGGGAGAATTTTTCTGCAAAGCGAAACGCGCTTCAAAATGGAACGTGCTGCCCCGGCCCGGCTCACTCTCCACCCAGATGCGGCCACCCATCATGTTTACGATTCGGGAGCAGATCGCCAGACCTAAACCTGTGCCGCCAAATTTGCGAGTCGTGGAAGTGTCCGCCTGTGTGAATGCTTCAAAGATGGTGGCCTGTTTTTCTCGGGGGATGCCGATGCCGGTATCCGTTACGGCAAAATGGAAAACCGCCGCTTCCTCCGCCTCATCCTGCTTTTCGACAACAAGGACAACTTCGCCCTCCGATGTAAACTTGATGGCATTGCCGAGCAGGTTCAACACAATCTGGCGCAAACGAGTGGGGTCGCCCTGCAAGGCATCGGGAACATCCGGAAGGACATGGCAGACGAGTTCGAGCCCCTTTTGGTGCGCGCGGAAGCTCACGGTTTTCATGGTGTCGTCGAGGGCGTCGCGCAGGTTGAACGCGATCGTTTCCATATCGAGCTTGCCGGCTTCGATCTTCGAGAAATCCAGAATGTCGTTGAGGAGCGAGAGCAAGGAATCAGCGGAACTTCGGACGATATCCAGATACTCGCGCTGTTCGCGGGTCATCTCCGTGTCGAGAGCCAAATCCGTCATGCCAATGATCCCGTTCATGGGCGTGCGGATTTCATGGCTCATATTGGCCAGGAATTCGCTTTTGGCGACGCTGGCGCTTTCGGCGGCTTCCTTTGCCACCACCAGGGCATGCTCCACTTGCTTTCGTCCTGCTATTTCATCAGCCAATTCCTTATTGGCCTGGGAAAGCTCCTGGGTGCGCTCCTGGACACGCACTTCCAATTCGTCGTGTGCTTGGCGCAAGGCCTCCGCTACCCGCTGGCGTTCCGTGATCTCGGCCGCGAGGGATTGGTTGGCCTGCGTAAGGCGCGTTGCATTTTCGGACTCCCGCTCGAAGATGGAGTGCATGCTAACGAAGAGTCCTACTAATACGAGAACACATTGCGCCAACATAAGCGCATGAGCGGCGAAAAATGATGCGTCAAATACCTTGTGAAAGGCGGAAAGGAATTCCAGATGAGCTGCTGTCCCAACAATCAGCGAAACGACCAGCCAGTGTTCGAAATCGTCGTCCTTCCAAGCGCCTTTCAGCAAATATCCGATGACGGCGATCAAAAACATGACAGCTTGAGCCACGCCCGGCGGATGGGTAAAAAACCTGTCCGGAAAGTAGGCCTGCGGGAGCGGTACGAATGCGAAAAAGAGAAAAGTGGCCACTGTCCACGATCCCATGAGGCAGTAAACGTAGCCTTCCTTGATCCGAATCGCTTCTGCCCTCCTTTTTTCGATCTTCCAGGCAGCCAAACTCAAGCACAGAATGAGGGACAGAAATACTTGAGGAACAGCACCGCTCCATGCGGTGAGCGCGGATAAGGCAGAAGGGGTGCGGCCCGCAAGGAACGAAGAGGTGATCGCCGTGTGGTAGCTATTGAGGATTGCCTCTCCCAGAAAACCACTGCCAAGAAGTAAGTAGGCGCTGCTTTTCTTCGTGTAATACCGGACGAGCGCCATAGCACCCGTGGTAAGCCCCAGCAAGGTTGTGGCGGTTTCGATCAACGTGTGGAGCTGGCCGCTGCCGAACCAGTCGGACCGGCGGATAGGGGGGCCAATGAGGAGAAGACCTAAGGCTAGACAACCATAGGCGAAACCCCGGCGTACATTTCGATTCGGGCAAAGAGATATCATTGGATATCCTATCGGCCGGATGAACGTGGGGCATTAGGGTCTCATCGCCGGTGATTTTGATGCATCGAGTTACACAGGCCGCCGTGAAACCTGTTTCATTTTGGGAATTTCCTTCACGCCGGCACGCCCGGCGAAGACTGCAAGAACACCCCATCCCAGTAGTTGACCGTCGTTTTATATGGAGTTGCCTTGCCTTGGGGATTAGGACGTATACTCTGGAGTTGGGTAGGGGTCCAATGGACAGCGTATTGGTGATTGAAGATAGCCGTGCGATGCAGCGAACTCTGCAGCGCCTGTTCGAGTCAGACTCGCTGGAGGTCCAAATTGCCTCCGACGGAGTCGCGGGTCTCGAAATGTTCCGGAAGCAGCCGCCCAGCGTGGTTGTTCTTGACTTGAAGCTTCCACGCCTATCCGGCAAGGAACTTTGCCGGACCTTCAAGACACAAATGCCATCTGTGCCGATTGTGGTCTTAAGCGCGGATACCGACGTCGAAGACAAGGTCCTGCTGCTCGAACTCGGCGCCGACGACTACGTCACAAAGCCGTTCAGCCCGAAGGAATTGCTGGCCCGTGTGCGCCGAGCGATGCGGCGCAATGGACCCAAGACGCAGGCCGCTTCAAACGTCGTGCAGACCGCTATCCACCACGACCTGCTTACTTTCGGCGACCTCGAAATTGACTTTACGGGTATGGAGGCAAAGCGTGCCGGAACCCCCCTCTCCATGACAGCGCAGGAATTCAAGCTGTTGCGATTCTTTGCGGCATCGCCCGAGCGCGTTATCTCGCGTGAAGAGTTATTGAATGAAGTCTGGGGTTATCAGAATTATCCCTCAACTCGCACCGTGGATAATCATATCCTTCGTCTCCGGCAAAAGCTTGAGCTGGATCCCAGCAACCCACGATTCTTCCTGACCGTACACGGGGCCGGGTACAAGTTTGTGCCCGGCAGCAGTGTCGCCGACAAGAAGGATTAGTTCACGGCACGGTGACTTTCATGGCGCGCCTTCGGCTACAAACTCAGCTTCTCATCTCGACCCTGCTGATCATCTGCGCACTAACCGGCGCGATTCTCCTGATTGTCAGGCAAAGCGTTGGCTCGCAAATTGCCGAGCAGGTGCGGGAAAGCACCGCCGCGTCGCTTCGTGAGTTCGAAAGCGTCCAGGAGCACCTGCAGCTCCAATTGTCCAGAACTGCCGCATTGCTCGCAGAGCTTCCAACGCTGAAGGCGTTAATGACGACACGGGACGCGCCCACCATCCAGGACGGGTCGATGCCTTTCTGGAAGCTGGCAGGCAGCGACTTGTTTCTTCTTGCTGACCCGCGCGGGAGAGTCATGGCTCTTCATGTCACCAGAGCGGGATTGGACGCGCGCGGGGCCGACGATCATCTGGCGGCATCCTTGAACGTCGGAGAGGATTCGTCCTGGTGGTTTGCCGGCGGGCGCCTCTATTGGGTATTTCTCCGGCCCATTACGGCCGGAGTTGGAAACAACGCGAAACAACTTGGATTGGTGGCGATCGGCTACGAAGTCAATTCCACGATTGCCGAACAACTCGCCCTCGTTGCTGAAAGCAGGATCGTGTTGGCCGCGAATGGCAAGGTGATCGCGTCGACCTTCACGCCCATGGAGGAGAGCGAGCTGCAGCATCGGATCGTCGCAGGCGAAATTGATCCCGGGCCCAGTTCAGGCGAGGTGGCTTTGGGTGACGAGCGATACAGGGTGGCATCGATTGTTCTTCACGATGGGCCACCGTCTCCCGTGCAATGCTACGTGTTCGTTCCCCTGAAACGCCCGATCGGTTTTATAAATCGGCTCAACCGCACGATTCTCGTCGGCGGAGTCTCAGCCGTGTTTTTCGCCTTGCTGCTGTTGCGTTTTGTCTCGGGTACGATTACGCGGCCACTGGATAACTTGGTCGCCGGCGTCCGGGCCCTCGCCGCCGGCAACTACACGTACTCGATCACGCCGCGAGGGAGCAGTGAAGTCGCGGAACTCGGCGAGTCCTTCTCGAAAATGCGCGGTGAAGTGCTGGCCTCCCAACGGAAACAAATCGAGACGGAACGGGTCGCCGCGCTGGGGCGGGCTGCCAACTCCATCTCCCACGATCTCCGCCACCACCTGGCGGCCCTCGTGGCCAACGCGGAATTCCTGTACGAAGCGGAGAAACTGAAGCTGGATCGCGACGAAATTTACGACGAAATCGGGGCTGCCTCGGAGCAAATTACGGAGTTGCTGGATTCACTCCGCGATCTGGCCGACGAACGGCGCACGATCACACCGGTACCGGCCTCCATCGATCAAACGATTCGCCGCGCAATCGAAGCGGTGCAGGGGCGTCCCGAGCTGCGAAACCGTTCCATTTCGATGACTACAACGGGTGATATGGCGGGTGTGTTCGACCCGAAGAAAATAGAGCGCGCATTTTTTAATCTGACGCTGAACGCGTGCGAAGCCACGGCGGAGCGACAGGGAAGAATCGCGGTTGACATCTTGTCGGCCGAGGAATCATTTGAAATTCGTGTCTCGGATAATGGTTCGGGGATCCCCGCCTCCATACGCGGCACATTGTTCGATCCGTTCGTCAGCTCCGGCAAGTCCAACGGAACTGGCCTCGGCCTCGCCATTGTCAGCAAGATTATTCACGATCATGGCGGCGCGGTGTCAGTCGCGCGCACCTCCGAGTTGGGAACAACATTCCTGATCAAGCTCCCCCGCACGCAGCAGGAATTGGACGAGGTTCCGCAAACGGTGGCTACATAATGATCGGATCCTAAGTCGTGAATTATCCGTCTGCGCTAGATTCCTTGCCGTCAAAGCCAAGTATCAGAGTGGCGCGATCTCCTCTACACAAAACGATACGACAGCGGCAAACTGCCGCCCTGTCATGCCATTTCGAATTTAAAATATACTGACAGTAAATATACGTGGGATGCGCCCGCTCTATTCCTCGTCTCCATCCTGTTCGCTTCCCACCGCAGTTAGTGCGCCGAGCAGACCGTCTGCCTCACCATTGGGGCCGGCGGTAAAGAAGAGAGCGTTATAGGGACCCGCTTTGGCCGAATTGCCAAACGCGAGTGCCCACAAGCCGTCAATCATCAGAGTGGTATCGTCGGGGTTTTTCAACATTCCGATGAACTTGCCGGTGAAGCCATTGAATGCAGCAATCTGGCCGCTGCCGAAATTGCCGACGAGCACTCGATTGCTGAACTCGCCGAAATCGCGAGGCGTCCAGACCATCCCCCAAGGTGAGTTGAACCAAGGACCATGCTCCAGGCGGCGTTCAAGCTTGCCAGAAGTACTGATTCGCCGGCGACGTCATCATGTTGCGCACTATCCTGTTTGGCGTACGCCACGAACAGACTTCCACCAATGTTTTGGACGTTGAACGGAGCATAGCCCTGTGGAATTTCATCATCCTCAAAACTTTCTTCGGAGAAAACCGCACCATGATCTCCGTCTGTGTCGTCGGAAAACCGTGCACGCATAAAGTTCGTGTCGTAGACTTCAATCTCACCGCCGCGGAAATTTGCGACATAGAGGTAGCGCACCCCCTTTACATCGCCGGTCGTGACGCCCTTGTAGACTGCCTTGGGTGAGTTGTCCACCTTGAGTATCGCGTTGTTCGGATCGACGGCTGGATTCCATCCGGAGATCGTGCCGTCTTCCGTCACAAAAATGAATCGTGCAGGCTTATCCGGAGCAAGAGCAAAATCAGTGCTGCCATTGAACACTGTTCCGGTGGGAGTGGAGGGAGAAGAGGAACCATTGGGAGGAGGGATGACGACAACGCGTGGGTTGACGGTGGCAGTTAGTGTAGCTGTTGGCCCTGTGATGTTATAAAGCGTGGACAGGCCGGTGCCATTGTCCGACACCCACCAGGGACTGCCAGTGCTGCGGCTCAGTCCCCACGCATTCTTCAGATTTACATCGGTGGTTGTTGGAGGCACAGTGGGAACGTCTGACACCAGGTTCGTTTGTTTGTAATGCTGAGCGAATGTCAACGATGGAACCCACAGAGCCAGGAACAGCGCTGCTAATCGGGAGAGTTTCCCTGCGGATTGCATGACTGGTTCCTCCGGATCAAAAGGGATTGGGGTTGGATGTCCCGGGCGCTCCCTAAGCCCCCGCCCGGGAGAGTATTGGGACCCGCGACCCCACCCGCGGTGATACGTACGGAGACGCTGGTGCCAAGACTCCCTAAAGCGCCCGGAACCTTACGAGCTTACTTCTACGCCTCAGGCAAAGTGTCACTAAGGTGTCGGATTTTTGTCAAAAACTTGTAACAATTCGAGGTTAACCCGAAGGGCTACAGCCAGTTGAACAACAGAGCGTAGACAGCGCACCGTTTCACCTGTTGAGACCCACCATTGAGGAATAGCGGCGAGCCGCCCGATTGGCTATTACTTTTCTGCTTTCTTCACCATCTTCACGGACATGACGTGGATCTGGCTCTTGTCGGCGTTAACATGCGCGCTGACCTCAACGTGGTGGCCGGCATGCGGCTTGAGGGTATCGGGATTCATGACTTCCCAGGACTTATTGTCCTCATCCGCCACGAACATTACCTTTTCGCCGTCGACCTTCACCGTGCCTTGAATCGTCTTAAGCGGGGCTCCCTGTGGCAGGGCGGCCAGGCCCGGTCTTGCCGCTGCCGTCGGTGCATGAATGAGTGCTGTCACGCCCAGTACCATGTAAATAGCTAATGCCATTGTCAGAATCTTCTTCATGGCGGAAAGTCTCCTTGTACCCGAATCTGCTTTCTTGAGCCTCGTACGTGGACCACCCTCAGTGCCGATCCCAGGCGATCATACGACCGCTTCATGGAGGCTTCAAGAGTCTGTTTGACAGCCACTGCCCGAAACGCTTCTGTAGCGTCGGCCTTCAGGCCGACACTGTAGATTCAAGGACATGCCCGCCTGAAGGCGGGCGCTACATGGGCCAAAATCAGGTTCTCACACGGACTATTCAAGCCCGCCGCCCCGCAATCATCAATGAGGAGCGGTGCAAGACCACACGCCGAATTGCCCGGAGCCGAAGTGGGGCGCGCGTTTTGCGCTATGATGATCCCGTGCAGTCTCCCCTTACACAAATAACGAGAGGTCTTACCGATGGAAATCAAGAAAGTAGGTGTGCTGGGCTGTGGTCTGATGGGCTCGGGCATCGCCCAGGTGTGCGCCACGGCCGGGTTCGATGTGATCTCCCTGGAAATCGAGCAAAAATACATCGACAAGGGTTTCGCGGGAATCCGGAAGTCGCTGGACAAGTTTTCGGCAAAGGGCGCATTGAAGGAGCCCGCGGATCAGATCTTTGCGCGGCTAAAAGGCACCACGAAGAAGGACGATCTTGCCGGCTGCGATATCATCCTCGAGGCCATCATTGAGAACCTGGACGAGAAACGAAAGATGTACGCCTCGCTCGATCCTATCGTAAAACCCGCTGCCATCTTTGCAAGCAACACCTCCTCCATTTCCATCACCGAAACGATGACGGCCACCAAGCGCCCGGACCGTTTTGTGGGCCTGCACTTCTTTAATCCGGTGCCGCTGATGAAACTGGTGGAGGTGATACGCACGATCGCCACCGCCGATGAGGTGTATGAAACGGTGTATGAGTTTGCCAAAAAGCTCGGGAAAGTGCCGGTGCGCACCAGCGATAAGACGGGCTTCATCGTGAACCGCCTGTTGGTACCCTATTTGCTGGATGCGGTTCGTGCGTATGAGGAAGGTGTGGCGTCGATCAGCGACATTGATGCAGCGATGAAGTTGGGCTGCGGATATCCCATGGGGCCGTTTACACTGCTGGATTTCGTCGGGCTGGACACGACGTACTACATTACGAACGTGATGTTCGACGAATTCAAGGAGAGACGCTTCGCGTCCCCGTCGCTGCTGAAGCGCATGGTGATGGCGGGCTGGTACGGGAAGAAGAACGGCAAGGGGTTTTACGACTGGTCAAGTCCGGAAGACCCCGTGCCGCAGGATAGCGCGCTGCGAGGGTTTGCGAAACAATAGTCCGGCCGGGTGCAGCCCCCTGCTAGGGTAGCAGGCCGTAAACGTCCAACTCAGTTTGCGTTCCCACGTACACTTTGCCGTTGGCCACCGTGGGCACAGTGAACTTCACGGCGAGTCCAGCGGTGTCGCGGTTGTTGGGAGCCAACGCGCTGTTGTAGATCTCCTTCGAAAGATCGCTCGCGTCGAATGCGCGAAGAATCGCGGGGGTGTTAGGGCTAGGCGGGGTAGTAAGCGCTCCGCTCGTATCAATCAACCAAATGATGGCATTGTTTGCCCCGTTCGTGGAGACGACGGGAGTGGCGCCCTGTGGGCCCAGAATTTCAGGTGACTGCGAAGCAAGCGCCGTTGGATTGACGACGCCTCCGGCCATTGGGAACGCCTTCAGCTTGCCGTTCCCAGCGGCAACATAGATGGAATTGTTCCAGAACAAGGGAGTGCTGAGAATGGGGCCGTCGCCTACGGGCACCTCTTGAACGCTGGCGCAGTATCCGCCGAAACTGTCGCGGTTGAGCACGTAAAGTTTTCCATTCTTCGCGCCGCCTACCAGCCAGTGCGGTTGTGATAAAGAGCCCGCGGAGTCGGGCAGCAAGACTGGCGCGCTCGAACCAAGATCCTGACCTGAAGTGAAGAGCATTAGTTGATCGCAGGGGGAAAAATAATCCGCTACAGATAACGCTCCTGCGGTGTTGAGACGCAGAAAGCTGTCTCCGTAATCATTTGCTCCGAGATTCACGTCGAACGACCCGTTTCCAGTTGCCACAAAAACATTGTGATTCGCATCCGCCGAAGGGCCGCCACCGCTTTGCCAGATTCCACCTTGCAGACCGCCAGGCGTGACATCAAAAACCATGTTCTGATTCAACGTCATGTTCGGATTCAACGTGGAGGCGTCGTAGCCTATCAGCCAGCCGTGATAATCCCCCAGATCGTGGTGGGATCCGAAAGCGACATACACCGTTCCGTTGTCGAGGAGCAGAGCGGCTCGCTGATTTCCGAGGCGTGGACTGAAAGGTGGGCCAACCGAACCAAGGGGCAAATACTGGATTTCGGTGGGCTGGATCTTTGGTTGTCCCGTTGCGAGATCCAAAGCGCACAGCCGTTCAATGTAGGAAGGTTGGATTTCCATGGTTTGAGTCTCGGCAACGACATAGAGAGTTGAGGAACTCGGATCAATCACGGGCGTGCCCGTTATCCCGATGAAGGGCGAGATATCGTCGCTGGTGATGTCCATGTTGGGTGCCGGAACGGCTTGCTCTCCCGCAGGAATGAGGTTCTTCTGCCAGAGGGGCACGCACGGATTGGTGTTCGCGTCGGCGTCAAAAGCATAGACAGTGTCCTTCTCGGTGGCCACGAAGACGACATTCCGCGTTCCGCTTCCTGGGATGGGGAGATTGGCAACGTAGAGCGGCTGCGCGTATGCATTGCCGTCCAGCAGACACGAAAAAAGCTTACCAAAAGTGGACGAAGCTACGGTTGCGGGAGCCAAAGCGAGTTCCTTTGGATTCTGGCCCGAGCGTGAGTTGTCGTTGCGCCATGTGAATGTTCCCGCAAAGTCGGTGACCTCAACGTTGGCCAAACCGATCACACTTGGATTCGCTTTTAGTGAGGCGGTAATCATCTGATGGCCTGCGGCATTTGGCGGCGTGAACAGGCCGGACTGATCGATCGTTCCGATTGAGCAGTTTCCGACCGGAACGCAACTGACGGCCCAATTCACGAGGTGGTTGTTGATGCCAGCGGTGGTGACCTGCAATTGCAAGGATTGCGAAGTGGTGACACTCGAGAGCTGCGGCGAGATTGATAAAGGCCCTTGAATCCCGCTTGCGGACTGGATGGTGACGCTGGCGGAACCCGACTTGGTCAAATCCGACTGCAAGACGGCAGTGACCGTCACCGTCGGCGGATTAGGAGCCGAATTAGGCGCCGTGTATATAGCCGTGTATACACCGGAGGCAATGATAGCGCCAACCGTCGCGATGTCTCCGCCCGTCTTACCATTCACTTGCCAGGTAACGGCGGAGCTCCCGGCGTTTTGGACACTGGCGGTGAACGCTACGGTGGCGCCGGTAAACGTTTGCGCCGAGGCCGGCGAC
>WNFA01002825.1_pt1 | contig 14381 bp, 12 predicted proteins | sample 5400481 | NCBI WGS metagenome assembly WNFA01 (sample SAMN13153340, study PRJNA577476) | soil metagenome | isolation source: 120 cm saprolite under Douglas fir tree site 2 hole 1 replicate 2 | place: USA:California | collected 2015-04-18 | reverse complement strand
CCACCACCGAGAATTAGTATCCTGGCTTCAGACATAGCAACTCTTTTTGCTGACGATTCGGTTGGAGCAGGCAGATAGTAACAAACTCCTAGTCTTGCTGAAAGCAAAGGTTTTATGCTAACTGGACACTAACCTGAGCGCATGTTAAATTGAATTGCTTTTTAAGTTTAGCGGTTGCCGTCCTTTAGCGGCATAACTGCTGTTAGAGGAGGATCATCGAAGCAAGTGGCGTTAGCAAAGGAAACCAAAGAACAAATAGTATCTGACTTCCGAACCCACGAGGCAGATACAGGTTCACCCCAGGTACAGGTGGCATTGTTAAGTAAGAGAATTAACGAGCTTACAGACCATTTCAAGACCCATAAGAAGGATAATCATTCGCGGCGCGGCCTGCTCAAGATGGTCTCGCAGCGCAGGAGCTTGCTTGATTACTTAAAGCGAAAGGATATTGAACGCTACCACGAGGTAGTGACTCGTCTGGGCTTGCGCCGTTAGTAATCATTGAACATATTTGACCTTCAAAGAGAGAACTTCGAATCTCTGTTTTTTAAAGCCTACGTCTATCGAAGAGCTTGTGGCAGTGCCGAACGTGACGGCGATTTGACTGGAAACAAGCAGACGTGGTCGGCCCTGGCATACAGCATCAGATGCGGCATGAGCTTCACGATTTCGAGAGGCTCGTGCCGCTTTTTGATTGATGCCGTTTTGAGATTTCCCGCCTCACGTTGGCGCGATTAACCAAATACCGGCGCAAGATCACTTGCATAACAAGCGCGGCGGATGAGACGCCGCAGCCCTGAATACTATTCAGGGCTATCGTATGAAGGAGAAAAAGAAGATGCCAGTCAAGAAATATCTTAAAGAATCAATCAAATTGGGCGATAAGGAGTTGACCGTTGAAACCGGTCGTGTGGCCAAACAGGCTGATGGCTCAGTCGTTATTCGTTATGGCGACACGATGCTATTGGTCGCCGCTGTTAGTGCGCTAACGACGCGAGAAGGAATCGATTTCTTCCCTCTCACGGTGGAATACCGTGAATCAAACTATGCCGCCGGACGTATCCCCGGCAATTACTTTCGTCGCGAGGGCCGACCCAATGAGAAAGAGGTTCTTACCAGCCGCTTAATTGATCGTCCCTGCCGTCCTCTTTTCGCAGAGGGCTTTCGGAATGAGACGCAAGTCATTGCCAGCGTTATTTCCGCCGATCCCGACAACAATCCTGACGTTATCGCCATTACTGGCGCATCATGCGCTCTTTATCTTTCAGATATCCCCTTTCTCAATCCAATTGCCGGTGTGCGTATTGGCCTGATCGAAGGCCGTTACATCGTTAATCCGACCTACGACGAAGTACGTGAATCCCGTCTGAATTTGATTGTTGCCGGAACTGAAGAAGCTATTGTAATGGTCGAGGCGGGTGCAACAGAGGTTTCAGAAGAGATCATGGTGGAAGCCCTAATGCTGGCCCACAAGGAGATCAATCGACTCTGTCGCTGGCAGAAGGAACTTTATAAGGCACTCGATATTCAAAAAAGAGAGGTGCAACAGGAAACTCTTAACGAGGAAATGCTGGCGGAGATCCAGGGAAAATATAGTGATCGCCTGCGCGCCGCGCTCGATACCACGAGTCAGGAAAAGCGCGACAGTTATGCTGCGGTTGATGCGCTGAAAAAAGAGGTTGTTGACTCCTATCCTGAAGACCAGCCGGAATTACGGCTGATGGCCAAAAAGATTTTCGATCACCTAAAGGAAAGCATATTCCGGGACGATATTCTCAATAATCGGCGCAGACCGGATGGGCGGAGGTTCTCGGAGATACGGCCAATAAGTTGTGAGGTTGGTTGGCTCCCGCGCGTACACGGCTCGGCCCTTTTTACCAGAGGTGAAACCCAGGCTCTAGTGACGACCACTCTCGGCACAAAAGAAGATGAGCAGTTCATTGACGATCTCGAAAAGGGTGAGCTCAAACGGCGCTTCCTTCTTCACTACAACTTCCCGCATTACTCCGTGGGTGAGGTAGGCCGGTTTGGTTCTTCCAGCCGGCGCGAGATCGGACATGGTGCGCTTGCCCGCCGAGCGATCGAGCCGGTCCTGCCTGATGAGTCAGTCTTCCCTTACACGCTGCGAATTGTTTCTGACATCACCGAATCCAACGGTTCGTCATCGATGGCGAGCGTTTGCGGCGGCATCCTCTCATTGATGGATGCGGGCGTACCGTTGAAAGCACCTGTTGCCGGCGTTGCGATGGGCCTTGTTATGGAAGGCAACAAGTACGCAATCCTGACTGACATCGCCGGGGCCGAAGATCATTATGGAGATATGGACTTTAAAGTCACTGGAACACGCAACGGTATCACGGCGCTGCAAATGGATATCAAGATCGCCGGAATCAATGCCCAGATTATGGCCGAGGCCCTGGAACAGGCGAAGAAGGGACGCTTGTATATTCTGAGCGCAATGGAAAAGACGTTGCCCGAGCCGCGCCCGAGCATTGCGCCCTATGCCCCACGTATCATTCAAATCAAAATCAATCCGGACAAAATCCGTGATGTCATTGGACCAGGCGGTAAAATAATTCGTTCGCTGGTCGAAGAAACAGGTGCGAAGATCGATGTTTCTGACGACGGCACGATCTCAATTGCCACCGCCAGCGGTGAAGCCGCCGATGCAGCCGTGAACCGTATTCGTGGACTAACCGCTGAAGCAGAAGTAGGCCAGAACTATCTGGGCACCGTTTCTCGAATCGTCGACTTTGGAGCGTTCGTGGAGATCTTTCCCGGCACCGATGGTTTGCTGCACATTTCCGAAATAGCTGACCGGCGCGTGAAAGATGTGCGCGACGAATTGAAAGAAGGTCAGCAGATTCTCGTGAGATGCATCGGCAGAGAGGGCAACAAGATCAAGCTTTCGCGCAAGGCTGTTTTAAAGGATGAAAACCGTAAGGCAGAGGCCGCGAGCACAAGCGATCCCGAATAAACCTCGATCAACCTAGTTAGTCAACCGCAGTCTCACTCGTGATAAGTCTTAAAGGTTTGCTTCACCGCAAACCTTTATTTTTGTTGGGGTTCTGCGCCTACTGGTCCACGCAAAGTTGGAATACCGGGCTCATTCATCATCTCTTTCTATCACTAGCGAAGCCGTCAGTCATTGTGTGAAAGCATTTCTGGCAAAGAGAAAACGGTCTCTAAAGGCGTCAAAAAATTAAACCCCCTTCCCATGCTTAAACAGGAACTGGGAAATCACGAGGAGAACCTTCACCCGATGAGGAATCGAGCTTTCCGGTCCATTGCTGCGATACTCAGCGTCCTGATATTGGCCGGCACGCCAGCCCACGCGGGGCCAGTGGCAATCAGCGAAATCATACAGGTGCTGGCTAGTTATCAAAATCCGCCGAGTCTAAGGCTACGGAATGTCTCGCAAAATTCCGGAATCGACCGATCAGGGCAATCAACATCAGTCGGGCAGTCGACCAACGATGACTTTCTTATCGTTCCCTATTCCTCGATTGGTGAGCCAGCAAACGGCACTCCCGATGCCCTTCTTTCAGGCGTTATTGTGAACTTTGGTGAACAACAGACCGGTGTTGATGTAATCGATCAGGGCGACGTCGAGGGCACTGTTTGTGACTGTGGTGAGATCGTACTCCCCGGTGGTTTTCCCAAGTGGCCCCTCTTATTTCTGGCTGCCATTCCCTTCTTCTTCATTCATCATCAGGATTGCGATCATTGTGAAACCACTACCACGAGCCCGACCCCGACCCCACCTTCAATCAAGTCTCCTGAATCAATTCCCGAACCAGCGTCGTTGCTGTTATTTGGCACTGGCCTGGCGGCTTTTGGAGCGGGGCTACGCCGGCGATATGCAAAAGCAAAATTAGCACTGCAGATCCACGCGGAGGAAGGCTGAACCGATGTCGAAATCTAAACAAGCACCCAACAGGTTTCGCAGATACGGCAAATTCGCCTTCGCTGCTTTATTGGCGCTGACCTTCTGCGCTGCGCATTCTTCTTCAACGGCCTTTGCCAGCAAGCCAAAGAAGGCCAAGTACGGCACAATCAAGATTCTTACAACACCCGGTGGTTTTCCAATCGCGGTCGATGGGAGATCATATGGTGAAACTAGTACTGAGTATCGGCCCATCGATCTGGATCCTGGTCTGCATACTCTCGTGATCACTTTGCCGAGTGGGGAGCGTTGGGCTCGCGAAATTGAACTTCCTGCCGGTCGCATTAAGTGTGTCGCGCTGAACTATAGACCCAGTCCGCCACCGCCGCCGAAATCGCCTTGTCCGTTTCCGGTTAATATTTCGGCCCCACCACAGGTGTCCGAGGGAGAAATCATTACCTATACCGCGGACGTGGCCCACAATGGTACTGCCGCACTGCTTTACACCTGGACTGTGAGCCCTGCAAAGGCGCACATCATTAGTGGCGCGGGCACACCGACAATAACAATTGATTCAACTGGACTCGCGGGCCAGCGGATCACAGCTTCGTTGGTTGTTGATGATGGCTCAGGTGATCCTGCGTGTCGCCAAACTGCTCAAGCCTTGACGGTTGTCCCACCAACGCCTAAACGCGAGATCGTGGGAAGAGAGTTTGACACCTGCCGCAGTTGTTCTTATGACGATCAGAAGGCACGACTCGACAATCTCGCAGTCGAGCTGCAAAACGATCCATCGACTACGACCTACATCATGGCCTATGGTGGACGCACCAGTCAGGTGGGACAAGCCGACAGACTCCTGACACGTGCCCGAGATTATCTGGTGACGCAGCGTGGAGTCGATGCGTCGCGCATGACACTCATAAACGGAGGTTTCCGAGAGGACGACTGTGTTGAAGTTTGGATCGTGCCCAGCGGCGCGACACCACCGCGGCCATCGCCAACGGTGCAAGCCGGCGATGTCAGACCAGCTGCGGCCGCGAGAGACCGCAGACGCCGACGAGGTTAAACAATTTCGAGCCAGGGGGGTACCAAAGGGACAAGAGACTAATAACTCTTGTCCCTTTTTTGATTGTAGACCGGGGACCGAGCCTGTTCATCAAGAAGAGAGAAAGCTGCTGTCGCTTCTCTCTTCTTTTCTTTTGAGAGTTTTGACTGCTAGACTGAATAAAACGTAAATACATTTACTTTACACAGTGGCTGCACCAAACATCGATACCATCGTTTCCCTGGCAAAGCGACGCGGCTTTGTCTTTCCTTCTTCCGACATTTATGGCGGGCTCGGAAGCTCCTGGGACTATGGCCCATTGGGTGTCGAGCTTTGCAACAATGTAAAGCAGTCCTGGTGGCGCTGGCTGGTTTACGAACGCGACGATATTGAAGGGATTGATTCTTCGATCATCCTCAATCGAATGGTTTGGAAATACTCCGGACATGAAGATACCTTTCATGATCCACTGGTCGACTGCCGCGAGTGCAAGAGCCGGCTTAGAGCAGACAAGTTGCAAGTCAGTTCAGGGGAAACGGTAACCGCTGGCGCCGATGTCGCTGCAATGATCCGGCAAAAACAGGTCAAGTGTCCCAACTGTGGTTCAACCGATCTCACCGACCCACGACCTTTCAACATGATGTTTCGTACAACTCTAGGGGCCGTCGCAGATGAAGACGATCCCACAGCACTCGCGTATTTACGGCCGGAGACTGCACAAGGGATCTTCATCAATTTTGTGAACGTGCAGACGGCCATGCGACGCAAGATTCCGTTCGGGATTGCGCAGATCGGGAAGTCGTTTCGCAACGAGATTACGCCGGGGAACTTCATCTTGCGCACGCGCGAGTTTGAGCAGATGGAAATGGAATATTTTGTTCATCCTGATGTCGAGCACCTTCAGCTGGTCGATGAATGGGTCGAGCAATATGTGGAATGGTTTACGACTTTGGGCCTCGAACGCGTTAACTTGCGTCTACGTGAAGTACCGCCAGAAGAACTCGCCCACTATTCAAAGCGCACGGTGGATATTATGTACCGTTATTTCCCGGAACGTGCCGAAGAAGAACGGCAGTGGGAAGAACTGATGGGCATAGCCTACCGCACCGATTTCGATTTGCGATCACATTCAAACAAGCCTGTCGATGACGAAGGCAAACGAATCAACCCGGATTCAACCGAAGACCTGTCGTACTTCGACGAGGCGACCAAACAACGTTTCTATCCGCATGTTATTGAGCCTGCAGCTGGCGTTAATCGTACTGTGCTGGCAGTGCTAATGGATGCGTACTCGGAGAAAAAGAATGATAAAGGCGAGACGCGGGTAATTCTGAAACTTCGTCCCCGGTTAGCGCCCATCAAGGCCGCAATCCTGCCGCTGGCGAAGAACAAGCCAGAAATTGTCGGCATGGCTAAAGCGATCAAGCGATCACTGCAGCCTGTGTTGCGGGCCGTTTATGATGACACCGGAGGGATCGGAAAGCTGTATGCACGGCAAGATGAAATTGGCACCCCCTTCTGTGTGACGGTAGACCACCAATCGCTTGAAGACGAAGCGGTCACGGTTCGGGATCGCGACACGTGGGAACAGGAAAGAGTGAAGGTAGCGGACCTGGCGGAACATCTGCAGATGAGATTGAAAGAGTAGGGCGAGGCTGGGTACTGAAATCGGCAGTCAATGATGAGCTGCCATAGGTACTGAACACGCCGATACTAAATTGATTTGTCATGCCGGTAGTCAAAAAGCGCAATCAGCAAACTGAAACTCGGCTGTTACTCGAATCGATTGATCCGGTAGAACTTCCACCAGCGGAGATTAAGGACAATGCGATTCTTATGCAGTTTGATAAGTTCAAACCTTTCATACCCGAACTGTTAGCGGTGTTGCGGGTGGGGACCATTGCTGAACCGGTTCCGGTAATGCTTGACGGTTCGACCTTTGCCATACACGGTGATACCCGGACGTTTTGGGTGAAGCTCTGGCACACTAACGGAAGCGGGATGACCAAGATTGAACGAGCGCAGGTGATCAGCTGTTTACCTTCCACGCGGGGTGTTCAGATTCACGTTGAATCCCCTGACGAATAGCCCGAATCATTTATCATCCGCGAATGATAATTGAAAAAATGAATTGATTCCGGACAAAGTATTTAAGCTGGCGCAGACCGTGCACGATGCCGGTGGTCGTGCGCTACTTGTTGGCGGCTGTGTGCGCGACATGCTGATGGGCGTGCAGCCGAAGGATTGGGATCTTGAAGTCTATAATCTCGAACCAGTAAAACTACGCGAACTGCTCGATCGTTTTGGGCCGGTAAATGTGGTTGGTGAAGCATTCACTGTCTACAAGCTGGACCGTGATATTGACGTTTCGATTCCTCGCCACGAACGCAAATCAGGCCGTGGACATCGTGCCTTTGTGATCGAAGGTGACCCGACGATGAGCATCGTTGAGGCAACACGCCGGCGCGACTTCACTATTAATGCGATTCTGTACGACCCACTCACGTCAGAGATCATCGATCCATTCGACGGACAGCAGGATATTAGTCAGCGAACCTTGCGAATCGTGTCTCCTGATACTTTTGGGGAAGACAGCCTGCGTGTCTTGCGGGCAGCACAATTCGCGGCGCGCTTTGAGTTTGACGTCGAGCCAGAAACCGCGGCGCTCTGTCAGACAATCGAACTGGCAGATTTGCCGGCCGAGCGTATTTGGGGGGAGATGGAAAACCTTCTGCTGCGCGCTCGACAACCTGCTATCGGACTGGACTGGTTGCACAGGTTTGGAGCAATCGATCAACTATTCCCGGAAATCAGCAGCCTGAGGGATGTTCCGCAGGATCCTGAATGGCACCCGGAAGGCGATGTTTTTGTGCATACTCTCCTGGCCGTCAATCGCGCCCGGGAGTTGATTGACGACTTGTCTTACCCCAAGCAAGTCACTGTCATGCTTGCAGTGTTGGCTCACGATTTTGGTAAGCCGCCGACGACGGAGTTCATCGAAGGACACTGGCGCTCGCGCGGTCATGAAGAAGCGGGCGTGGCGCCGACGGGGAAATTTCTGGATCGGCTCAATATACATACGATCGACGGTTACGATGTACGGGGCCAGGTGATTGCTATTGTACGGGAGCACTTGAAACCGGGTGAGTTTTACAAAAAACGAAATGAGGTTGGAGAAGGCGCATTTCGCAGACTAGCGCGGAGGTGTGAGCTGGATCTCTTGTACCGAGTGGCGAAGGCGGATTCACTGGGACGAAATACTGAAAGGGTGCCGCGTGAAAATTGGTACGACGCCACGGCGCAGGAATGGTTTATTCAGCGCGCGAAGGAACTGGAACTCGAACAAGGAGCGCCGGCGCCAATCCTGTTGGGACGCCACCTGCTCGAGTTGGGTCTCACGCCCGGACCGAAGATCGGAGAGATCACTCGAGCGGTTTACGAGATGCAGCTCGACGGCCAAGTGCGAACGCTGGAGGAGGCGAAAGCGGCAGCCCACGAAATACTGGAGAAAAAGTAATCCGCAGATTACGCAGATTACACAGACAAAAAAGGGAAAGAAATCATTGGTCAAAATTGCTCAAATGATATATGACCAATGATTTTCTGCTGCTCCTGCTTTTGGAGTCGGTGTAATCTGCGTAATCTGCGGATTTACGGTCTCGGTTGTTGTTGTGTAAGGCAGTGGATTGTGCCCATACCCCATACCAACGATTCGCAGTTGATCCCCACCACACGGCGGGCGGGAAACAGCCTTCGCAATATATCCAGTGCTCGAGTGTCGTTCACATGTCCGAAGATTGGCGCCAACACTACTCCATTGGCGATATAAAAATTGGCATAACTTGCAGGCAGGCGATCGAGGTTGCGACTGTCGGTGCTCGTGCCGCCGACAACTCCGGGCATCGGTAAGGTAACAATCTCAAGCGGCCGGCCCTGCGCATCGGTCATGTGTCGCAGTCGCTGAAGATTATCTTGCAGTAACTCGTAGTTGGCGTCCGCCGGATCATCTTCCACGGCACAAAGGACCACGCCAGGCGCAACAAAGCGGGCCACGTCGTCGACGTGCCCATCCGTGTCGTCACCGACAATTCCTTCCCCAAGCCATAGCACCTTTTCCACTCCCAGGTATTTTTTCAAGTAGTGCTCGATTTCCGTGCGGCTTAGTTGTGGATTGCGGTTTGGATTTAAGAGACATTGCTCAGTTGTTAGTACGCAGCCAGAGCCGTTAACCTCGATTGAGCCGCCTTCCATCACAATGCCCGGCTCAAAGCGGAGAACATTCAGAACCTTCTCCAGCTGTCGCGGCACACCATCGTCCCTCTTCAAGTCTTCGTACTTATTGCCCCAGGCATTAAAAACCCAATCGTTGTAAGCAAGAGCGTCTTCGTCGTTGAGAAGGAAATTTGGTCCGTAATCACGAATCCAGGAATCCACCGTTTTAATCTGGTGAAAGTGGATATTAGTGGCGGCTTCGAATGTACAGCGTTGTCGCACAGCTTGCTCCGCTGCTTCATCATCTACGAGCAGGTTCACGATTTCGTGCGGCGCAAGTGCGGCCATCATTTGCAGAAAGATCTTTTCCACTTGGGCCACGCGATTGGGCCAAGTCTCTGGATCTTTCGGCCACGAAAGCCACGTCGCACCATGCCGTCGCCATTCGGCGGGCATGTGGTAACCAAGGGCAGCTGGTGTCTCTTGCTGAGATTGTCCCATTGATTCAGGATTTGAGCGCTCGTGTTCTCAGGTACCGATAGATGCCGATCAGGCTGATCAAGATCCAGAACGCTTCCATGATAAAGGCGGAGAGGTTGAAATTGACTGAAAGAGAAAGAATCACGAGACCGGCGCCGAACGCGTTGAGCAGGGAATAAGCAAGCGAGTTGCTGTCGAGACGATTTAGCTGCAAAAGCAAATAGGCAACAATCATAATCACGACACCGACGTTGCCGAGAAAATCAAACAAACCGTATTTCATTTATTCATTTGCCGTAACGGAGTTGCAGACCGCCATACGCCTCGATGCGCCGGTCACGCAGAAACGGCCAGTTCTGGCGAGTTTCGTCGATCTTGTTGAGATCACATTCTACGATCAGCACTTCCTCTTTATCACGCGAAGCTTTGGCAATGATGCGCCCAAATGGATCAGCGACGAACGACTGTCCCCAGAAGGTGAGTTTGCCTTCGTTGCCGACACGGTTTACAACTGCGACGTAAACTCCGTTCGCGATCGCGTGTGCACGTTGAATAGTTTCCCAGGCGGAATGCTGAGCCTCGTTCACGTCCGGCTTTTCTTCCGGGAGCCATCCGATTGCGGTCGGATAGAAAATACACTGAGCACCGCTCAGTGCGGTTAAGCGTGCCGCTTCAGGAAACCATTGATCCCAACAGACTAGTGCGCCGACTTTGCCATACGCGGTATCGTGAGTTTGAAAGCCGAGATCTCCCGGAGTGAAATAAAACTTTTCGTAGTAAAGCGGATCGTCGGGAATGTGCATCTTGCGGTACTTACCGGCTATCTTTCCCGAGGCATCGATGATGACAGCGGTATTGTGATAAACCCCGGCCGCACGCTTCTCAAACAACGAGGCGATGATTGCGACTTTTTTTTGCCGGGCTACCTTGCTTAACGCTTCAGTAGACGGCCCGGGAATAGTTTCCGCTAACTTAAAGAGCTCGATATCTTCCGTCTGGCAGAAATACTGTGAGCGAAAGAGCTCTTGCAAACAAACGATCTGGGCGCCTTGTTTTGCGGCGTCGCCAATACGCGCAATCGCTTTCTTGAGATTGGTGGCTGGCTTTTGTTCACAACTCATTTGGACCAGACCCACTGTCGTCTTGTTTGCTTGCTGCTTTTTTGGCATGCGGCGAAGTATAGCAAAAAACAAAAGTCCAAATGTCTCGGCCACAAAGCGTAATCAGCCTGCATGAGGGTCATTGAGTCGTGGCCACTCGACTACAGAGCGGTAGCGACCGGGTCAATCGGTAGTGGCTCAAAGAGCGCGTTTCAGCACAAACTTGTGCACGCGCGTAATGGGGAGTGTGGGTTGCTAACCCAAGTCTGACAATGGACGACTCGTGCTTTTGCCGTACCAGAGCCTTGCCCACATTTGACCCGGTCGCTACCCGCTCCCCGGTTCTGACGTTGAGTGGCTGTCTAGCATATGTGATGCTACTAAAGTCTCGGCGAATCAAAGGACTCGGCACATCGGAGATGACTCAACGTCAGAACCGAGGAGTGGTAGCGACCGGGTCTGGCGCCGTCTCGCTCAAGGAACGGGGAAAGCTCAATTAATTCCGGCTGAATGATCGCGCTACTTGCACCCGGTCACTACCGCTCGGCGGTTCTGTATTCGAGTGACCACGATTACGTTCCGCGACAGATTGCATCGGTGCCAGGTGGTCTCACTTTGGACATTAGACAGTCGACTTAAGTAAGATGTGCGGTCACTACTAACCCCAAATCTTCAAAGAGAAACCATCATCATGATCGATTTTGAATTGACTGAAGATCACAATGCGCTGGTGCAAACGGTGCGTGAGTTTGCGCAAAAAGAAGTAGCGCCCTACATCAAAGAGTGGGACGAGAAGCAGCACTTTGAGCCGTCAGTATTGAAAAAGATGGCTGAGCTGAATTTGCTGGGTGTGTGCATCCCGGAAGCGTACAGCGGCGCCGGCTTTGATTACATCTCGCTGGGGCTGGTATGCGAAGAGCTCGAAGCGGTCGATACTTTCCTGCGCGTTGTGATGTCTGTACATACGGGTCTCAACTCGCTCACTTTATACACATGGGGCACCGAAGAACAGAAACAAAAATACCTGGTGCCACAGGCGAAGGGTGAAAAGCTTGCAACCTATGGTCTAACCGAGCCTGGAGCTGGTTCGGACGTGGTGGGGTCGAGATCGACGGCGCGACGCGAGGGCAGCGAATGGGTCTTGAATGGTGAAAAGATGTGGATCAGTTTGGCTGACTTGGCCGACAATTTTTTATTCTTTTGCTGGACTGATGAAGAGAAGAGGAGAAAACGAGATCACACTGGCATGTCGTGTTTCATCGTCGAGCGAGGCATGAAAGGATTTTCTTCGGGGACTATACATGGCAAGCTGGGAATTCGGGCCGGCAACACCGGTTATTTTTCGCTTCAGGATGTGCACGTTCCGCAGGCGAACATCGTTGGTGAAGAAGGCGAAGGATTTAAGATTGCGATGTTTGCACTCGAGCAGGGTCGCTATACGGTGGCGGCCGGAGCGACGGGCGTAATTCGCGCCTCGCGAGATGCGTCAGTTGCCTATGCAAACGAGCGCGAGACGTTTGGCACGAAGATCGCTAATCACCAACTGGTCAAACAGAAGATTGCCGAGATGGAGGCCGACTATCAGATGAGCCGTCTGCTTTGGCTGCATGCGGGTTATTTGAAGAATCACGGGAAGGCAAACGCGCGCGCGACAAGTTTGGCAAAGTGGCAGTCCACTACGCGCAGCGAAAAGGCGGCTTCCATGGCCATCGAGGTGCACGGTGCAAATGGTTATTCAAATGATTACCCAGTCGAGCGTTACCTGCGCAACTGCAAGGCGGCGATCATTTACGAAGGGACGCGCGACATTCACACGTTGATGCAAGCTGATTGGGCGCTGGGCTTGAAGAAGGAGAAGCCGGCGCGAAGAACTCTGCCACCTTGGAAGAGTGGCAGTACCAAATAGTCGTTTGCCGCTGAGTAACGCGAGAACGTCCTTGGTGGTAGAAGGGTCTGTTTTAGTTTCTACCTGGAGAGCAAGACAGTAGAGATTCTTAGATACCATCGACTTTAGAGACTGTGCCAAAAAATGCGATCGCATCGAAATGAGGTCAGTACCGTAACGCGGTAGCGTCGGGTCAGCGATGCCTAGCCATTAGGAGTTGTGATGCGCATCGCTGACCCGACGCTACCGCGTTACGGTACTGACCTCATCCCACTGTGAACCGCAGAGAGTTCTAACGCCGTTATTACCGGACGGCGTTTCGAACTACTCTGTGGTGCTATGTCAATAGATGGTCATTAAGCGCCGCGCGTCTAGTGCGCTAGAAACACGTCCCACGCCCATCGTGCCACCGAGCCATCCAAGGTGTCTTTTACTTTGGCGCGATAACGAAATTCATTGCCATACTGATCCACTCGCCGCGACTGTCTGAAGTCCAGTTCGAAAGCTTTCACGTTCAATGAAGCCAGTGTGTGGAGTTCATTGATCTCGGAGACTCCATTATGATTAGTGTCTTGCCACAGCCGGAGACTGGAAAAGATCGCGTCCTGGCTGTTGATAACGCCATCACCGTTGCCGCCATTTTCCGGTTTATCGAATTCCGCCAGGGCCAGAAACCCGTTCTTGTTAGAGGCCGCAGGTTGGGGCGTGAAGTCGCCAAACAATTCAGCTCCATTGTCGATGAGGCCATTGCCATTCCGGTCAAGTGCGAGCCAGGCATCGTCCGAATTGGCAGCGGTCCAACCTAACCTGTCTCTGGTACCGTTTCCGTTAAGGTCGAAATCAACTCCTCCGGCGGTACCTGTCATCGCAAAGCCGTCTCCATTGATGTCAATCAACACAGGTGACCCACCACACACATCACAGCCAAAGCAAGAACAACTCCCAATGTCGATGTCGCCGCCGAATCTCAGACATCTGCTGATAAAGGCAACAGTGCATGATGATGCTTCTATCGGACAGGTTTGAACTAGCGAATCAAAGTTATCTTCCGAAACTTCGCAGCTACCGCCGATGCTGTTAACCTCATAACTTCTGATGCGTTGCTCAAATATCGCTGTGTTGGTAAGGGGTGGATAGATGACAGTAGGACCAAAAAACTCCGGCCAGCACGTTGTACTTCCCCAGCACTGACCAGTGCCGGTCATAGGCCAATTCAAGAAGGCCACCTGTGGCTCACTAATATTTGAAAAGTAGCCATTCCAAAACTCGGTCTTAGTAGTGGTCTGGGGCAGAAGATTTAGGGGGAAGAAGCAAGCGCTATGACTGGAACTACCCACCCTTTCAACGTCTAATTTGCAGGTCGCCTGCGCGGCGGCCGAAAGTAGACACAGTACGACCGCTAAGCTTAATGCTATTTTCATGTCAACTCTCCTTTTCTGTCGGAAGCCCGTACGATTGAGTGAGGTTACGGGTTGGACTGCCTTGTTGGCAGCCGCATGATACGTTTGTTGTTCTTCTCAGCCAGTTTCGTTAGCTCCGCTCGCAAGTTGCTCTTGTCGAGCTTACCCACTTCAAGCAGAACGTCTTCCTTCGCATTTCGCATTCCGAGGGCGAAGTAAACTGACCGACCTGCTGCCGAGTCTTCCGGCAATGATTGAAGGTCAGTTTTTAACTGCTCTATATTGGCTGAAGCCGAGGCTGTATTCAGCATGGATACAATGCGCCTCAACTGTTCGCGCCTTCCCGCGCGCCGGTCCTGTAGCTCTAAAA
>WNFA01002824.1_pt1 | contig 14383 bp, 12 predicted proteins | sample 5400481 | NCBI WGS metagenome assembly WNFA01 (sample SAMN13153340, study PRJNA577476) | soil metagenome | isolation source: 120 cm saprolite under Douglas fir tree site 2 hole 1 replicate 2 | place: USA:California | collected 2015-04-18 | reverse complement strand
GTGATAAACGAGCCAGAAGAGAAACGGGGTCTCGCGCATCTGTTTGAATACATGCTCTTCCAGGGAACCAGGAACAAAGATGCACGCGCGCTGAACGAGGCATTTGAATCCCTGGGTGCGCGTAAAGGCGCCAGCACGGGCTTAGAGACAGCGCAGGTATGGGCGCAAATCGTCAACACCAAATTTGATGCCACCCTCGAACTCGTTCACGAACTCTTGCTCATGCCTACCTTTCCCGGGGATGAATTAGAGCCAATGCGCAACATTATCCTGCAAGAGATTCGCCGCCGTGACGATGAGCCGATGAGTCGCATTTTTGACCTGGCACGTGCCAATTTCTATCGCGGCTCATCCCTTGGCCGCCTCGTGCTGGGCACTACGGACAGCGTGAATCAACTGCAGCGACAGGACTTGCAAAATTTCTGGGCGGCTCGCTATCAACCTGATAACATCCTCTTCTCGATTGCAGGCAAGTTCGATTGGGAACACGTCGTTGAGCGCGTGCAGGAGTTATTTGGTGGCTGGAGTGGTCACGCGGAGTCTTCTCCGGAACAGCAACCGCAGCCCACGCCCAGTATAGCGCTCGAGCATCAAGAGGGGAAGCAAGAACACCTGGGCTTGATGGTCCCCTTCCCCAACTACACCGATCCCGACTATTATGCTGCCCAGGTACTGAGCGAAGTGCTAGGTGGAAATATGGCCTCACGACTTTTCGTAGAGGTACGTGAAAAACGTGGCCTTGTCTACAGCGTCTCTGCCGGCCTCGCAAGCAACAAACATATTGGTGCTTTGCGCATCTACGCCGGCACGACTCCTGAGCAGGGCCGCGAGTGCCTGAAAGTGATCGTTGACGAACTAGGGAAGCTGCAACAGGACGGCATCACAGTCGACGAATTGGAGCGCGCCAAAGTCCAGTTGAAGAGCGAAAATGTTATGCGCGGCGAGGGCTCTGGCGCACGTATGGGGGCCATTGCCCGCTCGTGGTGGTATGAACGTAGGATGCGCACCATTCAGGAGGTAAAAGAGGCTATAGACGCGGTCACCGGGGAACAGGTATTGAACGTGCTGCGTCGCTTCTCGCCGCTCAATCCGCTCACTGTCGCCGCCATTGGCCCCCTTGATCGCGATGCCCTCGTCGGCGATACCCTGTAGGGACAGACCAAACCGCCCCCATCCCTGGGGGCGGCTTGACGCCTATGGGATGGGGCTTGCCACGTGGTTTACCTTGCTCTCTTCCGTCTCAAGCTCGCTGAGGTGGGCCCATAGCGAATGCAGCTCTTCCTCCAGCACAGCTTTCATGCCGCGCTGGTAGTCCGCGCTGGCATCAGGTGCGTTGTCGATCTCCGCCAGGCGGGTTTCCAGCGTGTGGGCCCGTTGGCGCAGGTAAAGTTGCTCAGCAGAGAGCCGGGTATGTTGCTGGCCATCCCTGCCCTCTCTGGCAAACTGCGCATCCTGCTCGTAGTCCCCCGATTTATCGTGGGGAATTCCTTTGTCCTGGCTACCCGAGCGGGGCGCGGCCGGTGAAGGGAGGGCCGTCGCATACTCTCCCGGTATCTGCCCTTCTGGCTCAACAGCATCCGGCGCCTCTATAGGAGCCTGCTGCACTGTGGTGCGACCGCTGCCCAGCATCGTCCTGGACTCACCACTGCGCACCACCAGGACAATCGATAAAAGATCTACTACCAGGAAGGCCACAAGCCCCCAGAGAATCAGACTACTCATAGAAACCATCCTCTCAGACCCGTAGGCGGGAGTGACGCCGGGTATCTGTTCATGCCTTCACCCCCCCGCCTTACTAGTTCTTAATGCAGGTGGATCGTCACTGTAGCGCTCATGCCGGGCATCAGCGTCTTACCGGCGCTGCCATCGAGTGTGATGATCACCGGGATGCGCTGGCCGACCTTGGTAAAATTGCCGCTGGCATTGTCCTGTGTGGGCAGCAGCGAGAACTGGCTGGCCGTCGCATTCACAATCTGGCTCACGTGTCCTGTGAAGCTCGTGTCGCTGTAGGCGTCTACCTTGATGTCTACGGACTGCCCGGTGGAGATGTTGTTCAGCACTCCTTCGTCAACATAGGCAATTATGGTTACATTACTTAGATCGGTCTCCTGGGCCAGTGGTACACCTGGAACAACGATCTGCCCAACCACGGCCGGCACCTGCAAGATGGTCCCATTGATGGGCGCAGTGAGGCTAATCGAGGTTGTGCCGCCTTTGTTGTCGCTAGCGCTGACCGTACCAATAGTCTGGTCGGCGGTCACACGATCACCAACTTTCACCGATAGGCTGTTCAGCGTGCCCGGTGTCGTGGTCGTGATGTTCACGATATTGCCTGTCACCTGGGCATCATCGGTCGAGTAGAAGTTGTAATTGTTGTAGAACAGGTATCCACCGATGCCAATCACGGCCACCAAAGCCAGAAAAACGAGAATATTGATGAGAATCACACGCATACAATCGTATCCTTTCTTGTTCCGTTGGGGCTACTGCCCATAACGGAAATATGTCTATGATAACAAATGTGCAGGTCTCCTGGCAAAGCATCTAGCTCTGAAGACAGGTATCTCACCAGGAGCGCCACTGCGTATCATGCTGGTCAATCTACCAGCGCCATTTCCCGGGTCTTCCTTGCCTCTTCGGAGCTGGCAGCCTTGCCAGCTTCCTGGGCCACCTTCGGACGTCCGCGCAGGAATAATGCAACGACAATTCCCAGCACGGCTATGCCTGCTGCCAGCAAGTAGGTATCATCAAACGCCATTACTGTAGCCTGCTTCTGAAGCTGGAATGATAAGATGTTCAGCGCCGCTACCTGTGCATTGATCGCGGTGTAGCCTCGGGCCTCCAGCGCCAGCGCAATCTGTGAGACAAAAGTCGCCGCCGGTGAGAAAATGCTGGCCTGTTCGGCTAAGTGCGCAAAATGTGTTGGTATGCGGTTCTGTACGTAGGTCGCCAGTGCAGCCGTGCCAAGAGATGCTGCTACCTGGCGCGTCACATTCACCAGCGAACTTGCACGAGGCAGCGCGTCGCGTGGCACATCATACAACGCCACCACGTTGGATGGCTGCAAGGTGAACGCCAACGCCACGCTCCTGGAGATGAGCAGGACTTGTAAGCCCCAGAAGGTTGTGTACAGGCCCAGGTGAGATAGGCCATAGGAGGCCAGTGCAAGCGCAATTGTCCCGACCAGGATTACCCACTTGGCCCCAATGCGGTCAACCAGAAAGCCGCTGATGGGCAGAATGATGGCCGTTGTCAAGGCCGCGGGCAGCAGCCAGAGACCTGTCTCGAACGGCGAGAGCCCGCGCAGTTCCTGTAAGAAGAGCGACAGCAGGAACAGCGCTCCAAACAGGCTGACTTGCAGGACCCAGGTGATCAAATTGCCGCTGGTGAAGTTCCAATCCTTGAAGAGCCGTAGATCCAGCAGCGGTGACTCCCCAGTCAGCTCGATGAACGCGAAGATGAGCAGACTGATGACGCCGACGCCGATAAACGCCAGAACCTTGAGCGAGGTCCAACCATCGGTCGAAGCGTCCGAGATGCCGTAGAGCAGCGTGCCAAAGCCAATGGTCGAAAACACGAACCCCCGCCAGTCAAAGCGTCCCGGGTGAGGTGAGCGTCGCTCGCGCAGCAAAAGTCCCGCTATCAGGAAACCAATGATACCAATGGGCACATTGATGTAGAATATCAAACGCCAGTCGCCATATTGCACAATATAGCCACCTAGCGTCGGACCAAGCGCAGGGGCAAGTAGTATCGGCACTCCCAGCGCCGCCGAAGCCATGCCACGTTGTTGCGGGGGAAATGCCGAGAAAATCATCGCTGTAGCCAGCGGCAGCAGCGCGCCACCGCCCAGCCCTTGCAGGATACGGAAGAAGATGATGCTATCAGCGCTCCACGAAAGGCCGCACAACATCGATCCGCCGGTGAACAGCAGCAGCGCAGTCATGTATACACGTTTGATGCCGAAGCGATCCGCTAGATAGCCCGCCAGCGGGACGCTCACCGCCAGCGAGAGCAAATAGGCCGTTATCACCCACTGAATCTGGTTGAGGTCGGCACCGAAGACTGCCTGCAGCTTCGCCAGGGCGATATTGACGATGGTGGCATCCAGAATGCTCATGAAAATGCCAAAGACGACCGCCACGACCACCAGCCATTTGTAAGGTATCCCACTTGACCCGGCTTCATCGTTATAAGCAGAACTTACTGCCGGGTTAGCAGGCCTGCCGCGTCCCCCGGGCTCGCTTATGGTGTGCCCCGTGTTATTTGTGGGCTCTGTACTCATGAGCTAAGTCTCTTTCTTTAGTCTTACTCTTCAATAGCGCTAAGCGGAGGATAGGGACAACGCGCCGCCAGTTCAGGCCGGTGCCGGATGAGTGTCCGCTGCAACTCCATCAGGCCACTTACAAGTGCTACCTGGTGCTCGTGATCCATCGAGCAAAGGACATCTTGCAGGTGATGGAATAATGGAGCCGCGCACTTCTGAGCCGCCTCGCTTCCAGCGGGTGTCACGCGAATGACGAAGCGGCGCTTATCCTCGGCATCCAGCTCGCGCGTAATATAACCCTGGCGCTCTAAACCGGCCAGTAGTGTACTGACCGTGTTGCGCGTCACCGCCAGGTGCCCACTCAGCTTCGAGGGGTTTAGCCCTTCCTTGCCTTCTTCCTGCATGGCTCTCAGCCACAACAAAATGAACAGCTTCGACCACGAAAGACCCGCTGGCCGCAGGTACTCCTCCGCCGCCACCATCAGCAGGCCATGCGTGAAGCCCAGCTCGCGAGCAATGCGGATGGAACTAAAATCCACCTCTGGGTAGTGATCGTGGAGGCTCTTGAGCATCAGGTCCTTGAACGGCGGAAGATCGCCATAGGCAGGGTAACCAAACTCCTTCCTGTAACGATCGAGCTGGTCCTCAAGATCTCCCTCTTTGTCGGCCTCGCTGCTTTCTTTCGCCATCGGTAATACCCCTCTTCCTCCTCAAGTACAATGTGCAATGTTTCGTAGTGTTATTATGCGAGACCGAACTATTAGTTGTCAATATATTTCGTGACTGCATAGTTCTCTATAAAGACGACTTTTTCTGCCCGATGAACTGTCAAGATTCAATTGATGGGTGAGTCAACCCGGCGAGGGCAAGCCTCGCCCCTACATTTTTATCTAAAGAGGTACGATCCATTGTGCCAGCCATTGCTGGGCGTGGTGATCACGTAGACGCATAATCGCCTGGTGGCGATAAATCCATACTCCAAAAGTCGCCAGCATATCTGGCGTATCGGGGTGGTATTCCAGCGTCACGCGATCACCGCTCAGGCGCGGGCCACGGTGTCTATCGGTGTACCAGGGACACATGAGATTGACATGGGTTACCGGGTGATTGCCCAGCGTCTCGGTAAACACCAGTTGAGGCGATCCCCAGCCCGAGTGCGTGTGCCCGCTAAAGTAGAGCACGGCATTAGCATGCCGCGCCAGGATAGCTCGCACTTGCTGCGAATTTTCAACGTAGAAGAAAGGATCCTGCGAGTCATCGTCCAGGTTGCGCTCCGGGTCGCGATCTAGCACCGTATCGCGCAGTGGGCAGTGAGCAAAAATGACCGCGAGTCGATTTTCGTGCTCCTCCAATGTCGCGTCCAGGAAGGAGAGCGCGTCCTGCGAAAAGACCACCTGGGGGTTCTCCCGGCCCGGGTCCTGCTCGTAGGGGTCGGGCTGGTCGAGCATAATACAGACTACCTCCCCTGCCATCCACGAGTAGCGTACAGGTTTGCCCCAGGCAGCATTGAACTCAGCCGCCGTATGCAAAATATCTATTCTGCTCTCGCGGTGGAACTCGTGATTGCCGATACCGGGATAGAAGGGAACCTTTCCCAATTGCGCCGCGAGGTCCATCTTTGCCAGTTTGTAGTTCTCAGGCGCACCCGTATCCACGGTATCGCCGGGTGAGACGCAGAAAGCGGGCGGTCCTTGAGCTAGCCACAACGAGCGCATATCCTGAAACATAGGAGCCATGCGCGCAGAGTGCATCGCGTGCCACTGGTCAAGGGCCCGATAATGCAGGTCTCCAAGCGCCCAGAAGTAGAGCAGCAGCCTTCCCTGTACGGCCTCGATATCCAGTCTATGATCCATAAGATCTCTAGCCTCCTTTGTACATCTTCAGTCATATTGTAGCCTCTCGAAGTTAAGGCTTTACTATGAAAGGGGAGGCGCGAAAAACAACCCTTGCAGCAGTCTTGACTGCCCGCTATAATGTACCTCACCACTGCAAGTATAGCGAGGGAGCAGAAACATGTCGGAGCAACAGGACCAGGACGTAAAAGATCGTATCCTGGCGACAATCGAAGCAGAGCACGTACGCTTTGTCAACCTGGAATTTACTGATGTCGTGGGGATGGCCAAATGCGTGACCATCCCCGTCGAGCAATTTCCCGATTGCCTTACTCACGGCAAGTGGTTCGATGGCTCCTCCCTGGAAAGCTTTGCCCGTGTCGCCGAAAGCGACATGTACCTCTTTCCGGATCTCGACACCTTTGCCATCCTTCCCACAGGAGTGCGCCCTGAGACGCTGTCACAGACTGCGCACGAGGAATCGACCGGACAGGGCGCCAGTGACGACGTTGTCGCCCGCGTGATTTGTAACGTGCGCACTCCTGACGGAGAACCGTTCGACGGTGACCCTCGAGCGACCCTCATGCGAGCCCTTGATGTAGCCCGCTCAATGGGCTATAGTTTTCGCGCTGCTCCCGAACTGGAATTTTTTCTCTTACTCTTCGAGAATAACACACCCGCTCCCCTCCCACACGATCGCGGTGGCTATTTCGATCTCTCTACCGATCTTGCCGCCGCTGCTCGCCGGCAGATGGCGCGCACGCTCCAGCAAATGGGCATCATGATCGAGACCAGTCACCACGAGATTGCCGCCGGCCAGCACGAACTGGATTTCGAGATGAATGATGCGCTGCACATCGCCGATGGCCTGATGACTGCCAAATATGTCCTCAAAGCTATCGCTGCGCAGCACGGTCTCTATGCCACGTTCCTGCCGAAGCCTTTCTATGGGGTGAGCGGCTCCGGCATGCATACTCACCAACAGTTGATGAGTATCTCGACGGGTAAGAATGCCTTTGTCGATGAACAGGGTGAATATGGCCTTTCCGATAGCGGGCGCTATTTCATCGCCGGGCAACTGGCGCATGCGCGTGCTATGTGTGCCATTGTCGCTCCGCTAGTAAACTCCTATAAACGCCTGGTGCCGGGTTTCGAGGCCCCGGTCTTCGTCAATTGGGGACGTGTAAACCGCGAGGCGCTTATCCGCGTTCCTCGGCCCGGCGCGGACCGCCAGGCCTCGACGCGGATCGAACTGCGTTCCTGCGATCCCAGTTGTAATCCCTATCTCGCCCTGGCCCTCATGCTAAGAACAGGCCTGGATGGCATCAAGCGCAAGCTGCCACTACCGCCTGCCATGGAGGAAAGCCTCTTCCCGCAAGATGAAGGAGAACGCCTGCATCGCCGCTCCCAGTTGCTACCAGCTACCCTCGGCGAGGCTTTGGAAGGGCTACGCGAAGATGCTCTCATTCGAGAAACGCTGGGAGATCTCCTCTACGAGGGCTTTGTGGAGGCCAAGACCATCGAGTGGACCGACTATCGCAAGCAGGTACATCCGTGGGAGATTGAGCGCTACCTGAGCGTGTTCTAACGTCTCACCTCTCTATACACTCGTTCGTACTCATCTAGCATCCGCTCCAGGGCAAAGTGCTCCTCGACGTGTCGACGACATTGGGCGCGAGGGATATCCATCAACTTATCAACCAGGGCAGCAGCCTGGACCCGGTCTCCTGGTTCGACCAGGAAGCCCGTCATCCCCTGGCGAATCACCTCTACCGCCGCGCCCCGGCGGAATGCAATTACCGGCGTTCCGGTCGCCATCGCCTCCACCGCCGCCAGGCCAAACGGCTCATCCCACTCTATTGGAAAAAGAAAACCAAGTGATCGACTCATCGTCTCCCACAATTTATCCCGCTCCAGCAACCCCAGGTAGGTTACCAGGCTGTTCTCTCGCTGCAGCCGGGGGGCAATACGCGCTTCATAGTACACGTGATCATAAATGCCACCCGCCAGCAAGAGACGGCGTCCCGCTCTGTGCGCAATCTCGATGGCCGCCTCGACGCCTTTCTCTGGCGCGATACGCCCGGCAAAGAGCAGAGGCGCCTCTGCGGAAGCGCTGGCCGTGAATGGGATAGTGCTCACGTCGAGGCCATTGTAAATAACATAGTCGATGGAAGTATAGCCGGCGTAGGTCATGGCGCACGCGTGGGACACCGTCACGAGCGTAATGGCATGCCCTTGCTGGTGCAGCACGCGCAAAGCGCCATTTATCTCAGGCGATAATGCCGGGAGATGTAGTGTGTGAAGAACAGGAATTTCGTAGACCAGCGCGCTGCAGGCGAATGCAGGCCAGTCAAATGCGTGTGCGTGAATCAGGTCAAACTCGGCACTGCGCCTGCGCAAGCTCAGGAACAGTTCAAAGAAAAGGGTGGCCTGAGCGAAGAAACCGGCATCAGCAGGGGATTCGTGCGATGGTTCAGCGAAGTTGGCGGGGCGTACGCTCTGGGGTACGGTGATTGGTTCGATGCGCACGCCGGGAACAGAAGAATCATCCCTGGCAAAGAGCGTCACCGCGTGTCCGCGTCTCACCAGCCCCTGCGCGAGATCGGCCAGGAGCGCCTGCGCTCCACCCAGGAACGGTTGAGCGATAGCAGACACCAGCGGGGCTACGAGCGCAATTCTCACTCTTCCCCTCGGTAACTGGCGATGTTGTGCTCGGTTTCAAACAACTTTACTTCGTAGAGCGAGCCCCTGGGAAAAGCACGTTGCAGGCGTTCCCAGAACTTCATTACCAGTACCTCCGTCGTGGGAATATTGCCTTGCAGCCAGGGGACGTCATAGTTCAGGTGCTTGTGGTCAACCCAGTCTACTACCTCCAGGTTCATCACATCCTTCAACTCTGTCAGGTTTAACACCATCCCTGTGCGCGAATCGGGCGTCCCGCGTACTGTCACCTCCAACACATAGTTGTGCCCATGTCCATTGGGGTTAGCGCATTTCTCGTAGAGGGCCAGGTTCTCCTCTTCCGTAAGCTGTTCGCTCCACAGGCGGTGCGACGCACTAAAACTCGCCCGCCGTGTCAGGTAAACCATAGGGAAATCCTTTAAGCATTGCTGAATATCTCGATATTACTTCCACTGAGCATGCGACCCGAATCGTCGGCCAGGAACAGCAGGATCTCGGCAAGGTCATCGGGAGTCATCCCTGCCTTCAGATGAGGCGCGGCCTGCCGCAGCATCTCCGTATCCACCGCGCCAGGGCTGACAGCGCATACGCGAATATGAAACGGCTTGCCCTCCACCGCGAGAATCTCGGTCAGGCCAGCTACCCCGGCCTTCGAAACATTGTACGCGCTCAGTCCCGGAAACTTTTCTACTCCTCTCACGCCCGAGAGCGAAGAAAGGTTGATAATGACTCCCGATTGCTGAGCCATCATAACACGAAAGGCCTGCCGGCAACATAAAAACGTCCCGCGCAGGTTGACCGCGATCACTCGATCCCAGGTTTCCGCATCCATATCAACAAATGGACGTACCAGGACTATTCCCGCGCAATTCACCAGGATATCCACCCTGCCATAGGCGTCCATAGCCCGTTGAAAAAGCGCGCGCACGTCTTCCTCGCGCGAAACGTCGCCCGCCATCGACAGCACCTGGCCTCCCTCGTGCGCAATGTCAGTGGCGGTCTCATCGAGCGGCCCGGGCGTTCGACTGAAGAGAACAACCCGCGCCCCTTCTCGCGCGAAGCGGCGAGCCGTGGCCTTCCCAACACCGCGCCCCGCCCCTGTAATAATAGCAACGCGATCTCTTATGCTCATACAGAAATTATAGCATTGCGAGGTTGTACACGGCCAAAATCATGCATATGCGATGCTCAGTGATACATTCTGGCACCTGTTGTGTTATAATGCCAGATCAGAGAAGCTAGACTCGCATTATATTCATATGACTGCATGGGGGATGCATGACAACTAACACCAGGCTCTTGCAAGGTTCGCTCAAAGAATTTGGCTTGGTAGAGATCCTGCAAATGATGGAACTGGGCAGCATATCCGGAGCCATCCATCTCAGGCATACCTCTGGAGGCGTGGGCACCGTCTATTTCGAGGACGGGAAAATGGCGAACTGCTCCGAACTCGATGCCGGCGCCTTAACCCTGGGCGACGTGTTGCAGCAACTGGGCATGGCAACGAATCAACAGATCGAGCAAGCATTTTCCCAGCAGTTACAAAAGGCATTCAGCATGCGTATTGGCGAGCGCTTGATGATGATGGGCGTTATTAACGATATGCAACTGAAAGAGGCCTTGCGTACGAAGGTTTTGTGGACAGCACGCGAATTAGCTCTGTGGCGTGCGGGAAGCTACGAGTTCATCACCGGTATCAAAGGCCGCACTATTCTCCCATATGGTGAAGAACCCCTGCAACTGGAAATAATGCGCGTCACCATGGAGATGGTGCGTTACACCGACGAATGGGAACAACTCTCTCAATTCCTGCCGCAGGGCATGCGCACAACCCTGCAAATGGCTCCGGCCATCCCCTATGCCATGAGCTTCGATACGCGCACCCTCGAGTTACTGGGTGCTGTGAATCGCTCCCGCAGCGTGCGCCGCATTGCCAGCACGCTGCGCCGTCCAGAACTGGAGGTAGCGCGTGATCTTGCGCTGCTCGCCCAGCACGGGTTTCTCCGCCATTTCTTGCAGCCGACTGCACCTCGTCCAAGCGGCCGTGCCGTGCGTCTGCCAGACCCCGCCGAGAAACTGCGCATGGAGAGCTTTGAATTCCTCAACCTCATAAGCCGCATGGAGCAGGATTGGCTCCGGCGGCGTGGACCGATGGAGCAACTTCCTGCTCTGGCCGAATATATCAACTGGACAATGGATGCCCTCGCCGAGGCCTGCCAGATCAACGGTATCGAGTTAGACCCGAAGACGCTGGAGTACCTGCTTGCCCGCAATAACCTCCGTTACATGGGCAACTACATGTTTATCGTTGAACAGAACCACATCGATGTTGACAATTTCACCTCGCTCTGCCACGAGGTTCTCGGCGGCGAAATACGCAAGTCGGCCGAATTCTATGACGAAGCCTCAATTGTACTCGAACGTATCCTGCGCGGCGTCTTCGAAATGATCAACTCCCGTGTAGCCTCGCTGCTCGAACGCCTCGAAAACCAGGAGGTATGGGAAGCCATGTTTACTCAATTCGCCTTGCAACGGCAGTAGGGACGCTTGCAGGGCGACCGCCTGCAAGGGCGACCGCAAGCGTCGCCCCTACATTTATTTGGCCTGCGCAATGAGTTGCGCGGCGAGTTCGGTGGCGTCGAATGTGCCCCAGCCGGTTGCCATATCGTAGCCGTTCGTGACGGGATAAGCGCCGCCGTTGAAGCCCAACTCATCATTGTTAGATGGTGTGCTGGAATCGCTCGGGGGTGTGATGTCGTGGAAGGCGCGGTGATAGTCAGAGCCACTGCCGATCTTGTAAAGGGCGGGGTTGAGGAAACCAAGTTGGCTTTTGCCTTGTTTTGCGGCCTGTTCGTTAGCAAGGACGATCATGGCAGCCCACATGGGGGCAGCAGCCGATGTACCGCCAATGGTGAGCCAGCCTCCAGTCGTGCCTCCCAGGGTGCCACCGCTGCCGTTGCACGTACTGCCTGCCGTGCAGTACATAGGATAACCAGTGGCAGGATCGGCGTCGAGCGAGACATCCGGGGTTTCACGCATGCCGTTCGAGTACGAGTTCTGCACACCAGGACCGGCCTGCCAGCCTGGCTGTTTCCAGAATTGGCTGATGCCACCTCCGCCAGCGCCGCCTAAAAAGCCGCCATTCCACACGTGCTCGGATTGGTAGCTGTTGTCACTGTTCAACGAGAGCGTTGTGCCGCCTACTCCTGTCACAAAGGGCTGGGCGGCGGGATCGTCGGCGTTGAGCGAGAAATCAAAGCCCTGGCCGCCAGCCTGTAACTGGAAGCAGCTTGAACTGCCACTATCGCCCGCCGCGACGAGGATGGTCTGGCCCTGGGCGGCAGCTTCCTGGAAGAACTTGTTTTCCTGGTTGGCCTCCTGCTGGCCCATGTTCTTCTCGCAGTCACCCCAACTGACGCTGATGACGGGGGTGTGGTCGCTTACGATACGCGCGAACTCATCGTTATAGCCCTGGGTAGTATTTGGAGCTTCGTAGACGATCATTTTAGCCAATTTGGGAGCCATGCTCAGGATGACTTCCATATCCAGCTCGACCTCAACAGCCCCTGCCCCTGGCTGACCATTGAAGCCATCGAGGATGACGTTCTGGATAGGAACGTTGCCACCGCCGAAGCACTGGGTGTAGGTCTGTACGTCACTCTGAGAGTAGCCATCCAATTCGAAGACGCCGACGGTCTGGCCTTCACCTTGCAGGCCGGCATTGTGCAGCCCGTCGTAGTTATAGGTTTTGGCGAACTGGCTGGGAATGTAGGCGACCTGGCTCGTAGATCCAGGGAGACCGCCGCCACCCTGGCCGGGGGCAGGACAATTACTTCCCGCGTGGGGGTTGGTGGCAGGAATCTGCTGCCCAACAACGGGCGGGTGATAGAACTGGTTTGCGTCGTCCAGGCCTCCCAGGTAGGTTACATACGAAGCGATATAGGCGGGGAGGGTCGGTACTTGCGCATTAGCGAAGAAATGACGCCCATCAGGTCCCTGGTAGTCGTAGATCTTTACGCTAAAGACTTGCTCTGCCAGTGATTCCGACCCACTGAAATCGATGAGGAGATGGTTAGGGTAGGTCTGAGTGATGGTAAAGCCCTGCTGCGCCAAATAGTTAATGACTGCTTGTTGCTGCTCAGCGGTGGGACCAAATTGCTGGGCGAACTGGTCCACGGTGAGGAAACGATGATAGGCAGGAGAAGATGGGTCATAGAGGTCATGTAGCAAGGCATTTAACTGGTTCTGGTTGCGCATTGCCAGACCAACGCTCATCTGCAAGCTACGATGCGACTGGTCCAGTCCGAGCTGGTGGCTTACACTGAGTAGGGGGGGAATGCCACCGACGTCTCTCGGCGCAAGTTGTCCCGCTGCTTTTGCCGAAAGGAAGTAACGTACAGGCAGCAGTACACCAGCGAGGATAAATACGATGAGCAGGCCAGGGATGACGAAGACTCTAAAGCGCACGATGTCCTCCTTACGATAATTATGTAAGTTCCGTCTGCTTGATAGAACGTCTCCTCGCGGATAAATTGCAGATGTTTGGCTCCCATCCGAAGGCGCGCGCACGACTCGTCGATAAATGTGCAAAAACATCTGAGCCATAGCGAACACTACTTTGGTGCTTCTTGTTTCTAAAGTACGTGTATGCTATGATTCTGGCAGCAGAAAGCGTTGTTCGCAGAGGTCCTCATACGTATGTTCGCCACCATTGTCTTCGATTTCAGCTTTGATCAGATCATTTCAATCATAGGTTTGATCGTAAATATCATACAGGCGCTGGTCCTGCCCGTGACGATCTACCTGCTGGTAGTGCAGACGCGCGCTATGCGCGTGCAAACGACGGCGCTGGTGGAGCAGAGCAAGGAGATGACGGCACAGACGCGGGTCTTCATCGATACTATTTACAGCTCCACGTTCCAGAGCCTTTACGACGCGGAGGCGCATATTGGCGAGTTGATGATGACCTACCCGGAGGCGAGCCGTATCCTGATGAGCCCGATGCCGCAAGCGGCAGAAGGAAGCAAAGGGAACAGCAATGTTGCCGAACCACAGCGGCCGCTTGACCCGGAATTGCGCGAGCGCATACGCTGGCTGGGTACGGCAATGCTGGATTTTTTCGAGCATATCTGGACACAGGCGCAGAACAGCGGGCTGCCCAGGGATATCTGGGAGGCATGGGAAGACTACATGGGGAAAATGCTGAGCGAGACACGCCTGCGTCACGTGTGGCAGACGGAGCGCGGCTACTATGCTCCCGGCTTTCGCCGCTTCGTCGATCTCAAGATGGGACTCCCAGCTGACGTTCCCGCTATGCCACCGCTGCCACGTCCGAACACAGGAGCGCTGCCGGGCCGCACGACAGAGGGTTCGACTCCTCAGGTAGCACGGGTAATGCGTGCTGTCACAGAAGAGAATGAGAGCACGGTGACAAGCCATCCCGAGTAAAGAGAGATCACACAAGGCTGGGAAAGGGGAAGAAAACATGGAAGCGCTCGCCTTTGATATGTACGGTACCCTGGTCAACCCGATTCGCATCTGGAAGCAGCTCGAACAGTATATTCCAGGCGATGTCCTGCGTATTGCGGAGGTGTGGCGACAG
>WNFA01004227.1_pt1 | contig 14384 bp, 14 predicted proteins | sample 5400481 | NCBI WGS metagenome assembly WNFA01 (sample SAMN13153340, study PRJNA577476) | soil metagenome | isolation source: 120 cm saprolite under Douglas fir tree site 2 hole 1 replicate 2 | place: USA:California | collected 2015-04-18 | reverse complement strand
CTTCGAGCGCAGCCAGCGAGACAGGAGTGAACTTTGCTGGTGGTCGCCCCGTCTTCTCGATTTTACGAACTCCATCGTCCCACGTCTTAACCAGCTTCGCAGCAGGTTTTCGCGTTTTCAGCTTCACGGGCTGGACCTGAATGAAGGCAGAAGACTTTTTGAGATCGACGATTTCCCATTTCACTAGTTCGCCTTGCTCAACGGCGAATGCTTTCAAAGCACTCAACCACTTTTCTGCGGTTCGAAGAAAGTCATCCGCATTTACATTTCGAGTCTTCGCGTCAGTCGTCTCAATCTTCAACGACAGAAACGAAGACTGACTGATCTTTTCCGAGGGAGTGGTGCGAGCTTTTTTGCGATTGGGCATGGCCACACAGAGAACAGAGCGACAGCAATCTTACACAAAACCGGGCAGGCAGCGAAGTGACCATCCATCTGCCCAACAACCTTCCCCAAAAGACAGTTCTGAACAATGCAGCGGGTCCATTGTTTGTTATCCCGTTGCCATAGCGCATCAGGGGGTTTCCTAATGGCCTTGGCGTTATCGACGCACGCCATTTGCCCCCCAACGCGAGTCCACATTCGGACATCAAGGGCCTGAACTGTGATTCTTGCAAGGGAACGCGCCGCGTAGGTGCGTCAACAGCGAGCAGACCTGTCAGACGGGACGTTTTCTCAAAGTGGAATGTATTGGGGCACTCGACAGGACCTCAAGAAAAAGCCCCAATCCGAAGACTGAGGCTGTTGCGTCAGACTTTATCGTCTGAGTATTACTGCATTATGTGCTTACAGAGTTCATAAATTGGGCCAACCGCCCCTGCTGTTGCACGGACGACTCTAACAACTTCAGACACTCTGCGGGCGTTCCTCGACTTCTTTTTGTTCACGGAATCACCTCGGCGGCGGGTTGTTTTATGAAATATGAATCCCAACCGCAGAACCATTGAACCATATTCCAGGAACATTCGTTGCATCGAATAATTGCGGAAGGCTTCCAGCACGTCGCGAGAGGGCGGTGCACCCCTTTGCTGCAGATGTAAGACAGAAAAGCTGGGCATAAGGGGGCTTAGGCCAGCTTTTCTGTGTTGAGAAACATCTGAGTTGAGATATCGGAAACAGACCATCGTCTGGCCGGGGACTCGGTTTTATCCCATTTGGCGCCGATTCGGTGTTGGTCGAGGCCCACGAATCTTTTCAGCCGTCCCGGAATCTAAGCATAGCGACCAGAAATAGCCAAAAGTAGCTAATTACGTTAAAATAAACGTCTTATCCACACGGAAAGGTTTTAGAGGCCATGAAGCCAGCAATTCATCCCGCATATAACGAGACGCGCGTGCACTGCGCGTGCGGCAACCAGTTCACTACCCGCTCGACCCACAAAGGCGATATCAGCCTGGAAATCTGCTCCAATTGCCACCCGTTCTTTACCGGCAAGCAGAAGCTGGTGGATACAGCAGGTCGCGTGGAACGCTTCCGCCGCAAATACGAAAAAATGGCCAAGAAGTAAGAGGCCGCAGGAATCACAGGCCTCCGCTGCGGCGGAGGCTTTGTTTTTGGATTTTGGTTTTGATTTTTGGTTTCAATCTCGAGCGAAGCGAGAGATCCCTACCGACCTTGAGCGTACTCAAGGGATCGATTTATCCGGCAATGAATTTCGTGGGAATAGGGTTCCCTCGCTCCGCTCGGGATAAAAGCAACAGATAAAAGCAACAGCAGAAGCACATGCATAAATTCTGGGAAACTCCGCTTGCCACCACTGACGTGCCTGAAGGCGCGAAGGTGCCGGAGTCTTTACAGATCGGCAATGTGCCCGTCGCTCCGGCCACTATTCTGGCTCCCATGGCCGGCGTCACTGACACGGTTTTCCGTCGCTTCATACGCAACGCCAGTTTTGTGCAGAGCGCTAGAGAACTGATGGAAGTACCCGAAGCGAATGTCGAGCCCGAGCAGAATTCAACATCCGCCTGCGGCCTGCTGATGACGGAGTTCACCTCCGCCGACGGTCTCTTTCGCACACGCGAGAAGAAGCGCAAACGCTATCTTCACTTCTATGAGGACGAACACCCAATCTCGGCCCAGCTCTTTGGCAGCGATCCGGTCACCATGGCCGGCTCGGCGAAAATCGTGGAAGATGCCGGGTTCGATATGGTGGACCTCAACCTTGGCTGTCCGGCCAAGCGCGTAGTCAAGTGCAACGGCGGTTCGGGCTTGCTCAAAGACCTTCCGGTGATCCGCAAGATTTTTGAAGCTGTGCGCTCGGCGGTGAAAATTCCGTTCACCGTCAAATTCCGCCTGGGTTGGGATGACGACAACATTGTCTGCATTGAACTGGCGCGCATGGCTGAAGATTGCGGCTTGAATGCCGTCGCTCTCCACGCCCGTACGCGTGAACAGGGCTACAGCGGCAATGCGCGCTGGGATTGGATTGCCGCGGTAAAAGATGCCGTGAAAATTCCCGTGATCGGTAACGGCGATATCCGCACCCCTGAAGATGCGGTCTCCATGGTCGCCCAGACCAATTGTGATGCTGTGATGATCGGACGCACCGCCGCGTCCAATCCCTGGATCTTCCGCCAGATTCGCCAATTTGCGGACACCGGCCGTTACGACCAGCCCACGGAAGCCGACCGTTACCAGATGATCCGGACATATTTCCAGATGCTGGTGGAAGAAGACATGCACGGCACGCCGGGCAAGATGAAACAATTCGTCGCCTGGTTCACTCACGGAGTCACGGGCGGCAGCGCGCTGCGTCGTGCCGTTTATCACGCGCAAAAAGGTCCGGACATCCTGGCCAGCGTGGATCAATTCTTTGACGAGCTACTCAACGGCCGCGCCAAGCATGACGAAGCCGCACCAGAGCCTGAACCGCTGCTCGATTTGCTCTCTACCTGCGGCGACTGATTGCAGGACCTCGCCAGAATTGCGAATTCATACTTGAGAACTTTTTAGGGAATAGTGGTCTCTCGCTTTGCTCGAGACAGGCTCGGTACCTTAACCGTAAGGGTAGAAGACAAAGAACAGCACTGACAGACCGGTCAGCACCCACATGCCTGGACGAATTTGGCGGGCTTTGCCCGTTACGATCTTGCCCAACGGATAAAGGATAAATCCGGCGGTGATGCCCACGCCAATGTTGAAGGTAAAACACATCAGCGTGACCACGGCGAAGGCGGGAATCGATTCCGTGTAATCGCTGAAGTCAATGCGCGTGATCGGCTCCAGCATGAACAATCCCACAATCACCATGGCTGGCGCGTACGCTTGTGGCGGGATCGATGTAACAAACGGCGAGAAGAACAGAGTCAAGGCAAAACCTGCGGCAGTCACGAGCGCAGTGAGACCGGTGCGCCCGCCGGCTTCAATGCCGGTGGCCGACTCGACATAAGCGCCTGATGTTGTGGTGCCGATCATCGGCGCAAGCGTGGTGGTGAGCGCATCCACCATCATGGGGCGTTCGATCTGCGGCAGCTTGCCATCCTTATCCAGGAATCCCGCGCGCGCGGACAGGCCGATGAGCGTCCCCATGGTGTCTACAAACGCCATAATAAAGACCGTGAGCACCACGGGAAATGCGCTCCAGCTCAACGCCGCGCGAATGTCCATTCTCATGGTGATGGGAGCGAGACTTGGTGGCAGGCTGATGAAATGTGCGGGCGGCGCCGCTGTTTTGGTGAGGAAAGCCAGAATCGCTGTGGCGACAATACCGAGCAGAATCGCACCCGGGACCTTGCGGATCACCAGCACCGAAAGCAGAACAAAACCTAAGATCGCTACCAGCACCGGTGCGGAGTTGAGATGTCCGGCACGAACCGGAGCGCCGGCAACGCCAAGGATCACGATCCCTGTCTGGTTCAATCCAATGAATGTCAGGAACAGGCCGATACCGACGGCAAAGCTGTAACGCAGAGACAGCGGTACGGAATCCACAACCCACTGGCGCAGCCGCAAGACGGTAAGGATAACGAACAGAATGCCGGCAATGAAAATTGCACCCAGCGCGGTCTGCCACTTGTAGCCGAGCTGTACGCAGACTGTGAACGCGATAAAAGCGTTCTCTCCCATGTAAGGCGCAATGGCAAAAGGCCGGTTGGCATAGAACCCCATCAGCGTGCAGCCGAACAATGCTGCCAGAATAGTTGCAGTGAAGCTCGGGGCCGCGGGAATTCCAGCGTGACTCAGGATGGCGGGATTCACCACCACGATGTATGACATGGTGGTGAAGGTGGTCAACCCGGCAATCACCTCACGGGAGATGGAAGTGTTGTATTTCTCCAGTTCAAAGAACGATCGGATTATCTTCATCAGGAGCGGGACCCCGGCTTCAAAGTGGCGTCCAGCAAGGCCAGATATCCGCACAACAGGCGATAAGAGTCGTAGTAATTTCCCGGTCTGAACTTTAAGGGTACCGCTTTACGCAGATGTTCCTGGGTAATGGAGTGCAGCGTGATCTGCGGCACTTTGCGGTCAGCGAATGGATCAGAATCTGAATTGCCGGCTGCCGTTATGTCCACCTGGCTGGCGGGTAATTTCAGCATGTACACGCACTGTATCAGGGCCTTCACCAGCTCTTTGTCGGAATGAGCAGTCCAGATTTTCGTCGGCGACAATCCCAGCGCATCCAGGTTGATCATGGCGCGGACGTTATGAGCGCCCTCGGCTTCCAGGTGATCGACAAACGATTTTGATCCAGCCACGTCATTTCCATTGTCAGCAAATGCCACGAAAACGAAGTTGAAGTGCCGCTTACGATCTCTGAGGCATCGGTATAGCCCCGGCAGCAGAGCAGCTCCACTCCAGTTATCGAGCGGACGCTGCGAGGACGAAGCATGATCAAAGTGCGCTCCGATCACAATGGTTGACGAACTCTTCCCAGCCAGCCGGCAAATCACATTCGGTGCCGCCGATCCCTCAACTTTTTGCTCTGTCAGGTCAATAACGCCGCAACCGGCTTCATCAAACCAGGTCTTCAACTGCGCGGCGCGCTCCTGGTCAGTTGCGGGAGTTTTTTCAACGCGATGCAGTACTTCAGATTTCTCCAGCGGCGTGAACTTGATTTGTTGCGCACCGCATTTTTGGGCAACACAAAAGAAGGTCAGGATTGCAATTGAGATTGCGACGATGGCCGCGCGCATGGTCACGCTATCTTACACGGCTTTGGCAATGTATTTTCCCTGCTCGCTCGTGATGTGCGCCCAGGGAACATCGGGATCATGTGTGAACATGGTGAGCCATTGCCCTGGCACCGCCCGCTCGTAATATTTCTTGCGATTCTCAATTGCTTCCAGCGGAAACAGATCATAGGCCATCACCCAGGTTGGCTCCAGATGCCAGGTGGTGGGAATCAGGTCAGAGATGTAGCACGCTGTCTTGCCGCCGCTGCGCACCATCACCGCCCACATGTTGCGTGTGTGCCCGGGAATGGTTTCCACCGATATGCCGGGCACAATCTCCTGATTTTCAGAGAGCAGATTCATCTGGCCGGCACGAATCAGGGGATCGTAGTTGTCACTGATGTAGCTCACGCGATCACGTTCCAGTTGCAGCACCCCGTGTTCCCACTCGCCTTTGGGCGCGTAGTACTTTGCCCTGGGAAACGTTGGGACGGCCACGCCATTTTTGTAAACCGTGTTCCATCCACAATGGTCGAAATGCAGATGAGAATTGATCACGACGTCGATGTCTTCCGGCGCGGCTCCGGCTTCATGCAGGCTGTCCAGCAGCTTTTCCTGGGGAAGGAAGAAGCCCTTCGTTTTCTCCGTCAGCTTATTGCCGATGCCGGTTTCGATCAGAATATTCTGCTTCCCTGTCCGAATCAGTACCGAGTTGCAGCTCACGGTGATGCGGTTCAGATCGTCGGGCTTCACCTTGCGCTGCCAGAGCGTTTTAGGCACCACGCCGAAGAATGCTCCGCCATCACCCACGTATGTCCCGTCACTGACCGCGGTCAGCTCAAAATCTCCCAACGAGTATTTGTGGATGCTCACGGCTGCTCTGTTACTCCCAGAAGCTCTGTGCGGAAATGATTGCGAATGCGGTTGAACAGGTGCGTTCTTGCCGCCTGTCCGGAAATACCGTGCGTCTTGCGCGGATACACTTGCAGATCAAACTGCTTGCCCGCGTTAATGAACGCATTCACCATTTGGATGGTGTTCTGTATGTGCACGTTGTCATCACTGGTACCGTGCACCTCCAGCAGATGGCCGTGCAGCTTTTCGGCAAAGTTAATAGGCGAGCTGTTCTTGTAGGCGCCCGCGAATTCCGGCACCAGACCGCCATAGCGCTCGGTATAGATGGAATCGTAGTTTGTCCAGTCAGTCACGGGAGCAACCGAAACACCGGCCTTGAAACGATCAGAGTGGGTCATGGCGTAAAGTGTCATGTACCCGCCATAACTCCAGCCCCACCAGCCCATACGCGAGCCATCAAGCTGCGGAAAACGTTGCAAGGCCTGATCAATGGAAGCCAGCTGGTCTTTGAGCTCCACTTCGCCGAAATTATGTTTTAGAGCGGCGGCAAATTTTTTGCCACGCGACCCCATACCACGATTGTCAACCACCAGAACGGCGATGCCATCGTGCATCAGGACTTGATTGAAGAAAAAGTTTGCTCCGCCCCATGCATCGCGTACAGATTGACCATGTGGGCCACCGTAAGGATTGTTCAGCAGCGGAATTTTCTTGCCTTCGCTATTCGGGGGCAGGAAGAGCTCTCCGCGCAGGACAGTGCCGTCTTCAGCCTTAAAATCCACAAACTGCGGTGCGATGAGCTTTAAGGCATCCAGGCTCTTCGATTTCCAGAACGCATCGCACGTGCCGCCGACCCGGCAAAATGACATTTGCGGAGGCGTCATGGTGGCGGAGAAGCTGTCAACGTAAAACTTTCCATCCGGTGCGAACGCTGCCTGGTGCGTCCCCGCCTGTGCTTTGCTCAGAATCTGGAAGTCATTCCCATCCAGCTTCACGCTGCATATATGCCGCTGGCGATCGTCTGAGGCGTTGGTGCTGAGATACAGCGTGCCGGTACTTTCGTCGAGGCCCTCAGTGTCAAAGACCTCAAAATCACCTTTGGTGATCTGATTGACCAGCTTGGCTTCGCCATTCATCGGGTTGGCTTTGTCGAACGAATAGAGATACAGATGAGTGTGACCGTCGCGCCAGCTCCACCAGATGAACTTGTCTCCGGACTTGAGGATCTGGAAATTATCCGTCATCTCAATCCAATCATTGTCTTTCTCTGAGAGCACACGCTGCACTTTGCCGCTCCTGGCATCGATAAAGAAGAGATCAAGATTGTTCTGGGCACGATTCATCAGCATGGCCCAGGCGATGCCGTCACGCACCCAGCCAAAGCGAGGCACGTAGGTATCTTTATCATTGGTCAAAGAGATCCACTTAGGGGTGCCGCCACCGGAGCTGACGATGCCAAGCCGCACCTCGGGATTGGGATCACCCACCTTGGGATATTTCTCTTTATCCACGGTGGGATGTTGCGGAATGAAATCGGTAATCGGATAAGCAGGCACGCGCGCCTGATTCATCTGGAGAAAGACAAATTCCTTGCCGTTCGGTGCCCAGAAGTAATTGCTGCGAACGCTCAATTCTTCACTGTAAACCCAGTCCACCTCGCCATTGAGCAGATCGTCATTGCCATCTTTGGTGATGGCAATTTCCTTGCGGCCCTCAATGGGAGTTACATGCAGGTTGTGCTTCTTCACATAGGACAGCTTCTTGCCATCAGGAGAAAACTTGGGATCGCTGGCGGCGTCGCCAGGCGACGTGAGCGGGACGGCCGTGCCGCTGGAAAGTGTGTAATACCAGAGCAAGCCATTCGCGTCGAACAGAATGTGCTGCGAGTCCGGCGACCAGTGATATCCAGCCACGCGATAGCGCGCGCGATTGTCCTTTTCGCGGTCGTCTTTGCCGGACGTGCTGGGAGGCGTGAGCGCGGCAATCTTGTCGGAAGCAACCAGCACCGCCGATTTCCCGGTGGTTACGTCAATGTAATAGAGGTCGGCTTTGCTGCCTTCTTCGGGATGCACAACATACGAGACTTTCTTGCCGTCAGGGCTCCACTTGACCGTGTCCGGCGCGCGCCCGGTGATTGACATGGGGGCGTAAATGGATTCGACCGTCAGCTCTTGCGCACTTACGACTGCGGACACGAACACGATCAGGACGAACAACTGGGCAAGCCTCTTCACAGGCACTCTCCGGGTGTGGGATGGAACCGAAAAGTGTATCACTGGGGGAGAAAAGATTGAGTAATTGGGTGATTTGGTAATTGGGTAAATTGAAATGACTTCGGAAGCGGTATCATTTCGCCCAGAAGGGGGATTGCGGGATGAGATACCGGCACACCTTTACAGTCGTGGGTGCAATTTTGATGCTTGCTTCGGCGAGCCTGTCCTGGAGCAGACAAAAGAAACAAAACGTCCGGACAGAGTTGGCTTCCCTTCAAGTCCTCATGAAGCTTCTTTTAGTTGGGCTCGTACCAGTCCAGACAAAAAAGAATAATCTTAAAACTGCTCTTCCATCTGCCTGCGCAGACGGCGCGACTCCGCCAACAGTCCCATGCTGTGCATCAGGTTTTGCAGAGTGACGATACCCACCAGCCGTTCCTGATCGACCACCGGTATGAGCGTAAGTCCGCGCGAGGTAAGTTTGCGGAAGGCCGATCCCAGAGATTCCTGTCGACCGGCGATCTCAAAGGCCCTGCTCATGGCTCCCTGAACGTAGCCGTTGCCTTCCTGACGCAGCCGCTCCACGATGGTTTGCCGCGTGATTACGCCGATCAGGTCGCCGTTGCTGACCACGGGAAAATCATCTTGAAGACAATGTACGGCTTTGTACAGCGCGTCGTGCAGCGTGTCCGCCGGTGAAAGCACGGAGAACTGCGTGAGCATGATGTCTTCCATCTGCACGGCTTCCACCACGGACTGGAACATGGCGCTGCGCTCTTCCATTTGCGTGGCCATAAAAAGAATGAGCCCAACAAGCATCAGCCACTGCGACCACAGGACGCCGGTGAGCATAAAACCCGCGGCACAAAGATGGCCAAGGTTGACCGCCTGGCGTGTAGCGACGCTGAAGTCCGCGCGCTGCGCTCTCCAGGCGCGAAACACCCGTCCACCATCCAGCGGGAAAGCGGGAAGAAGATTGATGGCGAAGAGGCCCAGGTTAATCCAGAAAAAGCTTCTGCCCAGAGCGTTGACTGAAAGCAGAGGCTGCGCCCAGAGATATCCTTTAAGAGGCATGGCCAGCAGCATGGCGCCCGAAACTCCGGCCATGAACAGATTGGCCAACGGCCCAGCAAGGGCAAGCCGTATTTCACGCGCCAGATGACGTGAATTCTCCATCAGCGTGTTGGGGTCAGCCAGGGCAATTCCGCCAAGGGGCGTGAGCATGGAGCCGCGCATCGGAATGCCGGCTCGTGCCGAAGCCACGACGTGGCCGAGTTCATGCACGACCACGGAAGCTGTGACCAGCACCGCCAGAGCAATGCCGCGCATCAGACCAAAGGCGATGATGCTGGCGCGGGTTGAGTCATACAGAAGCACGAAGAAGAGCATGAACAGAAAGCTCACGTGCAGGCGGAACTCCGCCCCCATCCATTTACCCGCCGAAATTGACCAGCTTCGCATTTGTTTTTCGTTTTATAAATTCAGATTCTGAAAACCCAAGATCAGCACAGTTGTCTCGGCGTGTTTCATGTAAATCACCAACAACGGATCGAGGGCTCAAAATCGCAGACACGCATACACCCGAATCCGTAAATCAGGACAGCCGCGATGTGATTCTATACGTAAAATTAGATGATCGTTAGAGGAGTTCCGCTGCAATGCGCGTGATCGCGGGAAAATTCAAGAGTCGCCGCCTGGCCGCACCCGACGGCATGGAGACGCGTCCCACATCTGACCGGCTGCGTGAAACACTTTTCAACGTGGTGGCGCCACGGGTCGCCGACTCCGTCTGGCTGGACCTGTTTGCCGGTACGGGAGCAGTGGGCATTGAGGCCTTGAGCCGCGGAGCCAGGATGGTTCATTTCGTTGAGTCGGCGGCGAAAGCGGCGCGGGTAATTCGCCAGAATCTCAGCTCGCTCAAGGTGGAAGACGGTTTTGAGATTATCGAACGTGAGGCTGCCATCGCCCTGCGAATGCTCGACAGCCAGGCCGTGAGCTGCGATTTCTGCTTTCTCGACCCTCCGTACCGCAAAATGGGCGATTACGAACAGGTGCTGGGATTCCTTTCGCAATCACAGATCATCCGGCCGGAGAGCATGGTGATTGCGGAACATGACAAGCATTTCGATCCCGGTGACCAGTTTGGCGCATTGGGGCGACAGCGCAAGCTCCAGCAGGGCGACGCCGTGTTGAGTTTCTACCAATTGGCTTAGCCGAAAAATGCGGGTAGCACATGCATTGAGTGACGCTGAGCCGCTATCCATGCAGATTTCCACAGACATACTTTTAAAAACCCGCATGAAATCTGGCGAAAACGCTTGCATAGGTTCGCGACCCGTGTATATATTCGCATGAGTGGGTTCAAGAACTCACATTTCAAGGAGGTAAGATGGCATCTGGCATGACCAAGACCCAGCTCGTGCGCCACATGGCCGAGAAGTTGGAGATGAATAACAAAACCGCCGCAACGTTTCTGGAAACTCTGGCGGAAACGGCAGTCAAAGAAACCAAGAAGAACGGCGTGTTCGTGATTCCTGGCCTGGGCCGCTTGGTAAAATCCAACCGGAAAGCCCGCATGGGACGCAACCCTCAGACCGGCGAACCCATTAAGATCGCTGCCAAGACCGTGGTGAAGTTCCGCGTAGCCAAGGCTGCCAAAGACTCAATCGCTCCCAAGAAATAACCCCTCGTCATTTAAGAGACAAGAAAGAGGTCAGCCTGAAGGCTGGCCTTTTTAATTTTGATGTTGGACGGCTTCGCCTCGTCGACACATCGATGCGGGCACTTAAGGTTTTTTCTCCACTAACTGTTACTCCGTAACGGTCGCTTCAACTTCGATCTCTACCAGCATCTCCGGCGAAATCAGGCTGCTGACTTCCACCATGGTGGCGACAGGACGTATGTCGCGAAAGAATTCTCCATGGGCCTTGCCGACCAACTCCCAGTCACGCGCGATCCTGGTGACGAACATGCGCGTACGGACAACGTCTTTCATGGCGGCACCGGCTTTCTTCAGCGCGGCTTCAATATTGCGAAACACCTGCATGGATTGCGCGTAAGCATCATCTCCGCCGACGATCTTGCCGTCATCGCCTGTTGCGGTGGTTCCGGCCACATGGACCACGTTGCCGATGCGTACCGCGCGCGAATAACCTACGATGGGCTCGTATTTGGAATTCCCGGAAATGTTCTGGCGTTTCATCCCTGTCCTCCCAGAGTTTTGGAGTAAGTTGCGGAAGGGCCGGATGCAAATTCCTTTTTTGCGGCGAATAGCTTTCGCGTTGGATGAGTCTTGAGGCAGATCTTTGCAGCAGAACAAGGACCCTAGCGGCGCGATCTCGCGTCCAGACATTGATTGACCAGCCGGTCAGCATCTTTATTCTTTTCCCGCAGCACATGCTCGATGTTGAAGACGTGAAACTTTTGCACCAGCAGCCGCGCTTTGTCATACAGCGGCTTCAGGCTGGGACTGCTTACCTTGTAGCGCCCCTGCATCTGGCGGACCAGCAATTCGGAGTCGCTGAAAACTTTAAGCGATTGATATTGCGCACGCGCGGCATACACGATCACACCATAAGCAGCAGGCCCGGGATTGCCGCGCGCGCCGCCATCAATGTGGGCGATCACGTCAAACTTGCCGGTGCTTCTCTGCGGCTCCTCGAACAGTCCCGATTGCTTCATTGATTGATTGCGCCCTTCGGCATGCCTTCATACTTGATGCTTCAAACCGTTTATGCTTCAACCCGTTTATGCTTCAACCCGTTCAGCGGCCTTCCTCCAACCTGATCGCCAGCCGCTCCGGCAGGCCCGCGGCAAAAATCTTCTCCTGCGCCGCCGCTACGTCATAGGGCACACGATGGTAGGTGACGGAGTTTTTATCGGTGTCATACAGGGCGAAGGCGGCACGAGGATCGCCATCACGCGGCTGCCCCACCGATCCCGGATTGATCATATATTTTCCAGCGCCGGCCAGCTTCAGCGTGAACTGCTGTTTGCCTTCGGCTGAGGCATACTTCATCTCAATAGCGCCTTCGCTTTCAGTGCTGTCATCAATCCAGAAGCCGCCCTGGACATGCGTGTGTCCAAAAAATGTTACCGGAGCATCGGCGTGAGCCAGCAGCGAATACGCTTCCCGCCGCATCAGCACGTACTCATCTTCATCGCGAGGTGAACCATGCACGCATTCCACATTTTCCAGCGGCATGATCGGGCCATGCGGCAGATCGCGCAGGAACTGTAAATTGTCCGCTGTAAGTTTTTGCCGCGTCCATAGAACGGCCAGGCCGGCAATGGGATTGAAATCTTCCATGCTGCTGACGCCGGAACAGGCTTTGTCATGGTTGCCACGTACGAAGACGGTCCCCAGTTGCCGTGCCCGTTCCGTCACTTCGTTGGGGTTGGCGCCATAACCGACGATGTCGCCCAGATTAAAGACACGGTCATGCGCGGGCGCGGCCTGGAGGCAGGCGTCCAGGGCTTCCAGATTCGCATGAATGTCAGAGATGATGAGTATGCGCACGCTAACCTTTGAGAGTGTAAATCACCAGCACGCTACTGTGCGACGCGCGCCCAGTGTCCGGGAGAAATTTGCCGTAACGGAATAGCGCCGCCCGCCCGCGAAAACTTCTCCACCGTCAGCAAGGGACGCGAGCGATCGGTTTTCAACGTGGGAATGGCATGGATCAACCCTCGGGTATAAGGATGTTGCGCGGCAGAGAAGATTTGCTGCACCGGACCCATTTCCACGATTTCACCGGCATACATCACCGCCACCTGGTCTGCCACCCGCGAGACCACGCCAAGATCGTGCGAAATGAATAGCACGGCAAGATTATGTTTTTCCCGCAGATCGCGCAACAGTTCCAGAATTTGCGCCTGGATGGTTACGTCCAGGGCGGTGGTGGGTTCGTCGGCAATCAGGAGTTGTGGCTGGTTCACCAGCGCCATGGCGATCATGACGCGCTGGCGCTGACCGCCGGAAAGCTGGTGAGGATAGTCGCTGGCGCGCTTGTCGGGATCGGGAATCGCCACTTCCCGAAGAGCGGCCACGGCCCGCCGCCGGGCTTCCTGCCGGGAAACAGCATGATGCGCAATTACTGCTTCCGCCACCTGATCACCCACACGCATGACCGGATTCAGAGCAGTCATGGGTTCCTGAAAAATCATGCTGATGGCCGAGCCGCGCAGCTTGCGCATGGCATTTTCCGGCAAACTAAGCAGGTCGTGACCGGCGAAAGAAATTTTGCCCTGAATGCGAGCTTGAGGAGGCAGCAGGCGCATGACGGCCAGCGAAGTGGCCGATTTGCCGGAACCTGACTCACCCACCAAGCCCAGTGTACCTGCTTCTGCGATGGTGAAGCTTACGTCGCGCACAGCGGCAACTTCTCCGCTCTGCGTGGCAAACGTGACGTTAAGATTTTCGACTTGTAGTAGGGGAGACAAAACTAAGTGCGCCGCGATCAGGCCGTGATCTTTGTCGCTGCTTTCCCCGCTTCCACGCCCTTCTGCATGGCTGCGATCATGGCGGGCTCCTGTTGCATGAGCCAATCAGAAGCAATGGCCTGGTCGCCTTCCAGCTTCATCAAGCCTTGTCCGGCAAGCTGCTTGGCGAGCTCCAGCATTTTTTCGCGGGTAAAGTTCACATACTGGCAGTCATAGGGATGGGCTACTTCCACCGGTGCGCCGTTCGTTACCTTGGACAGCCAGAAGACACGGCGCTTCAACATCTCGCGAACATCGTCTTCAGATTGAGTGGGGAACTGAATTTTTTTGGCGGGAAAGCTATAAAAGCGGCTGGTGACGTGGACGGGCTGGAGCTTGCCGGATTTCACCATCGCAAGCTGGCCGTTGTCGAGGGTCTTACGGATGGAGTTCACCACCAGGCCTTCCGCATGTTCTTCAGCCAGCGATCCCAGCGCGTCCTTCATGGTCTGCGTCATACCCACGGCAACTTCGCAATGCAGGCCTTCGTCACTTCCCAGCAGGTCAGCACGACCGTGCAGAATGAGCCAGTCCGCGCCTGAGGTTGAGGGATGAAAAGGCCATTTAAGGTCGGCGACGGAGATTGGGACACCGGAGAGGGTTACGAAATGCAGAGGATGGTTCGGCATGATGGGATCCAATTAAGTTGAAAATTGAACTCCCATTTTATACGAGTGAGGGTCCGGAATCGAACGCAGGAGCTTTCTGGCTGGCTGACCGG
>WNFA01011938.1_pt1 | contig 14385 bp, 11 predicted proteins | sample 5400481 | NCBI WGS metagenome assembly WNFA01 (sample SAMN13153340, study PRJNA577476) | soil metagenome | isolation source: 120 cm saprolite under Douglas fir tree site 2 hole 1 replicate 2 | place: USA:California | collected 2015-04-18 | reverse complement strand
CAGCGGCAAAATTGAGTCCCTCATGAAAAGCGCCCGTGCTCATTCCACCGTCGCCGATATACGCAACCGCGACAATCCGCTTTTTCTGCATACGGGCCGCCAGCAACACGCCGGTCATTACAGGGATCATGTCGCCGAGGTGGGAAATGGGCCCAATGAATCCCTTTTCCATGTCGCCGAAGTGGATGTTGAGATCTCTACCGCCGGAAGGCCCCCACGCCTTAGCCATGTACTGCGCAAAGATCTCGCGCGGACGAATTCCTTTGACGAGAACCGCACCAAGATCGCGAATCAAGGGCGTCAGAAAATCCTGCGGCTGCAAGGCGTAGGCACTCCCGACCGCGGTCGCTTCCTGGCCCAGCGAGCGGAAGACCCCGCCAACAACCTTTGTTTGCCGATAGAGGTTTACCAGACGCTCTTCCACAAGCCGGGTCAACTTGAGGTAACGATAAAGCTCGAGAAGTTGCTCGGCCTTAAGAGTGGTTTCAGTCGTACAACTGAGCGCTTGACCATCGCCTGGCCTACGTGGAGCATATTTGGTGCTAACGCGCATTTGAAAGGGGGCACGTCGCTGCCGACCCCGGCGCCGGTGATTCTTATCGCGTGAGGATCCTTTCTCCTCTGTCTTGTTTGGTTGTTGATCCATAAGAATGAAGGAAAGGATCCCTCTTACTCAAATATGAATGGCAACGTCATGAACACCTTCCGCGGCTTCCATCACAGCTTCGGAGACTGTCGGATGCGCATGCATGGTGCGACCCAGTTCTTCTGAAGTTGACTCGAGCTGCATCGCCACGCACGCTTCGGCAATCAACTCGGTCGCGTGTGCTCCGATGATGTGCACGCCGAGAATTTCGTCATACTTCTTCTCGCCCACTATTTTCACAAAACCCTCTTCTTCGCCCAGTATCCGGGCCTTGCCGGAAGCCGAGAAAGGAAACTTGCCGATCTTCACATCGTATCCCTGCTCGCGCGCTTTCGCTTCAGTTAGACCAACCGAGCCAATCTCCGGATCGCAGTAGGTGCAGTTTGGCACCAGGCGCAAATTGATAGGACGCACGTTTTTCTGACCAGCAAGATGTTCGACGGCCACAATACCTTCTTTCGAGGCAAGGTGCGCCAGCAATGGCGTTGGCACCACATCGCCTATAGCGTAGACGCCTTTTTCTCCGGTCTGCTGGTATTCATCAATCTGGATGAATCCTTTCTCTGTCTTGATCTTAGTGCCTTCTAATCCAAGACCTTCGGTGTAGGGCATGCGACCAACAGCTACCAGTAACATTTCGGCTTCGAGATTGACAGCCTCACCTTTAGAAGTCTTTCCGGAAACTCGTATCCCTTTGTCTGTCTTTTCCAGGCTCTCGAGTTTAGTATCGACTTGCGACTTTAAGCCGCGTTTGCGAAAGCTCTTTTCCAGCTCCTTGGAAACCTCTTCATCTTCCAGCGGCACCAGACGTGGCAACAATTCGACGATCGTGGTCTGCGCGCCGAAACGCGAATAGACCGAAGCAAACTCAACACCAACTGCGCCAGCGCCCATCACGATCAGTGATTTCGGCACATCCTTCAACTCAAGAATATGATCGCTATTGACTACCTGCGTACCATCGGTTTCGAATCCAGGTATCGGACGAACTACTGAACCCGTGGCAATGATGATGTTCTTAGTATCAATCGTTTGCTTTTTCCCTTCGGCGTCAGTCACTTCCACTTTGCCGGGCAACGCAAGCTTTCCTGTTCCTTTGATTACCGTGACCTTGTTCTTCTTCATCAGATACTCGATGCCTTTTGAGTTCTTGAGCACCACCTTTTCTTTTCGCTTCTGTACATCGGCAAAGGCCAGTTGAATACCCGAAGCCTGCACGCCAAAGTCGGCGGCGTGCTGCATCTGTTCGTAGATGTGTGCCGACATGAGCATCTGCTTGGTCGGAATACAACCCCGAAGAGTGCAGGTTCCTCCCAACCGATTATCTTTCTCGATTATTGCAACCTTCAGACCTAATTGACCCGCGCGAATTGCCGCCACATATCCGCCCGGCCCGCTGCCGATAATCGTCACATCAAACTGTTCGTTAGCCAATTGTTAGGGTTCCTCTCGTCAAAGCAGTAATGAGTAATAGTGGTGAGTAATGCGTGATGGGATCGAATCACTGGGCAGTCTTCACTTCTTATGCAGATTTAAGCAATTTCCTGAAACCGGGATTATAATCATTTGCCACCCTTCATCCAAATCAGGCATCCTGCGGGTAGTGTCCTAATTTGTTGTAGGGGCGTCCCTCCGTGGGCGCCCCATTCTTGCCGATCTGTCACTCAAGAAAGGGCGCCCACGGAGGGACGCCCCTACAAATTAGGACACTACTATGCTGCGGGTACTGAGGCTGTGGGTAGTTCATAACCTGAAAAGGGTAATGACATGAAACATTCGGAAGGATTTCTCAAGTTAGTGAACGATGCCAAGCGTCGTATTCGAGAAGTAACCGTGCCAGAGACACAGAAGCGTATTGAGAAAAACCCGGCTGCGAAACTGATCGATGTACGTGAGGACACCGAATGGCAAGCTGGTCATGCGGCTGGTGCCGATCACCTCGGTAAAGGAATTATCGAGCGCGACATAGAAGCGAAAGTCCCAGACAAAACAACAGAGATAATTCTCTACTGCGGCGGTGGCTATCGCTCCGCACTCGCGGCGGATGTTCTGCAGCGGATGGGCTATGCCAATGTTTTCTCCATGGCTGGAGGATGGAAAGCCTGGAAAGAATCAGGCGGAAAAATCGATACCGATTAGTCCCCAGGCCCTCCATTTCATTCCTGGAAGTGCAAAACATCCGGACACGAAAACAAATTGGGTGTGCCGCTTAAGAGAGGCACACCCAATCAAAAGAGTAACTGCGAGTTGCTGGCTTTCTAGAACTCGAAGCGCACTGCGAACTGGACTTGTCGTTCGCGGAAGAGAGTCGCGCCAGTTTCCGTGATGCTTTGGAACGGCGTGTTAAAGATGAAGGTATTATTAGAGAAGTTCTGGGTATAGAGCGTCGAGTTGACGTTCGTCACCTGAGTGCGATTGAACACGTTGAATCCTTCAGCAAGGAGTTCCAGAGCGGTTCCCTCATTGAATTTGAAGCGACGTGAGAGACGCATATCGAAGTTCACGATTCTCGGACGTCGAAAAGAGTTACGCGGAAGTAGCGGAAATCGGCTCGTTCCACCTGACTGGTTGACGCCGCCAGCACCTCCGGCACCGCTCACCGAAAGACCCGCCGAATACGGACTGCCCGAGAAAGCGTAGAAGACAGGCGCCAAAGTCCACCCGTTAAGGAGCATGCGGCCGGTTTTATTGTCATCGCCAAAAGGCTTCGGCGACCAGACGGCGCTGATGCTGACCTTGTGCGGCGAGTCGAAATTCGACACACCGGCTTCCGAGCTGAGATCGAAGACATTGTACGGAATGTTGTTGGTCGTGAAGGTAACGGAGCTCTGACCTGTGTCTGTCGCTCGCGAGCGGGTGTAACTACCCTGGAACTGGAGGCCCTTGGTAAACCGCCGGTTCACCTGGAAGATCAACGCGTTGTATTCCGAGTTGATGCTACTGCGAATCTCGGTGATTTGAGCGAAAGCTGGATTTGGACGAGCGACTGGGAAGATTGGAATCACAACCGACTGTCCGGCAAATGGCCCGCCGGACACTGTGAAGGTTCTGGTGGTGTCGGGCTGATTTAGATTCGTATCAACGAACGTGGGAAGTCTTCGGCCCAGGCTACCGACATAAGAGACGGAAGCGACCGTGTTGTGAGCAATCTCACGCTCGACGATGAAGTCGTATTGGTGAATCTGTGGGTTAGCGAAGTTTTTTGCGAAGTATTGAACGGCCGGGATGGTCAAAGCACCAGAGGCGATGAGGTTGGGATACACAGGTGCAATCGCGCTTGTGGCAGTAATAGTCACTTGCCGTTGCGCCTGCGTAATTCCAACACCGGTGTTGACGAGGGCATTATAGATGGTCGAGTTAATAATTCGACCGTAGTAAATACCGTAGCCCCCACGGATGGACGTCTTGCCATCGCCCCTCAGGTCATAAGCGAAGCCGATACGTGGACCGAAGTTGTTTTTATCATTCGGGATGTTTGCAGTTTGCGGCAGGAGCGGATTTACGTTCCTGGCCTGCGGATTACGCTGGTACTCGTACCGTAGTCCGACATTCACTGTCAGTCGCGGCGACAAACGCATATCATCCTGGACGAAATAGTTTAGGTCCGTAGTGTGGAACGTCAGACCCAGCACACCGAAGCCCTGATTGAAGTTTCCTGAATAGCAACGGCCACGATTGCGCGTGCTGCTGTAACACAGGCCAGTGGTGGCCCCGCCAGCGCGGAAGTTTTCGTAGTCGACGATGAAGTCGTTCAAACCACCGTAGTAGCCTGCCGAATTCGAACCGCCGTTGTAATTGAATTCGCCACCTGAGAATCTTAGGTTGTTGATCTCTTCCTTAACTCGGTTGACGTCTCCGCCAAACTTCACCGTGTGACTTCCAACAGTCATCGTCACAGTGTCAGCGAACTGAAAACGCGTCTCGTTCGGAAACGCCACACGCTCGAGAAACTCGGGTATTCCGAAAGAGAATCCGTTGGTGACAAACGTTTGCGGAGATCTCCCACCGACCGAAGTCGTTGGTTCGCCAGGAAGGGGTGGCTGACTGAATTCGAATTCATTATCGCGTCCGTACTGAAACCGGAACTCATTCACCAGGGTTGGCGTAAGCGTAGATTGGAGACGAGCGTTGAAAGAATCAACGTTGACAAAGTCGTCACCGAAGTTGTCTTTCGCACGGGTGTTGGTTGCTTGCGTTTGAATACCGGCAGGCGACGCCCAGCGCAGACGGTTGTAGCTAAACGAAGCGCTATGCTTGTCGTTGATTACCCAATCGATTTTCGGAAGGAACAGTCTCTGGTCACCACGACGCGGCACTTCGCCGCTGATGTTGTTAAGGAAATTGAGCGCGTCGTTAACCTGAGTGAGCGTTAGTCCTTTTCCAGTCGCCAGCGTGCCCGTGCGAGCCGGACTACTGGTACCAGCATACGCTGGACACGCAGCCAACGTAACTGCTGCTCCATTTGCCGCAGTAAGCAAACAAGTGTCGGCGCGGTTCAGAAAATCTGTTTGCGAGAAGATCGATAAGCCTGGAAAGTTACGTCTCTGCTCGTCGTAGCTGAAGAAGAAAAAGAGTTTGTCTTTCTTAATAGGACCACCGACCGTACCCCCAAATTGATGGCGAACATCGACCGGTTTGATGCCGACGACGTCAAAAACTCCCGGGGAGGTTTGCACCGTCCTGGTTGCCAGTGGATTGCGGGCGCCCCAACGGTTATTTCGTTGATAGTAGAAAGCCGAACCGTGGAACTGGTTAGTTCCTGACTTGGTGACGGCGTTTACGACGCCGCCGGCTGCGCGACCATATTCCGCGGAATAGTTTGACGTGTTGACCTGAAACTCCCGAACCGCAGCCTGGCTGATCACGTAGCTGATGCGCGTGCGACCACGCTCTTCTGAGAAGAACGCCTGGTTGTTATCACCACCATCAATGGTGTTGTTGTTTAGCAGCCCCGAGATACCACGAAAGCTGATTAGACCAAAGGTGCCGTCAAGCGCCGAGCCTGGAGTCAGCAGCGCGAAGTTGGACCAGCGACGACCATTGATTGGCAGTTCATTAATGGAAGTCTGATTCATGTTACTCGAGAAGTCCTGTTGCGTAGTGTTGATAACCGGAGCCTCGGAAGTGACTTCAACGGTTCCCGTCACAGCTCCAATCGATAGAGCGGCGTCCAGACTGGTTTCCCGACCAACCTCGACCGTCACTCTTTCCTGTGTATATGGACTGAAACCCGATCCGTTGATAGTAACCTTGTAGGTGCCGGGCTGAAGGTTTACTACTCTGAAGCGGCCCTGATCGCCAGATGTCGCTGAGTCTTCCTTGTTAGTTTCAGTATTGAGGACTGTAACTGCGGCACCGGAAACAACTTCCTTATTTGGATTTGTGACTACGCCGCCAATCGCGCCGGTGGTAGTTGACTGCGCCATGGCGATAGCGCTCAAACCAAGCACAACAAAGATTACAAGAGAGAGCTTTACAATTGTCGACATGCTGGGGAACTCCTTAGGAATTAAGTTGACGTTGAACGCGCATCGGCCCGATTAGGCAGCGCAGACTTGAGGTACAATTATTAGTGACAGTGATTAGCAATTCAAGAAGGAAAGCAATCCGAATGTAAGTCGGTCGCGATTTCTATCACGCTTAACAGATTCAGTGCAAGTCATAACTGTTGATTGAAGCTATTAAATCTTTGTGACGTGCTTGCCTCTCTTTTGAAGCACACCGAAACAAAGAATCCGGCGGCTAAATTCGCAAGACTTGTGCCGGATGGCTCCCGTCCCGCGCCAGATGCAAAAAACGGTGTTTTCCTATAGTTAAGTAGGTTCGGGACACAATGCCCCAGATAGGAATACTCAAGAATTTGGATTTGATCGGAAAATCGGGAGAAGGGAAAGCTGCCAGAAATTGCTACTATCTACGGCATCGTTACCCACTTCGAACCAGGCCCCGACACCACTCATAGTCGCTCGACTATAATGGCAATGCCTTGACCGCCACCGATACATGCGCTGGCGAGTGCATAGCGTCCACGGCGGCGCTGCAGTTCGTGAAGAACTGTCAACACCAGGCGAGTACCGGTAGCACCAAGCGGATGACCTAGAGCAATCGCTCCGCCATTTACGTTGGTGCGGCTTCGATCCAAACCCAGTTCTTTTTCTACGGCCAGATATTGCGCCGCAAAGGCCTCATTAACTTCGATGAGATCCAAATCGCTAAGTGTTAACCCTGCTTTCGCGAGAGCGTCGCGCGCCGCAGGGACAGGACCGATACCCATTAGTTCTGGTTCAACACCGGCATAGGCCCAACTAACAATCCGACCCATCGGATTCAAATCGTGACGCTTAACAAATCCTTCGTCCGCAATAACCAAAGCAGCAGCACCATCTACTATGCCTGAAGCGTTTCCCGCTGTAACAAAACCATCTTTTGCAAATGCCGGCTTGAGCTTTGCCAAACCCTCGAGCGTGGTTTCCGGTCGTGGGTGATCGTCCTGATCGATCAGCACCGGGAGATCTCAAACTTGCGCGCCAGGTTTTCAGCGGTGCCCGCCATCGGCGTGTTGCAATACGTATCAAGCAAAGCAACCATCAAACTGTCTTCGAGTTTCCCCTGGCCAAGTGCAAAACCGGAACGAGCGCCACGAATCACATGCGGCGCCTGCGACATCGACTCCATTCCTCCCACCAGGCAAGTTTGAGCTTCGCCAAGCTGGATCATCTGCGCGCCTGAAATGATCGACTGGATGCCACTACCACAAAGCCGGTTAACTGTCAGTGCCGGACGCTCGAAAGGAACGCCGGCTTTCAAGGCGACGTGCCTGGCGCCGTAAATAGCATCACCCGAAGTTTGCAGTGCATTGCCAAAGACTGTGTGATCGATCTCTTCGGGCGCGACGCGGGTTGATTCCAGAGCTCCGCGCGCGGCGACAGCGCCCAGATCGATCGCCGAGACATCCTTCAACGCACCGACGTATTCGCCCATCGGCGTACGTTTACCACCCAAAATGAAAACATCTTTGGACATCCCTTTATCTAACTCTCCCTTTGTTTCGATTATACGTGAGCGGTGTCCGCTTGTGCACTCTCACTCATAACCCCGGCTTAAGCGGGTGGGTCTCGCTGTGCAACTTCTAGATGGTCCTCTGCACATTGTCAATTGCGAGCAGGACCCCCCATTCATATCGTGACCTTCCGAGTTTGGTTCTAATTTTTCTAACAGGTCTTGTGTGCATTCTGCTGATGACTACTGGCTAAATCGATGCTCCTGGAGATACCGGTGCAGTAGCTCTTCCAGGAACCCCTCGTAGGTGAAGGTAGCAGGGTCGTATGTGGGACGAATCTTGTACATGATTGGTAGTGAAACTCTCCAAGCCATCCATTGACGCGGGACGTCCGCAAGATCCCAACGACGACGCAGGAATGTTTCCACGACCTCGATCTCGGACGGAGTCAAGCTGTTGAGATTGGCGGTAAAATCCACCGGTTTGAACGACCGCCGCAAAGCAGGATCGCTAACTGGCGCGGCAAAGACAAGCGAGAATGCGGGGGCTTCGGCCTCGCGTTCGCGAACAACTACGGTACCGGCAACCATGTCGCCCACTCGCTGATCACGAGTGCTGGAAAAAACTGATATCAATCCAATCGAATAGAACGGCGCCGGCATCATGTCGAAGCTGCGCAATAGGTTCCTCACCGCAGCTTCGAAGAAGGTTATCGGTCGGCCATCTTCCCGAATAACGCGCAGCTTTAACCAGCGCTTGCCCGGCGTTTGTCCGCTCCAGAGCCATTCGAAGAAAGCGAAGTAGCCTGAAACTATTAAGAACACGGTGACAATCAGGACGGCGTAGACCCACTTGGGCGCATTAGACAGTTTGTCACCGATGGTGGAATAGTCCGCGACCACCGTTAAAGCGATAGCCATCAACGCTATCGTGGCAGCCTGCATGGCATGATCGATCGCGCAGGCGAGAAAGCGGTTTCCAATTGAGGCCAGGGCAAAATGCAGCGGCACACGCTCAGGCGTTTCGATGACGAGGATATCTTCTGTTGCGATCGTTGCAGACATTGAAGAGTCTCATTCTCCGCGCACACGTAGAAAGCGGCGCTTGCCTAGCTGAATCACTCGGGCTTGATTGATCTCAATTGACACTTCGGAGTTGCTGCTGGAATTCTTCTCTCCATCCACGGAAACGCCACCTTGCTCAATCAAGCGGCGCGCTTCGGCCATTGACGCAACCAGACCGCTATCTACGAGTAATCGAGGCAATTTCCATGAGCCAGCCTTCAGCGTTCGCTCTTCGATCTCTTGCGGCGCTTGTTTACTCCTGAAAACGAGATTGAATTCCTCTTCCGCCTTCCCAGCTTCCGCTGGCGAATAAAAATCACTTACGATCTTTTTGGCCAAATCTACTTTGATATCGCGAGGATTACGTCCACCTTCGGCTGATCTGCGCAAGTTTTCGATTTCTTTCAAAGAGAGATCCGTGCAAAGTTCATAGTAGCGCCACATCAGATCGTCTGAGATCGACATTACCTTCCCAAAGATCTCCTGCGGTGGCTCGTTGATGCCAATATAGTTGCCCAAACTCTTCGACATCTTCTGCACACCATCCGTGCCTTCCAGCAACGGCATCACGACGCAGATTTGTGCTTCCTGGTGGTACTCACGCTGTAGGTTACGCCCCATGAGGAGGTTGAACTTTTGGTCCGTGCCGCCCAGTTCGACATCTGCCTCGAGAGCCACGGAGTCGTACGCCTGCGTGAGTGGGTAGAGCAGTTCATGGAGAGCGATGGGTCGCTCTTCTGCAAGGCGCTTGGCAAAGTCGTCACGCTCCAAGATCTGTTTGACAGTTACATGTGAAGCGAGACGGATGAAGCCATCGGAGCCTAGCTTGTCCATCCATTCGGAATTAAAACGTATCTCGGTCTTAGCCGGATCGAGCAACTTGAAGATCTGTTCCTTGTAAGTCTCAGCATTGGCGGCGATCTCTTCGCGCGTCAGTTGCGGGCGCGTCGTGCTTTTTCCCGATGGGTCACCGATCAATCCGGTGAAATCACCGATCAGGAAGATTACCGTGTGACCCAGTTCTTGAAACGCGCGCAGCTTTCGTATGACCACCGTATGACCCAGATGAATGTCCGGCGCAGTCGGATCGGCACCAAGCTTAACGCGCAATGGTTTTCCAGTTTTTGCAGACTTTTCGAGCTTAGCGCGCAACTCGTTTTCGGGAATAATCTCGATTGTTCCCTTGCGCAGGTACGCGAGTTGTTCGTCTATCGTCATAGGCTTAGTCTGTTTTTGGGGCAGCCACTATCACGCGCCGTCCGATCTTTTCATATTCTCCGCGCACGACCAAAGCGACCGCTTCCGGATACAGCTTGTGTTCCTGCTCGAGAATCCGAGCGGAAAGAGTTTCTTCCGAGTCGCAATCCAGCACGGGCACGATTCGCTGAGCGATGATTGGTCCGCCGTCCAACGTGTCATCAACAAAGTGGACCGTGCATCCGCTCCACTTTGCGCCATGCTCAAGCGCTTGAAGCTGGGCATCGAGACCAGGAAACGACGGAAGCAGGCTCGGATGGATGTTGAGAATTCGTCCACTAAAAGCCTCCACAAAACCTCGCGACAGCAAACGCATATAACCTGCCAGGCAGATCAAATCCGTTTCATGTTTTCTTAGGACCGAAAGGATCTCGCTGTCGTGCTCCTCTCGACTGCGGCCGCGGCGGTCGATGACAACGGTGTTCAGTTCCCGTTCTTCGGCGAGGATCAGGCCCTGGGCTCGCGGGTTATCGCTCACTACCAAAACAATCTCCGCATTGGGTATATTGCCCTGCTGAATAGCGTCGCTCAGCGCGAGCATATTTGAGCCGCGCCCTGAAATAAGAATTGCGATTCGTGTCTTCGGCTTGTCTGCCAGTTTATCGCTCCTGCTCGAGGACTTCGTCTCGCTGCAAAGTCAAACGGCCACAGATTAACGCAAATAACACGGATAGAACTGCCGGTGGCTTATCCGTGAATTCTACCTTAACCTGCAGCCGCTTTATTCATTCGCAAGATCGTTCTCAAATGATCGACACGTCGCGGTTTCCGCTAGTCACACTCCCAATCTCGTAACACTTCTCGCCGGCGTCGTGCAGGTGTGAAACGATTGTGTCGGCATCAGATCTCGAGCACACAATTACCATGCCGACTCCCATATTGAAGGTGCGATACATTTCAGACTCAGACACGTTTCCAATCCGCTGCATCAGTGTAAAGATGGGCAGCACAGGCCAACTGCCTTTCTCGATCTGCACGGCTGTCTCATCAGGTAGAATGCGCGGAATATTGTCGGTCAGTCCGCCGCCAGTAATATGCGCCAAGCCTTTGATCTTTCCAGCATCAAGCAAACCTTGAAGCGGTCGCAGATAACTGAGGTGTGGCTGCAACAGTGCTGCACCGACTGTCGTACCTAACTCCTGAACTTCAGTCCGGACCTGATAGCCGGCGATGTCGAGAAAGAGTTTGCGCGCAAGGGAATAACCATTCGTGTGCAGCCCTACTGAAGGAAGCGCCAACAACACGTCTCCGGGCCTGATGCTTTTGCCGTCGATCACTTTTTCTCGATCGACGACACCTACAATAAACCCGGCGATATCATATTCTCCCTCCTGATAGAATCCGGGCATCTCGGCGGTCTCACCACCTAACAACACACAGCCATTCTCCCGGCAGCCTCGCGCGACCCCTTCAATAATGCCGGCGATCACGTCAGTCGAAAGTTTGCCGGTGGCAATGTAATCGAGAAAGAAAAGTGGCCGTGCGCCCTGAACCAGAATGTCGTTGACACAATGATTGACGAGATCTCGACCGATCGTATTGTGGACACCTGTCAGGAAAGCGATCTTGAGTTTGGTGCCAACACCGTCAGCCGATGCGACCAGAACCGGTTGCGCCAGATTTGGGAACGCGCCGTCAAACATTCCGCCGAAGCTGCCGATGTCTGACAGAGTGCGTTCGTTGAAAGTTGCGCCCGCGAGTTGTCTGATCCTCTCTGTTGCTCTCGTGGCGGCATCAATGTCGACGCCGGAGTCGCTGTACGTAATTGGTTTCGTCATGCTTGATTGTTTTTTGTACTTTGTACTTTGCACTTTGCACTTTGTACTTGGTGCTTTGTACTTTGTTCTTCCACCTTCAGATGCTCACAATGACAAAAGGCACATGCGGATAAAGAACTAAGGTCAAAGCACAAAGCACAAAGCACCAAGTACAAAGTGCAAAGTACAAAGCGCAAAGAACAAAGAACGGCCGCCATCTCATTTCCCATTCTTCTTTGGGGGTGGCCCAAAATCACCATAGGCAATGAACCCGGAACGTGACGAATCGTCCTTCTGCGCCGTGCGCCCAGTCCACAAGACCGCGGTTGAATCTTTCGCGGTCTTTACAACATAGTCGTTCTCTTTGCCTTTTGTGGTTATTGTGATCTCACCCTGCAGGTCCGTGCGATAAAGTTTTACATTCGCGGCGCGCAGACGATCGAGAACAACCTGTGCTGGATGCCCATAGCGGTTCCATTCTCCGCAGGAGATAATGGCGACCTGCGGCTTTACTCGTTTGAGAAAATCGTCGGTCGAAGCATACTTTGAGCCGTGATGGGCCAGCTTCAAGACCTGAGCCTGCACATTTAGATCCTTCGAGAGCATGCGGTGCTCCGTCTGTTCCTCTGCATCGCCGGGCAGTAACATCGAGAAAGCACCGTAATCCAAGCGCGCCACCACGGAGTTTGCGTTTGGCACATTGCCCCCGCCTTTCAATTGCTCCCTGGTAAACAGCGGTTCCGTGGGTCCCAGTATTGTCAGCAACGCGCCTCCTCCAAGATCATATTTCGTTCCGGGCTGGGCCTTCTCGTAATGGGCGCCGCTTTGACTGACAGCATCCTTATAATCGTCGTAGAACTTTGTGATGGAAGCCACCTTCGTGAGCTTCCTGGCGCCGGGTTTCTTATCGGATGCAGGTTTGCTAACCGAAGCTGGTTTTTTGTTAGCAACTGGATTGGTGGACTTTCCCTCTGGCGCGAGATCTGGAGGTAAGGTCGGCTCCTGCCCATTGTCAATCACATTGAGAACCTTGACGGCCTTCAGAACTGCCGCTCCACCCCCCATGTGATCGGGATGCGGATGCGTGACAATGAAATAATCGATTTGCTGAACCTTGTAGCGCTTCAGCGCCTCAACCACGATCTTACTTTTGCTAGTATCTCCCGCGTCGATCAGAACTGTCTTTCCTGCCGGAGCGACAATCAGGATTGAATCGCCATCAATTGGGCCAACATCAAGAACGTGAATCTGTAGTTCGCCCCCGGAAGCGGGCGGCGGTCTCAACTTCCAGCGTGGATAGACGTATCTGTAACCGATGAATCCCGCTGCCGCGGCGACGACGATTAGAACCGCTAAAGCGCAGCCACAGCCTCGGGTTGCTCGTCCCACTAAGAATTAACCTCTTGCTCAGTTGTCTCTAATAGATGAGTGAATGACTATCCTAAAGTCGACGGCTCATGATCGCGTTCCCAAAATGTTTCGGCTTCCCGTGTGATGCGCGTGGGATATTTTCCATTCCAACAAGCAACACAGGCAGAATCCGCACCGATCTCAGTTGCTTCAATCATGCCGTCAAGAGACAGATAACCAAGAGAGTCCGCCTCTATAAAGTCTCGAATTTCTTCTACCGACATCTGCGCGGCAATAAGCTCAGATTTGTTAGGAGTATCGACTCCGTAATAGCAGGGGCTAATGGTCGGCGGGCAACTAACGCGCACATGTATCTCTTTCGCGCCGGCTTCGCGCACCATGCGGACAATTTTTTTGGAGGTGGTGCCGCGAACTATCGAGTCGTCGATCAGGACAACCCGTTTTCCGGCTATGAGCTCACGCACGGGATTGAGTTTTATACGCACTCCGAAAGAACGAATTGACTGTCTCGGTTCGATAAACGTGCGGCCTACATAGTGATTTCTAACGAGGCCGAAACGAAAACTGAGTCCACTTTCCGCCGCGTAACCAATTGCCGCGGAGTCGGGTCGAGCGAAATAGTCGTGCTCGAAAAGACACATGGAATGTTTCTGCTCGGGCAGGGGATGCGATGAACGCAAGCCATCCTTGTCGATGACAATCATCTCACCCGGTTCGACATCGCGCACATACTGCGCATCGATCAAATCGAACGCGCACGTTTCAGAAGCAAACACCCAGGCATCGCCCAAGCGGCCGAGGGCAAGCGGGCGAAAACCACGACTGTCGCGAATCGCGATCAATTCCGTTGGGGTCAGGAAGAGCATTGAAAAGGCGCCTTCCGTTTCGCTCAGCACCTGAGGAATCGCCTCACGCACAGACTTGTGAGAACGCGCTACACCGTGAAGGACGACTTCCGTGTCGGATGTAGAAGAGAATATTGCGCCGTCGTGTTCAAGTTTCGTTCTCTCTTCCCGGGCGAAGGGAAGGTTTCCGTTGTGGCAGACGGCGATTTGACCGTGCTGGCAAGTAACCAAAAACGGCTGCGCTTCGAGAATTGAAACGTCGCCCGCGGTCGAATAGCGAACGTGGCCAATCGCGCTCGCCCCACGCAAACGATCCAGCTGCGACTGGTCAAACGCTTCGGAGACGTGACCCATCGCACGTTCGAGACGCAACTCGGAACCATCCGACGCAACAATGCCACACGACTCTTGCCCTCGGTGTTGCAGCGCATACAAACCCAAATAA
>WNFA01002823.1_pt1 | contig 14385 bp, 9 predicted proteins | sample 5400481 | NCBI WGS metagenome assembly WNFA01 (sample SAMN13153340, study PRJNA577476) | soil metagenome | isolation source: 120 cm saprolite under Douglas fir tree site 2 hole 1 replicate 2 | place: USA:California | collected 2015-04-18 | reverse complement strand
TACCGAGCTTCATTATCCCATCGATGCTCTCTCGAGTCGCCACCCCTTCATGAAGGGTAAAGATTGCTTCATTAATCATCGGCATGAGTACCCGGTTCGAAACAAACCCGGGCGAATCCAGGCAGTCGAGTGCCGTCTTGCCCAACTTCTCCGAGAGGGCTCTAGCTCGATCGTAAGTCTCATCCGAAGTCGCCATTCCGCGAATAATCTCTACGAGCTTCATTACAGGCACCGGGTTCATGAAGTGCATGCCTATGACTTTGTCAGGCCTTCCAGTCGCTGCACCCAGTTTCGTTATGGAGATTGAAGAAGTATTTGAAGCGAGAATGGTTCCCGGCGACGTAATTTGATCGAGTGACTTGAACAACTCCGTCTTGATAGCCACGTCTTCATTCACAGCTTCAACAACAAAAGATGCGGCGCACAAGTCGCTTAAGTCAGTGGTAGTCCGAATGCGTTCCAGAATCGCCTGCTTCTCTGCTCCACTAAGTCGCTCTTTGTCGACATCTCGCCGCAGACTTTTGTCTATCGCGTTAATGCCGCGCTCGAGAAACTCGTCACGAACATCATGTATAAGCACTTCGTAGCCCGCACGCGCAGCCACCTGGGCAATGCCATTACCCATGGTACCTGCACCAACTACGCCGAGGATCTCGTTCACCTGAGTTGAGGTCTCCTTGAAGACAATCTCTAACGCCAGTCAGGCGGCGACTGAGGTGGCACGTACTGGTTTTCTCGTTGAGCAGTTGCGTCGTGCGCAGCCCATGCCTGTCTCCCTGACGGAAGCGCATAGACAGATTTGTCGTACAGCACTTTCCCTGGCTCACTAAAGAGAAACCAAAATGTATAGACGCAAACCGCGGTACCCACAGGAAACGACATACCCGCCAGGACCCCTGCAATGATGGAAGCGGTCTTCGCCCATTTCTTCCTTTTCAGCAATCCATAGCCTGCGATCAATGAGGGTACGGTCATCGCGCCGTAGATGACCCCTATAAAGAGCCAAACAAATACGAAGAGAAAAAATGGCGGACCGTTTGGCGCGCCGCTCCCCATGCCCATCATAACAGTGAAGAACAGTAGCATCACGACCGTCAATAGCAAGAACAGGCCGCCGTAAACCAGATGCGAAAGAGCCAAATACTTGTTGTGCTGTTCTGGAGTCAATTTTGTTTCCCCTGGTCTATAGCCACAGCGAATCTCGTGTCGCCGGTCTCATCGCTCTACTGCCATCGCCACGGCATTCCCTCCCCCGAGACAAAGCGCGACAATTCCTCTTTGTGCATCACGCCGCTTTAACTCATAAAGCATCGTGGTCAACAATCGTGAGCCGGATTGGCCAATCGCGTGTCCCAAGGCCACCGCGCCGCCATTTACGTTCACGTGAGCCGGATCGAAATTGAGTTCTCGCGTCACTGCTACCGCAGCAACCGAAAATGCTTCATTCAGTTCAATGAGGTCGACTTCGCTCGTCGCCCAACCGGTCTTCTTGAGTAACTTTCGTACTGCCTCTACCGGCGCCATCATTACAAGTTCCGGCTCAATCCCAGCCGTTGCTTGCGCAACTATGCGCGCCATCGTCTCAATCCCGAGAGAGCGCGCGCGTTCCATCGACGTGACTACCACAGCGGACGCGCCATCATTAACACCCGGTGAATTCCCGGCAGTCACCGTACCTTCTTTCTTAAAAGCAGGTTTAAGCTTGCCCAGGGCTTCGATCGAAGTATCTTCACGAACCGTTTCGTCGGTATCAAAGATGACTGCTTCACCTTTCTTTTGCGGAATCTCAACTGCCACGATTTCTTCTTTGAACTTACCCGATTTAATTGCAGCCGCTGCTTTCCGATGCGAGTTGAGCGCGAATTCATCCTGCACGGTCCTGCCAACTGCATACTTCTGGGCGACAACCTCTCCAGTACAACCCATGTGATAGTTTTCAAAGGCACACCACAAACCGTCATTAATCATTGCGTCAATGAGCTCTCCGTTTCCCAGCCGGTAACCTTCGCGCGCCTTGAGAAGCAAGTAAGGGGCATTGCTCATCGATTCCATTCCTCCGGCGATCACCATCTCCGTATCGCCGAGCTTGATGCCCTGCGCGGCCATCATCACTGCTTTCAGCCCTGAACCGCAGACCTTGTTTACCGTGACAGCCGAAACCGCGGGCGGCAGACCTCCACGCAAAGCTGCCTGTCGCGCCGGATTCTGACCCAGGCCCGCTTGAATTACGCAACCCATAATTACTTCGTCAACTTCTTCTGCCTTGATTCCTGTCCGCTTAATGCTTTCACGCACCACGATTGCCCCCAGCTCAATAGCCGAAAACCCTTTCAGAGCACCGAGAAACTTTCCCACCGGCGTGCGTGTCGCGCCAATAATTACTGCTTCCCTTATTTCAGACATTTGGAACTCCTCGGGTTAATAGTAAATAGTGTATCGTGAATCGTAAATGCCTCAACGGGCGTCGGTTCCGAAGATCGTCGTGTCCTAATTTCATGTCCACTGGGTTCCGTGTTCTCCGGGTCTCCGTGGTGAGATGGTTTTCGGCACTTTTATCACCACGGAGGCACGGATAACGCTGAGAGTGCATTATGACAATCTCAAATCAGCACACTACTCCGAAGATTACCTCAGCACCTTCCGTCATGCTGCCATTACTATATTTACCATTTACTGTGCAGCATTTACCAATTGCGATTCACTAGTGTTAGACTTCGCATTGCTATTCCACTTCCAGGCAACGTAAGTTGAACTTGATCAAGCATGCAAGCACTCATTCTTGCTGGCGGTAAAGGAACGCGTCTTCGTCCACTTACCGTCTATACACCCAAGCCAATCGTTCCGATTTGCAATCGCCCGTTCCTGCTCTATCAGATCGACACCCTTCGTCGCGCGGGTATTACTGACATCACACTATCGCTTTCCTATCAACCTAACAAGATCGAGCAACTTCTGGGCGACGGTTCCGACCACGGAGTGAACCTGAAATACACGGTCGAGCCCCAACCAATGGGCACAGCTGGGGCCTATAAATTCGCCGAGGATCTGATTCGGGAACCAACCGTCGTTTTCAATGGCGACATCCTGACTGATCTCGATCTCAAAGCCGTTATACGCGAGCATACCGATCGAAAGGCGACCGCGACAGTTGTGCTTACGCCGGTGGAAAACCCGCGGACTTATGGACTTGTGGAAACAGAATCTGACGGACGCATTCGCCGGTTTTTGGAAAAACCAAAAGCGGACGAGATCACCTGCAATACCATAAACGCAGGTACTTATATTCTTGAGCCAAAGGTCCTCGACTTTCTGCCCGCCGGTGAAAACTACTCATTTGAATATGGACTGTTTCCCGATCTACTGAAACGCGAGGAACCTTTCTTCGCTCATACACCGCCGCGCACCTACTGGATCGATATCGGCACTCCAGAGCGTTATCTACAGGTGCATGCCGATCTGCTCGCGAACCAGGTTGGTCGTATTCATATTAAGGAAAGGCGGGGCGTTTTTGATGCTGCGACTGTCGCTGAGATCGATCAGTTTTCTATGATCGGCGATGATTGCCAGATAAAGCCGGGCGCGCAGATCATCAATTCCGTGCTCGGGCAGGGTTGTTTTGTCGAGGAACGGGCGCTTGTCGAGAATTCGGTGGTTTGGCCACACACTCGTATAGGCACGGCCGCACAGATGACCGGCGCGATAGCCGGGCGCGGCTGCCACATCGGTCGATCGGCAGTGGTTGGTAAAGGAACTGTTTTGGGAGATAAGACCTCACTGACAGATTACACAATCACCGGAGGTCAAAGGACGTGACTGAGCCGCTGACCCAAATAAAATTTGGCACCGATGGGTGGCGGGCGATTATTGCGCGCGAGTTTACTTTTGCGAACGTAGAACGGGTGGCCCAGGCCTACGCCGATTTTCTTTCCCAACATCCCTCAGACACAAAACCATTGGTTGTAGTCGGCTTCGATCGAAGATTTCTGTCGGAAAACTTTGCCAAACGCGCTGCCGAGATTCTCGCCGGCAACCAGTTTCCCATCGCTCTTTTCTCCGACGCACAACCAACACCGCTGATTTCCTGGACGGTGAAGGATCTGGGCGCGTTGGGTGGAATAATGATCACAGCTTCGCACAACCCGGCGGTGTTCAATGGTTTTAAAATCAAAGCCCCGTGGGGCGGCAGCGCTGCTCCAGAAACTACTTCCGCAGTAGAGAAGCTTGTCGATGCGCATGCACCCCAACGAGGCGAAATCCTTGACGATGGTCACCAGCTGATTGAACCGTGCATAAAACACTACCGAGATCAGGTTTCGTCATACGTCGATCTCGAAAAGATTCGTAGGTCGTCTGGCAGAGTGATTATTGATCCCATGCATGGAGCAGCGGGCGACTGGGTCGAAGGTTTTCTTAAGGGCGGTAGTCTTGGCGTTGAAACAATTCGTTCGTACCGTGATCCTTTGTTCGGAGGCGTGAACCCAGAACCGATCGATCAGAACCTTGCGCCACTGAAGGAGCGGGTGGTTGAAACAGGAGCCGTTGTCGGACTGGCCACTGACGGAGACGCAGATCGCGTAGGAGCAGTTGACGAGAACGGCCAGACCATGACGATGCATGATGTCGTGCCGCTGCTTTTATTGCATCTGTCACGTCAACGAAAGATGAGTGGCGCTGTGGTTGTGACTGTTTCGCAATCGGTATTGACAAAACGTATTGCGAAGGCTGCAGGCCTGAAGATTTACGAGACGCCAGTCGGCTTCAAGTACATCGCCGACCTGATGCTGAAAGAAGATATCCTGCTTGGCGCCGAAGAATCGGGCGGCATCGGCGTGAAAGGCCACATCCCGGAGCGCGATGGTGTTTTGAACTCTCTGCTGTTTCTCGAGTCAATCATAGCTGCCGGCAAACCGCCCTCCGTAATGCTCTCGGATTTGCATCGGGAGTTTGGGGCGTTTTTCTTCGGGCGCCGCGACCTCCACATGCCAGTCGAGCGCGGTCAGGAACTGGTGTTGCGATTGACTCACAAACCGCCCAACGAATTTGCCGGCTATGCGATCACTGAAACTCAAACCCTGGACGGAGCCAAATTGATCTTTAGTGATGACTCGTGGCTCCTTTTCCGACAATCAGGAACCGAGCCCGTACTGCGCGTTTACTCTGAAGCGACCTCCAGGGAAAAAATGAATGCTCTCCTCGCAGCTGGAGAAGAACTGACTCGTCAATGAGTGTCAAGATTTTCGATTGCCGATTGCCGATTGCCGATTTTTAAGAGTTGGTTCGTAAGAACTTTTGATTGAAGCTGCCCAAATAGGAAAAGACCAATTGGCAATCGCAAATCGGAAATCGAAAATGTCTTTCCCCTATGCCTGAACTGCCGGAAGTAGAACATGTTGTACGGGCACTGCGTCGAGTGATCGTGGGCCGGCGTATTCTTGCCACAGAACTCAACCTCAAGAGAATTGCTCCTGGAACATCTCGGTCTGCGTTTGACCGTAAACTCCGAAATCTGCGCGTCGCGACGGTCGACAGACGTGGCAAGTACATTCTCATCGAGTTTGAGACTGGTCGCGTACTCATGACTCATCTGCGTATGACCGGTAAATTCGTTTGCGTGTCCGCCGATCAATCTCTACCTCCTTATGCTCATGTCGTGTTCTATCTCGACGATGAAAGCAGGCTGGTGTTTTGCGACATGCGGCAGTTCGGACGCATGCACATTTTTGCAAAACCAGGACGGTTGCCGAAGGAACTGCTGGCACTTGCTCCTGAACCTCTGTCAGAGGAATTTACCGAGGACTATTTTCGCAACACCCTTTCGCGATCGCGTCGCACTTTGAAGCAACTTCTTTTGGATCAGACTAAGGTGCTGGGCCTTGGAAATATTTATGCCGTGGAAGCACTTTTTCTCGCAGGCGTTAGTCCTTTGAAAACCGCCGACCGTCTGTCGAAGTTGCGAGCAAACCTGCTGTATCAAGCAATTCGTAAGGTGCTCCAGGAAGCAATCGACGCCGGTTCAACGCTACGAATCGACATGAGTGACAGAAATGGCAGCTATTTCGGAACCACCGAGCGATTCTGGCGCGTTTATGAACGCGAAGGTGAGCCTTGCGTCAATTGCGGCGCGAAGATTCGACGAATTGTGCAAGGCGGAAGGTCAACCTACTTTTGCCCTCGTTGTCAAAAGAGATAGCTGTCTCTTCCAAAGAGAATGTGGGAAACGCCGAAATCCCACCAACGGCAGTTGGTGGATGGTTTCAGATCCAGCCTACCTACAGTGCAGCGCGATTTCTTGAATTTCTTAAGCTATCCTTTGTAGGCGGGATCTGAAACCATCCACCAACTCCCGAGACTGTGTAATAACTCGGAGTGCATGAAGTCATACCACCGCGCGGGTAGCGGGTGGGTCAATGATTCGCAACCACACACTCAGTGGCGATGAGGTCAGTACCGTAACGCGGTAGCGTCGGGTCAATCATGCGCAACCACACACCCAGTGGCAATGAGGTCAGTACCCGTAGTGAACCTTATACCGCTGCGACTCGAGAGATGCGCATGGTTGACCCGACGCTACCGCGTTACGGTACTGACCTCATGACACTGCGAAACGAGTTATTACACACTCTCTCCCGTTGGTGGGATTTCTGCGATTTCACACATTCTCAAGAGCGCGGCTTGAATGAGAGTCCGCATGATGTTAACTACAAACTCTCTAAGATAAAATCCGTCATCATTTGCCGCATGTGCTTCACCAACAACGGATCGGTCACGCCGTGGCGCGATTTGGGATAGATCATCAGCTGAAACTGCTTACCGGCTTTCTGAAGTTCGTAAACAAACTGGATCGTATTCGCCAAGTGGACGTTGTCGTCTATTGCTCCGTGAATCAGCAGAAGCTTTCCGTGCAAATCCTTGGCTGCGGTGACAGGTGAGCTTTTCTTGTAACCCTCTTCGTTGTGCTGCGGTGTCTGCATGTACCGCTCGGTGTAGATGCTGTCGTAGTTCCGCCAATCGGTAACTGGACCTCCAGCGATTCCGACTTTGAAGGTCTGGCTATGGGTGAGCGCATAGCTCGTCATGAAACCGCCGTAGCTCCAACCCCACATTCCAATCCGCGAACCATCAACGTAAGGTTGGCTCTTCAGCCACGTTAATCCGTCTTCAAGATCGCGTAGCTCCAACTCGCCGAAGTTTTTGTAAACCGGCCAACTCGACTCGACTCCTTTGCTGCTCGCTGTGCGGTTGTCACAGATCCATATAATGTATCCCTTCTGAGCGAGCAGTTGATGCCACATGTAAGTCGTGGAGCCCCACGCATTACGGACTTGCGGTGCGTTTGGACCACTATAGGTGAAGGTCATTACCGGATATTTCTTGTGTGAATCAAAGTCGGGAGGCTTGATCATCATCGCTTCCATCAGGAAGCCGTCGCTCGTCTTGACCTGTAATAGCTCTGTCGTGCCTAACTTGTAATCTTTCAACGCGTCGACCTTGTTTTCACTGATCACTCGTATCAATTTTCCGTCGCCATCATAGAGTCGGGTCTGGGTCGGCGTGTTAACGTCGCTCCACTTGTCCACAAAATAGTTGTTGGCTGGACTTAGATCTACTCGATGTGAACCCTCAGTCGGGGTCAGACGCGTTAGACCGGTGCCATCCACCTTGATGCGATACTCCTGCGGCGCAATGTGACTATGCTCGGTAGCGCTGAAATAAACGAGTCCCTTGTCTTCATCGACTCCCTCAAGCGAACGAATTTCCCACTTGCCGTCGGTGACTTGCCGCAGTAGTTTACCGTCTGCCGCATAGTGATAGAGATGTTGCCAGCCAGTGCGCTCGCTCTGCCAGAGAAAAGAGCCGTCTCTTAACCAGTTGGGATTGTCGAGGACTGCCACCCAAGCCTTCGACGTTTCATGCACTATGGTGGCAGACTTTCCATCGCGCGAGTCGGCGAAGTTCAGATCGAGGAATGTTTGCTCGCGATTTTGCGCCTGGTAAGCAACTTTTTTACTATCTGGGGTCCAGTTAACCCGAACAATCAACAAATCGGCCGGCTGATATTTGTATGTATCGATCCAACGTGTCGAGCCACCGCCGGCGTTGATGACTCCGAGTTGTACGATCGGGTTTGGATCACCAGCCTTGGGATAAGGAGTGACTTCCAACTTCTGGTCGTATGGTATCTGGTCGACAACTGTAAACTCGGGCACGGGGTGTTCATCCAGTCTCAGGTAAGCGATCATCGATGAGTCAGGGCTCCACCAGTAGGCTTCAAAGTGTCCACGTCCGTAGAGTTCTTCCTGATAAACCCAATCGAGCCGACCATTCAGTATTTGCGGACTGCCATCTGTAGTGAGCCGCCGTTCGCGCCCACTGCTTAGATCCAGAACATAGATATTGTTGCTACGAACGAAACCTACCATGCGGCCATCAGGACTAAAGGTCTCTCCAACCTCGTCTTCAGGGTTATTCGTCAACCGTGAGGCTTTATCGCTGCCGAGTTCGTAGTAAAAAAGGTCATTTGCGAAATTAAGCAAAACGGCGTCTTCCGCAGGATTCAACTGGTAAGAACTGCGATTGGATAGTTGCCTCGCATCTTGTGCAGTAATACCCGGAATGGCGGAAAGCGCTGCCTGCATCTTGGCAGCATCGAAAAAAGCCACTGCCTCACCAGTCGCGGCGTTGACTTTTTGCAGTCGCGGCAGTTCACGACTCGCCGGATCGTTTGCCAGCAAGTAATGAGAGCCGTCCTTAAGCCAGCGAATGTTGGGAGTTGTGCCGTTGAAGTTGACCTTCTTCACCGGGTCGAAGATGTCGTCGTTGGTTAATTGCTTTTGCTGGGAAAATGTGGGAAGTGAAAAGAGCGATAAGAAAAGACCGACGAATAATATTCTTCCTGGTTTAATCAAGCAGATACTCTCCTGGGTTTTGTTCCCCAAGGCTATGATGCTCGAGGGGTCATCTTTTTAATTAAGGGCGTGAGCAGTGCTAACAGAATTGCGGCCATCAAGGTGATAGCAGCGAAAGTTCCAAACGCTCGGGTCAACACGGCAGCGTCGTTCCCCGCGAAGAAGCGTGTCGTCAACCCGGCGATATAGCTGCCAATTGAAATCGAGAGGAACCAGACACCCATCATCAATCCTACCATGCGCGCGGGCGCCAGCTTAGTGACAGTGCTCAGGCCCACCGGGCTCAAGCACAGTTCGCCTATGCTCTGCAAAAAGTAAACGACGATCAACCAGAGCGGACTAACTCGGCCGCCACCGGTGAGCATGGACGCAACAGTGACAACTACAAACGCGAAACCGGCAAAGAATAGTCCGAAAGTGAACTTGCCCGGGCTGGATGGCTGACGATCACCCAGCTTCTGCCACAGCCCAGCAAGTACCGGAGCCAGCAGTATGACGAAGATTGGCTGCACAGACTGAAACCAACTAGACGGGTACAGCCAGCCAAGGATCGTCGTTTGCGTTAACCGATCAGCGAAAAGAGTCAAGCTTGAACCTGCCTGCTCAAAGGTCATCCAAAATACAATTGAAAACAGAAACAGAATGAAGATCACTAACACGTTCTTAAGTTCATTGCCGGTCAGTAGCCGAACAGTACCCAGCAAATAACCTCCAAAAAAGAAGACCACAGCAGGAAACAAGGCTGAGACATAGCCAGCGTCGCCAAAGTAGAGTCCCAGCGCGGCACCAATGACTCCTCCAATCACGGCAAGGGCGCCCGTAATGAAATCAAAACTCTCGGACCTTTCGGTTGCACTCTTGGTTTCAGGCCTGCCTCCGACAGCTCTAAGGCGATTGCGACCGATCACATACTGAATTAAACCGAGTGTCATTCCCACTCCCGCAGCCCCAAAACCAAAATGCCAACTGCTATTCGGGTTGAAGCCAAGAGTGGAAATAAAATTCCTGAACCAAATGTGTTGCGCTAGAAACCCAACGACAATGGGAGAAAAGAATGCCCCGAGGTTGATGCCCATGTAAAAGATCGAGAAACCTGCGTCACGGCGCTCGTCCTTGTCTGCGTACAACTGACCCACCATCGCGCTGATATTGGGTTTTAGCAAACCAGTCCCGATGGCAATCAATATCAGTCCGGCATAGAAGTTTGGCAGTGTGTTAATCGCCATTGAATAATGCCCACAAGCGATAACGATGCCGCCAATTAGCACAGCGCGCCGAGCTCCCAGGAGTCTGTCAGCTAACCAGCCACCGACGAGCGGTAAGTACCAGACAGATGAAACATACGTCGCGTAGATCACGCTCGCATATTTTTCGTCGAAGCCGAGTCCGCCCTCAACGAGCGATTTGGTCATGTAAAGAGTCAGGATCGCCCGCATCCCGTAGTAGCTGAATCGCTCCCACATCTCCGTGAAGAATAGGGTCGAGAGACCTCTAGGGTGTCCAAAGAACCCGTGGCTATCACGCGGATCAGTCTTAGAAGCTCCAGGCGCATCTACCGGTGTACTCATGAGCGAGATTCCTTTTTCTTAGTTACGAGCGGTGGCGCGTGATTTAAAAACAGAGACTGCGGGAAGACCTTGCGCCTCGAGCTCTTGGGGACTTCGGACCAAGTGTTCTAATGGAAGACCGCCAGCATTCAGCCAAAATAAGGCAGGTGTGTCAAGGTTGATGCTGATTCGGTAGTCTCTCAACTCGTATGGACCTCCAGGTCGCCGATAGTATCTAGGACAAAGCCGGTAACCCAGGGACCATGAAAACTCAGACTGATGCCACGGCCTTGCGCCGTGGAGTTTCACGTTTGATGCTTTTGGTAATTAACACCGGAGCTTCAGCAATAAGCGTGAGCCTCCACGGCACAAGGCCGTGGCATCCCAAAACCATTTCTGACGCATTTTATAGCCGCAACCGTGAGTCTCCACGGCGCAAGGCCGTGGCATCAGTTCTGGATTTTCGCCTAGCCATACTTTGAGCTTTCTGCACAAATGAATTACGACGGCTACTATTGCAGACTAGGAATTTACTTTCTGAAGGAGTACAATGCGTCCCAACCGGCGAGTGCTGAACGTACTCGCTTAGAGAGCGGTCGGCGGGGTGAGGACGTTGACCGCTTTCGCTTTTTCTGAAGCATCCTTTTCAAACCCGCAAATAAGTTCATTCCTGCTTATATAAGACCGTAGTGTTATAGCTTGACGAAACTGTAGGGGCGTCCCTCCGTGGGCGCCCCTTCCCGCGCGACTTGGGGCGCCCACGGAGGGACGCCCCTACAGCCTCGTCAAGTCGTCCTGGTTCCTACCATACAGAAAGAAATTGCGCCCCAAGCTGCAGTGCAACCTGAGGCGCATCATTAATCCTTTTATTGGAGGTACTATTCGCCTGCTATAGATTCTACTTGATTCTCCTCGGGCACAAGGTGGAATTCGTGCTTCGCCTCTTCGGGAGTCAGCACAGGATGAAATGCCTTCCCGTAGCGCGTAGAGATCTTGCGGACATAGTTCTTAGTCTCACTGTAAGGCGGCACACCCTGGTACTTATCGACAGCTCCCTCTCCGGCATTGTAACCAGCAAGCGTCAATTCGACATTACCATCAAACCTTTTCAACAACCAACTGAGATACTTCGTACCCGCTTCTACATTTGCGGTCGCGTCGCTCACGTTCTTGCAACCGAACCTTCGTGCCGTCGCAGGCATTAGCTGCATGAGTCCCTGAGCACCTGCGCCTGAATGCGCGTTGGTATCATATTTGGATTCCTGCCAAATCACAGCATGGATAAACCGAGGGTCAACACCCTCACGCTCACCTGTGCGAAAAATAATCCAGTCCAAATCAGGATTGCCTGACGTGGGGATATCGAGCGGTATCATTTCCACTGCTACGATAGGGTTTGCATTAACAACTGGCGCCAAGGCGTGGCTGAAGAAAACGCCCGTAAGATTGGTAAAGAGAAAAAGGGAAATCACGGCAAAGGGGGCGAACTTGACAGAGCGCAAGTGGGGAATATTCCGGGCAAAATTCATTCAGCGTTCTCCATGTCTGAGGTGACCCAGGGTCACGAAATTACGTTCTGACTAGCAGAACTTTGGGGGTCGGGCATGGTGGAAGCGATTGCAAAGAACTTGAAATCGAAACCGCGATTAAGATGGAGAAACTGTTACGATGGTTGCTTTTTAAGACGCGAACTCTGCCTTTAAATGCTTGAGGAGTATGTATTTAAACAATCCACGCATAACCCCGCTTATTGCAACGTTTCTGTGTCATTCGTTCATGATGACTACCAGCATGATGTTGACGCCGATCCGGACAAAGGCCAAGGCGGGTAGACTTGTACTGGTCCATCGGTCACATTTACGTTTACTGCTCTATTATGAGGCAGCGGTGAGGCTAGCAAGCCGCGCCTTGACAGTCTAATTTCAAACAGCGTATAAGCAGCGATGGAAAACGTGGTGAGTTAAGGCGACTTGCGGCCACGCAAAATAACCCGCTAAACAGCTCGGGAAGCCTGAGAAGACAGACCCGAAAACTTCAAAACTTTTTGAAGTCCCGCGTTGTTTAGCGCGGGACTTCGCATTTTAGATTTTAGATTTTTGATTTTCGTGCTTTTCAATCGGCAATCGAAAATCGCAAATCTAAAATCGCCAATACGATTATGGAACCCTTCAGAAATCTACTCGAAGCCGACGGTATCCACGTAGTCGATGGCGCGATGGGTACGATGCTCTATGCCAAAGGCATCTATATCAATCGCTGCTACGACGAACTAAATCTTACAAATCCCGACCTGGTGCGTGAGGTCCACACGGAATACATACGCGCAGGTGCGGACATCATTGAAACGAACACCTTCGGCGCCAGTGCCAACAAGCTGCAACAATATGGACTCGAGGGAAGTATGTCGGAGATCAATACATTGGCCGCGAAGATAGCCCGCGAGGCGGCCGGAGATCGGGTCTACGTGGCCGGGGCGATTGGCCCTTTGGGCCTGCGCATTGAGCCGTACGGTCCAACCTCTTTTGAAGAAGCAAAGGAGATGTATAAGAACCAGGCGTCGGCCTTGCTCGAGGGTGGCGTCGATCTATTTATCCTTGAAACCTTTTCCGACGTGTCTGAAATCCGAGAGAGCATTCGTGCAATTCGAGAACTCTGCGATCTTCCAATCATCGCGCAAATGACCATCATGACCGATGGCAACACACTGTTTGGTACTACACCAGAGGTCTTTACCGAGCGTTTGGATGAGTGGGGCGCTGATGTGATTGGACTAAACTGCGGCGTCGGTCCAGCGATTATCCTGACCGCGTTAGAAAAAATGCGCGCTGTAACAAAAAAGAAATTGGCGGCGCAGCCCAACGCAGGATTGCCGCGCGACGTCCAGGGACGACAGTTCTACATGTGTTCTCCCGAGTACATGTCGAAGTTTGCGAAGCGATTCATTCAATCGGGCGCCAAGTTTATTGGTGGGTGCTGCGGTACCACACCGGCCCATATCAAATTGATTTCAGACGCTGTGCGTGCGGCCTCCCCGCGGGCTCAGCGTGTCGCAACTGGGGCTAGGGTACGAGTCGACGAGATCACACCGGCGGACATCAAGGTAGTCCCTCCGGAAGAGCGATCCAACTGGGGACGTAAGATCGCGCAAGGAGAGTTTGTAACATCGGTTGAGGTGCTACCTCCAAAAGGCGTCGATGCAAAAAAGACGCTCGATTCTATCCGGTTGTTGAAAGAGGCCGGTGTAGATGGCGTCAATATACCGGATGGTGCGCGGGCGCAGTCGCGCATGAGCGCGCTCGCTACAGCCGTGTTGGTCGAACAGCAAATCGGCATCGAATCTGTGCTGCACTATTGTTGTCGCGATAGAAACCTGCTTGGGATGATGTCGGATCTTCTGGGCGCGGCAGCGCTCGGCATTCGCAATCTTCTGGTAATTACCGGTGACCCGCCAAAAATGGGTCCTTATCCCGACGCCACGGCCGTTTTCGATATCGATGCTATCGGCCTGACCAATATGGTCAACAAGCTGAATCACGGTCTCGATCTGGGAAACAATCCTATCGGGCAGCCAACCGCTTTCTGCATTGGCGTGGGTGTTAATCCCGGGGCCATCAATCTCGACGAAGAGATCAAACGTTTTGAGTGGAAAGTTGAAGCTGGCGCCCAATATGCAATCACGCAACCGGTGTTTGATACAGATCAGTTGATTGACTTTCTCAAGCGTATCCAGCACGTGCGCATTCCCGTGATTGCCGGCATCTGGCCTTTGGTCTCATATCGCAATGCGGAGTTTTTGCATAACGAGGTTCCGGGCGTGCGCGTAACGCCTTCGATCATGGAGCGGATGCGTTTGGCTTCTGAGCTTAGCAAGGAAGCGGGACGAGATGAAGGTTTGAAGATTGCGCGCGAGTCGTTGCTGGAGGTGCGTGATG
>WNFA01005512.1_pt1 | contig 14394 bp, 9 predicted proteins | sample 5400481 | NCBI WGS metagenome assembly WNFA01 (sample SAMN13153340, study PRJNA577476) | soil metagenome | isolation source: 120 cm saprolite under Douglas fir tree site 2 hole 1 replicate 2 | place: USA:California | collected 2015-04-18 | reverse complement strand
CCCAGTGGAACATTAGGACGATTCTGCAGTGTTCCCTTCAGGCCTATGCACGGATGAGCACTCCAGCTAACATGGGGGCGCAGCCTGACTGGCAGCGTGGAAGCGCATGGGGTCCGGTGATCCTCCCGGTCTTCAAATGCTACGAATCCAGCGCCCAGCAAGGGTTTTCAAGGAGTTAGCTGTACCGGAAAGTCCAACAATCGGGGCAGTTCGGGTGCGTTCGGGGATGATTATGCAGTCGATTATGCAGCAACTTCACACAGCCTCTTTGTCTTCGGGTTCGAGGAAAGATTCTCCTGTGACGAGGAATGCCTCGCCGGTGCGAAGATAATTTTTTCCAAGTGGAGAGAGCCGGCAGTGTTTGGTTGCCCTCCACGGCAATGACTGCGAATTCGCCTTTGTCAGAGATGTGGACATTCACGAACAGGCCTAGGTGCAGCATCTGGTTTTTAGGATCTGCTCAAGTTCGGCTTTGTATCGCATGAGACCAGCTACACATCAAGGCACCCATCCTTGGCCAGTACGACAAATCACCTCAAAACGGAAAAAGTTTTCCGCTAACGCCCGAGAGTAACCTCGGTCGTCCCTGTGTTTTCAATCACGGTAACCAGCCATTCAGGCCATCCACAATGGCCTCGGGATTGCACCTACTGCGAGAGTACCGAACCGCCAGGGCACTGAAACGAGGCGCTAAGGCGGAGTCGGATGATTCGTAGTTCCGTAGTCACGGGCACCAGCCCGGAATTAGGCCATTCCCGCCAAAGGGGATGAAGGCGCGGTCCGCAGTAGCGGAGTGCCGCGACCCTAAGCTTCATCGACGTGCCGGTATAATGCACGTCTAATGGAGAATCTTCCTAGGACATCAGGGAGACCTCCGTGTCCGACCAGACCAAGCTAGTTCTCAACCTGTCCGAAGCCGCCGATCTTCTCGGCATTAAACCATCACAACTTTACGAGCACACAAGAGAACGCGCGCGTGTGCGGCAGCGCATTCCGATACCGCACTTGCGCCTGGGTAAGAGAATTTGCTTCCGGCGAGAGAGTCTTGAGAAGTGGGTTGCCGATCTCGAAACCGGATGCAGGGATTCAAACCTTAACAATCCGACCATCCAGCCGGACGGAGGTGCGCAATGAAAAGCAAACAATCCCTCACGGCCATCACGCGCCAGATTTGGCTGGACAGCGCCCTAGAAGAGCTAACCGAAGGAAGATCACCCGCGGAAGTTCTCGCCGGTATGCTCGACGATTTGGACGGGCACAAGCGGGATCTTGCCAAAGGAGAGAAGGAATCCGCGGAGTTCATCACCGACCGAAGGACTCTGACCGCCATTCTCTCAGAGGCTACAAAGCTACATGCGGAGAAGGCCAAGGACAATTGGCGGACTCACTTTGAGAGCGCGGGTGAAATCGAGGCCGGACCGCCGGTGTGGCTCATTGAAAATTGGCTGATGAAAGGCACAACAATGGCTCTGTCGGGACTGCCGGAGTCCTACAAAACCTTCGTTGCGCTGAACCTCTGTCGCGCCCTGCTCACCGGCGGCCCCTTGTTCGGTAAGCTGGCCGTGGGGGAGAAGGCGGACATTCTCTACCTCATCCCCGAAATGTCCCGCAGCATGTTCTTTGCTCGTCAAAAGATCATGCGGGCCGGAAATTTCCAGGACAGATTCCTGAGTCAGACCCTTGACCGTCCCCGACTGGAACTGTCGAATCCGATCACGCTGGCCGCGGCGTCGGGGAGGGTCGTCGTTATCGACACTGCCCGCCGTTATCTGACAGGGCAAACGGCGCAAGATGCCGCCAACTTCTCTGCTCAGTGCTATGGTCTGCTGGCCAGTGGGGCGAAGGCAGTAGTCATCCTGTTCCATTCTGCCAAGCCGGGACGGTTCACAAAAGACGCCACGTTACAGAACAGCATTTCGGACTCCGTGGAGCACGGTGCTCAGGTCGCAACGGCCTATGCCTTGAAGGTAGAGGACAAGGAAAAGGGCGTCATCCGGGTGACCAACACGAAGAACAGCCACCGAGCGGACGGACACGCCGCCCCGTTCTTTCTCAGAGCACGGCCAGACTTGACGGAGCGAGGTGAGTTTGGCTACTTGGAAGACGCCGCCAAGCATAAGAAGGCTAGACAGTCGGGCGAGCTGACCCGAATGCTCAAGGCCGGGAAGTCGACGTTGGAGATCAAGACGGCCTTGGGAGTGTCGGCGAACACCATCTCACGGCACCGGAAGAGGCTCGAAACGGAGGCAGTGCGGTAATCACCATATCACCATCACCAATCACCAAAACATCACCATTTCGGGTGATCCAATGGTGATTGGTGGTGATAGGGTGTCCGGCAACTCCTTTTAATCTGGTGGTTTGCAATCACCATCACCACATAGCTACTATACACCCAAGTATGTGTGTATGGCCGTCAGAGCCGTCCACACACACTTATGAGGATGTATCTATAAAACAATCCGAACAGGATTAAAGATACAAGAATCTCTGCGCGTCGATGTAGGACGCCAAGCAAGGTCATTCCTCTCTTGCTTCAGTGCTGGTGCGGGCTGCCGGGCCGCGAGCGGGGTCGATTGTCCCTTTTTCGGAGCAGGTTGCGGGGGCAGCAGGCTCTCGAAGTGGGCTGCGTCATCGGCTTTCTGTTGTTGGGCAGTGTCCAAAACGGACGAGTCGAAACTTATTTCGACCTTTCTCTCAATCTGAGACCACTGTGCGGCATGCAGTGGCCCATGCAGTAGTCTAGCATCTCATTTAACCTCAATGAGTTACACAGGCACCCCGGTTCGATGAACCGTCTGCACCCTCACCGTTTATTCGCCCTTTTTGATCGAAGACCGCGGCCGCAAGTACCTGCATTATCAGCAGCAAAGAATTATTTCGAGCAGAACGGAAGGCCGGGTCGAGCCCCCCAAGGACCCCGCGCAACGAGCCGCGCCTTCGCGAGAAGAATTATTTCCGGCCTGAAGGTACCGGGCCGTAGATTCCCCAGGAACTGCAGTTCCGCCCCCGCACCATCGGATGATTTCCGTTTCCCGCTCCGTTCCACGACTGCGATCGCCTCGAATGCTAACCCACTGCGCCAAGACGAGATTTCCTGATAGGTCACACACTGCGGATGGGCGGATGGGCGATCCCCAACGGGGATGCAGATCAGTGCAGTCCATTCTCGCCGGAGCCATGCTCTAGGTAACGATTGTGGTGGAACCTGTTGATCTGCTATGTGAATTGGGAGAAATTCCCTGAAAATTGGATTTTTCACGCAGATTTGTTGAAAACACTCGGACACATCGCATTGGCCGGTTCTGGACTGCGAATTGCTTCCAGTCCATCAAATCCTTCAGGATTTTCTTTCCCTGAAGCTGTATCGGCCCATGAGTCAAGCTGGACGGCAGCTAAATCAAAACGTGTCCCAAAGGAGCTTCTATGCGTTCCGCCTCGCGCCTGGTAGCTGTTCTACTTCTGCTCATCCTTAGCCATCTGGTCTGGGCACAATCCTCCACGACTTCCTTGCGTGGAACGGTCACGGATGCGAGCGGCGCCGCCATCTCCAGGGCAAACGTCACGCTCAGCAATCCGGAGCGCTCCCTTGATCGAACGACGACAACCGACCCTGAAGGAGGATATGAGTTCCTTCAAATTGCTCCTGGCACGTATAGGCTCACCGTGCAGGTGACTGGCTTCAAGAGATACGAGCAGAAAGACCTCCAGCTGCTCGTCAGCACCCCGGCCACGGCCAATGTGAGGCTCGAAGTGGGGGCTGTGGCGGAAACCATTGAAGTGACAGCCGAGGCGGCGCAGGTTAACACTACTGACGCGTCGCTCGGTATCGCCTTCAACGAGCGCCAGGTAAAGGAGCTCCCGCTGGAAGGCCGGAGCGTGCCGGAATTACTAAGTCTGCAAGCCGGCGTCACCTACACAGGAAACCGCGCTGACGTCAACCGGGATATAGACACGCGGAGTGGAGCCGTGAACGGTGCTCGCAGCGACCAGAGCAACATCACTCTTGACGGTGTAGACGTCAACGACCAGGTCAACGGCAACGCCTTTACTTCCGTCTTGCCGGTTACGTTGGACTCGGTGCAGGAGTTCCGGGTCACCACGACGAACTATAACGCCGACCAGGGACGCTCGTCCGGGGCCCAGGTATCGTTGCTGACCAAGAGCGGCACCAACAATTTCCACGGCTCTCTCTATGAATATCACCGCAACACGTACACGAGCGCCAATGATTACTTCGTTAAGGTGGCTGAATTGCAGAGCGGTGAGCCCAACGTACCTCCCAAACTCATTCGCAACATCTTCGGCGGCTCTCTGGGCGGCCCCATCCTGAAGGACCGTCTCTTCTTCTTCGTCAACTATGAAGGCTCCCGGCAGCGCGAGGAGAACAGCGTGTTGCGCATCGTCCCCAGCGACAGCTTGCGTCAGGGCTTGATGCGATACGTGTGCGACGGAACGGATCCGTCCTGCGCTCCGGGCAATGGCAGCGGCGTGAGCGTGGTCAATGATCCCAGCCTCGGCCCCGTCGCTACCTTGACCGCGGCCCAGATCCAGCAGATGGATCCCTTGCACATCGGGGATAACCCGGTCATGCTGACCTACTTCAACTCTTTCCCTGAGCCGAACGACCTCACCCAGGGCGACAAACTCAATTTTGTCGGGTACCGCTTTCGGGGACCTGTCCCTACCAACAAAAACTGGTACATCGCACGGGCTGATTTCAAGATCACCCGCAGCGGAAGTCACAGTCTCTTCTGGCGCGGCGCTCTTCGAAATGACACCCAGTCCGACGTGCCTTACCTTCCAGGTACGCCTCCGCTGCATACCAAGACGGACTTCAGTAAGGGCCTGACCGTGGGCTACGCCGCGCTTCTCAGCCCGACGCTGATCAACAACTTCCACTGGGGTTTCACTCGTCAGAGTCTTGGCTCCATCGGCAACAATGACACGGAGCCGTTCAACTTCTTCCGGGGTTTGAACGACGACAGCACTTCCAACAACTCCAGCCTGGCGGTCACCCGCAGCCGCGTTTTCCAGACGCCGGTGCATAACTTCGTGGACGACGTGGCTTGGACAAAAGGTAAGCACACCTTTCAGTTCGGCACCAACATCCGCTTTATTCGCAATCCACGCGCAAACTTCTTGAGCTCCTTTTCCCAAGGCGTGACCAATTCTTCCGGACTGGACACAGCCGGAATCCAGGGCACCAGCAGTCCGCTCGATCCCGGGAACAATGGATTTCCTGCTGTCGATTCGAACTTTAGACTTGGCTACAACTACCCGATAATCGCGATGTTGGGGATGATCAGCGAGCTCGACGCCACCTTCAACTTCGACAAGACCGGCAACGCTCTGCCCCAAGGAGCCCCGTTGAAGCGGCGATTCGGCGCTGATGAATATGAGTTCTATGCACAGGACTCCTACCGGGTCAAACCCAACCTCACCATCAATTTTGGCCTGCGCTATTCCTTGTTCTCTCCCCCGTGGGAGACCAACGGAACCGAAGTAACGCCGACCATAAGCCTGGGCGACTGGTTTAAGCAGCGTGCAGACAAGATGTTGACCGGCGGCGCCTCCAACACCGATCCGCTCCTTACCTTCGACCTGTCCGGGCCAGCCAACGGAGGGAAGAAAGGCTACTACGGATGGGATTACAAGAACTTCGCGCCGCGTCTTTCCTTCGCCTATTCCCCACGAGCCAACGGAGGCTGGCTGAAAAGTCTGTTCGGAGAGGGCGATAAAACCGTAATCCGCGCCGGGGCCGGTATTGTCTTTGACCGAATCGGCTCGGGCTTGCTGAGCACGTTCGACCGGCGTGGTTCTTTCGGCCTCTCCACCGGGATTACGGCGCCCGTGCCGTCAGCAACCACGGCGCCACGCCTCACTGGTCTGAACACGCTTCCACAATTCGAGCAGGATGGCGTTACACCTTATTTCCCGGCCACGCCAACGGGCGGATTCCCGTTCACATATCCCGACGCGGGCACCAGCCTTGCGATTCAATGGGGACTGGATGATACCATCAAAACGCCCTACTCCTACACCCTGGACTTGTCGATCGGCCGCGAGTTGCCCAAGAACTTCAGCCTTGAAGTGTCCTACGTGGGACGCCTCTCTCACCGGCTGCTGTCGCAGGAAGACTTGGCCATGCCGCTCAACATAACGGATCCGAAGTCCAAGATCAGTTACTTCAAAGCGGCCCGGCGATTGAGTGAGCTAGGGTTTGCAGGCACACCGACTTCCTCGGTCAACGCCGCTCTGGTCGGTCCCACCGCGACCTACTGGCAAAACATGGTCGCGCCGTTGCAGTCCGGCGACTCTTATACACTGGCTTGCAGCGGTGGCTCGACTACCGATCCGGTACAGGCGATGTACGATCTTTTTGGCTGCGGCGGAGGACCCGTAAATGGGTACGGCGATGAGACTACGCCCCTGGCTAATTTGGACTATTGGGGTTCCGACTTCTCGGGAAATCCCGGCATCCTGGGTACCTCGGGGACCTACTACCCGTCAGTGCTGGGCGCCAACGCATTCTTCAATAGGCAGTTCCACTCACTATATGCGTGGCGTTCGATTGGTAACGCAAACTACCACGCCCTGCAGGCCAACCTGCGCAAGAGGATCTCCCAGGGTGTCCAATTCGATTTTAACTACACCTTCTCTAAATCCATTGACATTTCCTCCGACGCCGAACGTATTGACGCGTATAGCGGCCTAGGTGGGCAGATCATCAACTCATGGGACCCGAATGCGTTGCGTGCCGTTTCTGACTTTGACACCAGGCACCAGTTCAATGCGAACTGGGTTGTCGAGCTGCCCGTCGGCAAAGGTAAGGCGCTTGCCGGAGGCGCTCACGGCTTGGTGCAGGCAATTATTGGCGGGTGGCAACTATCCGGCTTGGCCCGCTGGACTAGCGGATTTCCCGTGACCATCTTTAATGGCGCCACCTGGCCTACTAACTGGCAGTTGGGCGGGGCAGTAGTTCAGGTCGGCCCCGTCCATGCTCACACCACCATACGTTCGGATGGTTCGGTAAACCTCTTCGCCACTGATTTGCCGGCCACCAGCGATGGTCTCGGTCCCTTCCGGCATTTGTTCCCGGGAGAAAGCGGACAACGCAACACTGTGCGTGGTCCGGGCTATGCCGGCCTGGACATGGGCCTCAGCAAGCGCTGGCAGATACACGAAGCTCATGGTGTGCTCTTCCGTTGGGAGGTCTTCAACGTTCCGAACCTGAAGCGCTTCGATGTAGCGACCATTACGAGTTCGATCGACCAAGGGCCGGCATTCGGCACTTACAGCGGCCTGCTCACTAGCCCGCGCGTTATGCAGTTCGCTTTGCGTTACGAGTTCTAGGCAGCGCCGCTCGGTAGCGCGGCGAAAACAAGACGGGAGCAGGTTCCTCCTGCCCCTTCTTTTTTTCTAGGACTCGAGATTTACTTCTTCGCTTTTGAATGGCGGTCAAACCACTCCACGGTCCGCCACATGGCGTCAATCTGCACCGTTTATCCGCCCTCTTTGAGCGAAAACCGCAGCCGCAAGTACCTGCATTATCAGCGCTTTCGCAGGAGAGAATTATTTTCGAGCAGAACGGAAGACCGGGTAGATCCCCCCAGGGATCCGGCGCTGCGGGGCGTCGCCTTTTGGCGCGCGCACTATGTGTGCCGCAAGTAATATTTCTTCCAACGACTTACCGAATGTCTAAAGGTTTCGTTAACCTCCGTACTCTATAACAAGGTTTGTTATCAATGAGGTACGAGCAATTGTGCGCTCGAAATGTGTACCAGAGCGTCGCCAAAGCGTCCTTTTTGACCGAAAACCGCTGCCTCAAGTATCTGCATTATCAGCGAGTTATGTGGCGGACTTTCGCAGGAAAGAATCATTTTCGAGCAGAACAGAAGGCCGGGTAGAGTCCCCCCAGGAATCCGGCGCTGCGGGGCCGCGCCTTGCCGAACCGTTGTTTCTATAACGCGACACGTGCTGTCTGGGCACATCCTGACCGCCTGGTTTACGTCGAGGGGTTCTACATAAATGGGCACCACCTGACGCACCACGCATGGGTGATAGACAAGCTGACTGGCACTCGCCACGAACTGTCATTCCAACACCGAGACCCCCACCTCGACGTGTACATCGGCAAGGAATTTACCCGAGACGAAATGATAGACCTCAACGAAGAACTCTTTGACGGGCCCGAGAATTGGATGGATCTGCTGACCCTGCAAGAGCAGTTCGAGATGCTCACGCAAGCGGGGTACGACGTGGAGTTAACACAGTATCGCTGTGTCGCCGAGACAGAATGGTTAGTGGAGTATGGTGACATTGTAGACCCGAGCAGTATTGACATGACCCTAGCCCGCATTTCTCATTAAAAAAATAGAAAAGGCTGTCATTTCGTGGCATAAAAGCTATTGCGAGTAGAAGTTACGCCAACGAGGGAAAGACAGCCTTATGACAACAGAGTGTAACCAAGAACCGTTTCCATTTCATCCCCTAAATCAGCGAGAAGTACGCGGGCAATTTGACGGCGGATCCATCACCAGCGACGCTGGGGGTTTGCTGTTGCGCGAAGTGGAGAAGCGGACGAACATCATCGGCCAATTCGCGAGCTGCTTTACCGACTATCGGGATCCCGAACTGGTGGAACACGGGGTGGCGGAGTTGGTGGCGCAGCGGATTTACGGACTGGCTTTGGGCTACGAGGATTTGAACGATCACGAGGAGTTGCGGCGCGATCCGCTGTTGGCGGTGTTGGTGGAGAAGGAGGATGTGACGGGGGAAGAGCGGCGCCGCGCCCGCGATCAGGGCACCGCCCTGGCGGGCAAGAGCACCCTCAACCGAATGGAACTGGGGGCGGCGAAGTTGGGGGAAACGGAGCGGTATAAGAAGATCATCCTGGACGAGGGCGCGGTCGATCGGGTGCTAGTGGACATTTTTCTGCAAGTGCATGGCGAAGCCCCGAAAGAGATCGTGTTGGATTTGGATAGCACCGACATTCCTCTGCACGGGGAGCAAGAAGAGCGGTTCTTCCACGGCTACTACGGGCATTACTGCTATCTGCCGCTGTACATCGTCTGTGGCGAGTATGTGCTGTGCGCACGTTTGCGGCCGTCGAATATCGATGGAGCCAAAGGCAGCGTGGCGGAGCTGGAACGTATTGTGGCGCAGATCCGGCAAGCGTGGCCGCAGGTGCGGATTATTGTGCGCGGCGATTCGGGCTTTTGTCGCGACGAGTTACTGAGTTGGTGCGAAGAACATGGGGTGGACTATGTGGTGGGCATAGCGCAAAATGCCCGCCTGCTGCGGGAGATCGCGGCGGCCAGCGCACAAGCGGCGAGCCAATATCAGCAAAGTGGAACCGCGGCGCGGGTGTTCACCGAGTTTGTTTATCAAACCAAAAACAGTTGGTCGCGGACACGCCGGGTGATTGCCAAGGCGGAACACTTGGAGAAAGGGGCCAATCCACGGTTCGTGGTCACCTCGTTGAGCCCGCAAGAAACCATCCTACCCGCCCTACCCCGCTGGGGGGCGCAGAGCTTGTATGAGGAGTTTTACTGCGCCCGTGGCGATATGGAAAATCGGATCAAGCTGCGACCTGGAAAGCTGCTAGACATGATTGTTTGACAAAGGAGGAATCGATCAAACCGTGCACCCCATTGCACGTAGCCTACGAGGTTGGAGCGGTGAGGCAACAAACCGTTCGAAGCCCTCGGACAATGTACCCACACTCGCAAGAGTGGCACCAGAACCGCGAGGCGACGGTGTATCTGCCAGCATAAGGCGGAGACGGGGCTAGGCTCCGGTAGTACGGTCAGAATACACAAACACTCGTAAGCGTCGTTAGGTTTAAAGAGCCTAATATGCTGCGTGGCTCTTCTTGCAGTGAGTACGGCGGCTTTTGATTCCGCCGTCATGGGTAACAAACACTGCCGGCGTACAGAGTAGACCTAACCTATCGTGTCATTCCAGCGGAACAGGATAAATCCATACCGCTCCCCTGTAGCAGGGGGAAGTACATCGCAAGATGGACCGATGGCGGTGCGGACAGCAGTCAGGGAGAAAGCGAAGACTGCTCTGTAATGGAGCAGATACCGGTTGCGTCATTCGCATCGACTACATCACCGGACGCGAAAGCGGGCCCACTTCCCTGAGGTGCTTCACGCGAGAGAACGAGGCAAATCGGCATAGGGGGCAAAGCAGATGACGATGGCGACAGCCATTGGTGCGGTCTCCAGCGAAGCGGCGGAATGGTATGCCATTAACTGGCAAGCCATCCACCGCAACGTCCGCCGACTCCAAGTGCGTATCGCGCAGGCAACGAAGGTCGGCCGATGGGGCAAGGTGCGTGGACCAAGAAATTTGGGACACACCAGAAAAGAAGACACAGGCAGTACATGCATTTCAGCGCAGGGGCTATCAACCTCAGCCTCTCCGACGTGTTTACATATTGAAATCGGACAAGAAAACGATGCGCCCTCTGGGAATTCCCACTATGAAAGATCGAAGCCACCAGGCATTGCATCTGCTGGCGCTCGATCCCGTGCTGGAAACCACTGCTGACCATAACTCCTATGGGTTTCGTCAGCAGAGGTCCTGTGCCGATGCGATCGAACAGTGCTTCATCACGCTGTCTCACGCACCGAACACGCAGTGGATTCTAGAAGGTGATATCAAGTCCTGTTTCGACCGAATCTCACACGATTGGCTTTTGGCTCACGTCCCCATGGACCGAGTCATTCTCCAAAAGTGGCTGAAAGCCGGATATATGGAAAAACACGTCCTCCACGAAACGACAGATGGGACCCCACAAGGTGGAATTATTTCCCCAGCGCTCTCCAACTGTGCGTTGGATGGACTCGAGCAACTCTTGCGGGAAAAGTTCCCGACAAAGAAGCGGCTCCAGTCTCTCGGAGGTAAATACCCCGCTGTGAATCTCATCCGTTATGCCGACGACTTCGTCATCACCGGTAGAACCAAAGAACTACTGGAAGGAGAAATCAAGCCTCTCGTGGAGCAATTTCTGCACGAACGAGGACTGGAGCTCTCTCCTGCGAAGACGGTCATCACGCATGTGGAGAAAGGCTTTGATTTTCTCGGACAAAATGTGCGCAAGTACCCCAATGGGAAATTGCTCATTAAGCCGTCTAAAAAGAATAGCAAGACCTTTCTGGATGGTATCCGCGGAAACATCAAAGCTGCGTTGGGCATGTCTGCCGCCGATCTGATTCATTGGCTCAACCCCAAAATACTAGGTTGGTCCAATTATCATCGGCACGTGGTGAGTAAACGCGTTTTTTCACGCGTGGACAACGCTATCTTCATTTGTCTGTGGCAATGGGCCCGGCGAAGGCACCCGAAAAAATCTCCCAGCTGGTTCAAACAGAAATACTTTGAGCAGCACGGAGGTAGAAACTGGGCCTTCTTCGGGGAGTCGTGTGACGACGAGGGTAAACCGCACAAAGTGCGATTACTGCTCGCCAGTAGCACGCCCATTCAAAGGCACGTCAAGGTTAAGAGCGCCGCTAATCCCTACAATCCTGCCTATGAAACCTACTTCGAAAAACGCGAAGGAGACCATATGGCGGGAACGTTTCGGGGGACGCGGACTCTTCGCTTTCTCTGGGGGTTCCAACGCGGGTTCTGCCCCGTGTGCAACACCAAGATCACCCGGATCACAGGCTGGCGCATTCATTATTGCGTCCCTCGTGTGTCGGGTGGTTCCACGAGTGCGGATAACCGCGTTTTGCTTCACCCAGAGTGCCACGACAGGGTTCACCGCCAACACCTTTCCGTATCGAAACCGCGTCTCCCTGAAAGAGGCGTTCGAAGGGCTTGAGCCGGATGAGTACGAAAGTCTCACGTCCGGTTCTGAGAGGGCCGGGCCCTAGTAATGGGGCCTGGCTACTCGGTGAACAGATGATGTTGTTTGCGGATCGCACCAGCACGTCCTGGCTGCGCAGCAATCAAATCCGGCTCTACTTCTCCACCGTGGCCTATCTGCTGATGCAGGGCCTGCGGCGGTTGGGGTTGGCGGGCACCGAACTGGCCCACGCGCAATGCCACACGGTGCGACTAAAGTTGCTCAAGATCGGGGCCCAGATTCGCATCACCGTACGCAAAATCTGGGTGTCGCTGTCGACCGGCTATCCTTACCTGGAGCTGTTCCGCCAGGTGCACCGGCAGTTGCAAGTCGCAGCTCTGCGCTGCTGAAGGGAGGAAGCAGCGAGACGAACGGGCACACCAAGTCGCGCCGTGGTGTGTCTCGCCCTAACAAAAAATCGGAACTTTCGGGGCGCGGACGGCGAGCAAGCCCGCCGGGGAAGGTCGGTACGATGATTTCCGGATGTTGTGCTCCCTCCGTCGGCGGATCAAGCTGCTTTTCGCCGCTCCCCTCCCCCTCTGTGAGACATCCGGGCTAGGTGGTGGTCACGACGATGAAGGCTGGGATTATGGGTGGAGGAGACGCAACCGTGGATAGCCGCCCCGCCCCCGCGCTATCCCGAAACCAACATTTTTAGAGGTTCCCACAACCGCCCCGCTGCCCCATCTGCGGATACCCCGACCCTCCAGGCTGCCCCCATCAGCTGCCTTGATACGACGGACCCCGGAAACTAACAAGACCTCATTTCAGTCACCGAAGTCTGAGCAACTCCGGCAGGCTACTGCAGCTTCTCGTGCCGTGAGCGCCCGAACGCGGGCGACATCGGCTGGGTTGTCAGGATGAGGCCCCGGCGCTAGGAGACGGAGGCGGCTCACAAGTCCCCGGAGATAGCAGCGCACGGCCCCACAGGGACCAACTCACGAGAGTAACAACCCACGTGCCAGCCCGCTTTCGCAATATCCACAGATGGCTTCCGAGAGCTTGTCTAGGGATGGGGTCTTCTTCCGAGGAAAACGTAGTTTTGTAGCTTGCGGTCAAGTAAGCAATCTCGTTTGAACCTCGAATACGACAGTCGCTAATCTCAATGAGGTGAATTCTCGTTGTCCCGTGCGCCATCTGCGCCAAAACCGCCGTGCGTCCAAGCAGAGGCCGCTCGTCTGGTGGCCACAACTCGATGTCGTCGGCGCAGAGCGCCATCAAGCCGTTCCCTTGTCCAGCGACTTCGAACTCGATCCAGCTCGAATGAATTTGCTCAATCTCGCGGACGGCATCTCTCGTGAGTTCATCCATACACCGGACATGGATAGCAGATGCGCCCATCGTCCTGCAAGGCCGCACCTTCTATTCTGGCGTGCATCGGTCAAAAATAGGGGACTTCGGCGAGAAGAATCTCGCATCCCGGTGTCCCGAAGGAATCGACAAGAAACCGCTAAACCTAAGGCAATCAAGGCTGGCCAAAAAGGGCTTTTCCGCAGCAGCCGCAAGTGAGTGAATCTAATGCACGAGAAATCCGCGCCCTTGATGGTCAGCCCGGTATACCTTCTGACCAGCCGTGAGTCAGTCGGGCTTCGGAAGCCCCATCCGGCGCAGCAGGTCGGCGTAGCGCGGGTCGGAGCGAATCCCGTACCAGAACGAGTCTACTGCGAGATAGAGCATGCTAGCCGAATGCTCTTCGTAACCCTTTTCGAGCAACCGGAAAGCTTCGTCTTTGTCGGCGAGACCCGCATAAATTCCCGCAAACAAATAGAAATCGACATAAGCGTGCGAGGACAAGTCCCTGAATTCTCGGGCGATCTTTAGCGCATCAGCCCGCCTGCCCGAGACGGCGTAAACCCAACCAAGTCCGCTAGCAACGAACTGGTTCTCTGCCGCAACAGCTTTGTCCTGATCGGCAATTTTGTCGAATTCGGCAAGGGCTTGAGGATACATGCGCTTCATTGCATACGCCCAAGCCAGCGAGGCACGAATTACTGCAGCGCTTGGATACAGGTCGAGAGCCTTCTGGAATTGAGCAATAGACTCATCGTATCGTCGCGTGGACAAGTAAACCAACCCCAGTCCGGAAACTATTTCCGGTGACAGCGGGTCAAGCTCTTGTGCCCGCTGTGCCTCCGCCATGCTTTCGTTGAATCGTCCTCTCGTTTCTAGGTATACGGCATACCGATTATGGGAGAGCGCACTGTTCGGGTTTAGCTCGATTGCCCGCTTGAACTCTCGCTCTGCACTTGGCCAGTCCCAGTCGAAGAACGCGGCATATGCTAGCGCCACATGTGCCTCAGCGAGCGTGTCGTCAAGCTGCAGCGCCTTCATTGCCGCCGCCTTCGCCTTCGGAAAACTGTCGCTAGGGGGAAGGTATTGCCATCCGCCTCCCAGCGCAGAGTAGGAGTCGGCCAAACCCGCGTAGGCCAGAGCGTAGCCCGGGTCCTTGTCGATGGCTTGCTGAAAATATTCGATGCCCTTCTTTAGCTCAGCTGCTGTTGTTTGGTTTGCGTGGTACCTGCCCCTCAAATAAA
>WNFA01002821.1_pt1 | contig 14399 bp, 15 predicted proteins | sample 5400481 | NCBI WGS metagenome assembly WNFA01 (sample SAMN13153340, study PRJNA577476) | soil metagenome | isolation source: 120 cm saprolite under Douglas fir tree site 2 hole 1 replicate 2 | place: USA:California | collected 2015-04-18 | reverse complement strand
GCTCGACCAAGTCGTTGCTCGCCGGTGACGGTGAAATTATCGCTCAGATCTACAAGGAGCGGGTGATGAAGCGCGGCTACGGCTCCGGGGCGTGGGGCTGGAAGACCGCCTATCGCGAGACGATCGAGTCCTGAGGGCGACATCGGCTGCGATCAGGCAAATAACATCGGGAGGAGCGCATGGCGTCTTTGGGAAGATTTATCCGCCTGGCTATCGGCGCCTGCGCGTTCTTGCTTGTCGTCGCCGCATCGGCGCCCTGCAATGCCCAGCAGGTCAATCCGACGGCAAGCTCGGTGAAGGAACAGCAGCTTCTGCAGGAGCTCAATCGAATTCAGGGACGCGTCAGCATTCCCGATCGGCGCTCCGGCGTTCTCGAGCAGCCGGCCGGCCGCGATTGGCGCGAGTTCCGCAACGTGACCCTGCGCTGGATCGGCGGAATCGCCATCCTGGGCGTGATCGCCGTGCTGGTGATCTTCTATCTAACCCGTGGCATGGTCCGGCTCGAGAGCGGCCGCTCCGGCCGCACCATTGTGCGCGTCACGGCGTTCGAGCGCTTCGTGCACTGGATGACCGCGACCTGCTTCATTGTTCTGGCCATCTCGGGATTGAACATCACCTTCGGCCGTCCACTGCTCCTGCCCCTGATTGGTTTCGAAGCGTTCTCCGAATGGTCGCAATGGGCAAAATATGCGCACAACTATCTGAGCTTCCCCTTCACCATCGGCGTCGTGCTGATCTTCCTGATGTGGATCGCCGGCAATATTCCAAACAAGGTCGATGTCGAGTGGCTCAAGCGGGGTGGCGGAATCGTCGGTCACGACCATCCACCAGCCTACCGTTTTAATGCAGGTCAGAAAGCGATCTATTGGATCGTCGTCCTGGGTGGCGGGGCTGTTGCCGTCACCGGCTATGAGCTGATGTTCCCGTTCTACCTTTCCGGAATTGAAGGAATGCAGCTTGCCCAGGTCGTTCACTCGATCGTGGCGGTTCTATTCATTGCCGCCATGCTGGCGCACATCTACATCGGCACCCTCGGGATGGAGGGCGCGTTCGAGGCGATGGGAACCGGCGAGGTGGATCTCAACTGGGCCAGGGAGCATCACTCGCTCTGGGTCGAGGAAGAGCAGGCCAAAGGCCACGCGCCGTCGGCAAGCGTTCCGCGAGCCACGCCGGCCGAATAATTCGGTCCGGACGAAGTCAGTCTTGGAGTAGCGCCATGAAAGCCTTTCTCGCGGCCTTGTTGTTCGCGGCGATCGTCGCGATCGGCGTGTCGCTATTGCTCAACGCCATCCAGACGCCGAGCTACGTCGCATTCACGACCGAGGGCGTCAGGGTCGGCGATCCCGGCCATAACCTGGTCGGCCCGGGCTGATAGAGGCTGGAATGGCTTCCGTCGCCTGCGGAGTTCGACCTGACGGCGGCTGAGTTGCCTGTTGCGGGCATATCAAAAGTGCGCGATCGGGAACGTGAAGAGGACCGTCACTTGAGCGCTTCCAGTGTCCCCGCGGCGTGGCCGGTTGAAATCCGGCTCGCAAAGGACCGCCGCGCGCTGCATGTCACATTCGACGACGGCAAGGCATTCAGCCTCACCGCCGAATTGCTCCGCGTCACCAGCCCCTCCGCCGAAGTGCAGGGTCATTCCGAAGCGCAACGCAAGACGGTTGGCGGAAAGCGCAACGTGAGCATTCTTTCCGTCGATCCGGTCGGCAATTATGCGGTGCGACTCGGGTTCGACGACATGCACACCACCGGCATCTATTCGTGGGCGTTTCTGCGCGATCTCGGAACCAACGCCGAGCGGCGCTTTCAGGATTATCTCGACGATCTCCAGGCCAGGGGCCTTGACCGGGACAAACCGGGCATGCGCTGAGGCGGATTCGGGGTGTACGCGCAGCAACCTCGGTTACCGTCCTCAAAAAGCTCGTTTCCATTGCGCCTCTGCTCCTTATCATTAGTCTTGATCAACGCCTGAATTGGCGAGACCGGGCCCTTGCGGGCGATGCGAGTAGACGAAACGATTGCTGCGAATGCTCTGCAAAAACCCTGCATTTCTGACCTGCGCAGCCTTGCTGGTGATTGTGCCACCCGGAATGACCAGTGCCTTCGCGCAATTGCGCGGCCATGGCGGACCGGTGCGGGCATTGGCGATTTCGTCCGACGGACAAACCGCTGTTACCGGCAGCTTCGATTCAACCGCGATCCGCTGGTCGCTGACGCGCAATGCCGCCGAGCAGGTGCTGCGTTTCCATGCCGATGCCGTCAACGCCGTCGTGCTGCTCAGGGACGGGCGCGCAGCGACCGCAGGCGCCGACGGGCGGATTGCCATCTGGACTCCCGGCAACGCCGAGCCCGATGCGGTGCTGGAAGGCCATACGGCGCCGATCGCCGCGCTCGCCCTGTCGCCCGACGGCGCCATATTGGCTTCGGCGTCGTGGGATCAAACGGTGCGGCTGTGGCCACTCGCGGGCGGCGTGCCGCGCGTGCTCGAAGGCCATACTCAAAACGTCAATGGCGTAGCGTTCGCTCCGGATGGCCGCACACTGGTCAGCGTCAGCTACGATCAGAGCGTTCGCATCTGGCCGCTCTCAGGCCCGTCCACCCCGACCGTCGTTGCGATGCCGAGCCCGCTCAACGCCGTGGCCGTCGGCGGCGACGGTGAGATCACGGCCGGCGGCGCCGATGGCAAGCTATATTTCCTTAACGGTAGCGGCGCGCGTGCCGGCGAAATCGCAGCCGGGCCGAGACCGGTGATCTCGATTGCGATATCGCCGGACGGGGCGCTGATGGCCGCCGCGGGTATCGGCGGGTCGGTGGCGGTGATCGATCGCAAGACGCGCGATGTCGCGCGCACACTGGTCGGCCCAGGGCTGCCGGTCTGGTCGGTGGCGTTTCTCCCGGATAGCCGCACCCTGCTCACCGGCGGCGCCGACAACATCATCCGCCGCTGGGACGCAGTGACGGGTGATCCCGTCGATCCGATTCTTCTGGAAACGGCCGGAGATCCGCTGGCCGCCTATGCCGGCGACCACGGCGCGGATGTGTTTCGTGCCTGTGTCGCATGTCATACCCTTGGCGCCGAGCAGGCCAACAGGGCGGGCCCCACCCTCGCCGGCATCTTCGGCCGGCGGATCGCGACCTTGCCGGGCTATCATTTTTCCGAAGCCCTCAAGCGCCTCGATATCGTCTGGACGCCGGAGACGGTCTCCCGATTGTTCGAGATCGGACCTTCGACCTACACGCCGGGCACCAAGATGCCCGAGCAGCGCATCGGCTCGGAACAGGACCGCGCCGCGCTGGTGAAATTTCTCGAGCGCGCGACAACGAAGTAGTTGGACCTCATGCAAGGCGCCGTTCGCGGCCGTCAAGCGGCATAACGCAAGCGTTGCGTACCGGGATGCGTGATTAGCCAACCTGCACCGACGTCGACAATTGCCAAGCGAGAGAGCATCAATCGTCAGCGACTGAAGGCACGGCATAAAGTCCCGCTTCCTCCGCCGCGATAAGCCCGAGCGCCGTCCAGTCGAGCTCGGCGTAGCCACGCGCGATTCCCGTGATGAGCCGGTCGCGGACCACTCCCACCGATGGCATCGGGGCGCCCGCGTTCTCTGCCTCGGCAAGCGCCAAACGCACATCCTTGAGCACGAGGGGCAGGACAAATCCGGCCGCATAGGTCTGCCGGGCAATCTTGTCGCCGTAAATTTTATGCGCGCGACCACCGAACAGCGTGCTTGTCATAATGTCGATGAAAGGCAGTGGATCGAGCCCACGCTTTCGGACCACGGCAACGACTTCTCCGAGCATCTCCAAGGCGGTCGCGCTCATCATGTTCCCGAGCAATTTGACGAGGTTTGCGTCTCCCGGATCGGCGCCGATCACAAAGGTCCTTTGTCCGAGACTGTCGAGGATCGGCTGGCAGCGCTCGACATCGGTCGGGTCGCCAGCGGCGACGATGAACAGCTGGCGCGCCTTGGCAGCATCCGGATTCCCGAAAACCGGCGCGGCGACATAGCCCTGCCCGTTCCGTGCATGCTCGCTCGCCAGCAGCGACGCCGTCGCGGTGCCGATCGTGCTCATCGACAGGTGGATCGCGCCGGGCATCATACCCCCAGCGATACCGTCGAGGTCTTTGCGGCCGAACACAATTTCGCGCACGGCGTCGTCGTCCGGCAACATGCTGATGACTACCTCGCAGTCGAGCAGGTCAACAATATCCGTTGTGGGTCTGAGACCGGGTGCATCGAGCTTGCCGATCTGATCCGGACGGCGAACATATGCGATCACCCGACGTCCGGCGGCCGTCAGGTTCCTGGCCATCGCCGCTCCCATGCGACCAAGGCCGACAAAGCCGATTTCACCCTGCACCGGGGGGCGGGCGGCGGATTCAGCGCCGCCTCGACGCTCGCCGGGCGGAAGCCCGGGTGCGCTTCCGACGGCGACAGGGGAACAGGACTGGTGCTTGGACATAAGGCCTCCTGACGAGCGCATCCGCAACGTCTGAGTGGGCCTTGCGGACACATCAGACGATGAGCATTGCCGTCTTGGTTGAGATAAGCGGATGGATCTTCGGCGCCGTTAAATTGTCGTTCAGATAACTAAATCTAACTTTATCCGGGGCGAGCACGGCTGATCCGTTGACCCTCGCTGACGTGCTCGCTCAGACCGTGCTGGTGAAATTTCTTGAGCGCGCGACGGGGAGGTAGCTGGTTTCACAACGGACCGACAATCATCCTCGCGCCCTCCGCGCTTCGATTACGGCGCAGCAGGTATTTTACCCAACCGGCGGGCCGTCTACGAACCCCGGAGCTCCCCGCTGATGAATCAGTTTGAACGGCTCCGATCGTTCCGGCCAGCCCTGGGTCGAACCACCCTGCTTGCCCTGAAGCCCGGACGGAAATGCGATCTCGGCAACGCACCCGGACCCCGGAACGATAGTGAACCGGAAGCCGTGCAACCTTACAATCGCGGCCACCAGGTTCAGGCCAAGACCCAAGCCTGATATGTGTCTTATTCTATCCGACCGGTAGAAACGCCTTAAGACGGCGTCGCGTTCGTGCTCGCTTATGCCGGAACCGGTATCTTTGACGCGCACGATGTTTTCGCTGTTGCCGCTAAATAATCCGATCTCCACCTGCCCGCCGGCCGGCGTAAACTTGACGGCGTTGTCGACGAGGTTGGCGACCGCCTCGATCAGCAAATCCCGGTCACCATGTGCGCTCAATTCGTGCGGTGAGTGGACGAGGAGAGCGACACCCTTGTCTTCCGCGATCGGCTCGTACATGTCGCCCACTTCGCGTACGAGATCCGCAAGCGCGACTGTGCCAAAGCCGGCCGATCGCTGACTATTCTCGATCTCCGCCAGCCGCAAAATGGCGGTGACGATCGATAGCGATTGGTCGATCCCCTGTATCGTTTTGTCCGCAACCATCTGCAGCTGCTCCAGCGTCCTAGCGCTGGTGCGACCGCGCTCGAGCGTCAGCCGCGCCCGGGTGAGTGGCGTGCGCAGGTCATGCGCTATGTCATTGCCGACGCCTGCAAGGGAATGAATGAGAACCTCCATCTCGTCGAGCATGCCATTGACTATCATCGCAAGTTTGGAGAAGGGATCGTCGACGTTCCGATGCGGCAGTCGCTCCCGCAGGTCGCCGGCGACGATGCGCTGCACCCGCTCGTTGACTTCCATGATACGATTGCGGGCGCGAGCGCTCAGCGCCACACCGACCAAAAGGCAAAGAAGCACTGCGGGAACCAGACCAAGCGCAAGCGCCCGGCCAACGACGCCTGCGATCTCCCCGACTTCTTCGACATTTCGTCCAATCAGCAGCACGTCGCCGTTCGGCAAACTTCGCGCGATCAGGCGGACCGTCTGTTTCTCCCGACCGCTTTCGTCGGTCCTGTCGACCACGGCGCTCTGTACCGCATTATCGGTCTTGAGACCGGGTGGCAGGCTTTCCAGGTTACCCGCGATCCTGCGGCCGTTTGGACCAAACAATCCTGCGAGCTGAACGCGGCCCGGATCCTGCTTCAGATGCTCATTGATCGCGTCCAGCCTCCGCTCCGGCGACAAGTCGGCAAACACGCGCATTTGCGAGGTGATCACACGGTCGGATCGCGCCGTCAGGTCACCTTCCGTTTTCAAGTATACAAACCCGAGTAACGCAACGATAAACGCCGCAAATATGCCGGCCACCAAAAAGGTCCAGCGCAGCGTCGTCAAGCGCGTGAACTCCGGCAGTTGCATAAGATATTCCACCGAAAGATTACGGAGGCGTTCTACGTTTCTGCTTTGCTTTGGAGACTACTTGCGAGGCTTCGACCGAGAGGTCCCACGACTTCGTCAACATGGGTTCCACCCCCGGCGTTTGACTCGCTTGGCTGGCGCTTACCCGGGCCACTGCTGGCTCCGGCACCTGATGTCAGCCTAATCCGGTCAAGACCACGGCTCGATCCTACGGAGGTTGATTCGAACGTCGTATTGGTTTGGGGCGCCGCATACCTTGGTTTAGCACTGGGCGCCAAGCCGATCGGAGCAGGCGGCTACGTGATGCTGTGGCGACGCTCACCGTCTCAGTTGCCGGCTCCGCCACGATGTCCCTCCAGGGCAGTCGCGAGACAGCTGATCAAGGTCGGTCCGGCGAAGGGCTTGGCCAGGAAGGCAATTGCTCCGGCCTTCAGCACTCGGGCGCGGACGCTCTCTTCGGGGAAGGCCGTGATGAAAATGAACGGCACACGGTGGCCCTGGGCGCGCATAAGCATCAGCAGCTCCACGCCGCTCATAACCGGCATCTGCACATCCGCAATCACGCACGAGGTGTCATTCAAGTGGGCCGACCGCAAGAACTCCTCGGCCGACGCAAATGTATGGACCGTGTATCCATGCGACCTCAGAAGATTGTTAGTCGCGGCACGCACAGATGCATCGTCGTCAATGACGGAAATAATCGAAAGTGTCGACAAGGAGGTCCTTCCTGAAGCGGCTAAAGCGCTTGCCCTAGCACCGCCGCCCAGTCGAAAAATGGACCGCAAATCAAGGTTGTAAAATTATACTTAGGTTTGTTTGCACTAGGGTTTAACACGGTTAATTCCGAGCATTTCGGCCTTTCTGACCAAATCGGCCAATGACCTCGCCGCCATTTTTTTCATAATGTGCCCACGGTGGATCTTCACGGTAATCTCGGCGAGCCCGAGCTCGGCTGCTATCTGTTTGTTCATGAGTCCGGTAGCGACCAAAGCCAGTACCTCCCGCTCGCGGGACGTCAGGGTCTCGAAGAGGGCCTGCAAGTCCACGACGACCTTCTCAACGTCGCGCCTCTTGCGATCCCGTTCAATCGCCATCACCACGGCATCCAGCATGTCCTGGTCGCGAAACGGCTTGGTCAGGAAATCGATCGCTCCGCCCTTCATGGCCCTGACGGTCATCGGAATATCGCCATGGCCCGTCATAAAGATGATTGGAATGTGAATGTTTGCCTTGGCGAGCTCGGCTTGAAAGTCCAGGCCGCTCAATCCTGGCAACCTGATGTCGAGGACCAGGCAGCTGGCAACATCTGGAAGCTTGCTTTGCAGCATTTCGGGCGCCGAACCGAACACCTCAACCCGCAAACCCACCGATTGAAAAAGATTGGCGAGCGCCCTGCGCATGGATTCGTCGTCGTCGATAACGAAGACAATCGGCTCCTTGGCGCTCGCGGGTTCATGCGATGATTTGGCACGCTCGGTCACGACGCATCCTCCTCATGCGAGGGCAGGACGAATTGAAATGTCGCACCGGGCCCAACATTGCCGGAAGCTGACAGTCGTCCCCCGTGAGCTTCGACAATAGAACGGCAGATCGAGAGTCCCATGCCCATGCCGCCGGATTTGGTGGTGAAGAAGGCGTTGAACAGCCGGTCCGCATCTTCGGCGGAGATCCCGACGCCGCAATCCGTCACGCTTACGAGCGCCTGGTGTGTCTCGTCCTGGCCTGATCGGATCACCAGTTCGCGCGGCCGATCCGTGACCGATTGCATTGCTTCAATGCCATTCATCACGAGGTTAATAATCACCTGCTGCAGTTGGACCCGATCACCAAGGATCGTGGGGACAGCCGGTGTCAACTCCAATCGCAACGACACCTGGTGGCTGTCCATTTCGCGCTGCACCAAGGCTGTAACCTCTTTGACCACATCATTGATGTCGAGCGGCACTTTTTCAATGTCGGTCTTGTTCGCAAGCGCCCGGACGCGCCGGATCACCTCGCTCGCCCGAACGCCGTCGTTGATGATCCATTCCACGGAGCGGCGCGCTGCGTCCAGGTCGGGAGTTCCGCGATCGAGCCAGCGCAGACAGGCCTCGGCGTTGGCCACCACGGCGGCGAGCGGCTGGTTCACCTCATGGGAGATCGAGGCGGTCATCTCCCCCAGTGTCGTCACGCGCGTTACGTGCGCGAGTTCCGCCTGCGCCTGGCGCAGCGCCTGTTCGGCGTGATCCGCGCGGATCGTCGCGGTAATGTCGGTCCCGGTGCCCCGATAGCCCAGAAATTTGCCGTTTGCGTCATAAAATGGCTTGCCGCTCGTTCGGACGTATACTGCCGATCCAGTCCCATTCACGGTGTAAACGAAATCGCGAAATGGCTGATGGGCGTTGATCGTCGCCCGATGCATTCGCCATTTTTCGGGTTCCGATTCGATATCAGTTGCAATATCCCAGCGAGACAAGCCGGCCAGGCCCGAGGGCACCAAGCCAATATCACTGACGTGTTCCGATATGCGCGTGACCCGGTGGTCTGGTCCAGCCTCCCAGAACCAATCGGAGGCCGTTTCGGCGTAATCGCGAAACCGCTGCTCGCTCTCGCGAAGTGCCACCTCGGCCCGCTTGCGGTCCTCGATGTCGGTAGACGACCCGTACCATTTGACAATGTTGCCTAACTCATCGCGCAGCGGCTCGGCACGAAACAAAAACCAGCGATATTCACCATCGTGGCGCCGGAGCCGGGCTTCAAGCTCACCTGGTATACCGGACTCCCGTATGGCGCTCCACTTCACCAACATGCCCTTCTTGTCGTCGGGGTGAAAGGCGCGAGGCCAGCCAGTTTCGGCTTGGTCCAGTGAAAGGCCGGTATAGTCGAGAGCTGGTTGATTGAGGAAGTCGGGGATCCCTTCCGGTCCGGCGCGCCAGACCAGCGTTGGGATCGTGTCGATCACCAGTCGAAGGCGATCTTCGGATTTCTTGATCTCGTCAAAGGCTTTTTCCAGCGCTTCGTTTGTGAGGTGCTGCTCGGTGACATCGACGTGAGTACCAACCAACTCGGTCACTTCACCGTCGTGACCGACAACGGTATGTCCCACGGAATGCACATATCTTGTCGAACCGTCCGGAAGAACGATGCGATAGTCGCCTTCGAAGCCCGTTTTCTCTCGGAGAGCCTGCCGCACCATTTCGATAACCCGGTCCCTGTCTTCGCGGTGAACACGATCCCATAAGGGTTGCTGCGGTACAGTGTCCTCATCCGGATCGAGTCCCAACATGCGGTGCGCTTCCGGGGACCGAAACACGAACTCTCGCCGCCGCGCATCCCAGGCCCAACTGCCTGTGTGACTCAAACGCTGGGCTTCGGCCAGATAGGCCTCGCTACGTCGCAGCTTCCGCTCGGTCTCCCTTGCTACCGTAACATCCGTCACCGCCCCGGCAAACTCGGTGCTGCCAGATGCATCTCTCGCGGCATGAGCCACGGCATGGACATATTTCACCGAGCCATCCGGCATCAGCAATCGATATTCATGGTCAAAATCCTTGCCGTCCCTCGATGCCTGATCGATGGTCTTTTGCACGTCAGCGCGATCTTCCGGATGGACGCGCTGGAGAATAAATTCCAGGGTCGGTTTCGTCGCTCGGTCGCAATGGAAGATTCGGAAGGTTTCGTCCGACCAGGAGATTTCTCCGCCGGAGACATTCCATCCAAAGCTCCCGGTGCCGCTCAATCTCTGCGCTTTGGTCAAATACATTTCGCTATGCAGCAGCACGCCTTCAATCCGCTTTTGACGGTCAATCGCTACTTGCAGGTCATCGCGGGAACGGCGGAGGGTTTCCGTTGTTTTTCTCTGCGCCGAAATCATGAATGCAATAAAGAAAGATGTAATCGAAAACAGGATCAGACGCGGCGCCTCCGAAATATAAACAACGAATAAATCATGCTTCCAGGTAAATGAATTGATTGGGGGCACCAGGTAATAATGGAAAGCAAAAAGGGCGAGTGTGATCGCCAACAGCGCCGGGCCGAAACCGCCAAACCATGCAGCGACAATAACCGCGCAAAGCATCGACGATGCGATGGGCTCAGCATGCAGTAAACGTGTTATGAGTTCCGCAGCAACGATCGCCACGGCGACCGACAAGACCGCCATTGCATAGTGAGAGATCGTGGGCGGCTTTTGCCACCTTTGAGGGAGATCAGGTTTAATCATTCTCCTTGCTCGTCGCGCTTAAGTGATGAGACGGCTGACGGCCGCCGAGTCGACGCCAGGCCAAAAGAAAACCAAAGTCACCAATGCCAGCGCAGTGTTTCCGAGGAAAAACCGCGCGGCCCAATTCCGGAAATTCTCGGTCTTGTTACGCATCATTCGCGGAGCGTTCCGAGTCTCTCGGATCACCAAGATTAGATCATTTTGCAGGAAAATCGCCAATCCGTTTGCGGCCCCGGCGGCGGCTATGGGACGCGGTTCCCCGGACGAAATTGCTAAAGGCCAACAACCGCCAGGATTGGGTGAGGCTTCCTTGCAGCATTCAAGTGTTGCGGGCCAATTAGACCAGCGGGCGCAAAGGAAAGCACCACAAACCTACGTATAAGTCGCCCGATCCCTTTCGATATCGGGCGCTTACCTACGTACAATTGAGCCATCAATCTCCATCATCATAGTCTCGCTGTACTGGAAGAGCCGATTGCAGGTGGCAGAATGTCCACGATCCCGGCCAAAACGATTGAGCACAACCGCGATAATTCCGACGATCGGAATCACGTGTGTGCCCCGCCGGCAAACCAACCCTATGACGGCGAAGAAGCCTGCTGCTTCGCCCTGGGAGGCGGCACATGAGAGTCAAACTCTGCGCGCGGTGTCCCTATACGCCGCGAGACTTGACCGGCCACTACGATCCCGAAGCCGCGCTTCACGTGTGCGCGAAGTGCGACGGCGAACATGGGGGGTCCACCCAGCATTACCCCCGCAAAGCCTACAGGAGACGCGCATGTTCAACAGCCCCCAATATCTTCGGCATGGCGCAGCGAAGCGTTGCGCCGTCTGTGACGGAAAGTTTGGTCTCGTCCGGCACTACTCCTGGCGAACTGCCCTCTGTTCAAAGAAGTGCGCCGATCGCTTCAAGACCCGCCAGCAGGACGACCGCAGATGGTTACGCCGACTTCAAGCCGCCTCTGCCTGACAAACAGTTGCAATGGGAATCGTGAGGCGATTTTTCGCAGCGGGAGGCGGCGCCGCGATTTGGCTCGTCTCCTGACTCAGAAAACTTAAACCTCAATTTAGTCCAGCTAAACTGCAATTTAATGGAGTCGCCAGCTAGACCGACTTAGTTTTTTCACTACGCAGCCCGAGACCGCGATCCTCCCTCACGCGGGCTCTCATAGCTGCGAAGCGGACGGCGCCCGCGCCGCCTCGTCCCCCTCCCCGATTAAGGCGAGCGGGCGCCGTCCGTCTCTTCATTGATGCGAGCAGCGGTGGAGCAGGAACCAAGATGAGCTTTGATGGCGCCATGAGCATTGATCTTGTTGAAGCCAATCCCGGAACGCGTCCAGACCGGCGACAGCCGGCGTCGGCAAGCAAGAGGCCCAGTGCGGGCTATCTGGACGGTGTCCGACGGTTCGCGATGCTCGAAAGGGACCAGGAATACATGCTCGCCAAACGCTGGCGCGAGCACGGTGATCGCGATGCGGCGAACAAGCTTGTCACCAGCCATCTGCGTCTCGCTGTCAAGGTCGCCATGAATTATCGCGGCTATGGCTTGCCCGTCTCCGAAATCATCTCTGAAGGCAATGTCGGCCTGTTGCAGGCGCTGGACCGCTTCGAGCCCGACCGAGGTTTTCGTTTCTCGACCTACGCGGTGTGGTGGATCAGAGCGGCGATACAGGATTACATCTTGCGATCCTGGTCGCTCGTGAAAATAGGCACTACCGCAAGCCAGAAGAAGCTGTTCTTCAAGCTGCGATCGGCAAAAAACAAGATCGCGGCAATGCAAAGCGGCGACATGCGCCCCGATCAGGTGGCGCTGATTGCGAAAAATCTCGGCGTTACGGGCCAGGAGGTGATCGACATGAACCGCCGCCTTGGCGGCGATTCATCGCTTAATGCGCCGATACACGACGAGGGCGAGGCCGGTGAGTGGCAGGACTACCTCGTCGATCAGTCGCCCTCGCCGGAAGCACTTCTTGCCGTGCGTGACGAGACAGATCGCCAGCAGAAAGCGTTAACCCACGCGATTGGCGTACTCAACCCGCGCGAACGTCGTATCTTCGAGGCGCGACATCTGGCCGACCAGCCAATGACGTTGGAAGACCTCGCGGTGGAGTTCAACGTGTCGCGGGAGCGCGTGCGGCAAATCGAGGTGCGTGCATTCGAGAAAGTACGCAAGTCAGCCAAAAATCGCATCGCCGAAACACAAGCGCCGGCCGCGCTGTACGCGTAGCGCCCGTCTCCACCGGAGGGCAACGATCTGGACGACCTCAGTTTCGGCCTTCCGCTTTCCTCAAATTGGCGGCGCCAAGTATCAAGGCTTGCGCTTCCTCGCGCGACATTTCCGGTTCGAAGCTCCCCACCACACCGCTTCGTCCGACGATGCTGGGAAGCGACAGCGTGACGCCGAACTTGTCGTGGTAACTGCCGATCGGCACGACCGCCCGCTCATCGCGAAGCACCATTTCCGCGATCCGCGCTGACACGATGCCGATGCCGAACTGACTGGCGTCATTACCCTCGATGATGGTGATATTCGCGTAACGCACGTTGTCTTCGATTTGCTTGCGCACCGCATCAAGCGTTTCGCCGCGTTCCTCGATGAGCTTGCTGACCGGCACGCCGGCGATACGGGCGGTTGACCAAAGAAATACCTGCGAGACTCCATGTTCTCCGATCACCTGGGCTTCCACTTGATTGGCGTCGACATCAAAATGCTCCGCCAGATGAACACGGAAACGCAAGCTATCGAGGAAGGTGCCGGTGCTCAGCACGCGATCATGCCCTGCGCTGATGCGGGCAATATCGGCGAGTGGATCGGGAGGATCGGTTACCGCCAATATGACGGCGCGGGGTGCCGCCTGCACAATCTTTGGAACGATGTCGCGATAGATTTCAGCGTTCTTGTCCAGGAGCCGCAATCTGCCCCTGGGATCGCTGCGGTCGGTGGCGCCGCCGTCTTTTTCATTGATGCCGGCGGTAATCATCACTAGCCCGGCTTCGCCAGGTCCTCGTAATCTCCATCGACAACGCTTGTCTTGGGACAAAGCGGCGATCCGTAGCGAAGGTCAGTCGCGACCGCCTTCGCGCGTTTACGCGTTCGATCCACGATGACGATCGACCGGGCACTTCCACGCGTAACGGCGGCGAGAGCACAGGCGCAGCCGACCCTTCCCGCACCAATGATTCCGATTTTCATGAGATAACCTGCATTTGCCAGACTGTTCGGTCGATGTGTCCGTCAAACCGCGAGGTCAGTGCACCATCGGTTGATCGAACCATCAATGCCGGTTCTAGGAATACTCGATCGGCAAACCAACGGCGTTTCGAGCTGTCACGGTAAATTCATCCGTACGCACAGTCCCGCGTGACGTAGGGCGCAAAACTGAACCTCACCGCTTGCCGCGCGCGGCGTAGCACGCTTCACGAATATGCCCGGCGGGAAACAAGCTCAATTTCAACCGACGCCATTTACACAACCTTAGATAATGGCCCGGTATATGTACCGGATCGGACAAACAAAAACCCTTTCTCAGGGGGAGATCCGCGCCTGAAGTAGACTCCATGAGCCCGACCGAAAACCCTTCGGTCGGGTTTTCTTCAGTCGCCTGTTTGCTGGTCAGCAATCCCCCGCCCTGTCCGGTCGATCGTCGCCGCCTGCTTGCCGATCCGGCAAAATGCGCTTTAGTCGGGACCCGTTCCTGGCGCACGACGCGACACCGCGCGTTTCGGTGGTTGAGCTTGAAAGCGCTCGGGAAAAAAGGCAAAAGCCCCGGGGGATTAGTTGGTCGGAGTGGCAGGATTTGAACCTGCGACCCCTGCGTCCCGAACGCAGTGCTCTACCGGGCTGAGCCACACTCCGACAAGAACGCGGCTTATAGCCTTGGCTTTCACGCACCGCAAGAAGCCGAATTGAGGACACTACCCCCGTGAATGTGGGCCTGAAAACGCAGATTCTGCCCGCCG
>WNFA01003391.1_pt1 | contig 14410 bp, 17 predicted proteins | sample 5400481 | NCBI WGS metagenome assembly WNFA01 (sample SAMN13153340, study PRJNA577476) | soil metagenome | isolation source: 120 cm saprolite under Douglas fir tree site 2 hole 1 replicate 2 | place: USA:California | collected 2015-04-18 | reverse complement strand
CCCTGGAACAGCAGGTCAATATTTCCAACCAGAACCTGAAGGCCGCGGAGGCGGTGTATACGCAAGCTCGTGCGCTGGTCCGCTATAATCGCGCCGCTTACTTCCCGACCCTGGCCGTCGCCCCATCGGCGTCACGTACAAGAGTGTCCGGCAATCGTCCGCCTCACACATCAATTTTCAATGGCATAACCAGCACCGACTTCCAACTGCCCTTTGAACTGTCTTACCAGGTCGATGCCTGGGGACAAGTACGCCGCACTGTGGAGTCTTTTCGCGAGCAGGCGCAAGCCAGCGCTGCTGATCTTGCGACCGTTAACTTGAGCGCGCATGCGCAGCTCGCTCTGTTCTACTACGAGGCCCGCACCCTGGATGCCCAGGAGCAGCTCTTGAACTCCACTGTTCAATACTATGAGCAGGCCCTGCAGTTGAACGTGGCCCGGTTTCAAGGAGGAGTCGGCTCTGAAGTCGAGGTCGAGCAGGCCAGAACGCTACTTGAGACAACCCGCGCCGAGGCCATAGACGTCGGCGTGTCACGCGCCCTATTTGAGCATGCGGTTGCGGTGCTGATTGGCAAACCCCCAGCGTCCTTCAGCCTCCCTCCTCTGCCTCTCCGCACGCCACCGCCTTCGATACCGGCAGGCGTGCCGTCAGAGTTGCTCGAACGGCGGCCTGACATTGCATCTGCCGAACGCCTGATGGCGGCCGCGAACGCCCGGATCGGAGTGGCCAAGGCAGCATATTATCCGCTGTTGAACCTGACGGGCACCGGAGGTTTTGAAAGCGGGACTATTACAACATTGATACAAGGGCCCAGCGCGTTGTGGTCTGTTGGCGCCTCGGCGTTCCAAACTATCTTCGACGCAGGCAGACGGCGAGCCGCCTCAGACCAGGCTATTGCGTTCTACGATCAGACCGTGGCTACTTATCGTGAAACCGTGCTCACAAGCTTCCAACAGGTGGAAGACAATCTGGCCGCATTGCGCATTCTGGAGAAAGAAGCTCAGGTCCAGAATGAAGCAGTCATTGCTGCTCAGAAATCGTTGGACCTTTCCATCCAACGATACAAGGGTGGAGTCACTAGTTATCTGGAAGTCACAGTCGCACAAAGTGCGGCACTCTCTGATGAAATCACTGCCGTAAACATTCTGGGGCGGCGAATGGTGGCCGCTGTCCAATTGGTCCAGGCATTGGGTGGAGGATGGGATAGTTCAAACCTTCCGCTACATCCTGAGTGTTGCGGAAAACTGGTGAGCGCGACTGAGAGAATGCCTGCGAAAAATAATCGTTGATCACTTAGAGCGATTTCGCCATGTGACTTTGCGGGCATTCATTTTGCCGCAGTCCGCGATGGCAAGGTTGTTTTAGGAGATCAGGAAGCCTGGAACTCACTCCTGTTTCCATGGCTCGCATAACTCAAATGATCAGAAAAGCACACTCCTTGATGTTAAGATTTTTGCTTGCAGGAAGCGATACTCTGCATCCCCGGAGCAGAAGCATGTCCAGGGCCGATCCTTTACTGTGGACCAGGTCGCATGGCATTCGGAAGTATGCGATTGCTGTTCTATCAGTTACCACAGCACTGATTCTTTCCCAGTGGCCGGCGTTACATCTGGAAGCTGCTCCCGTGTCACTGTTTTTTTGCGCTGTTATGCTCAGTGCCTGGTTTGGTGGATTCGAGCCTGGATTACTCGCGACCGTTCTTTCCACTCTCGCTTTCTATTACTACTTCCTGCCTCCTATCCACTCACTGGATGCGAAGCCCGCGGAGATACCACGCCTTATAGTTTTCGCGCTGTCAGCCCTCGTTGTCGGAATGCTGAGCGCTGCGCAACGAAGCGCCACAGAATCGCTGAGAAGCGCCCGCAATGATCTGCTGGGAACAGTGCAGGAACTCCAAAGAACGAACGAGGCATTGCGAGCAGAGAGCATTGAGCGCAAGCATGCAGAAGATAGGCTACGGCGCACCGAGACCTACCTGACCGAAGGACAGAGATTGAGTCATACCGGCAGTTGGGCGTGGAACGTCGCCACCAAGGAGCTCGTCCACTGGTCCCAGGAACACGATCATTTGTTTGGCTTCGATCCGGACGCCGGGCCGCGGTCACTAGAAACAGTTCGCAAGCGCATTCATCCCGAGGATCGAGACAGAGTCCTGGAAATCTGGGAGAGAGCAATCCGTGAAGGCAGCGACTACGAGTTGGATTTCCGGATCGTTCTTCCCGACGGAGTCATGAAACACATTCACGCAGAAGGTCATCCTGTTTTCGACGCCTCCAACCATCTTGTTGAATTCCTGGGCACCTCCATAGACGTGACCGAGCGCAAACGCGCGGAACAAGAGCGCGAAAAATTACGCCAGGCCCAGGCCGATCTGGCACACGTGAGCCGCGTGACCACCATGGGGGAGTTATCTGCATCCCTGGCCCATGAGATAAAGCAACCCATTGCGGCCGCAATCACCGATGCCAATACGTGCTTGCGCTGGCTAGCCCGCGAGGAACCCGATCTGGACGAGGCGCGCGCGGCTGCGATGAGAGTCGTGAAAGGTGCAACGCGGGCGTCGGAAATTGTCAGCCACGTCCGCTTGCTCTTCAAGAAGAGCACTTCCCAGCGGGAGTTGGTGGACGTAAACGAAATCATTCGAGAGATGATCGTTCTCCTGCGCAACGAGACCGTGCGCTACTCCATAGCGGTTTGGGCAGAACTGGCATCGGAGCTTCCCCAGGTCATGGGCGATCGCGTGCAATTGCAGCAGGTCATGATGAACCTCATGATGAACAGCATCGATGCAATGAGAGAAGCGGATGGAACTCGCGAGCTTGCCATCAAGTCACATGCAGCAGAAAACGGGCACCTCCTGGTATCCGTCAGCGATACCGGCGTTGGACTTCCCCCACAGCAGACGGAGCAGATCTTCAATGCGTTTTTTACCACCAAGCTTCAAGGGACCGGCATGGGACTTTCCATCAGCCGATCTATTGTTGAATCGCATAACGGCCGCTTGTGGGCTGCCGTCAACTCTCCGCGCGGCGCAAGCTTTTATTTCACTCTACCCACGAAAGTTGAGGACCAGGAATGACACCAGCAGTCGTTCCCAGGGTGTTCGTCATCGATGATGACGCCCTGGTGCGGGAAGCCATTCAAGGCATGCTGAAGTCGGTTGGCTTGCGTTCGGAGACGTTCGCTACGCCGCAAGAGTTCTTGCGCAGCAAACGGGAGGACGGGCCAAGTTGTCTGGTCCTTGACGTGAGGCTGCCCGGAGTCAACGGCTTGGATTTTCAACGCGAGTTGAGTGACGCAGGCGTCCGCATCCCTATCATCTTCATTACGGGCCATGGAGATATTCCCATGACGGTGAAGGCCATGAAGTCCGGCGCCGTGGAGTTCCTCACCAAGCCATTCCACGATCAGGATTTGTTGGATGCGATCCACCAGGCGTTGGATCGTGACCGGATGACGCGCCAGCAGCAGAGTGAGCTTGCCGGCTTGCGAAAGCGCTACGAGACGTTGACGGCACGGGAACGGGAGGTGCTGGGTCTGGTGGTTTCGGGCATGCTCAACAAGCAAATAGCTTTTCACCTCGGGACCAGTGAAATCACGGTGAAGATTCATCGTGGCCACGTAATGCACAAGATGCAGGCTGACTCCCTGGCGCAACTGGTCCGGATGGCGGCCAAGCTTGAGCTTCCTGCCAACAAAAAGTAGCTTACTCAGTTTTTGCTCTGCTCTTGAATACCAATCAGAAATCATAAAGTTCGCTCTGTTCCTTCGCTTTCCGCCGGTGAAATTGCTTGCGTGCGACTCTCCTCGTTGTGGTCAAGACGGTATTAGCGTCCATATACCAACGTATAATTGCGCCGCTTCTGGCACGGTTGTAACTTTCTAATATGGCTATGAACGGAGAGACGAAACTAGTTGCAATTGTTGATGACGACGATCTGATGCGGGGCGCTGTGCAGGGCCTATTGAAAGCCGTCGGATGGCCGGCGCAGGCATTTGCCTCGGCAGAGGAATTCCTGCAGTCCGGCCAACAGCACCAAACTGCATGTCTTATCGCGGACATCCGGATGCCGGGTATGTCTGGCCTGGAGTTGCAGGCCAGGCTGAATGCTGAGCATTGCAGAATTCCGACCATCTTCATCACCGCCCATGGCGATGCCAAAATGCGGATGCAGGCGTTGAGAGCTGGCGCTGTAGAGTTCCTGGCAAAACCGTTTAACGACGAAGCTTTGCTTGAGAGTGTTCGAGCAGCTCTGGAAAATTGAGCCGAAAGACAAGCTCGTTCACTAGTCGTTCAGGAGGGTGTTTGTGGCAAGTACTTTTCAAAGATGCGGATGTATTGACCAGGATTCGCGTGAGCGCAGATTCGAGCAGCTCATAGGGAATAGTCCTGCTCTGGAAACGGTCCTCGAGCAAGTCGAACGCGTTGCGCCAACTGATTCAACGGTTCTTGTCCAGGGGGAAACAGGCACCGGTAAGGAGCTGATCGCCCGCGCTATTCATAACATCAGCTCTCGCTGCGGACAACCGTTCATAAAGCTGAATTGTGCTGCAATTCCCTTCGATCTGCTGGAAAGCGAACTTTTTGGCCATGAGAAGGGCGCTTTCACAGGCGCAATTGCGCAAAAGGTTGGTCGTTTTGAAATGGCTGACAAAGGGACGCTTTTCCTGGATGAGGTGGGTGATATTCCGTTGGCATTGCAGCCCAAACTCCTGCGTGTACTGCAGGAACAGGAGTTCGAACGGCTGGGCAGCGGTCGGACGCACCAGGTGGATGTTCGGCTCGTGGCTGCGACTCACCGGGATTTAGCAAGCATGGTGAAGCGCAACGAATTTCGCGGTGACCTCTACTATCGCCTGAACGTCTTCCCTGTCTTGCTGCCGCCGTTGCGGGCGCGCAGTACAGACATTCCAGCCCTGGTAGCGCATTTTGTGGAGATTTTTGGCCGTAAGATGGGTAAGCAAATCGAGGATATTCCCGAGGAAACGCTGTCTGCGTTTAGCTCATACACGTGGCCCGGGAATGTCCGCGAGCTCCAGAATCTGATCGAGCGTGCTGTGATCCTTGCAAATGATGGCGTACTTCCCAATCCACTGCCGCCAACAGACACGGAGGCGGGAACCGTAACCGTGTCTCCCGCACAAACAACCTTGAAAGATTCCGAACGCGCGCTGATCTTGAGGACGCTGGAGGCCGCCGGCTGGTTGATAGGCGGGCCAACCGGCGCAGCCGCCAAGCTGGGGCTGAAGCGCACCACGTTGATTTCTAAAATGAAAAAGCTTGGAATCTCGCGGCCCCTGCAGCGATCCAATGCGGATGCGCTTGACGGAGAACCCCAGCAGCCACAGTCTTCGCCTTTAGTTCAGTAACCCGATTCGGCAACTCCGTTGGTGCGCTCCTGATTTTTCCTCGTCTTCGAGGCTTGGCTTTCGCTCTTCCCATCTTCCCTGTTCCCCCGCAACATACCCTGATGTTGCTCTCTCGCTTCTTCTCTGTCTCTTCTGGGATCTTCGGGGTGAAGGTCTTATTTGCGGGCCCTACATTTTTTTTCAATCCTGCCCGTGACGAATTGCTTTTCGACGGCATGTCTGAGATTCGACGGCCCTAGGAGGGTAGACTTCTGCACACTTGAAGCAACAACATTTTCTTTCAATCAGTTGCGGCTGCTCCTGGCAACGTGGGCCTTTGGCAAGCCAGATGCTTTAGTCAGGTCTGAAATCTGCAATAGGAGCAATTATGAAAACCATTTTGAAACGTACTTTATTGGTGACCCTACTCGCAACTTCAATCTCGGCCTTCGCGCAGTGCGATGATGGAAAGCGTGACGATGCAGCCACCCCAACCAATGTCACTCAACAGAACGACTGCAACGGGAAGGCGAACGATGGAGGCAAACAGGACGAACAGAAGTCGAGCGACGCCAACAAGTCGTGCGATGCGCAGAAGTCGAGCGACGAGCAGCAGATCAAGCAGGAGGATAACGATTGGCTGCACGACCTCCAGGGCATTTACGGCGGATGACGCTCGCAGTTTGAGAAAACAACCGCTCAGCCGGGCGGCAGGGTAGGAGCGTCTTGGCATCCCGCCACCCGGCTGGTTCTTTCATCAGTCTTACCGGCTGACAGCCGCACACGCGCTTCGCTTCCGCCCCGAGATGGATTGGGAACGAGCGTCGAAGGCGGCGCGAATCAGCGAATAGGAGGAGGAAAGCAAAGATGACAGCACTTAGAGAAGCCACGAACTCGAATCATAGGCTGAGCCCTAAGGTGCTACTAGGAATGACGGCCATGTTCATACTTGTACTCGCGGTATTGGTCACCATGTTCTTAGTTGCTGTAATATCGGTCGGCTGATCGTTGCGTTGGCGGCGGACAAACGAACCTTAAACCGGTTAGCCGGCGATTTTTTACTGACATTGATGCGGCATCTACCGGCTTAATTGCCCATCAGATCATTCAAGGCAAGTCAGGTGTTCGCCGGCGCGAATGGGAGACCGCGTGTGATGCACTGATTTAGGAGGTGAGTGTCAATGCGAAGTCTGTCCTTCACGCTTTCGTATGGGACTATTCTGATTCTCGGAATGGCCGGGTCCGCGGTAGCTCAGTACAAAGGTGGGCTGCAGCCCTCAGCGCGTCAACAGCTTCACCATATCCATACTCCACAATCGATCGACCAGGAGCTTGACTCGTCTTACTAAAGATCTGCAGTTGACTTCGGGCAGGCGATCTACCCCTCGCTAGTAGCGTTGCCAAAGCCATCTTCTTCCGGCTCTTGAAATATCTGGAATTCCTCACCATTATCCTCACGTTGCTGCATCGCTTTTTCCAATTCTTTCTGGTGATCGGTAAGCAGAACCTGAATCTTGCGGTGCGTTTTCGTCACTGATGGCATGGATCTGAGGAGCAAGCTCCTGCCGCGATCTGGTCAGCGATCCAAGAGAAGGCGAGGTTGGAGTAAAGTCCGCGTTCGCTTTACCAACAAGGGCAGATCGGGCGCTATTGCACCATCACCTTGTCCACAATCCTGCGATAATTGTAATAAGGCGAGGCTAACTCCAGCACTCTCTGGTGCTGTAAATAACTCTGCACTGTTCCGGTGAGCGTAATGCTCTCGTCATTCACATTCACTACAACCTCTGCTCCCTTCAGAATGAGATCCTCGTCGAAAGCAGATTGAAGATTGTTCTGAATACGTTCATTCCCCGCCGGTTTGTCCTGGAGTGGCTCCTCTGACGGGGCCAGCTGCGCGCTGTTTTCAAGTGAAACTTGCGCATTAGTAACCGTTGGATCAGAGTTTTGCGGCTGCTGTTGGCAAAGCATAGACGTGCCTGACAGTAACAGGGTGCATACAAGTATTCGGGTCATAGATAATCCTCTTTTCCTTGCGACACTGTGTCAGATTTAAGCGATGTGAACTTCCGCTTCAGGCGTGGTTACAGTGATTCCGCGCCACCTCTCCAGCACCAGGCTCGCGTTGATCGCGAGAAGCTCTTCTTCAATCGCGTCAGACAGGCATTGCTCTGTTTCAGGATCATGCTTGCCGCTGGCGATTGCGTTCATGGCTTCGTAAATGAATTCAATGGAATTGGGTTTCATAAGTCCTCCTTAAATTAGCGGTGCTTTCTTACTTAAAACCGCTGACAGACTCTTAGAGCACTTTCACTGCCAAAAAGAGAAGATCTGACAACTTGCGGAATCTATGAGCGCGGCCGCGGAATGCCCGTCCCACCGGAGTACCATGCCTCACTCATCTGCGTCTCTGCGCCACTCTGCAATCCCGGCTCTTTCATCTTCAGTGGTGTTCGTTGGCGAGGTTTGCCGGAGCATGAGCGGCACTCACTGAGCCAATTGTCACAGGTTCGCCAACTGTCGAACTACAGACAGATCGCTCCGACTCCAGGATCTTCAGGCAATTTCTGAATGCCCACGTAATCAGTGAGTTCGGGCAAATGGGCTGAATTCAGCAATTGGCAAGCAAGATGCATTTAAGGATAACGAGCGCGAGTGCAGCTTTGATGCTCTTGCGAATTCAGCTTAGCGGAGGAAGTTCAGTGAAACTCAATTTGTGGAAATGGAAAGTGCGAGCGTTGTATTCCTTAGGTTGCATCGTTCTGCTCGGAAGCCTGTCATACGCGGCGCAGCCGGAGACACGGCTCGTTGAAGCCGGCAAGAAAGTCAAAGTCACCGGTCGAATCGTGTCACGTAGCGGAGATCTCGTCAACGTTCATGACAAACGCTCGGGCAAAGTCGTGGTTGTCGCTCTCAACGCCAGCACCAAAGTCGAACGCAGGCGGGGCAAGATCCTGTTCTTCCGCCATACGCAGATGGATGCCGAGGCCCTGCTACCTGGCCTACCCATAACAGTAGAAGGCCCAGGGAATGCTGAGGGCCAGATTGAGGCCGACAAGATCACCTTTGCTCCTGATGCGTTCGCCATTGAAATCGCCCAAGAGCAGCAGATTATGGCCAATCAGACGGCCGCCAAGCAGGCACAGTCTACTGCGAATCGTGGCGTGGCTGCGGCAGGCGACGCCGAGTCCACGGCTGAACAGGCGCAGACTAGGGCGAATGAAGCTGGAGCAATTGCGACAGATGCAGCCGCCGTCGGAATTCTTGATGCCCAGGCTCTTCAGATCGTGAACACACGTGTGTCAGACCTGGATGACTATAAGACCATCGCGGACGCCGGGATTTACTTTGCCAACGATCAGGTTACGTTAGACGACGCCGCTAAAAAGGATCTGGACATTCTTGCGGGGGTTGCGACATCACTCGACGGATACACGATCGAGATTAGTGGTTATGCCTCGGCTTCGGGGCCCAGCGAGTTGAATCAGAAACTCAGCGAGAAACGCGCCGCCGCGGTTACCCGATATCTGGAAGAGGTCAAGAATATACCCGTGCGTCGCATTGTGACTCCCGTTGGCTATGGCTCAAGTCATCCCGACGCTCCAAACACTGACGCTCATGGGCGTGCGTTGAATCGTCGCGTCGAGGTAAAGGTCCTGGTGCACGGTGATCTTGAACATGAGGACGTAAATATCCCGACAGCGCTGTCACAGGATTAAAGACAAGAAGGTCGAATACGGAAACCGCTGTTGAAGTTGAAAAGGATGGAAGTCGTGATGACGAGCCAAAGGCCAAAGAAATGTGCGCACATAACGTGCCTATGCGATGTGAAAGGTGAAGATGAGTATTGCGGGGACGTTTGTCATGCCAGAGGACGCGACAACGTGGAGATAGCCTGCGAGTGCGACCATCTCGAATGTCCGTGTGTTGTTGTGGCGGCTTCTGTCATGAGGCAGTCTCGCTACAAGGAGAATTAATTATGAATCGCTTGAAACAAATTTTATCTGTCTTAATTGTAGGTGTTCTTGCATTAAACACGGTGCCGAATGCCTTGGCCGCCCAAGCGGACCAGACCGAGTCGCAAGTACCGGTCCAGGCCGCAAAGCAGAGTCCGGCCCAGTTGCAGCAATTGGTGGCGCCGATCGCGTTGTACCCAGACGCTTTGGTTGCACAAATTCTGGCAGGGGCTACTTATCCAGATGAGGTTGTTGAAGCAGACAGGTGGATGCAACAGAATCCCGATCTCAAGGGAGAACAACTGGGTCAGGAAGTCAATCAACAAACTTGGGACCCGAGCGTCAAGGCCCTCACGGAATTTCCTTCCGTGCTCGCCAACATGGATAAGAACCTTTCCTGGACTTCATCGCTCGGTGACGCCTATGTCAATCAGCCACAGGATGTAATGACTGCGCTCCAGGTGATGCGCAAGCGTGCGGAGGATGCAGGAAACCTAAACAGCACGTCTCAGGAAAAAGTGTCCGATCAGGGGCAAACAATTGTGATTGAACCAGCCGATCCACAGATCGTTTACGTTCCGCAATATGACCCTTGGCTCGTCTATGGATCTCCCATCGTCGCTTGGCCAGGCTGGTATGGATATCCAGGGCTGTACCTTGGTGGCCCGGGAATTGCGTTCGGCTTGGGGTTTGGCGTCGGCTTCTTTGGCGGATTTGGCTGGGGATGGCACCACTGGGGATCAGACTGGGGCCACCACAATATCGTTTTTGATCACCACAGCTTTGAATCGCATAGCAGAGCGTTTTTTAACCATGATGCATTCAATCGCGGACGGGGCGGCTTCAACTATCGTCGGCCTGATTTCGGTCGTGGGGGTGAGGGTTTCCATGGCGGTGGGATTCACGGTGGTGGATTTAGCGGAGCCGGCGACTTCGGCAGGGCCGCAGCTCCGCAGCATGGATTAGGAACACCGCATGCTGCAGTAGGCACACATTCCGGAGCGTTCAGTGGCTTTGGTCATGGTGGCGAAGCCAGAGGCTTCTCTTCTGCCGGACACGCCAGCTTAGGTGGAGGCGGCTTTCATGGCGGCGGGGGACATGGTGGCGGAGGTCACAGGTAAATCGGTCACCGCGAGCAAATCAAGGAAATTGGAGATGGGTTTATGACTAGCAATATGAAGTTTGAAGTATCCAGACCGAGAGTTATCTGGATGATGGCATCGGCTGTTCTTGTGCTGTTCGTATTGGGCTATGCTCGATTGAGTTTTGCTCAGCAACCGGCGGCAAAGACTTTCGCGTCACCGGGCGAAGCGTGTGTCGCTCTGTACCGGGCTGTCAAAAATGACGATGAGCAGGCGGTGCAGGCAATCCTTGGTGCAGGGAAAGAAGTTACCTCATCGAGTGACGATATAGAGGACAAGCTCGAGCGAGAGAATTTCGTTCAGAAATACCAGCAGATGCACCGCCTGGTGCGCGAGCCGGACAAAACCATTGTCCTCTATGTCGGGGCTGAGAACTGGCCGTTCCCCATTCCACTGGTGGCGAGAAATGGAAGATGGCATTTCGATGCCGATGCCGGCAGCAACGAAGTTCTGTTCCGGCGAATCGGTCAAAACGAAGCCATGACTATTGGCGCTTTTCGCCTCCTGGTGCTTGCACAGCAAGAGCACCTGGCAAGATCGCGAGATTTCGGATCTGTTCCTGAATATGCAACGCGCTTTGTCGGGGTAAAAGGCGCTTACAACGGATTGGATTGGAGAGTGGACGGCGCGCTGCCGCAGGAGCTGGTACACGCGGGCATTTCTGATCAGTCGGGTGCGAGCAACTCCGCAGTTCCTTATTACGGCTACTACTTCCGAATCCTTACGGCACAAGGCAAAAACGCCCCCGGAGGGGCAAAGAGCTATCTTTCCAATGGCAAGTTGACCAGCGGATTCGCCTTCATCGCGTTTCCTGCGCAGTATCGCTCGTCAGGGGTGGAGACGTTCATTGCGGGCCCGGATGGAGTTGTGTATGAAAAAGATCTCGGCACGGCAACAACAAGAATTGCAACCTCAATGACACAGTACAACCCTGATCCAAGCTGGCACCGGGCTGAACGGTAAGCCGGCGGCAAGCGAACGTTCTGGAACACGCAATGTTTGACATAGATTAACGAGCGCTGGGCATTGAACGCCAGCCCTCGAGAAAAGGACAAATCGAAAGGAAGTCATTATGGAAAAACGAAGACTTGGAAACAGCGATCTTGAGATTACCCCCATCGGACTGGGCGCCTGGGCGATCGGCGGAGGAGGCTGGGAGTTTGGCTGGGGCCCGCAGGAAACCAGCGCCTCCATTGCCGCCATCCAGGAAGGGCTCGATCGCGGTATCAACTGGATCGACACCGCGGCTGCTTACGGGCTCGGCCATTCAGAAGAGGTGGTTGCGCGTGCATTGCAGGGACGACGCAGCCGTCCATATGTGTTCACAAAATGCGCCCTGGTGTGGAATAAGCGCGGCGAGATCGGGCATTCGCTGAAAGCCGCGTCGATCCGGCACGAGTGCGAGCAGAGCCTCCGCCGGCTGAAGCTGGAGATGATCGATCTTTATCAGATTCACTGGCCTATTCCGGACGAAGACATCGAGGAAGCGTGGACAGAACTTGCCCGGCTGAAAGAGGAAGGCAAAGTCCGCTATATCGGCGTTTCGAATTTCGATGCGCAGCAGATGCAGCGTGCGATGAGTATTGCTCCGATTACGTCGTTGCAGCCTCCCTACTCTTTGCTCGCGCGGCAGGCCGAAGGCGAGATCCTGCCGTTCGCCGCACGCAACGGCATCGGCGTGATCGTCTATTCGCCCATGTATTCCGGGCTGTTGAGCGGCAAGATGACTCGCGAACGCGTTGCCAGCCTCCCGGCGGATGACTGGCGCAAGCGCAATCGCAATTTTCAGGAACCTCTACTCTCCCACAACCTGCGGCTGGTTGAACTCCTGCGCCAAGTCGGTCTTCGCCATGATGTAACACCGGGTGAAGTCGCCATCGCGTGGACGTTAAACAATCCGGCCGTCACCGGAGCGATCGTTGGCGTAAGGAGCCAGGAACAGGTGCTGGGAATCATTAAGGCCGGAGAGTTTCGGCTGAGTGCCGCCGAAGTAGATGAAATAGCAGAGGCGCAAACGGCAGAGGCGCAGGAGCTGTCGCTGTACTCATGAAGCCGGGTGGTTCCCGGATGTGCCGCGGCTCACAACAGCTGAACAAACAGCGCTGGGTGCCGCGGCGCATCGAGAAAGCGCCAATGGCATCCTGTCCAGTTGTCGGATGATTGGCCGCTTGCACGCTTCAGTGGAACAAAGGTGGAACAGAATGCCAGGAGACACAATCCTATACATACGCGATCATGGACCGCGAAGCAGTTCGATATTAGCTGCACTTGAGGCAATCGGTTATGAAGTTGTAAGCACCAACAGCTCAGTGCAAGCGATCGCGCTGTTGTTCGTCATGCATTCCGTAACGGCCGTTGTGCTTGATCAGCACTCGATCGAACAGCCCAGCTTTGACCTGACACATAGTTTACGGGCACTTCGCCCAGATGTTCCGAGGATCCTGCTATGCGCTGATCGAATAGACCGCTTACCACCGGCGGTGGATTATTGTGTAAATGCAGGGCAGCCGCTCGACAATGTTACGTCCGACTTGCAGCGCATCCTGGCGGAGAAGCCTGCTCCAGTTAGCGCGGTTGATTGCTGCAGCGGCGCAAGACCAAGCACATAGATCCGGCCTGTTCCGTGGCTGTTCACGCAGTTCGCCCCTTTCGAAATTTAAACCTTAAAGCCAAGAACGTTCACACCCCGTCGGTCATCCTGAGAGGCAATGGCGGTCGTGTCCCAACCCGCTGCACTGCGTCGGCGTGTGTTTGTGCGCGGAATTGTTTTATTCCATTCTCTTGCTGTCGGACAAAGAACTCGGAAAGATGGCTGCCGGTTTCTTTTCGGGCGTCGGAATTGTGAGCACACTAAAGCAAACATTGGAGCGTTTGCCAAAGCTCTGGAGTTACTTGAGAACGGGAAATGGCAACGGACTGTATTCATTTTCAACCTTCGTATTTTTCATTTCCATGTCTGCCCTAATCGCCACGTTCTTACACAATTAATATCCTCCCGCACTCAAAGCTGAAGCACTCCCACTAATCGTAATACGGCCCGGTCACGACGCGAGGTTCATGATTCCGTTTCGTGAAGAGGCTATCGGCTGCGATGAGTCGTTTAGGGGCAACAGAAACAAAACAGGAATTACGATGTTGGCAGGGAGCGATGAATTCCTCAAACAGCTAGTCCAGGGTCTGTCCGCTTGCAGTGTCCTTGGCAACGCAGCTAAAGTTGAGATCAGGGGCTTTGCGAGCTCGACCGACTTCAAGTCTTATGGTGAATCAAAGTCGCCCAATTCTGATATGTGTAATCTGGAGCTCGCCAATTCTCGGGCTGAAGGGGTTGCTGCAAGAATGATCGGAAAAGGCGGTCGCTCGCCCGCGCAGGCAATTGTGAGAAAGTGGGACCCTAAGAACCAACACGACTTCCTTGAAATGAGGTCACTTGCATACTTTAGAGATTACAAATCAGGCAAGAACATCGAACCGAACCGAGGACACCTTACGCGACGTGTCGATATTGTCATTACTGACGCCGGGGATTGTGAAGCGCCTCGCGACTAGTCCGTTGTCCTCGGTGAACTTGTTCTAGGTCAGTACGTGGTGGTTGTCGATCGCCCATCTTGTGTAGCCGGCCGTGTGGCGAACTCCAGTAGCGCGCGAGGACGCATCTCGGACGCACAACACGCTGAATTCTGTAGGCATGCGTTCAAGGTACAGGGACACACGCGATCAAAGTTGATGTCGGGCGCGCATCGGGCCAGCGCCGAAGCCACGGCATGCAGTTCCTGATCGTTCGGCGTGAACAGTTGCCAGCACAGGCGGGCTGAAATGAAATTTCAAGCGCCTGTAACTTCGCCAGAAATCGCGAATCACATTCGAGGCAGGCCGGCGAACGGCCCAACTTACAGGAGAATAACAAATGAAGAAAATACTGGGACTGTTAACAATCGTATTGGGCTCAACACTGCTGCTGTCTGC
>WNFA01002814.1_pt1 | contig 14411 bp, 15 predicted proteins | sample 5400481 | NCBI WGS metagenome assembly WNFA01 (sample SAMN13153340, study PRJNA577476) | soil metagenome | isolation source: 120 cm saprolite under Douglas fir tree site 2 hole 1 replicate 2 | place: USA:California | collected 2015-04-18 | reverse complement strand
TGAAATGAGCTCGTCGCGTGCCGTCCGGGCGCCGCGAGGATCCGAGCTCAGCTGTCTTGGGTGGCCGCAGGAGAGCGCGATGCGGATGCTGATGAACAACCTGGACCCCGAGGTCGCCGAGCGCCCCGCGGACCTCGTCGTGTACGGCGGCACCGGCCGCGCCGCGCGTTCGTGGGAGGCGTTCGACGCCATCGTCCGCGAGCTGCAACGGCTGCAAGGCGACCAGACCCTGCTCGTCCAGTCAGGCAAGCCTGTCGGCGTATTCGACACGCACGAATGGGCGCCGCGTGTGCTCATCGCCAACTCGCTGCTCGTGCCGGAGTGGGCCACCTGGGATGAGTTCCGGCGGCTCGAGGCGCTCGGTCTGACCATGTACGGGCAGATGACCGCGGGCTCGTGGATCTACATCGGCACCCAGGGCATCCTGCAGGGCACGTATGAGACGTTCGCCGCAGTTGCGCGCAAGCGCTTCGGCGGCTCTCTTGCCGGAACGATCACGCTGACCGCGGGTCTGGGCGGCATGGGCGGCGCGCAGCCGCTCGCCATCACCCTGAACGGGGGCGTGGCGATCTGTGTCGAGGCCGACGCGGAGAGGATCCAACGGCGCCTCGACCATGGCTACCTCGATGTGCGTGCCGCGGACCTCGAGGACGCGCTGCGCCTGGCCCTGGAAGCCAAGTCGAAGAAGCGCGCGCTCTCGATCGGGCTGCACGGCAATGCCGCGGAGGTGCTGCCCGCATTGGCTGCGCGCGGCTTTGACGTGGATGTGGTCACCGACCAGACATCCGCGCACGATCCGCTCAGCTACATCCCCGCCGGCGTCAGCGCCGAAGACGCGCAGGAGCTGCGCCTCGACGATCCGGATGGTTATGTGCGCCGCGCGCGCGAGAGCATGGCGCGACACGTCGACGCGATGATCGACTTCCTCGACCACGGCGCCGAGGTCTTCGACTACGGCAACAGCTTGCGCGCGGAGGCGAAGCTGGGCGGCAGCACGCGCGCGTTCGAGTTTCCCGGCTTCGTGCCCGCATACATCCGGCCCCTGTTCTGCGAAGGCAAGGGACCGTTCCGATGGGTGGCGCTTTCGGGAGACCCGGACGACATCGCTGTCACGGACCGCGCGATGGTCGAGGAGTTCTCAGACGACGCGGCCCTGGTGCGCTGGATCAAGGCGGCACACGAGAAGGTCAGGTTCCAGGGGCTGCCGGCGCGCATCTGCTGGCTCGGGTACGGCGAGCGTGCGCGTGCGGGCTTGCGCTTCAACGAGCTCGTCCGCAGCGGCGCGGTCAAGGCGCCGATCGTGATCGGCCGCGACCACCTCGACTCGGGCTCTGTGGCGTCTCTGTATCGCGAGACCGAGGCGATGTTGGACGGCTCCGACGCCATCGCCGACTGGCCGATCCTCAACGCGCTGCTCAACACCTCCAGCGGCGCCTCGTGGGTGAGCGTCCACCACGGCGGCGGGGTGGGCATCGGCCGGTCGATCCATGCCGGGATGGTGGTGGTCGCGGATGGCACCGCCGAGGCCGCGCGCAAGCTCGAACGGGTGCTCACCAACGACCCTGGCACCGGCGTCATGCGGCACGCCGACGCCGGCTATGAGCGTGCGCTCGAAGTCGCGCGCGAGCGCGGCGTCCATATACCCATGCTGTGAACGGTTCCGGTCTCTGGCATGCCGACCAGGCCTGGATCGGCCACCGCGCCGACGACGTCCTGATCGAGGTCGAGGACGGCCGAATCAAGAGCGTCACCGAGGGCATCGCCGCGCCGGCCGGCGCCGTGCGGCTCGAGGGCTGGACGATCCCCGGCCTCGCCAACGTCCACAGCCACGCGTTCCAGCGGTCTCTGCGCGGGACCACCGAGTCCGGCGGCGGCGACTTCTGGGAATGGCGTCGCGAGATGTATCGAGCGGCCGAGGGCTGGGACCCGGCCACGTACGCAAAAGAGGCGAGCGTTGCCTTCCGGGAGATGGTCGCGGCAGGGATTACGGCCGTGGGCGAGTTCCACTACCTGCACGAGCACGGCAACGGCCTGGGCGAAGCGCTGATGGACGCGGCCCGCGCTGTCGGGATACGAATCACGCTGATCGACGCGTGCTATCTGCGCGGCGGGCTCGACCGATCGCTGGAAGGTGTCCAGCGGACGTTCTCAGACGGCGACGCAGATCGGTGGGCAGCGCGCGTCGATGAGTTGAAAGACGGCGAGGGGGTTCGCGTCGGCGCGGCGATTCATAGTGTCCGCGCGGTCGATCCGCCGTCCATGCGGACCGTCGCCTCATGGGCCCGTAATCGCAACGCGCCGCTGCACATCCACCTGGCCGAACAGCCGGCGGAGGTCGAGGAGTGCATGGCCGTCGAAGGTTGCACGCCTGTCCAACTCCTGGAGCGCGAGGGCATTCTCGGCCCAGACCTGACCGCGGTGCACGCAATCCATGTCAGTGACGATGACATCGCCCTGCTGGGCCGAAACCACGTCTCGGTATGCGCCTGCACGACGACCGAGCGCGACCTTGGCGATCGTGTGGGCCCGCTTCGCAGTCTCGCGGATGCCGGCAGCCCGATCTGTGTGGGCAGCGACTCCAACGCCGTCATCGACATCCTCGAAGATGCCCGCGGGCTCGAGCTCGACCAGCGGCGCGCTACCGGTCGCCGAGTGCTGCATCAGCCCGAAGAGCTGTTTCGTGCCGCCACCGTCGCGGGCATGCGCGCTCTAGGTTGGGACGCGGGCGAGCTGAAGCCTGGGTTGCTGGCCGACTTCATCACCATCGGTCCGCGGCCGCCGGTCCTGTGGCAGCAGCTCGACCTCGGGTATCTGATGTTTTGTGCCTCCGCCCACGACGTGACCAACGTGGTCATCGGCGGCAAAACCGTGGTGTCGAAATGAGGCGGCTCCACAACATCGGTCGCTTGTTCACCGGCACGAAAGATGGCGTGATCGAGAAGGCCGCGATCATCTGCGACGACGACGAGCACATCGCGTGGTGCGGCCGCGAGGGCGAGGAGCCGCGCGACCTGCTCGGCTACGTCGCGCACGATGAGGACTGTGGCGGCGGGCTCGTGACGGCCGGGCTCATCGACGCGCACACCCACCCCGTGTACGCCGGCAATCGGATGGCCGAGGTCGCGATGCGATCGGCAGGCGCGTCCTATGAAGAGGTGGCGAAGGCCGGCGGAGGCATCGTGGCCACAGTCAAGGCCACGCGCGCGGCCACGCCTGAAGCTCTCGAGCAAGCGACCGCCGGCCGGCTGCGGCGGTGGCTCGACGGCGGCGCCACCACCGTCGAGGCGAAAACCGGCTATCACCTCGAGCGCGAGGGCGAGCTCGAGTCGACGCGCATCCTCAAGCGCCTGAGCGATCGCAAGGACTTGCCTCGCATCGAGCCCACGTTCCTCGCGGCACACGCGATGCCTCCCGACCGGGGCGCCAGGCTGGGCTCGTACGCAAAGAAGGTGGCGGACTGGTGCACCGACGCGCATGTCGCGGGAGCGCGGTTTTGCGATGTGTTCTGCGACCGCGGCTACTTCTCGGTCTCGCAGTCGCGGCGCATCCTCAAAGCAGCCCTGGATGCGCAGCTCATTCCCCGCCTTCACGCCGACGAGCTGGCGCGCACCGGCGGTGCCCGGCTCGCGGCCGAGCTGCACGCGGCGTCCGCCGACCACCTGCTCTGCGCGAACCGCGGCGACGCCATCGCGCTGGCTAAAGCCGGGGTGGTGGCCACGCTCGCCCCCGCCACGGCGCTGTCGATTGGGAGGCTACCGCCGGTCAAGGACCTGATCGCAGCCGGCGCGGTCATCGCCCTGGGCACCGATCACAACCCGGGCACGAGCGGGATCACGAGCATGAGCGTCGTGGTGGGGATGGCCGTCGCCGTTTTCAAGATGTCGGTCGAGCGGGCGTTGGTGGCGGCGACTGTGGGCGGGGCGCTCTCAGTCTCACGTTCTGATCGGGGCGCCGTCGCCCCGTCGATGCTGGCCGACCTGGTGCTCTGGGACGCCGACCACGAGGGGGCGTTCGCCTGGGCTTACGGTCTCCGGCCGCTTCGAGTTTGGCGGGGCGGAGCGCAAGTTTTGAGGTGACTACCGTTGCAAGTCACGTGCAATTGGCGTACAACGTGGGCTACAAATGACCGCTGCGCTCACAAAATCTGACAATCACCCGCGGTCGAAATGGAGGCAAGGGCATAGTGGCTAAGTGGAACCCCCTGGCGTTGAAGCTCGTGTTGTGGCTCATGGGTATCTTGATAGCCGCCGGTTCTGCGGCAGGGTTCATTGGTGGCAGCTTCTTCCAGTTCGACCAGAGCTTTGGCGTGACCGCCTCGGTGGCCGGGATCGCTTTCGGAGCTGGGTTGATGATTGCGGGCTTTGACCCGATCGCCAACGTTAGCTGGGTCCGCGCGCTGATTCTGTACGCGATCCTTCAAGTCGTCTACCAACTCTTCGCATGGATCTCGATCGGGCGCTTCGACCTGATTCCGTTCGTGATCGCGATCATCGCCGGGGCCCTCCTGGTCGTGCTTTACCCGAACAAGCCGGAGCTCTACATGAGCGGCACGATGAAGATGCCCAGCGGAATGGGCGGAGGCATGTCCCGCTCGAAGATGTAAGTCGTTCTTCAATATGAGGGGCAGCGCTCGAGCTGCCCCTTTTCTTTCGTCCTCGAGTGTGCAGCCGATCGGCTTTCGAGAGCACTCGATTCCCTCTTTTCCCAACACCCGCTGTCCTTTTTGGGCTGAGTTCCATTACGAGGTCGCCTTGCCCACGATTCTGGGCCGTGCCTCGAGCTCCAGCGATTCCAATGGCGCTGACCACGGGTCCCTTCAATCTTCAGGAAGCCCGGCGGCACGGGCTAACCAAGGATCACCTCCTCGGTGCGAGCTGGCAGCGACTCGGTGGCGGCTTTTATGCGTTGCGGGCCATTGCCAATGAACCGGACGTTGTGCTTGCCGCTACCAGCCGGCGCCTTCCTGTGACGGCAGTCTTCTCCGGTCGTACCGCCGCGTGGCTTCACGGTCTCGATCTACCTCCGTGCGACCCGGTCGAGGTGACCCTCCCACTGGGCAGCTACACCTCGCGGCTGACGGGAATCGTCGTGCGGCGTTCCGATGTCAGCGCAAGCGAGACCGTGATGCGACGCGGCCATCCCACAACCTCGGTGGTTCGCACCCTCGCCGACCTCGGCAGGCGGCTCCCGCTCGTGGAAGCGGTTGCGGCTATGGACATGGCGTTGCACAAGCGTCTGCTCAAATCAGACGACTTGCGTTCGTGGGTATGTGCACATCCGCGATATCCCGGCATAGGGCGGCTCCGCCGAACGATCGAGCTTGCCGAACCAGCGACCGAATCCGTGATGGAGACAAGGCTCCGATTACTCCTGGTGATTGCTCGGCTGCCAAGGCCGCAAGCTCAGGTATCCCTATACGACGAAGCCGGCCAATTCCTGGGGAGGCCCGACTTCTATTACCCGCTACACCGCCTGGCGCTCGAGTACGACGGTGCCTACCACCGCGAAAACCTAACTGGTGACAACCGGCGTCAGAATCGTTTGGTCGATGCGGGCTACCGCCTGCTGCGCTTCTCAGCAGCGGATGTATTGTCCGCACCCGATTCGATCGTCGCCATTGTGAGACGGGCACTGTCCGCAGGCACGCCACGCATGGTGTGATGACAGCACGCGTTAGACGGCCTGGCGGAGCCAGGCCTACTGGCCAGATTGTGCGTCGTATGGGAGTGAAAACAAAATGCAGTTGATCAGGGCGTCTGAGCGAATACCGTCCGGCTCCAAGCCTCCCGCGGGCGGCCGCTTTCGCGGCAGCGCTTTGGCGCAGACGTTGTTCGATACGGCTGACAAGACGCGCGTCAGCTTTGTGCACTTCGAATCGGGCGCGCACACGATGTGGCATACGCACTCGGGCGGCCAGTTGCTTCACATCGTCGAGGGCAGTGCGCGGGTGCAGCCGTGGGGTGACAAGACCCATGAGCTCGCCGCCGGTGACACGGCCATCTCGCCGCCGGGCGAGAAGCACTGGCATGGGGCGTCGCTCGACGCCGCGATGACTCAGCTGGCGATTACGAGCGGGGACGTAACTTGGCTCGAAGACGTTGAAGACTGACGCTCAGGCTGTTCCGGGTTCGTCTCCGCTGACGATCCAGCGGCCGCCGCCGCCCGCCGCAACGAGGTCGTCAGCCGCGCGAGGACCCCACGAGCCGACCGGGTACACCTCGGGGTGCCCCTCTGCCTCCCAGGCCTTGATCAAGGGATCGACGATCTCCCACTGCAGCTCGATCTCCTCTGCGCCGGGAAACGCCGAGTGGCCGCCGGTCAGAACCTCTGAGAGCACGTTCTCGTACGCGTCGGGCAGCGGCGCGCGCGTCAGCTTCGCGTAGTCGAGCCGCATGCCCGCAGGCACGAGCTCGAACTTCGGGCCCGGACGCTTGGCGCCGATCCGCAAGGTGATCCCCTCGTCGGGCTGCACCCGAATCACGATCAGAGTCGGGACTCCGCGCTGGCGGCGGCCGCCGATTCGCAGCAGCGGCGCGTCTCGCAGCTTGATCACCACCTCGGTTGCGCGGCGCCGCAATGCTTTGCCGGTGCGCACGAAGATCGGCACCCCGTCCCAGCGCCAGTTCTCGATCGCCACCCGCGCGGCTGCATATGTTTCTCGCCTCGACTCGGGCGCGACGCCTGGCTCATCGAGATAGCCCTCGTACTGCCCGCGCACCGCCGAAGTCACATCCAGGGGCGACATTGCACGGAGAGCCGCGCGCTTGGCGCGGCGAACGTAATCGGGATCGAATGTCGTGGGTGGCTCCATCGTCACCAGAGCGAGCAGCTGGAGGACGTGGTTCTGAAAGATGTCGCGCACGGCTCCGGTCTGGTCGTAATACCCGGCCCGTTGCCTGATGCCTTCCTCTTCGGCAACCGTGATCTGGATCGTCTCGACCAAGTTGCGGTTCCAGACCGGCTCGAAGAGCGAGTTCGAGAAGCGGAATGCGAGCACGTTCTGGACTGTGTCCTTGGCGAGGTAGTGGTCGATGCGGTAGACCTGCGATTCGTCGAAGGCTGTCGCGAGCTGGGCGTTGAGCATCCGTGCCGAAGGGAGGTCGTGGCCGAGCGGCTTCTCGAGCACCACCCGGCGCGATGGGTCGCCCTTGGTCACCATCGCGGAATTGGCAATCGCGACCAGGATGGGGCTGAATGTCTCGGGGGGCGTGGCCAGGTAGAAGACCACGACCTTGGTGCCGGCGATGAGGGAGTTGACGGGCGCGAAGGTCGCCGGGTCGGCGTAGTCGAGCGCCACCCATTCGGCGGTGGCCGCCAGGTCGGGACTCCCGCTGGCCTGCTTGACGAGGTCGCGAAACTCGTCCGTCGACTTGTGGCTGCGCCCGGCTCCGATCACCCGCAGCTTGTAGCCCTCGCGCTTGGCCAGCGCTCCCAGCGCCGGCAGGATCTTGCGCTGGGCGAGGTCGCCGGAGGCGCCGAAGATGACGAGATCCAGCGCGCCTGCCACGTTAGTGAATGCTAGTGGCTAGTCGGCGATGACCTCGGTGCCGGCGATCTCGTCGTGGACCGCGCGCATCCGCAGCGCCGCCAGGGGAAGTGCCAACAGGCGGATGAGCGCCTGGCCCGCACTCACCCGTGACCCGTCGACCGACACCACCTGCTGCCTGACGACCATGCCGCCGACGGTGCGTCCGGAGATGCTCCAGCAGGCGACGTGGTAGCCGGCGGCGACGGCGGCGAGCCCGGCCAGGCGTCGGCGCTTACCGGCGACCAGCGCCACCAGCGCGAACAGACCGATGTCGATCGCGGCCGCTGCGACCCGCCGCGTCGGTGCCACCGGCACGCCGGGCGTCGGCAGGCGCCCCCGCTCGCGGAGCAGGTGCAGCCGCAGGATCAAGTGATGAAACGGCAACTGGGTTACCACGTATAGAGGACGAGGCAGCCACGGCCGGTACCCGTCCACCGAAGCCGTGAGCCGACCCTTGCCGGCCTGGATCCTGAGGCGGCCACCACGATCCCCGACGAGCAAGCCGCCCTCGATCGGGAAATCGACGCTCGACCGTCTGGTCTTCGCCGGTCCGAAGCGGAAGATCTCGAGCGGGCCTAAAACCAGCGACGAACCTCGTTGGCGTACGAGTCCGAGCGTCAGCGTCGTCATGTCCGACAAGAACCCGTCCCGGAGCTCCGGACCGGTGACAGAACGCGACGACGCCACCGAATCCTCAAGAGTTACGCGGCCGCCGGTCCAACTCGTCACAGGAGATATGTTGAGGCGATGCCCAGACTCGAGTTCTCGGCCGCGGTGGTCGTGCACACATCGCCCGAGCGGGCCTTTGACTATTTCGCCGATTACCACCACGTGGCCAAGGTGCTCGAGGGCGTCAGCATGTGGGAGCCGATCGGATCGACGACCACCGGCATCGGTGCCCGCTACACCGTGGAGATGATGGCGATGGGCATTCCGCTGCGGAGCGTTCTGCGCCTTAACCGCTGGCGCCGGCCGCACGAGATCGGCTGGGTGTCGGAGTCGGGGCTGATCAAGCAGGAGGGAGGCTTCACGTTCACCGCGGCGCCGAAGGGCGTCCGGGTCGAGCTCCGAATCGCCTATGTGCCCCCTGCCTCTTTCATCGGCGCGGTCGTCGCCAGGCGCCTGGATTGGGTCGTCAGGCAGCGGCTCCAGGGAGCGCTGGAGCATATCAGGGAAACCCTCGAGACATGAGTGGCCCGCCGGGACGCGGCGCTCGCATCGCATAGGGAGGAACCTGCCTGTCTCGTGCGGTGTTATAGGGCTATGAATCGTGTTCTCAGAGGCGGTGCCCTGGCGGCTTTTCTAGGGCTGCTTCTGGCCGTTGCTTCATCCCATTGGCTGGGCATAAGACTTCCGTGGTCGCCGGCTGGCGGAGCTCGACCACCGGCTACCGCCCCCCGGGTGCTGCCAACCCCGACACCGGTCGACCCCTACGACCTGATGGGGACACTCACATTCCGTGGCCGAACAATTCCTTCGGCCCGGCTTCTTCCAACCGAGGTCTCGCTCGTGGAGTGGCTTGACGACAAGGGCATTCGCGTTAGCGAAATCAGACCGGCGGCGGGTTGGCCCTCGGACCGGACATCGCTGCCCGAGGTGCTGCGGGGCGTGGCGGTTGTGCACGCATTTCTGATCCCTCCATCCGTGATTGTGTTCGACGCCATGCCTGTAGCCGGCCCACTAAACGCCAGCGTGTGTACGTCGCCGATCGGTGAAGTGATCTCGTACCAGTTCCAACTGGGTGGCCGCAGTGCGGGATTCGACTACCCACAGTTGCTCCACGTCGCGACGTACTTGAGCGCATTGCTCGTTACGACCAGTGACGACATGTCGGCGCGCCTACTCAACGCTGGTTGGCTGTGCCCAAGGCGGACCAGTTCCGTCCTAGAGTGGTCACCGTGCGTTTGACCCGCGAGGCCGCCTCGATCCTGGGCCGAGCCCAGATCGGCATGCTGGCCCTTCGAGCCGCCCGTCTCCCGCTGGTCAACCCGGCCGCGTACAGCTTCGCGGCGGGATCGATCTGGATGACCACCTCTCGTTACGCGGCCAAGAACCTGATGGCGCGGCGCGACCCTCGCGCGGCGTTCTTCGTCGACGGCGGCTCGAGAGCCGTGCTGATGCGGGGCACGCTGGAAGTCTTCGACCCGCTGTCCCTCTCCAACCAGGTGCGCGTAGCCCTCGGCGGCCCTGGCCTGTACCTGGGGATGGCCGAGTACGCGCTGCGCAACGTGCCCTTCGTGACGGGCTATCTCCTTGACATCGCGCGCCTGCCCCGCGAATGGATGCCGTACAACCGGATCGTGCTTCAGCTTCATCCGAGCGATGTCGAGATCATCGACGTCTGGCCGTTCCCGCCAGCGCAGGCTGCGAGGGTCCCGGCGGTGCCGGCGGAGGTGAGCCGCCGGCTGGCGGGCGTGCCGCGCGGCTATGCGTGCTGGTTCGAGGGTGGGGCGCCGGTCATCAGGCCTGCGCTCTGGGAGGTGGACCGCGGGACCGTGATGCTCGCGCCCACCGGGGGTCATGTGCGCTCCGGATCTCCTGGCGCGCTGGTGGTCGAATCGCATCACCGCTTCCGGCCTTCACTCATGGTCGGCGCGTGCGTCCGCGGAACATTCGGAAGTGCCGGCGATCGGACCGCGATCGCCGAGCGGTATGGCATCGATGCCGACGAGGTTCCGTCCGCGGTCGAGCTGCGCACCGAACGTGTTACATCCTGGCGCGGCTTCCACATCGCCACGGCGGTCCCGCGGTCGGCCCGCCGCCTGCGCGTCGCCGAAGGTAGCTGATGGCGAAGCCCGCGGCGCCAGGACTCCGGATCCGCCGTTTTGCGGCGGGCGAATGGACCGATGCGCCGGACGCCGTCGTCACCGAAGAACCGCTTCAGCTCCTCCTCGACGGCAAGCCGCTCGCGGTGGTCATGCGCACGCCCGGCGCGGACATCGAACTTGCCATGGGCCTGCTGTTCGCGGAGGGCATCATCCGTTCCCCGCTAGATGTGCGCGGACTGCGCATCAGCGCAGAGGCCGGGGAAACCGAAGCACGCATCAACGTCGAGTCCGTGCTCGTGGAGTCGAACCAGGTGGACGTGCACTTGGCGGCCAAACCGCGGCGCAGGCCGGAGCGGTCGATGCTGGCGAGCTCCGCGTGCGGGGTCTGTGGCACTCAGATGATCGAAGACCTGCGGCACGACCTCGCGGTGCTGCCGTCCGGGCTCGCCGCGGACCCGGCCATGCTGCCCGGCCTAGTCGACAGGCTCCGGTCGGGCCAGGGCGTGTTCGATCGCACCGGCGGCCTCCATGCCGCCGGCCTGTTCGACGCGAAAGGTGAGGTCGTCGCCGTGCGCGAGGATGTCGGTCGCCACAACGCGGTCGACAAGGTGGTCGGCCGGATGTTCCTCGACGGCCGCCTCCCCGCCGCCGAAATGCTGCTGGTCGTGAGCGGGCGCGCAGGGTATGAGATCGTCCAGAAGTCGATTGGTGCGGGCATTCCAGTCCTGGCCGCTGTCGGAGCGCCCTCGAGCCTGGCCGTAGCGCTGGCGCGCGAGTTCAATCAGACGCTGGTCGGATTCCTTCGCGGTGAGCGCTTCAACGTTTACTCGGGTGCGGAACGGCTTACAAAGGGCTGATCTTTAGGCGATAGCTCGGCCGTGGCCTGGCGACTATCGTGGCCGCATGAAACGGGCGGCGCTCGCCATGGGGGTCATCGTGATAGCGATTGCTTGTGGTGGACCAACGCAATCCTCGACTTCGACGCCGGCGATGCCAGAGGTCGGGATCCACAAGATCCAGCACGTGGTCGTGATCATGCAGGAGAACCGCAGCTTCGACCACTACTTCGGTGTCTATCCCGGCGCCGACGGGCTGCCTCGACAGGGCGGGCAGTTCACGGTGTGCGTGCCCGATCCGGACAACGGGGGCTGCGTGCGTCCCTACCACAACCCTACCGATAAGAACGGGGGCGGGCCCCACGGCAGCACCAGTGCGACCGCTGACGTCAACAGCGGCAAGATGGACGGCTTCATCGGGCAGGCGGAAAAGGGCAAGCGAGGCTGCGTCGCCACCGTCGACCCGAATTGCACCAACTCCATCAAGACGGACGTCATGGGTTACAAGGACGCGCGCGACATCCCCAACTACTGGGCATACGCGTCCAACTACGTTCTGCAGGACCACATGTTCCAACCCAACGCTTCATGGAGCTTCCCGCAGCACCTCTACATGGTCTCGGAGTGGTCTGCCAAGTGCAGCGGCAAGGACGATCCAATGAGCTGCGTCACGAACATCGATTCCCCGGGCAACCCGCTCACAGGCGGCGCGGGCAAGATCAACGGCCAGGATCAGGCTGCCCGCAACTTCGCGTGGACCTCATTGACCTACCTGCTCTACAAGCACCAGGTCAGCTGGCGCTACTACGTCGCCGAGGGCTCGACACCTGACTGCGAGGACAACGCCGCCACGTGTGCTCCGGGCCGGCAGAAGGTCGGCACGCCCGACATCTGGAACCCGCTGCCAGGGTTCACGGACGTCCGCGCCGACGGCCAGCTCGGCAATGTGCAGACGATCGACCATTTCTACGCGGACGCGAAAGCCGGCCACCTTCCGGCGGTCAGCTGGGTCGTTCCCAACGGCTCCGTCAGCGAGCACCCGCCGGGGTTGGTGTCGGCCGGGCAGACCTATGTCACGACTCTGATCGACACGATCATGCGAACCCCGGCCTGGAGTTCGACCGCGATCTTCTTGAGCTGGGACGACTGGGGCGGGTTTTACGACCACGTCGTTCCGCCTGCGCTCGACAGCTCGGGTTATGGACTCCGCGTGCCCGGGATCGTGATCAGCCCCTACGCCAAGCACGGATTCATCGACCACCAGGTCCTCAGCCAGGACGCATATGTGAAATTCATCGAGGATGTTTTCCTCGGGGGCGCGCGGCTCGACCCCAGGACCGATGGGCGCCCCGACTCTCGGCCAGACGTAAGAGAGAACAACCCGACGCTCGGCAACCTGCTGTCTGATTTCGACTTCAACCAGCCGCCGCGCGCGCCTCTCGTCCTCGATCCGAACCCGTCGCCGGGGCCCGCGTCAACCATCTAGGCAGCTTCCCCCTCTCCCCGAAGCAGAGAGGGGATATCGGGATAATCCCCTTCGTGCTTTCGGTGCTGGCCACGCGCCCGGCGGTGCGCGTGGCTGTGATTGCGGCCTACATCCTGCTCGTCGAGTGGGCGCGTGCATTGACGTCCACAGCGCCGCATGCCGCCGTCGCGGTTCTCATCCTCGGCGGCCTCGCCCTTGTGTTCACCGGCGCTGGCTGGCCGGCGGACCGTCTCGGCCTGGGCAGGACCCGGCTCGGCCTCAGGATCCTCGGCGGTCTCGCGCTCGCCGCTGTCCTGCTCCTGCCCGCAGCCGCGCGCGCGAGCGCGGCGCCCATCCTGCCCGCGCTCCTGGCTCTGCCCGCGGTCGTGGTGTCAGTCGGCGAGGAGATCGCGTTCCGCGGGGCACTCTATGCGGCCCTCGAGAACCTCGGCGGCGCGCCGTTGGCGATCATGGGCAGCACCGCGTTGTGGACCGCGGCGCATGCGCTCTCGCACCCGCCCGAGTTTCTTCTCGCGGTGGCCGCCGCGGGCCTATTGCTCGCGTTGTGGCGCTGGGCGTGCAAAGACGTCGTCGGTCCGATCATCGGCCACGTCATTGCGGACATCGCCCTGTGAAGCGTCTCGGGCTGCTTGCGTCGGCGGCGGTGGTCTACCTGCTCGCGGCCTGGATGGTGGCCCCGGGTTTTTATGACGGGTTCACCCCCCAGCAGCCATACAACTGGGTTTGCCCGCCGCCCCAGGCCGGCTCGAACCAGGCGCCGAACTCGGGCCACCAGGTGATAAAGGTCGTCGGCGGGATCAGCGACGCCAACTCCGCATTCACGAATCCGGACACCCAGGTGGTGCTCGGCTTCAATTTCGGGGTTTTCGACTCGACTGGAAAGACATCGATCACAGTCGACATCAAACCGGTGAGCCCGTGTCCCAAGCCCTCCGGCCTCACCTTCGCGACCAACACGTACCACATCACAGCCGACGCTCCGCTCGTCAAAAAGGCCAGTCTTGTCATGCGCTTCTCCGACCTCGTTCCGGCACCGAGCACGGTGTACTACGCCACCTCTCCGGACGGTCCGTGGACGTCGATCGGCGCGCTGTCCCAGGCGCAGCCGTTCACGATCGACACCACCATCGACAAGTTCGGCTACTACGCCGCGGGCTACCCGTCCAACGCCGTCTCGCGCACTCCTGGCGGGAGCAGCCAGCAGCTGCTGCCCATCGCGATCGCGGTGTTGATCATCGTGGTCATCCTCGCCGGCATCCCGCTCGCGGTCATTCGCCGCCGTCGCGCGTCCGACGATGGAGAGGAGGACGACTCCGAGCCGTGAGCGCATCGGCACTCCTGATTCTCAATCGCGCCTCCGGCACCGGCCACGCGGCCGGGCTCGCGGATCAGCTCGCCAAGGCGCTCGAGTCGGGATACGGGTCGTCACTCGAAGTCCGGTCGGTTGTCGTTGACGACCATCCCGAGGCGCGATCGGAGGCGGCGCGCCACGCCCTGGCGGGGTCGCGCCCGTCGCTGGTCGTAGCCGCCGGCGGCGGCGGAACTCTGAGAGCGGCGGTCGAGGGCGTGCTGGAGGCCTTTCCATTCACTCCGCCGGGTCCCGATGTGCTGAGGCTGGCCGCGCTGAGGATGGGATCGGGCAACGTCGTCGCGCGTAGCCTCGGCATTCCGCTCGATGCGCTCGCGGCGGCGCGCCAGGTAGGCGAGGGACTGGCGCGTGACCTGACGAAGCCGTGCGCCGTGCTTCGGTGCACGCATGGGCTGCCGGGCGGCGGCACCGCGGTGCGCCATGC
>WNFA01004456.1_pt1 | contig 14413 bp, 15 predicted proteins | sample 5400481 | NCBI WGS metagenome assembly WNFA01 (sample SAMN13153340, study PRJNA577476) | soil metagenome | isolation source: 120 cm saprolite under Douglas fir tree site 2 hole 1 replicate 2 | place: USA:California | collected 2015-04-18 | reverse complement strand
AAGGCATGGCCCACAAGAAAGCAGGCGGCAGCTCGCGCAACGGGCGCGATTCCAAGGCCAAGCGCCTCGGCGTCAAGACGTTCGGCGGCGAGCGGGTCAATGCCGGGCAGATCCTGGTGCGCCAGCGCGGCACGCAGGTACATCCCGGCGCCAACGTCGGCATGGGGCGCGACCACACGCTGTTCGCGCGCGTCGCCGGCCAGGTGCAGTATGCGGTGAAAGGCGAGGACTCGCGCAAGACCGTGAGCATCGTTCCGGCGTAAGCCGGACTCTCGCCCTGTCGACACCGATAGGGCTTTTTCATTTCAGGGCCATGAAGTTCATCGACGAAGCGAAGATCGAGGTGCACGCCGGCAAGGGCGGTGACGGCGCCGCTTCGTTCCGGCGCGAGAGGTCCGTGCCGCGCGGCGGCCCCGACGGCGGCGACGGCGGCCGCGGCGGCAGCGTGTGGGCGCGCGCCGACCGCAACGTCAACACGCTGATCGACTACCGCTTCGCGCGCATCCACCGCGCGCAGAACGGCGGCAAGGGCGGCGGCGCCGACTGCAACGGCAGGGCGGGCAGCGACATCGAGCTGCGCATGCCGGTGGGCACCGTGATCCGCGACGCGGCGAGCGGCGCGCTGGTGGCCGATCTCGCCCGCGACGGCGAGCGCGCGCTGCTCGCGCGCGGCGGGCAGGGCGGCCTCGGCAACCTGCACTTCAAGTCGAGCGTCAACCGCGCCCCCCGTCAGTTCACGCGCGGCGCGCCCGGCGAGAACCGCAGCCTTGCGCTGGAGCTGCGCGTGCTGGCCGATGTCGGCCTGCTCGGCCTGCCGAACGCAGGCAAGTCGACCTTCATCCGCGCGGTGTCGAGCGCGCGTCCGAAAGTCGCCGACTATCCGTTCACCACGCTCAACCCTTCGCTCGGCGTGGTCCGGGTCGGCGACGCCAGCTTCGTCGTCGCCGACATCCCCGGGCTGATCGAGGGCGCCGCCGAAGGCGCCGGGCTCGGCCACCAGTTCCTGCGCCATCTGTCGAGAACGCGGCTGCTGCTGCACATCGTCGACCTCACACAAGAGGATCCGGCACGCGACGCCAGGGTCATCGCGGCCGAGCTGAAGAAATACGAGGACACGCTGTATCGCAAGCCGCGCTGGCTGCTGTTCAACAAGATCGACGCGGTCGAGGACGCCGACGCGCGCATCAGGAAGATCCTGAATCAATTGCGCTGGAAACGGCCATGGTTCAAAGTGGCTGCCATCAGCGCCACAGGAACAAAAGAACTGTGCCGGGCAGTGGCCCGCGAGTTCTCCAAGAAATGATCTCGAGGGCAAAGACCCTGGTCGTGAAGGTCGGCACGTCGCTCGTGACCCACGCCGGCCGCGGCCTCGATGTCGAGGCCATCGCGCGCTGGGCGGCGCAGATCGCGCGCCTGCGGCAGATGGGGCGGCGCACGATTCTCGTCTCGAGCGGCGCGATTGCCGAGGGCATGCAGCGGCTCGGCTGGACGCGCCGCCCGCACAGCATGCACGAGCTGCAGGCGGCCGCGGCCGTCGGCCAGATGGGCCTCGTGCAGTGCTACGAAAGCTGCTTCCGCGAGCACGGCCTGCACACTGCGCAGGTGCTGCTTACCCACGCCGACATGGCGGACCGGCAGCGCTATCTCAACGCGCGCACTACGCTGCGCACGCTGCTCGAGCTCGGCGTGATCCCGGTGATCAACGAGAACGACACCGTGGTCACCGACGAGATCAAGTTCGGCGACAACGACACGCTCGGCGCGCTGGTCACCAACCTGGTCGAAGCCGACGCGCTGATCCTGCTGACCGACCAAGCGGGTCTTTATGAATCGGATCCCCGCCGGAACTCAAGTGCAAAACTGATAGAAGAAGCACAGGCGAGCGATCCGCGGCTCGAAACCGTTGCCGGCGGTACCGGCAGCGCGCTCGCCAAGGGCGGCATGCTGACCAAGGTGCAGGCGGCAAAGCGTGCCGCGCGCAGCGGCGCGCACACCGTCATCGCCTCGGGACGCGAGCCCGACGTGCTGGTGCGGCTCGCGCAGGGCGAGCGCCTCGGCACCCTGCTCACCGCGCAGACCGTGCCGCTCGCGGCGCGCAAGCAATGGCTTGCCGACCACCTGACCGTCACCGGCCGGCTGCGCCTCGATGCCGGCGCGGTCAAGGCGGTGGTGCGCGACGGCAAGAGCCTGCTGCCGATCGGAGTCGTCGAAGTGTCCGGGGAGTTCGACCGCGGGGCGGTGGTCGGCTGCCTCGACCCGCAAGGCCGCGAGGTGGCGCGCGGCCTCGTCAACTACTCGGCAGCCGAGGCGCGGCAGATCGTGCGCCGCCCGTCAGCCGAGATCGAATCCGTCCTCGGCTACTTCGACGAGCCCGAGCTGATCCACCGCGATAACCTGGTCCTGCTCTAGTTGCCGCCGCCGAGATTTTTCGGGTCGACGTAGACCGACGGGTGGCTGCCGCGCCGCAGCGCGTCGATGCCCTCCGCGGCGCTGCGGATCGGATCGCGGTGCGGACAGAAGAAATGCTGCGCCAGCGCATATTGCCAGCCGAGCGATGTGCCCCGGGCGAATTCCCGCCAGTCGCTATCCCTGCCGCTCCAGCTGCCCTCGGCACGCGCGACGGCGTAAAGCCGGTGCTCGCGAGGGCAGCGGAGGCCTTCGTAGCTCACGTTGTCGACGCCGCTCGGGCTGCGCGCGACGAGCGTGAAGCGCACCACCGGCGGCGCCGTGTCTTCGCTGATCAAGCGCTGGCGGTTCTCCCGCTCCCAGTCGCTCATCGGCTGAGTCGGCGCGCAGCCCGCCATCACCAGAACAAGAAGCCACCTCAAGCGAGGTCCGCCGCGAGCGAAGCGCGGAGTTCGGCCGGTACTTCGACGCCGACGCGGTATTGAGGATGATCGATGCCCATCGACAGACCGGCGCCGCGCGCGAGCGCCGCGCGCATCGGTGCCGCCAGTTCGAAGCGCAGGAAATGCACCGACGAGGTTTTCTCGTCGTTCTCGCGCTCCAGATCCTCGTCGGCGATGGCGTAGACGCGCTCGCTTCCCGCGACCTGCGCCCAGACGCGCTTTTCGATGCCGCGCAGAAGCCCGAGCATGCGGCGGCGCTCGGCCTCGTCCGGATACTCGATCAGCATCGTCGCCTTCCAGTTGGAGCCGTCCGGGATCAAGGGGTTGTAGGCGTCGAGCTCGCCCTGGATCCCCCCGTCCTCGAAGATGCGCTCGATGCGCAGCATCTCCTGCACCTGGTAGCGGATGGTGAGCTCGTCCTCGAACTGCAGCAGGACGTGCTCCCCCAGGTGGACATTGCGGCGCTTCTTGTGCTCGATGACCTTGGCGCGGAATTCATTGCGCTGCCGCGCATACGCCTCGAGCGACAGCAGGCTCTGTCGTGTGATCATGCCGCTATTTTACGAGAGCGGCCTCGATTTCCGAGAAGGTGAGCGCCACCTCGCCCCCCGCCGGCACCGATACGCCGAGCTGGCGGGCGATCTGCGAGATCGAGAAGATGCCGCGCACCATGGCGCGCTCCACCACCAGCGCATGCTGGCGGCCGGCGCGGCGCAGCGTCTCCAGCACGTGGCCGACGCGGGCGCGCTCGACTTCGGCCATCTCGATGACCTCGACGCGCTCGGCCGGCGTCATGACGTCGGCCACCGTGAGCTCGTCGCGCCGCACGCCGCGCCCGGTCGCGGCGAGCATCGGCCGCTCGCCCAGGACGTCGTTGGCGGTGATTACACCGAGCACGATCTCGAGGTCGTCCACCACGAGCAGCAGCCGCACCCCGCGCGTGATCATGAACTGGTTGGCGCCGGCAAGCGGCGCCTGCGGGCGGATCGCCGCCGGCGTGGTGCGCGCCAGGTCGGTCATCACCTCGAGCGCGGGCGACTCCAGGCTCACGCGCCCGGAGGGCGGCTGGGTGGGACGGCGAAAACCGGCGTCGCCGCCGAGCTCGCGCAGCGGCAGCGCCTGGTAGATCCGCTCCATGCGCCCTAGCCCACCGGCAGCGCGCGTTGCAGCCGCGCGCGGCGGTCCGCCAGCAGGAAGCGATGCAGCTCGATCAGCGCCTGGCGGTACACCTCGCGCTTGAACTCGATCACCGCCTCGAGCGGCACCCAGTATTCGTGCCAGCGCCAGGCGTCGAACTCGGGATGGCCGCTGGCGCGCAGCTTGACGTCGCAGTCGCGGCCCGTCATGCGCAGCAGGTACCAAATCTGCTTCTGGCCGCGGTACGCGCCGCCGTTGGACTCCCGCACGCGACGTGCCCATTTTTCCGGCACTTCATAGCGCAGCCAGTCGCGCGTGCGACCGAGGATGCGGACATGCGCGCGCTGCAGGCCGATCTCCTCCCCGAGCTCGCGGTACATCGCCTGCACCGGCGTCTCGCCATGATCGATGCCGCCCTGCGGAAACTGCCAGGCGTGCTGATTGACGCGCTTGCCCCAGAAGACCTCGTTGCGCTGGTTGGCAAGGATGATGCCGACGTTCGGACGGTAGCCGTCCTTGTCGAGCATGGCTGCGCCGCCTTAAGTTAGCTTAAGTTAGAATCGCGCAACGATTTTTTCACAGCCCACCGACAATTACAACGGCGGTGCGGACCATGAGAACCAGCAGGTTTTTCATCGCCACGCTGAAGGAAGTGCCTGCCGAGGCCGAGATCGCGAGCCACCGGCTGATGCTGCGCGCCGGCCTGATCCGGCGCCTGTCGGCGGGCATCTACACCTGGCTGCCGCTCGGCCTGCGCGTGCTGCACAAGGTCGAGGCCATCGTGCGCCAGGAGATGAACCGCGCCGGCGCGATCGAGCTGTCGATGCCGGTGGTGCAGCCCGCCGAGCTGTGGCAGGAGTCGGGCCGCTGGCAGGCCTACGGGCCGGAGCTCGCGCGCTTCAAGGACCGCCACGAGCGCGATTTCGTGCTGCAGCCGACCTCCGAGGAAGTCGTCACCGACCTGGCGCGCAGCGAGCTGAAGAGCTATCGCAGGCTGCCGCAGCACTTCTACCAGATCCAGACCAAGTTCCGCGACGAGCGCCGTCCCCGCTTCGGCATCCTGCGCGGGCGCGAATTCGTCATGAAGGACGGCTATTCCTTCCATGCCGATTCTGCCGACCTCGAACGCGAGTACCGCAACATGTACGACACGTACACGCGCATCTTCACCCGCCTCGGCCTGAAGTTCCGCGCCGTCGCCGCCGACACCGGCGCGATCGGCGGCACCGGCTCGCACGAATTCCACGTTCTCGCCGAATCGGGCGAGGACGCCATCGCCTGGTGCCCGCAGTCGAACTACGCCGCCAACGTCGAGCTTGCCGAAGCCGTTCCTCCCAGGGAGCCGCGCAGGGCACCAACGGAAAAGATGCAGAAGATCCCGACTCCCGGCAAGACGAGGTGCGAAGACGTCGCGCAGTTTTTGAAAGTGGATCTGAAACAGACTGTAAAAGCCGTGGCGGTGATGCACGACGACGCCTTCCATCTGCTGCTGCTGCGCGGCGACCACGAGCTGAACGAGGTCAAGACGCAGAAGCTGATCGGCGCGTTCCGCTTCGCCACCGACAAGGAAATCGAAACCGCCTTGAAGTGCAAGGCGGGCTACATCGGCCCGGTCGGGGCGAAGAACGTCAAGGTGATCGCCGACCGCGCGGTCGCTGCGCTGAGCGATTTCGTGTGCGGGGCGAATGAAGAGGGGTTCCACCTGACCGGGGTCAACTTCGGCAGGGAGCTTCCCGAGCCGTCGCAAGTCGCCGATCTTCGCAATGTCGTCGCCGGCGACCCGAGCCCGGATGGCAAAGGGCGGCTGGAGATCGTGCGCGGCATCGAGGTCGGCCAGATCTTCCTGCTGCGCACCAAGTACTCCGAGGCGATGCAAGCGATGTTCCTCGATGAGAAGGGCGAGACGCGGCCGATGGAGATGGGCTGCTACGGCATCGGCGTGACGCGCGTCGTCGCTGCCGCGATCGAGCAGAACAACGACGCGCGCGGCATCGTCTTTCCGGCGCCGATCGCGCCTTTCGCCGCGTGCCTGGTGCCGATCGGCTATCACAAGAGCGCCGCCGTGCGCGAGGCGGCCGATCGCCTGCACGACGCGCTCGAGCAGGCAGGGATCGACGTGCTGATGGACGATCGCGACGAGCGGCCCGGGGTGCTGTTCGCAGACATGGACCTGATCGGCATCCCGCACCGCGTCGTGCTGTCCGAGCGCGGGCTCGCGGCGGGCAACGCGGAGTACAAGGGCCGGCGCGACGAGAAGCCGCAGGAAATGCCGCTCGACTCGATCGCGAGCTTTCTGAAGGAACGCCTGCGCGCGTGAGGAGGATCGCGGTTCTCTTTGGTTTGCTGCTTCTGCCCCTGCACGCGCTTGCCGGGGCGCAGATCTACGAGCCGCTTGCCGACAGCGTGCGCGCGCGCCTTTCGACCCAGGTCGCGGATCGCGCTCCGGCGAACCTGCATTTCCGCTCGCCGCACGATGCGCAGCGCTGGCTGAGCGAGATGGAAAAGCGCATCGCCGCGCGCATTCCCGACCGCAAGCAGCGCCTGGAGCTGCTGCGCACGGTGCATTACGAGGCCACCCGTGCGAGGCTCGATCCGCAGCTGGTGCTCGGCCTCATCGAGGTCGAGAGCGGCTTTCGCAAGTACGCGGTGTCGACGGCCGGGGCGCGCGGCTACATGCAGGTGATGCCGTTCTGGCTGAATCAGATCGGGCAGCCGGGCCACAACCTGTTCCACCTGCGCACCAATATCGCGTACGGCTGCGCGATTCTCAGGCACTATCTCGACGTCGAAAACGGCGATTACTTCCGCGCGCTGGGGCGCTATAACGGCAGCCTGGGACGCGCGGAATATCCGAACATGGTGCGTGCAGCCTGGCAGGGACGCTGGAAGTACGACGGACCGACCGCATGATCGGCGCGCTGATCGAGCGCCATCCGCGCTTCGCCAACTGGCTCTACGGCTTCACGCCGCCCGAGCACGGCACGGTGGTGCTGGTCCATCGCCGCGTCTATATCGTGCCGGCGCGCCTCGGCTGGCTGTTCGCCGCGACGCTCGCCATTCTCCTCATCGGTTCGATCAACTATTCGCTGTCGCTCGGCTTCGCGCTCACCTTTCTCCTCGCCGGCATGGGGCTCGCCGGGATGGTGCACACCGCGCGCAATCTGGCGCGCATCGCGATCAGCGTCGGCCGCGCCGAGCCGGTGTTCGCCGGCGAATCGGCGCAGTTCCGCCTGTACCTCGACGGCGGGCCGGGATTCGACCGGCCGGCGATCCTCGCGCGCCATCTTGCCGCCGGTTCGCAATTGGTGGTCGACGTGCCCGCCGGCGGGCTCGCCGAGGTGGTGCTCGCCGTGCCCGCGGCGCGGCGTGGCTGGCTGCCGCTCGGGCGAGTGATGCTCGAGACGCGCTTTCCGCTCGGCCTGTTTCGCGCGTGGAGCTACATCGAGCCCGCTGCGCGCTGCCTGGTCTATCCGAAGCCGGAGCGCTCGGCGCTGCCGCCGCCGAGCGCCGAGGCGGCGGCCGGCGCGCTGCGCACGCAAACCACGGGCAACGACGATTTCGCGGGGCTGCGCGGCTACCAGCCGTCGGACTCGCCGCGGCACGTGGCGTGGAAAGCGGTGGCCCGCAGCGACGTGATGCTGACCAAGCAGTTCACCGGCGAGGCGGCCGCCGAGCTGTGGCTCGACTGGCAGCGGCTGCCGATACAGATGGGCCCCGAGCAGCGCCTGTCGCGCCTCGCCGGCTGGGTGCTTGCCGCCGAGCGCGCCGGCGCGCATTACGGCCTGCGGCTGCCGGGATTGGAGATCGCGCCGCATCGCGGCGACTCGCACAGCGCCGCCTGCCTGCAGGCTCTCGCGCTCTACCAGGCCCCATGACCCAGGCAGCGCATCCGCTCGCCCCCGAAGTGCGCCTCGTCAGCACGCGCGATCTCGCCTGGTTGATCGGCTCGCTCCTGATCGTGATCGCGCCGCACACGCTGCGCGCGCCTTGGTGGCTGACCGTGCTTACGCTGTGCCTGTTCGGCTGGCGCTTCTACTACACGCTCAATCGCGCGCCTTTGCCTTCCCGCTGGCTGGTGATCGGCATCGCCGCCGTGGCGATGCTCGGCATCTGGATCGAGTATCGCACCCTCTTCGGGCGCCAGCCGGGGATCATCCTGCTGACGCTGTTCGCCGGGCTCAAGCTGCTCGAGACGCGCAGCCACCGTGACGCCGCGGTAGCGGCTTTCCTCGGCTACTTCCTCATCATCACCAACTTCCTGTACACGCAGTCGATGCTCACTGCGATCGTCATGTGCGGCGCGTTGTACACGATCACCGCGACGCTGATCGGCTTCAGCGCGCCGCAACGGCCGCCGCGCGCGAACCTGCGCACCGCGGGGTTGCTGCTCGCGCACGCCGTGCCCGCCGCCCTAGCGCTGTTCTTCCTTTTTCCGCGCGTGCAGGGCCCGCTCTGGGGCCTGCCGCAGGACGCTTACAGCGGCATGACCGGGCTGTCGGACAGCATGAGCCCGGGGAATCTCTCGCACCTCGCGCAGTCCGACGCCATCGCGTTCCGCGCCGAGTTCGAAGGCGAAACGCCACCGCAGCCGCTGCGCTACTGGCGCGGTCCGGTGATGTGGGATTTCGACGGCCGCAACTGGGCGATGGGGCCGACGCTGCTCGCCGATTTCACGCCTCGGGAAGGCGGCAGGGGACGGTACCGCTACGGCGTGGTGCTGGAGGCGCACAACCGCAACTGGCTGTTCGCCCTGGAAACCGCAGCCACGTTGCCCGAGCGAGCGCGCTACACCGCTGATGGCCAGCTGCTCGCCCGCTCCCCGGTGCGCGCGCGCATGCGCTATGACCTGGTTTCCGTGATCGCTCCGGCGGGCCTCGACAGCGACGAAGAGCCGGCCGCCTTGCGGCGCGCGCTGCGCAGGCCGCCGGGGTTCAACGCGCGCACGGTCGCGCTGGCGGAAAAACTGCGCGCGGCGTCCAGCTCGGCCGGCGAAGTGATAACGCGCGCCATCACTCTCCTCAGGGAAGGCCGCTACCTTTACACGCTCGAGCCGCCCCTGCTCGGCGCCGACTCGGTGGATGAATTCCTGTTCGATACCAAGGCCGGCTTTTGCGAGCACTTTTCCTCGGCGTTCGTGTTCATGATGCGCGCCGCGGGAATTCCCGCACGGGTGGTCACCGGTTACCAGGGCGGCGAGCTGAACCCCGTGGACCAGATCATCACCGTGCGTCAATCCGACGCCCACGCCTGGGCAGAGGTGTTCCTGCAAGGCCGCGGCTGGGTTCGAGTCGATCCGACCGCCGCCGCGGTGCCGGGCCGCATCCAGTCCGGCCTGGCGCGCGCGCTGCCCGCGGGTGAGCCGCTGCCGCTGATGATGCGGCCACAGCTCGAATGGCTGCGCGAGATGCGCTTCCAGTGGGACGCACTCACGCACAAGTGGAACGTGTGGGTGCTCGGCTACAACCCGGAGCGCCAGCGCGACCTGATGCTGCTCCTGGGCATTCGCGACGCCGACTGGCGCAGCCTCACCGCCACCCTGTTCACGATTCTCGGTGTCATGACGCTCGTTCTGCTCGCCTGGTCACTTCGTCGGCTGGTGCGCCCGGATCCCGTGCAGAAGGCCTGGCGGGCGTTCTGCCGCAAGCTCGCGGCGCGCGGCGTCGAGCGCGCGCCGCACGAAGGGCCGCGCGATTACTCGGTGCGCGCGGCACGCGCGCTGCCGGGCTCGCGGCGCGCCATTCTGCGCATCGCCTTGCTGTATATCGGCTTGCGCTACGGCTCCCAGGCGAGCACGCTCGCGGCAGCGCGGCTGCGGCGCCTGGTGCGCGAGCTGCGGCTCACGTGAAACGCTGCCTCGCTTTCCTGGCGTTGATTTCCCCTGCGCTCGCGCAAGAACCCGGCTATGCAGAACGCCCGGAGGTGCGCGCGTTCGTGCGCGAGCTGGTCGAGCGCCACGGCTTCGTCGAGCGCGAGCTCCTTGCCGTGTTCTCGCGCGCGCAGCGCAGCGAGTCGGTGCTGCAGGCGGTGCAAGCTCCCGCGGAGCGCCGCCCCTGGGAGGAATACCGCGCGACCTTCCTCACCGAGCGGCGCATTGCCGAGGGCGTCGCGTTCTGGAACGCCAACCGCAAGGCGCTCGAGCGCGCGGAGCGCCAGTACGGCGTGCCGCCCGAATACGTGGTCGCGATCCTCGGCGTGGAGACCTTCTATGGCCGCAACACCGGCCGCTGGCGCGTGGTCGACGCGCTCACCACTCTCGCCTTCGACTACCCGCCGCGCGCGCCGTATTTCCGCGATCAGCTCGAGCATTACCTGCTCCTCGTGCGCGACGGCGGCATCGACGTCTTCTCCGTGCGCGGTTCCTACGCCGGGGCGATCGGCATCCCGCAGTTCATGCCGGGCAGCACGCGGCGCTTCGCGGTCGATTTCAACGGCGACGGCGTCATCGATCTGCGCCGCAGCGCGGCGGATGCGATCGGCAGCGTCGCCAACTTCCTCAAGCAGCACGGCTGGGAGCCCGGGGGCGAGGTGGCGCTCGAGGCCCGCGTCACCGGAGACGCCTACCGCGCGTATACGGGCGGCCTGGAGGCCAAAAATGCGCTCGCCGAACTGATCCAGGCCGGGGTGCAACCGCTCGGCAAGGATCTGCCGGGAGAGGCGCGTGCGGCGCTCGTCGAGCTCGAGACGCCGGAGCGGCCGAGCGAGTACCGCATCGGCTTCAAGAACTTCTACGTCATCACGCGGTACAACCGCAGCGCGTACTACGCCGCCGCGGTCAACGATCTCGCCAAGGCGCTGCGCGAAGCTCAGAGCGCGGGCAAATAACGCATCGGATCGACGGCAGCCGATCCCTTGCGGATCTGGAAGTGCAGCTTCGGGCGCTCCGCGTCGGTACTGCCGAGCTCGGCGATCTTCTGGCCGCGCGCCACGCTTTGCTGCTCCTTCACCAGGATGTCCTTGTTGTGCGCGTAGACCGTGATGAAGCCGTTGTCGTGCTTGATCACGACCAGCTTGCCCAGGCCCGGGATGCCGGTGCCGCTATAGGTGACACGACCGGCGGCTGCCGCGACCACCGGATCGCCGATCTTGCCCTCGATATCGATGCCCTTGCTTCTCGGCTCGGCGAATCCTGCCAGGATCTTGCCCTTGGCAGGCCAGATGAACTCGATCGCGTCCGGCTGCTTCTCTTCCCTCGAAAGGATCGCGACGTTTTCCCTGGAGTACGGCAGGCGCACCGCCTTCGGTTCGGTTTTCGCAGCGCCGTCGCCGCGCCCTTGCTGAGGCGCCGAGTCGAGGGGCCTCGCTTCGACGCGGCCCGCGCCGCGCGCCGGCGCCACCTGCACTGCGCTGCGATCCTCCGGGGGCCTCACTCGCAGCACCTGTCCGACGCTGATCTTGGTCGGATCGTCGAGGCCATTCCACTGCGCCACCTCGCGGTAATCGGCGCCATGGTCCAAGGCGATGCTGTAAAGGGTGTCGCCGCGCTTCACCATGTAGGAGCCCGGCGGCACCGGTTGCGCGGGCTGTGCGGCCGAAGCCGCAGGCGGCGCCGAGCGGCCGCGATCGACCACCGGCGCCCAGCGGCGCGTGGCGCACGCGGCGACGCTCAGCGCCAAGACCACGATGCATGCCAGTCCTGCCGCCCGCGTCATGCCTTGCCCGCCTCCATCGGAACGAAACGCACCGCATCGAGCCCGGACTCGATGAATCCGCGCCCGCTGCGCTCGATCAGCACCAGCCGCTGCGCCTCCCGCCCGGAATTGCCGGCGTGCAGCGGCAATATCATTCTGCCACCGGGAGCGAGCTGGCGTAACAGGGCATCGGGAATCTGGCGCGCCGCCGCCGCGACGATGATCGACTGGAACGGCGCCGCTTTCTCCAGGCCGGCATGGCCGTCGCCGTGCGCGAGGCGCAGATTCTTGAGCCGCAGGCCGAGGAGATTGGCGCGCGCGCGCTCGAGCAGCCCCTTGATGCGCTCGATCGAGTAAACGTCCTGGAAGATATGCGCCAGCACCGCGGCCTGGTAACCGCAGCCGGTGCCGACCTCCAGGATTTTTTTGGCAATCTTCTGTTCAATCAATGCTTCGATCATACGAGCGACGACGTAAGGCTGCGAAATGGTCTGGCCGAAACCGATCGGCAGCGCAGTGTCCTCGTAGGCGCGGCTCGCCAGCGCCTCCTCGACGAACAGGTGCCGCGGCACCGTGCCCATGGCGCCGAGCACGCGCTCGTCGCGGACACCTTGCTCTCGCAGCCGCTCCACCATGCGGGCGCGCGTGCGCTGCGAGGTCATGCCAATGCCAGCGGCATTCCTCTCCTGGCCAGCTGCGTTTTTCACTGCTCGAACCACTTTTTGACCAGCGGCAGCTGGGCGTGGTGCGTCAGATCCATGCGCAGCGGCGTCAGCGACACGCGGCAGTGGTCGACGGCGTGGAAATCGGTCCCCGGCCCGGCGTCGGCGGCGCCGCCCGCGGGGCCGATCCAGTACGCGGTCTCGCCGCGCGGCGTCTGCAGCTTCACCACCGGCTCGGCCTTGTGGCGCCGGCCGAGCCGCGTCACCTCGACGCCGCGCAGCTCGGCCGGCGGCACGTCGGGCACGTTGACGTTGAGCAGCAGCGGCTCGCTGAACGGCGAGCGCTTGAAGCGCTCGACGATCTGCAGCGCGACGCCGATCGCGCTGTCGAAATGCTCGCCCGTCCTGCTGGTGAGGGAAACGGCGAGCGCCGGGATGCCGAGCAGGTAGCCTTCCGCCGCCGCGGCGACGGTGCCGGAATAGATCGTGTCGTCGCCCATGTTGGCGCCCAGGTTGATGCCCGACACCACCATGTCGGGGGTGAATTCGAGCAGCCCGGTGACCGCGATATGCACGCAGTCGGTCGGCGTACCGTTCACCGAAAAGTAGCCGTTGGGCGCGCGCCGCACGATCAGCGGCCGGTCGAGCGTGAGGGAATTCGAGGCGCCCGAGCGGTCGCGCTCGGGAGCCACGACCGTCACCTCGCCCACCTGGCGCAGCGCCTCGGCGAGCAGGCTGATCCCCGGCGCGAAGTAGCCGTCGTCGTTCGACACCAGGATTTTCATGCGAGCGATTCTACAGGCCGTGCGCACTGGAACTAGGCGGCGCTCGCGGTCGGCTACAATATTTTGGAGGAGGAGACCCATGCGCAATTCCGTACCCCGCGTGTTCTGGGCGGCGGCGCTCGCCGCGGCGCTCGCCTGCGACGCCGACGCCGCAAAGCAGACCGTAAAAATCGCCTATATCGGCCCCCTCACCGGGGGCGTTTCCGCCAATGGCATCGGCGGGCGCAACTCGGCGGACCTGGCGGTGAGGCTGAGGAACGCCGATCCCAAGGCCAAGTACCACTACGAGCTGGTGAGCCTCGACGACGAATGCAAGCCCAACATCGCCGTGCAGGCCGCGACCAAGGCTGCCTCCGACAACTCCATCATCGCCGGGGTCACGCACTACTGCTCCGTGGCGGCGATCGCAGCCGTGGACACCTATCACAAGTTCGGCTTTCCCGCGGTGGTGTGGGGCGCGGTGCTTCCCGACATCACCTACCGCAACAAATACTCCGAAGTACATCGCGTCAACGGCACGATGATCAACCAGAACGACGTCGCGGCGAAGTTCATGACCGGCCTGAAGTACAAGCGCTGGGTCATCATTCACGACACCACGGACTACGGCAAAGGGCACGACAAGTACTTCACCGAGTACCTGACCAAGTACGGCGGCCAGGTCCTGGGACGCTTCGGCGTCACCGCCGACCAGCAGGACTTCACCGCCGAGCTCACCAAGGCGAAGGAGCTCAAGCCCGAGGTAATCTATTTCGGCGGCCTGACGCCGATCGGCGTGCGCATCCGCTCGCAGATGGAGCGGCTCGGCATCAATGCGGTGTTCGAAGGCACCTCGGGCATCAAGTCCGACTCGTACATCGATGGACTCGGCAAGCTCGCCGAGGGCAGCCTGTCCTTCATCGAAGGCGCGCCGTGGGAAAAGCTGCCCGGCGGGCTGTTCTTCATCGGCAAATACTTGCAGCAGAAGTACGACCAGGGGCCGGAGGCGTACGGCCCGTTCGCCTTCACGGCGGCGGGCCTGATCATGGACGTGATCGAGAACGTCGGCCCCAACCGCAGGAAAGTGATCGAGGAGCTGCGCAAGACCCGCGACAAGGACTCGATCATCGGCAGGATCAGCTTCGACGACCACGGCCAGAACGTCGTCGCGCTCATCACGAAGTACGTGGTGCAGGACGGTAAATGGGTGGTCTGGGAAGACAGCGAGTACGCGTCCGGCCGGCGTAAGCTGAAGTAGATTCCTTTCGAGAGGTGGACGTCGGCCTCTTCGGGCAGTACGTCGCCAACGGCCTCATGCTTGGCGTGATCTACGCCATGGTGGCCGTCGGCTTCACGCTGTTCTTCGGCGTGCT
>WNFA01005043.1_pt1 | contig 14414 bp, 10 predicted proteins | sample 5400481 | NCBI WGS metagenome assembly WNFA01 (sample SAMN13153340, study PRJNA577476) | soil metagenome | isolation source: 120 cm saprolite under Douglas fir tree site 2 hole 1 replicate 2 | place: USA:California | collected 2015-04-18 | reverse complement strand
TGGCTTATTTGGCTTTGGCGCCTAAGTCGAATGCCTTGTACGTGGCGTACGGCGAGGTCCTGGATGACGTGGAGAAAACCGCAGCGGAGCCGGTTCCTCTGCATATCCGCAATGCAGTGACCAAATTGATGAAGCAGGTTGGCTACGGCAAGGGCTACCAGTATGCGCACGATCTGGATGCGAAGGTCGCGGACATGGAGTGCATGCCAGACAATCTGCGCGGTCGTGAGTATTACCATCCCACCAATGAGGGCAGGGAAAAGTTGCTGGCGCAGAGGCTGGAGGAAATTAAGCGGGTGAGGGAAGAGATGAAGAAGAGGGAAAAATAGTAGTCTCTATCTTAATCTGGTGAATGGTGCCGACTTCTGGCTCCTGCCCTGCGCGAGATATTGTTTGGCGAGGTTGAAATCCCCGATGTGGTCAGTGATAACCGACGCGTGGCGGGTTAATAAAGTTACCCACCCCGCCTGGTTCTCTCGAACAGCGTTGGCGATCGCATCATCTAGAAGCTTCAGGGCCTGTCGATCTTTCCCGAGCTTTGAAAGGTCATTGCTCTCTGCGATGATTCTTTTTATACGATCGATTTCCATGGTCTGTCGTCTGTTCAAGCAAGTGGATTACTCATTAGCAGAGTGACGCTGCCTTATGCACAATACCATCATGGTCATTGTTTCCACCAGCGGCGCAAAGCCACCAGCGACCAGACTGCTTCCACGATACCGAATGGCCATGCTCCTTGCAAAAAACCGTAGATGGAGCCAAGAACGCATGACGCCGCGAAGGCCAGGATGAACCAGCGGCTGCGCGACTCCAGCGCGTAGGAGATCATCATGGCGCTGACGGCGAATAGCCCGAAGGCTGAGAGTGGAGTCATTCCCTTCGCTTACGCAAATCTCACTCGATGTTCTTTCAGGATGCACAAATCCATTACCACCTGAATGCCTGCCTTGCGCGCTTTGGCAGCGGCTTCTTCATGAATCACGCCTTCCTGAAGCCAGATTGCCGGGACTTTCAGGCGGATGGCTTCGTCAATGATTTCGGGAACAAATTCCGAACGGCGGAAGACGTCCAGGATATCGATCTTTTCTTTGACGTCAGAAATCGCAGGCACGGCTTTTTCGCCAAGCGCGCCCTTGATCGTGGGATTCACCGGAATGATTTTGTAGCCATGGCTCTGCATATAAGCTGAGACGCCATAGCTGGGGCGCAAAGGACTGTCCGACAGGCCGACGACAGCAATGTTCCTGGCTGTCTTCAATAATTTGCCGATTTCGTCATTGGCATTCATGATTCGCTCCCGATAGGAAATTGCTGGTCGATGTCTATGCGTTAGAAAAGCTTCTGTCTAGATGCCATCTCACAAACCTGCCTCCAAGGAAACGGCGAAACCTAAGGGGCTTAAAGCCCAATTAACGGCCCTAATTCGCTACGCTCACCCATGCCTAAAGGCATGGGCTGGGCCGTGCCCTGATACTTGTCTCGGCGATCGAATGACGATAAATCAAATGCATAGATCCTTCGACTGCGTCGTTGCGATCACTCCGACTGCGCTCAGATGACAACTCAGATCTCATGCAGTCTCTGAAGCCCAGGTTTATTAAAGTAATCTTTTCCGCAGGCATAAATACCTGCTCCACCCTGAGGTTTGGGAAAAGTCCTCATTGCCTCTGCGTAATTATGCCCCTGCAAAACAATATGCGAGACGGCTTCTAGCTTTTGGTTTTGCCGCCCGAAGTCGCTTTTTCCTGGTAATACTTCTGCGCCATCTTTCTGATGATTTCAGAAACACTTTTGCTTTTCTGCAATGATTTCAGATCGAAGATCATCAGCATCTTCACCAGCGGCATGGCCACGTCCAGTGGTGTTTTGGGATTCGTTGCCAGATTGCGCACCACGGGATAGTTTTTCATAAAGCGCCGGTTGCGCGCGATTTCGCGAAGCACGTTTTCATCCAGGTTTTTGGCGGCGGCAAACAGTTCAACTTCTGAGTCGGTTATTTTGGGCGAAGAGAGCACGGCGTTTTGCACGATGCGTGCACGGTCGCGAATAAGGATAGAGCGTTCTTCTTTGCCGCCGATAAACGCAGTTTTCACGCGTTCAGACGCCTTCATGCGTCCAACCCGCTGCATGATGGTCAGCTTCTTTGCGTCAATGGCGGCGGCCTTGCTTTGCAATGCCAGCGCTGAAATGGCCATTGCTGAGCTGGATGGTTCAGGGCCGGCAGACGCAGGTGAAGCGATCTGGTCTGCGGCGACAGGTTCCTGATTTGCAGCTTCTTGAGTCTCAGTTTCCTGATGCACAGCTTCCTGAGACACGGCGGCTGCGCCTTCGGTGGCACAGGCAGACTCGCCTTCTGCTTCTTCCATGCTAACCAGTTCGAATGGTTCGCTCTCGGCCGCGGCGATTTCCGCGGCATACTGCTTTTGCCAGGCAAGGCGAATTGCTTCGGTTTCGGGATCATCATCAGCATAAGCCGTCGTCAAACCGGGCATAGCATCGAGCGGGGTTGATCCAGAGCCCGACCCGACTGGGGCTGGGGTCGCCTGAAGCAATGGATTCTCCGGCACGACGGGGAATTCTGGGAAGGTTTCTTTCGGCTCATGTCCTGGGCCCGAGTGAGAATCGGTTGCCGGTTGAGCGATGCTCTCTTCGGGCATATCCAACTGCGATTCGCCGTGAAGGGCCTGAAGTTCCCTGGGCAGAACACGGGGATTTGCCGCCAGAGCTTCTATCACACCGGGCAGTTGGCGGACACGCGCACTGGCCAGCAAGGCGGAAACGATCTCACGTGGAGCGTCGGCGGCCAGTTCCATCAACATGTTGTCAGTGATGGCAGGATTTTCGATCAGTGCCGGCATCAACGCAGGACGGCGATTCCGTTCTGACCAGTAGTAGCCCAGTACATCAGGAGGCGCGTCAGGGTCGCGCACAGCTTCTATGGCCGATTGTAAGTCCCATGCCGCCAGGGTCATCTTTGCGTCCTGGGCGAAAATCGGGTTCTGCGTGAGATAGACGAGGATCTCAATCATCTCAGTGCCTGGCAGCGGCAGAGCGCCTTTGGCTGCTGTCCGCAGCACGGCGGCGGGCATAGCATTGCGTTTAATCTGGTCGAGGATAGATGACATTTTTCGGAGCCGGTCTATTTTACCGTGCCGGGCGCGTATTTACTTTGCCACGGGCGTACCCGCGCCATCATCGCCCAGACCACGTTTGGCCAGCAGGTAAGCGCGAATGAATGGCTTTAAATCCCCGTCCAGCACGCGGTCCACATCGCCAATCTCAACTTTGGTCCGATGGTCCTTGATCATGCGATAAGGCGCCAACACATAGGAACGTATTTGCGAGCCGAAATCGATTCCGAGCTTGGAGTCCTCTACTTTCTGTGAGGCAGGCGAATGATGTGTGCCGGCGGCTCTGCTGATCAAAAGGCGAAATACGAACCAGTCGATGCACGCCAATCTCACCAAAGAGCAGTCCATAAGCGTAGTCGCCGGTGACGGTAAACGTGGCTGACTTAATGCCGGCTTCTTCCGCAGGCTGATATTCATTCACTTCGGTGGAGAAGCCCTGGCGTTCCGCCCAGCGCAGGTACATGCGCAGAAGCATTTCCGCCCAGTCCTGTGATTCTGTGCCACCTGCTCCCGGGTGAATGGTTACGATGGCGTTGCGAATGTCATTTTCACCGGAAAGAAGCGTTTGCGTTTCCAGCTTCTCGGATATTTCACGCAGGCCGTCAATCTCTTTTTTCAATTCACTGGTGACAGATTCGCCTTCGCGCGCCAGATCAAAATAGGCGGCAATATCATCCACACGCCGGGCCAGGTCGCTATCCATGGCAAGCGAGCTTTCCAGCCGTTTGCGCTGGCGCATGAGTTGCTGGGATTTTTCCTGATCAGTCCAGACGGCGGGGTCGCCGATTTTGGTTTCGATGTCGGCTAATTGAGTGCGCAGAGTAGGCGCGTCAAAGATAGCTCCGCAGGTCCGCGACTTTGTCACGGACGGCAGCGTATTCACGTTCTAATTCTTCAACCATAATTTCTTTCAGACCAATTTCTTTTCAAACCGGGCGGACTTCAATCATTGTGCGTCCTGGAATGCGGGTGCGTACAACCACCGCCAATACAGAGATTACCACACACAGCCAGGCGAAAATATCACCGTTGCGCATGTAAAACGTGGTTTCAATCAGGGGCGAATAGGGTACGCGGATGACGGTGCGAACGTTGCGCGGCGCCTGCACTATCACACGCCCAAAGGGATCAATGGCTGAGGTGATGCCGCTGTTGGTATCCACCAGCATCCAGCGATGGTTTTCAATGGCGCGCATGCGGGCCATTTGCAAATGCTGGTAAGGAGCGCTGGTGTTGCCATACCAGCCATCATTGGAAATGTTCACCAGAACCTGGGCGCCGTTGCCGGCAAATTGGCGGACCTCGTCGGGAAAGACGGATTCATAGCAGATAAAAACGCCGATTCTGGCGCCGTTCACGTCAAAGACTTTGCGGTCGGTCCCGCGACCCAATTCACCCACTTCACGCGTAAGCTTCTGGGCAAAAACCAGAAGGTCTTTGAAGGGAACAAATTCACCGAAGGGGACCAGATGGATCTTGTCATAGCGTCCGGTGACGTGACCTTGCGGGTCCACCACCAGCGCAGAGTTAAAAGGCTGCGGCATACCCTGTGGAGAGTCCTGCACGCCTACGCTGCCCACCAGCATGTAAGACCTGGTGTCCTGGGCAATGGTGGTCAGCCACGCCAAGAGGCGAGGATCGCTGGTGTAGAAGAAGGCCGGAGACTCAGGCCAAACGATCAGGCCTGGCTCATCCGAATGAGTCTGTTTGCGGGCGCCCACGCTGAGCTGGGCTAGTTCACCAACCGTCTGATCGTAATACTGTGGTGTCCATTGCGCGGGATCAAGCACAGGAACATTTTCCTGCACCAGCACGGCTTGCTTGCTGGCGGGAAACGCGTCCGGCTTAGCGAATATACCCAATTGCAAGGCGATGGCGGCTGCCGTAGCCGAGATGAGAAGGTTAGTGCGGCGACGCCCGTATAAAAGGAGTCCGGCGACAAAGGCGCAATTCACCAGCATCACGGCGAATGAAAGGCCATACACGCCGGTGACCTCAGCAATGCGCGCGAAGGGAATGTTATCCACCTGGGAACCGCCCAGAGGATTCCAGGGAAAGCCGATCACGCGGTCGCGAAATAACTCAATGGCTACCCAGAAAAATGGGGCCAGAAATAACGGACGCCGGTTTCCAAGAGATGACCGGCGGGCCATCAGCACTACCAGGGCGCAAAAGACGGCATGATTCAGGGCCATGTACGCGCTCAGTGCAAACATGAGCAGGGCAGAGATGGCCACATTCAGGTTCCCGTAATCATGCATTACGGGGTAGATCCAATAACAGGTACCCAGATACCAGAGAAAGCCGCAGACCCAGCCCAGCACAAAGCCCTGCCACAGCGTGAAAGGACGCAGGGAACGGCCTTCAGAGTCCACAAGCTCGCCTTCTCCGCCCCGGCCGCGCAGGAGCGCGTAGAGGAGCGGCGCCAGAGCAATCCAGCTTAAGAAAAACAGACCTGGTCTGGGGAAGACGAGTACTTGCAGAATGCTGGATGCCGCCATCAGCAACCATGCTCTGCGAGGGATGTTATGCACGATGGGGATTTTAGCAAAAGTTAAAAATCGAAAGTTCCCGGTAGTGGGTTGAGCAGACTGCATCATTTACTTAGCTATCCTGCGGCATTCTTTGGAAAATGGAAACCCACAATTGCTGAGTACCGGAGATTATTTTGATTCCGGGGTGTCAGCAGGACTACAATTGCTTAGTGAATTTCCTGGTCCACTATTTCCTGCCAGTGTTCAAATACCTCTTCTTTGCGGGACTGATCGGCGCGATCCCTGTAATCATTGTTACAGCCATACGCACCGCTGAGAGCATGCTGGAAGAGGATGAGCCGGTGCGGGAAAACAAGGGATAAGAGAGGAACCAAAGTTCTCAAGCATACAGCCTGGCCTCGCGACACTCGCGTGGCGCGTGGGCATCTAATGATAGGCTGTAGTCACTTTCAACATGTCTGAAGGATCCGGGATCATTCCAGCACAGTCGAACAGGGTGCGCATCGTCGTTGCCACGTCGGTGATGCTGACCTTTATTTCGTACTGGCGTGCCGCCGCTATCGTACTCAACGATCTTGGCTCGTCCGCGTTTTATGCCGGCGGCATTGCGGAACAGGCAGTAGGCAAGTCCGCGCCATGGTTCATTGTCGGCGTGATGTTGTTCGCCTTCGCGGTGCGATCCGTGTACGTGGAAAGCTGTTCCATGTTCACACGCGGCGGCGTCTATCGCGTGGTGAAAGAAGCTTTGGGCGGAACCTTCGCCAAGTTCAGCGTGTCCGCGCTGATGTTCGACTACATTCTTACCGGACCCATCTCCGGAGTTTCCGCCGGACAATACATTGCCGGCCTGATCAATGAAGTCTTTGCCGCAGCCGACCATTATGGCTGGATTCCGCGCGCGGTGCATATCATGCTGCACGGCCATCCGCTGCACATCAATGAAAACTACGCAGCCGCCGGCTTTGCCCTGTTGGTGACCATGTATTACTGGTGGGAAAACATCAAGGGCATTGAAGAATCCAGTGACAAAGCGCTGCGCGTGATGCAAATCACCACCGTGATGGTGGTCATTCTGATGGTGTGGGCCATTTACACGGTGGTCCATAATGGCGCCTCGCTGCCGCCGCTGCCCATTCCGGCGAATCTCAAGTTCAGCTCGGAAGCTCTGGGGTTCCTCAAAAATACGGACCTGGCCAAGAGCTTTGGCCTGTTCGGGATACTCATTGCTTTTGGCCACTCTGTACTGGCCATGAGCGGTGAAGAATCTCTGGCGCAGGTCAATCGCGAGATCGCCAGCCCGAAGCTGCGCAACCTGAAACGCGCCGCGCTGATCATTGCAGTGTTCAGCTTTGTGTTCACCGGCATCGGTTCCATGCTGGCCGTGATGATCATCCCTGACGAAGTCCGGGTCACCGTGTACAAAGACAATCTGATCAGCGGCATGGCCATGTACATGGTGGGACCGCACATGATTAAGCTGATCTTTCGGACTTTCGTTGTAGTCGTCGGCTTCCTCATTCTCTCCGGCGCCATCAATACCTCCATCATCGGCTCCAACGGCGTTTTGAACCGTGTGTCTGAAGACGGCGTTTTGACTGACTGGTTCCGGCGTCCGCACAAGCGCTTTGGCACCAGCTACCGCATCGTTAACTTAATTGTCGGCCTGCAACTCGTCACCATTATTGCCAGCCGTGGTGATGTGTACGTGCTGGGCGAAGCCTATGCTTTCGGCGTGATCTGGAGTTTTACATTTAACAGCCTGGCCATGCTTGTACTGCGCTTCAAGTACAAGGGCGAACGCGGCTGGCGTGTGCCTCCGAACATCCGCATCGGCAAGATCGAGCTTCCCATCGGCCTGGCATCCGTTCATCTGGTGCTGCTCTCCACTGCAATTGTGAACCTGTTTACCAAGCAGGTCGCAACCATCGCGGGGCTGGTGTTTTCGTTTGCTTTCTTCTTCATCTTTCTGGTCTCTGAAAACATAAACAAACGCAAATTCCGTCACGTTGAACAGCAGATGAAAGAGCATTTTCAGCTCGACCATCAGGAGACTATTGAGCGTGAAGCCGTACAGGTACGCGGTGGAAACGTGCTGGTTACCGTTCGCGACCACAACACGCTGAACCATCTCCGCTGGACGCTGGAAGTCACTGACACTCATGAGCAGGACATCGTGGTCATGGAAGCTCGCCTCACCGGCTATGGCAGCGCCGAATACGACTTGGCCATGGAGCAGATATTCAGTGACTATGAGCAGACGCTTTTCACCAAGGCAGTCTCCATCGCTGAAAGCTATGGGAAAACCATCTCGCTGCTGGTAGTCCCGGCGCGCGACGTCTGGTCCGCCATTGTGCAGACCGCGAACTCTCTGGAATCTTCCGCAGTCGTCTCGGGACTCTCCAGCAAAATGACTGGAGAAGAACAGGCGTTTCGCCTGGGACAGGCTTGGGAGGCCATGCCCGAACCCAAGCGCCAGTTCGTCTTCCAGCTTGTGCGCCCTGATTCCACGGTCGAGACCTACCGTATCGGCCCGCACACGCCTACCATGAAGACCGAGGATGTCCATCTGGTGCACAAGATCTGGCTGGACATCAAGCGCATCCAGGGCACTGAGGACATCCACCACTCTGACATTGTTACGCTGGCCCTGACGCGCCTTGCCCGTGACTACAACCTGGATAAAGATGACGTGCTCAAGCACCTGAAGCGCGGTGTCCGCGGACCGATGCCAAAGGCGTCACCTTTCGTCCGCGAACCCGACACCATTGACACCCAGCGCCGTACCGATACTGACGGTGACGGCGATACCCGTCCTGAACGTCCCATGCCGCCAGTAACCGGGCCAAGATAAGGCTGGTTTTCTCTTTTCGAGAGCAGCCGCCCTCGGCTGCTCAGCTTCACTTGTATCGTCTGCAAAGCACACTGGCCAGCGGCTACCGACACTATTACACTCTGTCATCCTGACCGAAGCCGAAGACGATCATCCCCGTAAGTCGACAACTTCCCAATCCGCTTACTTTGATCCGCGACTATCCGCATTCGCGCTGATCCACGGTAGGCTCTTGCTTTCCGTATTATCCGATGGGGATACCCCTCCCCCTTCATCCCAAGGTCTAAAGGACTTAGCGCAATCATCCCAACATTTTGGATTTTCGCGGACTCCCGATTTGCAGGTGGCGATCCAGCGGTAAAAACTTTAGTTTTCAAAGAGCTTATTCCCGCTGCCTGAGCAGAGGTTTCCCATTTATACCTCATTTCGTTCTGTTTCGTTAGTACGAAAAAGTTTAGTGCTTCGATTATCACTCAAGCATGCTGTCTGGTTTCACACTCATGAAGTTGGTGAATGATGAAGTGGTGACCGACTGATGAAGTTGGGGGAGGAACGGCCATTTATGGCCGTGCAAAGCTGCCCGGATACTGCGCTTTAGCGCTGGTGGAATCTAGTAATTAACTCTCCAGGGTGATCAGCTATTACCAGGCTCGTGTGGAACAGCCGCCCTCGGCTGTTCACTTTCGTCCGAAATAGAAATGGGTGCGCGATTGGTAATCGCGCGGGGGCATTTGCCGAAAGGGCGCGCAACCATCGAGAGCACGCTGCCTCGTTCGTGATAACCTTGCGCCGTACAGCGGCCACCTGCCCAATCCGTTTGCATCCTTAACTTGGGGGAAAAGCGCTATGAAGAACCGCATGTCTATCGTGATCGTAATTTGCTTGATGACCGGCCTGGCTTCGGCCCAGCCGAAATCTTCCACGTCCAACTATGATTTCAAGGCGCGCATGCAGGCGTTATTCGACGCATGGTCGGCTCTTGACCCAGCCAAAGCCGCGCCGTTCTATGCCAAGGATGCCGATCTGGATTTCTATGATATTGCTCCGATGAAATATCACGGCTGGGCCGAATACGCCCAGGGAGTAAAAAAGCAGTTTGCTGCTTTTGCGTCAGCAAAGTTCACGGTTGGCAGCGACGTGCTGACACATCAAGCGGTTAACACAGCCTGGGGTACGGCCACATGGCATGGCGACCTTCTGAAGAAAGACGGTTCCAGGCAGGCTTTGGACGGCCGCTATACCTGCGTGTGGGAAAAACGAGGTAGAGAATGGGTGCTGGTGCATGAACACATGTCCGTTCCGTTGGGCCCGCCGCAATAATATCGGACACCATTCACAAAGATGTCGGAACCCAAAGCAGAGCGGCTGAGCGCCGATAGGCTAAGGACGTTACATCTAGATCTTCTGCATCTTCTGCGCCAGGCCTCGCTGGTTATTGCCCCCGTCTGAGCAGATCTTTCCCATGTATACCCGTCTCGTTCTGTTTAGCTATTACAAAAAGGTTTAGGGATTCGACTACGGTCAAGGATGCTATTTGACTTCACACCGATGAAGTTGGTGGACTGATGAAGTTGGTCGACTGATGAAGTTGGTGGAAGAACGGCCGTTGATGGCGGTGTAAAGCCGCTCGGCTCCAAAAGGTGAACATCTTTTACTTCCAGATTAACCGCGCTTTCACGGAAGATGAAGATTCAATAACCAGCCTCCGCAAAAGAATGGGGGTACCCGACGCTCCATTGAGAGAGACAGAAAAGCCTGAAGCTCGGCCACCCCACAAATGCTGTGAGTACCCTTTACTTATTTTTCTCCTCAGGAGGAAAATGCTTGAACATCTTCTCCGTTGATTTTTCCAGTTTGTTCTCGTTCTTTTCCGGCTTGTCGGAAAGCGTCTCCTGCGCGGTAGCGCGCCAGATCAGCTGCTTGTTTTGCGCGTCATACATGTCCACAATCAAAGTCCCGATGCGAGTATTCTGAACGCTGGTCGTCGCGGTACTTGGTCCAAAGCCGCCCCATCGCCAGCCGCCGCCAAAACCATCATAGAAAGTCTGGTAGGTCTTCTGGTTCTTCGTCGCCCCAACAGCGGTAATGGCAACATCACCTCCGGACTGCTGTTTTTGCCAGCCTTTGGCTTGCAGTTCCTTGTCCACGGCATCTGTGATGCGTGATTGCCACAACGGATCTTCCGTATGTACTTTCTCCCAGTAATAAGTGTGATAACGCTCGAAATTCGCGTGATGATCGTAATCCGTCGTAACGTCTTGAGCGGAGGAGACGCCAGTCAGCACGCACAAACAGGTCAATGCCAGGACTATGCAGCTCGTCTTTCTCATATGTACTCCTTTCCCTTCTTGTGAGAATGATGCTGGCCCCTGGCATCACGCCTGAGGGACGATTCGCCAAGATGCGTCATTCACAGTTCGTTTGACTGGCTCTTAATCACTAGAAGCCATCTCATAAATGGTTCTGAGCCGCTGAAAACCACGGACTTATTGATTCAAACCCTATTTATGAGATGGGTTCTACTCAAAATTAAAAAACTTGAGGCAATCTAAGACGAACCCAAACTGCTCAGCGACGGATGTCTACGGAGTTTGCCGGTGAGGTTTGGCGGTCTTGATGGATTGCTTTAACGCTTCCGTCAAATCGGTGTTGGTTGTCACCACTTGTGCCGGTGCCGCCATGTTCGATTCACGGCCCAGCCACGCCTGAAGCTCAGCGCGGTTCGCCGTGGTGAAGCGGCCTTCCCGGTGGACCGGCATCCCGTCGCGCGCCCAGCGTTGTGCGGTCGCAGGCGCCAGGCCCAGGAATGCGCCGATAGCCGCCCAGCCCTTCAATGTTTCTGGTTCTGTGTTCGCTCTTGCCTTCCGCTGGTTTTCAAGCGGATCATTTAACTCCTTCTCGGATTTTCTTTTCCGACTTGCCATGTTGGTAATGGAGCGCAAGAGCTCGCCGCGATTCCGCGGATGAACACGATTTAACAGGTTTGGGGCGGGTGCACCCTCAGCTTTTCTTGCTCACCCGCCCTGCGGTTTCATGCGCCGGCCTTCAGCCGGCAATTAAAGATCAATGCACGGCAAGAAAGCCGTGAATATGGTTGCTGGAATCGGTGAAGCTGCCAACAATCGACTGGTTGAAGTTGATGCCCGTGGCCATGGTTGCGCTGGATCCGGGGAAATGTATGGGAACGGGTTTCAACACAAGTTCGTTACTGTTAGATTCCTCGTGGAAGGAAACGAAAGAGCGGTCAACACCGGGAGCAGCGCCGAGAATGTTGTCACGCGAATTGACGGCCACAACGTGGGTGTCCAGGCCGTTGATCCGGGCGAAGACGTCAACATCAGAGCCGGTTTTCTGAAATCCGTTATTGAAATCCTGGCGGAAAAGAGTTCCGGCGATGAAGCCATTGTTTGAAATACCCAGAAGGGTTTCGCTTTCACCGTTTCCAGGAACGGTTATGTCAAAGGTGGTGAATTTACCGTTTTTCCAGATGAATCCAGTAGTTGCGTCACCCACCACGGTAAGGGAATTATTCACACCATTGGGCGAAGTGAAGTTGGACCCAGGGTGGTCAATCTTCACAAGGTGTCCGTTATGAAGGAGCAGAAAGCCATGCAATTTGCCGTCGCTGGCGAAGTAAGCGCCAACCACGTCACCATTGTCATTGACGCCATTGATGGCCGTCTGCAAAGCGCCTGGAACATCCACGCGTGTGAATTTGTGATTGATAAGCTTGAATCCGTGGAGCACGCAATTCACGCCAAGTCCGCAGGCAGGATTGCCGCTGATGAAATAGAAGCCAACGATTTCACCAAAATTATTGATCCCTCTGGGAATCGTTGCTGTGGCGCCGGGCACATTGATGGCCACATAGCGGAAGCTGGTTGAGTTGATTTGACTGAATCCGCCGCCGGCAAGAAACAGACAGACGACTAATGTTGTTAGAAGTCGAAACTTCACAGATAGGTGCTCCGAATTAGTTTCCAGGGGAGGTAGTGAGTCCGATGCAGCAGCTCAGCTCGTGGGTGGCCGGGAATTCTTTACTTAATCCCCGCGACGCAAGAGTGTGGCCGTAATGAGCGAACATGCGCCGCGGCGGCCCCAGAGAGAGAGCGAGCCTTCGCTGAACGCGATAGCCGGCAGTCGGCGCGATTGCAGCGTGAGCCCGGCAGGGTCCCACAGTGACCAAGACACGAGACAGACAATTGACACGGATAGGGGAAGAGTCGAAAACAAACCATGAAGCGCCGGAGGAGTACCATCCCCTTATTTTTGCGTGGCTTGCCTCTAACCCGGTACAATACTTTTCACGCAAAAAATCCAGGTAAGCTGCGTTCATCCGGCAGGTGGTACTGAACCCTCAATGATTGCAAAGCACATGTTTTTAAAGAAGAAGACCCTTGGGTTGCTTTTGGCAACCGCGGCGTTGGTCGTTTTACTGGCCGGCTGTAATGACACTCTGCGCCAGTTCATCACGCCGGTGCCCCAGCCTGGGGGAGATCCTGCGGCTCTTTCGCATGCAATTGTGCTATCCACCAATCCCAATCCTGGTGCCCTGGGCAGTGACCTGCATATTAATGTGTCCGGTGATTCGGTGGTCGGCGTGGTCAGTGTAGGGCCCAATCCGGTTTTTCTGGCCAAGACTTCAAATCGTGTCTACGTACTCAACGGCAACAACACGGTTTCCACTTACATTGCCTTGAATCCGCTTAGTTCGCTGGTTAACACGGTTACCCTGCCTGCCGGCACGCTGGGTGTTGCCGCCGGTGGAGGCAGCAATGGGGACGTTTACGTGGCTGACGGGAGCACGGCCGCGACCCCTCCTGCTGTTACAACAGTTCCCATGATTTCCGGAGGCGTGAACGCGGTCACCGACCAGATTACTGTGGGATCGCAACCGGTTGCTATTGTCGGGAACGCTTCCAACAGCAAGATCTATGTTCTGAACTTTGGCGGTGGCAACGTGACGCCGGTTTCCACCACGGACAATTTTGTTCTTCCCAACATCACCGTCGGAACCAACCCGGTTTGGGGCGTGATGGCGCCGGATGGCGGGCATGCTTTCATTGTGAACCAGGGCAGCGGCAGCGTGAGCGTGATTGATACGCTGCTGGACAAAGTGATTGCCACGGTGCCGGTTGGAACCACGGCGGCGCCTTCACCCAACTACGCTGTGTTTGAGCCGACGCTGCAACGCCTCTACGTGTCAAATACCGGTGAGAACACAATTTCAGTGATCAAGGCCAACGGTACGGATCTGGCCAACGGAATCCTTCCCACTAAGATTGCCGACGTGCCGGTTTCAGGCACACCCACTTCGGTGGCGGCCCTGCCGAACGGAACGCGTGCGTATGCTGCGCTGGGGAGCTGTCCGGCGGGAACCAATCACACCAATATCGCGGCGCGCGCAACAACTTGCACCGGAAGCACCGTGAGCGTGATTGATGCGGCTTCTCTCACAGAAAAGAAAACCATTGCAGTGGGCGCAGGCGCTGTCTCAATCGATGCCGCGAATGATTCGTCGCGTGTGTATGTGGTGGGAGCGGCTGCCGGTAACGTGTCCATTATCAGACCGGTGAGTGATACGGTGGTGACCACAGTGCCTGCTCCGCAACAAAGCTTTGGTTGCGCCACTCCCGGCGCGTGCCCCGCAACACCGCAGATTCCGTTTATGGTGCGGGTCTTCCCGTAAACTGTTTTCAATACACAGGGTGGTGCAGGATTTTATGCCTGCATCCGGGCTACAAGATGCCGCTTCATAGACTGCGTGAAAATTTGAAATTGTCATCCTGAAGCGCAGTCGGAGCGACTGACGACGGAGTCGAATGATCTATGTATTTTTTGTAAGACTTTGACGCGATACATCAGTTGGCTTCACCCTCATGCCTCAAATCGCAGCGGGCTTCAGCCCCTGAGCTGGACCCTTTCTAGTTAGACCGCAATTCTTCCCGCTTCTTGTTG
>WNFA01009354.1_pt1 | contig 14417 bp, 14 predicted proteins | sample 5400481 | NCBI WGS metagenome assembly WNFA01 (sample SAMN13153340, study PRJNA577476) | soil metagenome | isolation source: 120 cm saprolite under Douglas fir tree site 2 hole 1 replicate 2 | place: USA:California | collected 2015-04-18 | reverse complement strand
AAATGAAAAGCATGGAGATCGTACGGCTGACGGCCGAGGGGGAGCTGAAGCAATTCATGAGCACCCTGCTGGAGCGCTCGCCCGCGCGGCAGACGGAGGTCATGGTCACCGAATGGGACAGCGCGCTGACGCGCTTTGCCAACAACGGCATCCACCAGAACGTCGCCGAGCGCAACGTGAGCGTCCGGGTGCGGGTGGTGAAGGACGGCAAGACCGGCGTGGCGTCGATCAACCAGCTGAACGAGGCGGCAGCGACGGACGTGCTCAAGCGGGCCATCGCCATCGCCGACCTCCAGCCGCGTGGGGAGGTCGTCCCGATGCCTGGCCCCGCGCCCGCCCGGCCAGTCGAGGCCTGGTCCGATGCGACGGCCGCGGCCACCCCCGAAGAGCGCGCCGACTTTGTCCAGACCGTCTGCGCGAAAGCCGGCCAAGCGGGGCTCAAGGCCTTCGGCGCGTACAGCACCAGCGCCGCGCAGTTTGCGATTGCCAACACGCTGGGCGTCCTTCACCATCAACGCTCCACCCAGGCCACCGTCAATTCGGTCGTGATGGGCGATGCCGGGTCAGGCTATGCGGATCGCGGCGCGATCGACGTACGGGAGCTGGACAAGAACGATCTGGCCACCGAGGTGATCGAGAAGGCGCAGCGGAATCAGAATGCGCAGCCGGTCGAGCCGGGCGTCTACGAGGTGGTGCTCGAGGAATACGCGGTGGCCGAGATGCTGGAGTTCATGAGCTTCATTGGCTTCGGCGCGCTGGCGGTCCAGGAAGAACGCAGCTTCATGAAGCTCGGTGAAAAAATTACTGGTGATCAGGTCAGCATCTGGGACGATGGCCTGGACCGCACTGGGATCCCGGCGTCTTTCGACTTCGAAGGCGTTCCCAAGCAACGCGTCGAGCTGATCACCGACGGGGTCGCGAGCGGTCTCGTCTATGACATGCAGACGGCGACGCGGGCCGGTCGCCAATCGACGGGCCACGGTCTGCCGGCGCCCAACACCGAGGGACCGTTCGCGGTCAATCTCTTCATGAAGCCGGGAACGGCGGCGAAGGCAGACCTCATGAGCGATATCAAGCGAGGCATCTGGGTCACGCGCTTCTGGTATGTCCGCGTCGTGCAACCCAAGGCGTCCATCATCACCGGCATGACACGCGAGGGAACGTTCCTGATCGAGAACGGGCGGATCACGCGGCCCGTCAAAGACCTGCGCTTCACGCAGAGCATCCTCGAGGCACTCAACGGGACGCTGGCCGTGACCCGATCGACCAAGCTCCAGGTGAGCGAGTACCTCGGCGCGTCGCGGGTGCCGGCCGTACGCCTGAAGGCGTTCGACTTTACGAGTTGAGCTACCCTCTCGTCGGGCTGCCGACGCTGGCGATCCCGCCCGGACCGAAGCCGCCCCGCTTCGGGATCAACCAGAGTTACGTCCGCGCGCTGGTCGCGGCCGGCTGCGCGCCGGTGCTGATCCCCCTCCTCGACGACGACGAGCGCCTGCGGGCGATCTTCGAGCGTCTGGATGGGATCGTCTTCGCGGGTGGTGTGGACGTCGCACCGCAGGAGTACGGCGAAGAGCCCATCGGCGACCTCAATGTGGTCGAGGCCCCGCGCGACCGCACCGAGCTCACGCTGGCGCGCTGGGCGTTCGCCGATGACCTGCCGACACTGGGGATCTGCCGTGGTCAGCAGGTGCTCAACGTGGCGTTAGGCGGCAGCCTCTGGCAGGATCTTCGACACCAGGGCGTGACGTCCGTCGACCACTCGGACGCCGACGGCCGGGCCCGCGGCGCGCTGATGCACCGCGTTCGCCTCGATCCGGACTCTCGGCTCGCGCAACTGATCGATGAAACCGACGTCGAGGTCAACAGCCTGCACCATCAGGCGGTCAAGACGGTCGCTCCGCAGCTGAAGGTCACGGGGACGTCCGAGGACGGCGTCATCGAATCGCTGGAGTCGGACGACCGGCGCTTTCTGATCGCGGTGCAGTGGCACCCGGAAGAAATCGACATGCTGCCGTGGGTTCAGCGCCTGTTCGCCGGATTCGCGCGCGCCGCTTCGGCCGGCACCATGTAACGAAGGCCGCCTGAACCCCTTCTATAGTCGAGGAGTTAGCGAATGAAAGCCTCGACGGTCAGAGCGGTTCGACTGCCGATGCTCATCCTTCTGGCTTTCGGGCTCCTCGCGGCGGCAGTTTTCATCATCTCCGGCCGAATGAGCGGTCGGGACCAACCCTCCGGTGGGCAGACCATGTTTCACCTCGAGAGCGCAATTGGGCAGGACCTGGTAAATGCGAGCCGGCAGCATTTCGTCGTCGACGACCTTTTCGTGGCGGGCGACAAACTCGACCTGCGCTACCACGCCATCGGCGTAGCACCAATGGTTCCTGGCCAGCCGCCTCCGCCACAGTGCTGGAATCAGCCGCCAGCGTTGGCCAATGTAGCCAGCGATGGAAACATCTATGTTCCATACGATGGCAGTACGGGTGGCCAAGAGGGGAACCCAATCATCCACGGCGAATTCATCTGGCGCTTTACGGGAAAGCCGCCTCACCATCTTGTTATCTCAGTCGTACAGCTGATGTGTGACACGAATGCGAGCTGGACGATCCATGTGGACAACTGATGGAGGGCCCTGCTGCGAGTCTTTTCTGCCAAAGACTAGCGCCCTGATCGTCGTCGGACCCCCCGCTCGCGGAACAGATCGAGATACGGGTCGTAGGCGAAGAGTCGATTGCGCGGCTTGCCCGTCACCTCTCTAAGAAGTTTCATCTCAACGAATCGTTTGACGAGCTCGTTGGCGTTAGCAAAGGACAAACCCGTAAAGGACTGCACCGTGGTAACCGAGACCATAGGGCTGAAGAAGAGTCTTTCAAGGAGTACCAGGGCCTTGTGACTGGCGTGAATGCGTTCCACGACCAGTTTCCGATGGTCCTCTCTGAGCGTGACGATCTTGCGCGAGGTTGTCGTTGCCTCGTTTGAGACTTCAGCGACTCCCCGCAGAAAAAACTTTAGCCAGCCTTCCCAATCGCCATCTACCTGGACCGCTCCGAGCCTGTGGTAGTACTCCGCTTGATTCTGCTTGAAGTAGTCGGACAGATAGAGGAGGGGGCGTTTCAAGATGCCCCGCTCGCACAGAAGAAATGTGATGAGCAGTCGGCCAACGCGACCGTTTCCGTCAAGAAAAGGATGGATCGTCTCGAACTGTGAATGAACCATACCGACCTTGACGAGCACCGGCATCGGGGTAGGGTCGTGAATAAACTTTTCCAAGTGAGACAGCGCCTCGTGCATTTCCTGCACGGGAGGCGGAACATACGTTGCTGTTGCGATTGATGACCCGGGTGGGCCGAGCCAATTCTGGCTACGACGGAATTCGCCAGGCGTTTTCCGGCTGCCTCGGACGCCGGTCATCAGTTTCGCGTGGATCTCCCGGAACAAACGAGAGGAGACCGGCAGCTTTTGGAGTCGCGTTAAGCCGTAGTTCATCGCATTCACATAGTTGATAACTTCATCGGCATCCTGAGGACGATCGGGCTCCAGGGCCTTTGCTTCGTACTCGAGGACATCCATGAGGGTGGCCTGCGTCCCCTCGATCTGGCTTGACAGGACAGCTTCCTTGCGGACGTACATGACGACGAACAAATCGGGGTTTGGGAGCGTTTCCGTTGATCCGTCCAAACGGCCCAGGGCCCTGTCTGCCTCTGAGAGGAGGCTCCACATTTCGTCGTCCATCCTTACGGGGGGTAAGGGCGGGACTGGGCCAGGAATGAAGGCGCGATAGCCTGTCGGCTGCCTTACATAGTGGCCAGCTCGGCCGGTAGACTTCTGATTCACTTAATGACCCACGCCGATAACTAGCACCAGCTTATTATCGCAAAGCAGCATCAGTCGATAATAGCCGTTGGGCTAGTGTCGCGTGGGGATAATGCGCGTTTTAAATCAGGTCTGGTTCGCGGCGTCCTTCAACCAGGGGAGCGCAACGGAAAGCGGGGCGACGAGGATCAGGAAGTCCTCTGAGGTGAGACGGCGCCGCGCGGCAATGGCCGTAGCGGCGTCGCCGGCGGCCCACCATACGGGACCTTCCCGATCTCCGGCGCGCTCCGCGGCACTCTCGAAGATCTCACGGTAGGAATCGGCTCCCAGCGCCGCCTGGGCATCACGTCGAGCCGCTTCAATGCTCGCCTTCGATGTCAGCCAGGCCTGCTGCTGCCGTTTGCCGACCAGGACTCTCGCCGGATCGCTCAGCCCGAGCAATCCCTGGTAGAAGCGATCTACCAGGGATCCGCTCGCGGCCGAATCGCCTTCCTTGACAAAGGCCCGGCTCATGAGCGAGCCGTTAGGCGGCCTGCGTCAGCGACACGCTCTTCGGTTCGAGGGCCCAGTCGAGGACCTCTCGCACATCCTTGGCCAGGTGGATCGTCATCGCGTCGCGCACGCTCTGCGGCAAGTCGTCCAGGTCCGCCTCGTTGCGATACGGCAGGATGACCTCGGTCAATCCGGCACGGTGCGCTGCCAGCAGCTTCTGCTTGACCCCGCCGATCGGGAGCACCTTGCCCTGCAGCGTGACTTCGCCGGCACGTGGACGTGGATCGCCTTCTCTTCGAATCCGGGCGCGATGCCCAGCTCGGTCACGTGCGACCGGACGTACGACAGGCCGATCTGCGCGGACTCCTTCATGACGTCGCCCAGCTGGCCGGTCAGGGTCAGGCCCTTTTGTCCGTCCATGGCTGCCGCCTCGACGAACAGGACCTCACCGCCGATCCCGGTCACAGCGAGCCCCGTTGCAACGCCCGGCACCGACGTCCGCTCGGCCACTTCCTCGTGGAACCTCGCCCGGCCGAGATACGTCTTGACGTCGCCGCCACTGACGTGCACCGGGGCTACCACCTTGCCGGCTTCGATCTGGGTTGCGACTTTGCGCAGCAACCGACCAAGCTCGCGCTCCAGGTTGCGCACGCCGGCTTCGCGAGTGTGGTCCGCGATGATGCGGCGCAAGGCCTCGTCATCGACGGTCACCTCCTCAGCACCGAGACCATTGCGCTCGAGCTGCCGCTTGAGCAGGTGGTCGCGCGCGATGGCGAGCTTCTCCTCCTCGGTGTAGGCGTCGAGCCGGATTATCTCCATCCGATCGAGCAGCGGCCCGGGAATCGTGTCGGCGACATTCGCCGTTGGGATGAACAGGACTTCCGAAAGGTCGAGGTCGACCTCCAGGTAGTGATCGCGGAACGAGTGGTTCTGCGCGGGGTCGAGCACTTCCAGCAGTGCCGACGACGGGTCGCCGCGATAGTCACTGCCGACCTTGTCGATCTCGTCGAGCATGATCACCGGATTGCGGGTACCCGCCTCTTTGAGGGCGCGGGCGATCCGGCCCGGCAGGGCACCGACATAGGTGCGCCGGTGACCGCGGATTTCCGCTTCGTCGTGAATGCCACCCAGCGAGATGCGGGTGAACTTCCGACCCAGCGCCCGGGCGACCGACTCGCCCAGCGAGGTCTTGCCGACGCCCGGCGGTCCGACCAGCGTGATGATGGCGCCGGAGCCACGTCCGCCGATCACCTGCAGGCCGCGCGCGTCGCGCCGCTTGCGGACGGCGAGAAACTCGATGATCCGATCCTTGACGTCCTCGAGCCCGGTGTGATCCTGGTCGAGGATACGGCGCGCTTCGACCACGTCGAACTGGTCGACGGTCCGCTTATCCCAGGGCATGTCGAGCATCCAGTCGAGGTAGTTGCGGATCCATCCGGCCTCGGGGTTTTGCTCGCTCGTCCGCTCCAGGCGTCCGAGCTCCCGCTCCACTTCCTTGCGAACGGCTTCGGGCATGCCCGCGTCCTCGATCTTCTTGCGGTACTCGGCGGCGACGTCCGAGTCGCTATCACCGAGCTCCTTGCGGATCGCGTCCATCTGCTGGCGCAGCAGGAACTCCCGCTGGCGCTTGTCCATGCCTTCTTGCACGTCGTTGCGGATCTTGTCCTTGAGGGAGGCCTCGGCCAGGATCTCGCGCGTCCACACGATCAGCTTCTGCAGGCGCACCTCGACGTCGAGCGTTTCCAGGATCTCAACCTTGCGCTCGAGCGACAGGTCCGGCGAATAGCCGGACAGGTCAGCGAGCTGGTTCGGCTTGTCGATGCTGTGCACCATCTGCACCACCTCGGCGGCGCCCCGCAGCTCCAGCAGGTTCTCGATCAGGGCCTTGTACTCGCGGGCCAGGACGTGCGACGTCTCGGTCAGCGGATTGACATCCTCGGCCGGCTGCGCGACCACGCGCAGGGCCGGGCCGGTCCCGGCGGCGGCGCTGCCCACCGAAGCCCGATACAAGCCCTGGAGAATCGCGACCTCGATGCCGTTCGGCAGTTTCCGGGAGTCCTCGAGCTTGGCGACGGTGCCGATCGCGGCGTACCGCCCTCCGACCCGAGGGACGAGCAAGACGAGACCGTCCCCCTGGCGGGCGGCGGCCACGGCGGCTTGTGCCTCCTCGCGCTCCAGCGGGATCGTAACCACCATATTCGGCAGCACCACCCCGTTCGTCAGCGGGAGGAGGGGAATGAAATCAGTTTTTAGTTCAGGCATTGCTTGCTTCTCCTTCTAGTCTCGTCAGAGACAACCGGCGAGACCTTAGGTTTATGCCCAAATTGGGGCCGGCCAAACGAGCCGGGCGCCCGGCGGTTCAGCTCGCGGTTGGCCGGGTATTCGGGCCGTCACCGGCTGCGACCAGGGGGCGAATGACGTCGTCGATGGCGGCGGCGACCAGCTCTGGCGGGCGGGACCCATCGATGAGCCTGAGCTTGCCCTCGTCGCGGTAATAACCGATCAAGGGTGCCGTCTGGTCGAGAAAGACGTCGATCCGGTGGTCGGCGATTTCGGGGCGGTCGTCCTGCCGGTGGCGCTGGCCAAGCCGGTCCAGCAGCGACTGCCGGTCAACCTGCAAATAGAGGACCGCGTCGAGCGGACGCTGCAGCTCGGCCAGCATCGCGTCCAGGGCCTGCGCTTGGGTGACGGTCCGGGGAAACCCGTCGAGGATGAACCCGGCCTCGGTATCGGGCTCGGACAGGCGGTGCCGGATGATGTCGACCACCAGCTGGTCCGGGACGAGCTCGCCGCGATCGAGGTAGGAACGGACGCGCTGACCCTGCGGCGTTCCGGCTTCGACTTGCGCCCGCAGGATGTCGCCGGTGGCGATCTGCGGAATCCGGTATTTGTCCGTCAGCCCTGCCGCCTGCGTACCCTTGCCCGATCCGGGTGGTCCGAGCAGAACGAGATCCAGGGCCATGGCTACTTGCAGGGAAAACCGATCGGCTCGGCATAGGCGGCGGCGGCTTCTTCCTGGCTGATATAGCCATCGTGCGCCATTTGGGCCAAAACGTTGAACTGTCGAGCTCGGGCTGCGCACGGGTTGCGGTACAGGTCGTAGTACGAGGGGGACTGGGGCATACCGGCGAGCATCGATGCCCGGGCCAGGTCGAGCTGGGCCGGGGTTCGGTGGAAGTAGACCTCGGAGGCCTGGCCGATCCCGTAGGCGCCGTGCCCGTAGTAGACGGCGTTGAAGTAGTTCTCCAGGATGGTGTGCTTGTCAAAGCGCGCCTCGACCTTCAAGGCGAGCAAGAGATTCTCCGGCTTACGCCACCCATCATCGTCGTTGTTCATGTACACGACCTTGACCAGCTGCTGGCTCAGCGTGCTGCCACCCTGCACAGCCCGGTGGCGATAGAGGTCGGTCAGGACGGCACGGACCAGGCCCTGGGTATCGATGCCGCTGTGCTGATAAAAGCGTTCATCCTCGATCGCGATCAACGCCTCGCTCAGCTGGTCCGGGATGTCGTTGAGCCGGACTCTTGTCCCACCGTGCTGTTTGAGGATGGCATCCACCCGCTTGGGCATGTCGTCGACGGAAGGGGTAACCACCAGGCCGATGCCCGTGACGATCCCGAATAGGGCCGGCAATCCGAGGGCCACGGCGACGATCACGGCTACCACCCGCTGCCGCCGTGTCCCTTGAGGCCCCCGCATAGCGGGACGATTCTAGTGTCGGGCTCGCAGTCGACCGGGCCTTCGCGACCCGTTCGTGACGCGGCGTCCACGAGTTGGGCCTGAATTGCCCTGAGCCGGCGGTAAAATGGTGGTGTGACGGAGGGATCCAGCGGGGTGAACGACCGGAAGGGGACCTGGAAGGTCAAGGCCGGCTTGGCCGAGATGCTCAAGGGTGGCGTCATCATGGACGTCGTCACCGCCGAGCAAGCGAAGATCGCCGAGGATGCCGGCGCGGTCGCGGTGATGGCCCTGGAGCGGGTGCCGGCGGACATCCGTCGCGAGGGTGGCGTGGCCCGGATGAGCGATCCCGGCCTGATCACGGCCATCATCGAGGCGGTCACCATCCCGGTGATGGCGAAGTGCCGGATCGGACATTTTGTCGAGGCCCAGATCCTGGAGTCGCTCGGCGTCGACTACGTCGACGAGAGCGAGGTCCTGACGCCGGCCGATGAGGAACACCACATCAACAAGCATCCCTTCAAGGTGCCGTTCGTCTGCGGCTGTCGGGATCTGGGGGAGGCCTTGCGGCGGATCGCCGAAGGGGCGGCGATGATCCGCACCAAGGGTGAGGCCGGCACCGGCAATGTCGTCGAGGCGGTCCGTCACATGCGGGCCGTGACAAGCGCGATCCGCAAACTGCACGGCGCCGGTCCCGAGGAACTGGTGATGGAGGCCAAGCGGATCGGCGCGCCGTCCGACCTGCTGGAAGAGACCGCTCGCCTCGGCCGCCTGCCGGTCGTCAATTTCGCGGCGGGCGGCATCGCGACGCCGGCCGATGCCGCCCTGATGATGCAGTTGGGTTGCGACGGGATCTTCGTCGGCTCGGGCATCTTCAAAGCAGAGAACCCATCCGCCCGCGCCAAGGCCATCGTGGCGGCGACCACGTATTTCGACCGGCCCGACATCCTGGCCGATGCTTCCAAGAGCCTGGGTAAAGCCATGCGCGGGCTGGAGATTGGGGCGATTCCCCAGGAGGAGCTGCTCGCCGGCAGAGGCTGGTGAGCGCGCCACGCCGCCGCGTCGGCGTCCTTGCGCTGCAGGGCGACTTCCGCGAACACCTGGCGGCGGTGCGGGCGTGCGAAGTCGAGGGCGTTCCGATCCGGCTCGCGAGTGAGCTGGAGGCGGTCGACGCGCTCATCCTGCCGGGGGGTGAAAGCACGACGATGGCGCACCTGATGGAGCCCGCGCTGAAGGAGTCGATCCAGCGGCGCGCCGCCGCCGGAATGCCGGTGTTGGGCACCTGCGCCGGAATGATCCTGATGGCACGCGAGATCCAGGACGGCCGGCCGGACCAGGAGCCGCTGAAATTGATCGATATCGGCGTCCGGCGGAACGCCTACGGCCGGCAGATCGACAGCTTCGAAGCGGAGGTGGCGTCGGCGGCCATCGGGGGAGCCGGCCCGGCCGTCTTCATTCGCGCCCCGCAACTCACCGACCGCGCGGCGGATGTCGAGGAACTCGCCCGGCATGGGGAGCAGACGGTCGCCGTCAAGCAAGGCAACCGGCTGGCGCTCGCCTTCCATCCCGAGTTGACGCCGGACCGCCGGTGGCATCAATACTTCCTGTCGCTCGATGGTAAAACGCGATGACGCTCAAGGTCCGCCCGGCACAGCTGAAGGACCTCGCCGCCATCGAGGCCCTCTACCGGCAACAGGTGCGGGAGTCGGAGCGCACGCCGCTGAAACGCCAGTTTGCTTCCACCCGGCTCTGGTTCCTCGTGAACAGCACCTTCTCCTCGATCCTCCCCATCACGTCGACCGCCGACTACGTCTACGTGATGGAAGATTCTCGCCGGCGCTCGATTCAGGGATTCGTGCAGGCCGAGACCGCTGCCCTCGGCCCGAATGTGTGGCAGATCCTCAATCTCTGCCTCAGCCCCGACCTCGACCGTTTCAACGACGGGACGGCGTTGCTCGACCACCTCTTCAACGAGGGCCTGAATCGCGGCGTGACGAAGTTCGTGGTGCGCGTGCCGGTGGATGACCCGGTGGCGGATCTCTTCCGAGCCCGGGGCTTCACCGCATACGCCACGGAACATGCGCTGCTCAGTGAGACGGTCGCTTCCAGGCCGGTACCGGCGCTGTCGGGCTGGCGGCCAATGCGCCGCGAGGATGAGCTCGGTCTCTACCTTCTTTATTGCGCGACCACGCCCAAATCGGTGGCGGCGGTCGAGGCGGCGAACTTCGCCGAGTGGAAACGGAGCTTCGCCGTCGGACTTCGCGGCGCTCGAATGCCACGCCGCGCCGGCCAACCGCGATTCGTCATCGAGCGGGTCCAGGTGGTGGGCTGGATGAGCCTCGTGCCCGGAGGAGGCGGCCGTCCCCACACGCTTGGCCTGATGGCGATGGGACAACCGGCGGAGCTGTGGCCGGCCCTCCTTCAGCGGTCGCTCGCCTACGTGGCCCAGCATCATCCAGGGGCGGTCTGGTGCAGTCTGCGGCATTATGACGAGGCGGGCATCCGACTGCTCCGCGGCGAGGGCTTCGAGGTGATCGCCTCCCAAACGCTGATGGTGCGGGAGCTGCCGTTGAAAGTCCCGGCCCGAATGCGGGTAAGAATCAAAGACAAGCGACTGGTACCCCAATATGGCTGAAGCAATGCACGAACTCAGACGATCCAACAACGGTCTAACCGACGCCGACCCGGGGGAGCTCGACCTGCTCTTCCAGGCGCTGCCGCCGCATCTCAACCGGGCGGTCAAGCGTCTCGATCACCAGGGGCTGCTGCTGGAGGTGGTACTCGACCTCGGACGCGAGCCCGAAGCCCGCTTTCCAGACCACGAGGTCATCCTCGACGACACGCCCGTCACCGCGGAAGACCTCGAGTTCGTTGCCACGCGAGTTGGCTCCTTCGGTGACGACAACCGAGCCGGCATCGAACGGACGCTCCACCGCATTTCCGCGATCCGCAACCGCAGCGGCCAGATCGTCGGCCTGACCTGCCGTGTGGGCCGGGCCATCACCGGGACGATCGACATCATCAAGGACATGGTCATCGGCGGAAAGAGCATCCTGCTGCTCGGCCGGCCGGGAATTGGGAAGACGACGATGCTCCGCGAGTGCGCCCGCGTGCTCGCCGACGAGATGAAGAAGCGGGTGGTCATCGTCGACACTTCCAACGAGATCGGTGGCGATGGCGACATTCCGCACCCCGGGATCGGCCGCTCGCGGCGGATGCAGGTCCGCACCCCCGCCCTGCAACATGCCGTCATGATCGAAGCGGTCGAGAACCACATGCCGCAGGTGATCGTGATCGACGAGATCGGCACCGAGCTGGAAGCGGTGGCGGCGCGCACCATCGCCGAGCGTGGGGTGCAGTTGGTCGCGACCGCGCACGGCAACTCGCTGGAGAACCTGCTCGTCAACCCAACCCTCAACGACCTCCTCGGCGGCATTCAGACCGTGACCCTCTCGGATGAGGAGGCGCGACGCCGCGGGACGCAGAAGTCCGTGCTCGAACGCAAGTCGCCCCCCACCTTCGACGTGCTGGTCGAGATTCACGACCGCGATCGTCTGGCCATCCATCAGCCGTTGGCGGAGGTGGTCGACGCGGCCTTGCGCGGGACGCTCAAACCGCCGCAGATGCGGATCCGTGGCGCCGACGGCGCGATCGTGGCCCGGATCGCCGAAGCGGCGCCGATGCGAACGGCAGCCGTGCGCGAGCCACTCGAAGCGCCCCGGTCGCGCAGCCTCCACGAGACGGTGTCGGTCTTTCCGTATGGCGTCAGCCGCAACTACCTCGAGCAGGCGATCAACGAGCTCAAGGTTCCGATCCGCATCCAGAACCACATCGAGGAGGCGGACTTGATCGTCACGCTGAAGAATTACTACCGGCGTAAGGACTCGCCGCTCAAGGAGGCCGAGGCCGACGGCATCCCGATCCAGGTGCTGAAGAGCAACACCATCACCCAGATCAAGAATGCGCTCAGCCGCGTCTACCAGCTGGACACGCCCGATCCGACGGAGTCGGCATTGCAGGAGACGCTGGAGGGCATCAGCCGGGCAAAGGCGACCAATTCAATGGTCGAGCTGTCACCGCAAAACGCCTACGTTCGTCGCTTGCAACACCAGCTGGTCGAACGTCACGAGTTGACCGCGCGCAGCACCGGGAAGGAGCCGAACCGGCGGCTGCGCATCTACACCACCGCGGACTGAACTTACGTCAGGGTCGCGGGATTCCCGCACGGAACTCGTTCGTCAGGGTCGCGGGATTCCCGCACGGAACTCGTTCGTCAGGGTCGCGGGATTCCCGCGTGTATAGTTCAGCGCAACGTGGAAACCGCGGGGAAGCCAGGCGGGTTCTTCATCAGCTTCGAGGGGCCGGAAGGCGGCGGGAAGTCGACCCAGATCCATCGCCTGGCCGCTTCATTGGCCGAGCAGGGTTATGTGGTGTGGGCCACCCGCGAACCGGGTGGCACCAGGGTGGGGGAGATGATCCGTCCCATCCTGCTGGGCCCGCAACAAACACGGATGACACCCTGGTCGGAGGCATTGCTGTTCACAGCGGCGCGGGCGCAGCACGTCGAGGAGGTGATCCGCCCGCGACTCACGCGTGGCGAGCTGGTGCTCTGCGATCGCTACGCCGACTCGACGTTCGCCTACCAGGGATACGGCCGCGGGCTCGACCTGGACATCCTCCGGCGGCTGCAAGCGCAGGCGACTGGTGGGCTTCAGCCGAACCTCACGATTTTGCTCAACCTGGCGATCGAGACGGGCCTGTCACGGATCCCTCGCCCCGCGCAGGATCGGCTGGATCGTGAGACGGCGACCTTTCACCAGCGCGTCCGCGCCGCGGTTACCAGGAGATGGCCGCGGCCGATCCGCGGCGCTGGCGAGAGGTTGATGCGGGGGCCGATGCGGACCAGGTCGCACAGCGGATCCTTGTGCTGGTGACCGACGCGCTGGCGCAGGCCGGCGTCCGTCCGGCGGAGCGGCGATCGGCATGAAGTTACTGATCGCCGTAGTGCACAGCGAAGACGCCTCGTCGACGATGGATGCCCTCAATGACCGAGGCATTTCGGTGACCCGTTTTGCCAGCTCCGGTGGATTCCTGCAGCACAAGAACGTGACCCTGATGACGGGCATCGACGACGATCGGATCGAAGAGGTCCTCGGGCTTATCAAAGAGAACTGCCGGACGCGCAGCGAGTTCATGAACCCGATGCCGCCGCTGGTCGAGCCGGGCGACTTTTTCGTCCCCTACCCGGTCGAGGTGCAGGTCGGCGGCGCGACCGTCTTCATCATGAACGTCGACCGCTTCGAAAAGCTCTAACCGCCAGAGGTCATGGAAGGGCCGACGGCGCGGCTCACGGCGATGGCCGAGGTCCTCCAAATTATTAGCCGGACATCGTTCGACCTGCGTGCCGTTCTGGAGGCGGTGATCGAACGGGCCAGCCGCCTGTGTCGCGCGCAGCAAGGCTTCATGTATCGGCTCGAAGGCGACTGGTATCGCCTCGATGTCGCATACAACATCACCCCCGAGTTCCTTGCCTTCACCCAACGCACTCCGATTCACGCCGGCAACCTCGGGACACTGGCTGGACGAGTCGGCCAGGCGCGGCGAGCGGTGCAAATTCCCGACGTCCTGCAGGATCCCGATTACACCTTCTGGGAAGCGCACCGCCTCGGCAAGTACCGAGCGATGCTAGGAGTTCCGCTGATCCGTGAGGAGAGGGTGCTCGGCGTCATCGTGTTGTGGCGCGCGGAGCCGGAGCCTTTCACCGACGAGGAGGCTCAACTGGTGACGATCTTTTATCTCGAGGCTGCTCACTTTGGCATCGGCGACGAGAATTACCTGCGTATCATTCGTGGCCGCATCTTCAACCCGGGACGCGAGAGTGGGATTGGGCGGACGATTCTGGAACGGGCCCCGGTTCAGATCGACGATGTGCTCGCTGACCCCGAGTACCACCTCCCGGACGTGCAACGCGCGGGCGACTATCGCTCGATCCTCGGAGTTCCGTTGCTTCGTCAGGGCTTTCCGATCGGAGTCATTGCCGTGTGGCGGCGGGAGGTGCGACCATTCTCGGACCGGGAAATCCGCATCCTGACGACCTTCGCCGAGCAGGCGGTGGTGGCGGTAGAAAATGTCCGCTTGGTGCGCGCCCTGCAGCGCCAGACCGAAGAGCTCTCGCGTTACGTGACGCCGCAAGTCGCATCGCTCATCGCCAGTGAGGAAGGTGAAGCGCTGCTGGCGGGGCACCGTCGGCTGATCACGGCGATGTTTTGCGACCTGCGCGGTTTCTCGACGTTCTCGGAGACCGCTGAGCCAGAGGAGGTGTTCAGCGTTCTGCGCGAGTACCAGGGTGGGATGGGCCAGTCGATCTCCCAGTACGGCGGCACGCTCGAGCACCTCGCCGGCGACGGCATCATGGTGTTCTTCAATGACCCAGTCTC
>WNFA01002809.1_pt1 | contig 14418 bp, 10 predicted proteins | sample 5400481 | NCBI WGS metagenome assembly WNFA01 (sample SAMN13153340, study PRJNA577476) | soil metagenome | isolation source: 120 cm saprolite under Douglas fir tree site 2 hole 1 replicate 2 | place: USA:California | collected 2015-04-18 | reverse complement strand
ATCGGCATCCGCGGCTCGCGCTTCATCATGGAAAATCCCGACGAGGCCGCCGCAATCCTGCACGAGCGCCTGCCCGATCTCGACCTCGCGTTCCTCAAGAACGTGGTGCGCGACCTCAACAGCGAGAATCTGTGGGGTGTCGACGGCGGGCTCGATCCAAAAATCGAGGAATTCACCGCCGACCTCAACGTCAAGCTCGGCAATCTCCCGCGCGCCGCCACGCCAGCGGAAGTTCTGGACCCGCGCTTCGTGGACGCCGCGCTCAAGAAGTTCGGACCTTCCAAGAAGTAAGCTCGTTAGATGACCGGCGATCCGCGCACCTCGTCCGACCGCATGGTCGTCTACGAGGGCGTCAGCAAGTTCTTTCCGGTGCGGGTCCGGCTTGGCTCCGCGGCGCAGCCCGAGCTGATGGTCGCGCTCGACCGTATCGATGCGAGCGTGCGCAAAGGCGAGCTGGTCACGCTTCTGGGCCCGAGCGGCTGCGGCAAGACCACGCTCCTGCGCCTCACCGCGGGCCTGCTCACCCCGGACGAGGGCCGCATCACCATCGCCGGCGCGCCGGTGGCGGCGCCGCGCAAGGACGCCTGCATGGTTTTCCAGAATTTCGGCCTGCTGCCCTGGCGCACCGTGCTCGGCAATGTCGAGTTTCCGCTCGAGGTCGACGGCGTCGCAACGAAGGAGCGCCACGACGTCGCGCGCCATTTCATCGACCTGGTCGGCCTCGGTCCGTTTGCGGAGCACTATCCGCACGAACTGTCCGGCGGCATGCAGCAGCGCGTCGGCATCGCGCGCGCTCTCATGCGCAAGCCGATCCTCATCTTCATGGACGAGCCGTTCGGCGCGCTCGACGCGCAGACGCGCGAGCAGCTCCAGGAGGACTTTCTGAAGATCTGGTCGCAGACCCAGGCGACGGTGATCTTCGTCACCCATTCGATCGACGAGGCGCTGCTCCTGTCCGACCGCATCTTCGTGTTCGCCACCGCGCCCGGCCGCATCCACAAGATCGTGGAGTCGCCGGTCGCCGGCGAGCGCCTCACCGCCGACGTGCGCACCCGCCCGGATTTTGCCGCCTGCCGCGCCGAGCTGCGGCAGATGCTCAAGAGCGAGGAAACATGACGACGCCCCGCCGATCGATCCCCGCCCCGAAACTCACCTTGGCGGACCGCCTGCGCCACGCGGTGCTCAGCCCCAACGCCATCCGCGCGCTCTCGGTCGCCGTTTTCTTCGTCATCTGGGAATACTTCGGCCGCCGCATCGACCCGATCTTCATGGCGCCGCCCAGCGCGATCTTCGACGCGGCGATCCAGCTCACCCAGAGCGGCGCGCTGCGCAAGGCCATGGTGGAGAGCCTGTGGCCGTTCGCGGTCGGGCTCGTGCTCACCATCGTGTTCGGCATCCTGATCGGCATCGTGATCGCGCAGTGGCGCATCCTCGAATACGTGCTCGATCCCTTTATCAACGCGCTCTACGCCATCCCGCGCATCGCGCTCGTCCCCTTGATCATCCTGTGGGCCGGCCTCGAATTCACCGGCAAGGTCACCATCCTGGTCTCGGTCGCGGTCTTCCCCATCATCGTCAACACCTATTCGGGCATCCGCGACGTGCGCGGCTCGATGCTGGAGATCGGGCGCGCCTATGGGGCGACCGAGACGCAGATCTTCTTCAAGATCATCCTGCCCGCCGCCATCCCGTTCATCATGGCGGGCATCCGCCTCTCGGTCGGCCTCGCCATCATCGGCATCATCGTGGCCGAGTTCTTCACCGCCATCAGCGGGCTGGGCGGCATGATCGTCGAGTACGCCAACGTGTTCGCGACCGCAAAACTGTTCGTGCCGATCATCGTCATTGCGCTGGTCGGGGTTGTGCTGACCGAGCTGGTCCAGTGGGCGGAGCGGCGGCTGTCGCGCTGGCGCACGCTCGAGCGGGAACGGTTTTGATGCCGCATGGACGGCCGGCCTCCCGACCGTGTAGCATCGGCTGACTCATCTTCTCCCGGGGTGCCGCGGCATGAAGACAGTTCTCATTCCGACCGAAGACCACGATACGATGCCGGCTGTGCTGGAGACGGCGCGGCTGATCGCCGCCCGCTACGACAGCTATATCGAGGGGTTTGCGGTCCGGCCGGCGGCGAGCAATTTCGTCGCCGTCGATCCGGTCTCCAGCCTGACCATGCCGCCGACCGACGAGGGCGAGGCGGAGATGACGCGCGCCGCCCGCAGCCTGTTCGAATCCTTCATGCGGACGAAGGGCATCCCGGCCGCGCAACCGGACAAGACCGCCACCCTGTCCCACAGCTGGACCGGAACCACCTCCGAGGACGACGCCTTCGTCGGCAGCCACGGCCGGCTCTTCGACCTGATCGTGCTGGGCCGCCCGGGACGAGGGCCCCGCGATCCGCGCATGGCGCCGCTCGAGGCGGCGCTGTTCGAGAGCGGCCGCCCGGTGCTGATCGCGCCGCCCACCGCGCCGAAGGAGATCGGCCGCAACATCCTCGTTGCCTGGAATGCGAGCACCGAACAGGCGCGCGCCAACGCGTCCGCGCTGCCGCTCTTGCGCGACGCGGCCCAGGTCACGGTGCTCAGCATCGAAGGCTGGACCACGCCGGGACCGACCGGCGAGCAGGCGGCGCGGTTCTTCCGCATGGACGGCGTCAAGGCCACGGCGGTGACGATCAAGACCGGATCGCGCAGCGCCGGCGAAGCCATTTTGGACCACGCAAAGTCGCTCGGCTGCGATCTGATCGTGAAGGGCGCCTACACGCAGAGCCGCCTGCGGCAGATGATTTTCGGTGGCGCCACCCGGCACGTCCTCGCCGCCGCCACCTTGCCGGTGCTGATGGCGCACTAGCTTGGCAGCAATTTTGCTTTCCATCATTGCCGGGCATAGCCGTTCGAAGAACGGCGTCGCTTCGCTCGCCTATGACCCGGCAATCCGTCATCCTTGCTAACAAGATGGATGCGCGGGTCAAGCCCGCGCATGACGGTGTCGTTCGATGAACCGCGACCCGACCCATGACTCCCCGGCTGCGCCAGTGGCGCAGCAGCCGGGATTCTTCGCGGTCTTTCCCTCGATCATGCTGCCGATGTTTTTGGCGGTGATGGACCAGACCATCGTCGCCACCGCCCTGCCGGCGATCGCGGCTTCGACCGGCCGCGTCGAGCGCGTGTCCTGGATCGTGATCTCCTACCTCGTCGCCGCCACCATCGCGGCGCCGATCTACGGCCGCCTGGGCGACTCCTTCGGCCGCCGCCGGCTGATGTTCTGGGCGCTCGCCGTCTTCATCGTCGCATCCATACTGTGCGCGATCGCCCCCACCATCGAGCTCCTCGCGCTCGCGCGCGCGCTGCAAGGGTTTGGCGGCGGCGGCCTCATGACGCTGTCGCAGGCGCTGGTCGGCGAAACCATTCCGCCGCGCGAGCGCGCGCGCTACCAGGGCTACCTTGCCGCCATCGCGGTGTGCGCCAACAGCTTCGGCCCGGTCGTGGGCGGCTACGTCACCGAGCAGTTCGGCTGGCGCTCGATCTTCCTGATCGACACGACCATCGCGCTCATCGCGGTGCTGCTGGCGCGACGCCTGCCGGACCGCATTCCCGAAGAGTCGGACTGGAAGCCCGATCCGGCCGGGCTCATCCTGTTCACGATCTTCGTGGTGACGGCGCTGCTCGCGCTCGAACGGGCGCAGCAGATCGATCCGAGCGCCCTGCCCGCGGTGGGCGGCCTTTTTGCCGCCGCGCTGGTCGCCCTCGGGCTGCTCATCCGCCAGGAAAGCCGGGCGTCCTCGCCGCTCATTCCGCTGGCACTGCTGCGCCAGCCCACGATTTGGCGGAGCGATGCGCTCGCCGCCTGCCACGGCGCGGCGCTCGTCTCGCTCATCACCTTCCTGCCGATCTATCTCGAGGTGGTGCGCGGCGCATCCCCGTCGCAGACCGGCCTCCTGCTCGTGCCGCTCACCATCGGCATCTTCACCGGCTCGCTGTTGACCGGACGGATGGTGAGCAGCACCGGCCGTACCACGGTCTTCCCGGTGTTCGGTCTCGTCCTCGTCACCGCGAATATCGTGGCGCTTGCGCTGTGGGCTGACGTCCTGGGCACCACCGGCATGGCGCTGCTGCTGCTGTGGAACGGCCTTTTCATGGGGACCGTCATGGGCGTGGTGCAGGTCACCGTGCAGAGCGCGTCGGGGCCGCTCAAGCTCGGCGAAGCGGCGGCCTCCGTGCAGTTCTCCCGCTCGATCGGCGCCGCCTTCGGCACCGCCGTCGTCGGCGCCGTGCTGTTCGCCGTCCTGTCCTTCCACAATCCCGAGACCGCCCGGCTGTTTGCGACCATGGTCCATGGCGGCACCGAGGCGATCGCGGCCCTGCCGCCGGTGCAACAGGCGGCCATGAAGGCGGAGATCGCGACGGCATTTCGCGCCGCGTTCCTCACGGTCGCGGGATTCACGACCATCGGCTTCTTCCTGGCGCTCGCGATTCCGCTGCGCCGCATCTGACCCTGCAATTTTAGGACGCGCGCCGGGGTTTTGCGGCCGCCAAGACCTCTTGCTATCGTCGGCGACGCGTTCCCAGGAGAGTGCCTTGTCGGAATCCGAAACCATCCATCTCGCCGCGGACATCTCGTTCCTCCACACCGATTACCTCTGGCGCCTGCCGGGCTCGTGGATCGGGTACCCCTATTACGGCACGTCCGAATTCTACGAGGACCTCGCCCGCGTCGCCGAGCGCGGCGTGATGGACATGCTGTTCTTCGGCGACACCGGCGGCACCTCGGAAGACTACGGCGGCACGCACGAGGCGGTCGTCAAATACGGCGCGAAATGGCCGCGCCACGACATGACGCCCATGATCCCGCTGATGTCGAAGGCGGCGCCCCAGATCGGCTTCGCGCTCACGCTGTCGACGACCTATCACGACCCCTTCCACTGCGCGCGCGTCTTCAATGCGCTCGACCACGTCACGCGCGGACGCATTGCCTGGAACGCGGTGACCTCCGCGTACAAGAACGAGGCGGCGAACTACGGCTTCGACGTGATGATGGAGCACGACGAGCGCTACGAGCGCGCCCAGGAATTCCTCAATGTCGCTTGCCAGCTGTGGGACAGCGTCGAGCCCGACGCGCTGGTCCTCGATCGCGAGAAGGGCATCTACTGCGATCCCAAAAAGGTGCATCGCATCGATTTCCGCGGGCGCTATTTCAACGTGCGCGGGCCGCTGCCGGCGCTCCCCTCGCCGCAGCGCCGGCCGGTGATCATCCAGGCCGGCCTCTCCGGCCCCGGCATGACCCTCGCCGCGACCTATGCGGAGCTGCAGTTCTCGACGCGCCGCACGCTGCCCAGCATGAAGGCGCACCGCGCCGAGCTCGACGCCAAGCTCACTTCGGTCGGCCGCAAGCCGCGCGACATCGGCATCCTGTGGTCGATCCGCATCCAGGTGGCGGATTCCGACGCGGATGCGCAGGAAAGGGAACGCCGCTACCTCGAGTCGATCCCGCCCGAGGCCGGGCTAGTCGAGATGTCGGCGCAGTACGGCGTCGACTTCTCGATCGCGACGCCCGGCATGCGGCTCGCCGACTTCGCCGACAAGGTGCGCGCCGAAAAAGGCAATCTCGGCAGCTTCGAGGAGCTTCTCAAGACGGTCGATCCGAAGCAGTCGCTGCAGGAATTCGGCAAGCGCTTCCTCGTCGACCGCATACTCGTCGCCGCCGGCACGCCGAAGACGATCGTCGACAAGCTCGAGGAGCTGCACTTCGGCACCGGCGCCAACGGCGGATTCATTCTGGGCCGCGGCTATTCGGCCATGGACAACATCCGCGAATTCGTCGACTTCGTCGTGCCCGAGCTGCAGCGCCGCGGCCTGTCGAAGAAGAAATACGCCGGGCCGACGTTGCGGGAAAATCTCAACGCGTAGGGGCAACCGCACCGGCAAGCTGCGCCGAACCGCGCCGTTGACGCCTTCGGCCTTCTATGGAAGCCTCGCCGGTGAACCTTGGATGCGCCGGCCTCCCCTGGTTTGAACGTTTGGTCAACGCCAACGCCGTTCGCGCGTCCGCACGAGGATCGATCCCCATGTCCAGCAAGCGTTCCTCCCGCCGCCAGTTCCTCCGTCACGCTGGCGCCGGCCTCCTCGCCGTTCCGCTCGCGCGCCCCGCGCTCGCCCAGGCGAAACTGCGCGACGTCACGCTGCGCCTCGACTGGGTCTACCAGGGGCCGAACGCCGGCTTCATGGTGGCGCAGGACAAGGGCTTTTACGCGCAGGCCGGCCTCAACGTGGACGTCGGTCCGGGCAAAGGCTCCGGCAACACCGCCCAGCTCGTCGCCAGCAAGGCGACCCAGTTCGGCTTCTCCGACGGCTACGTGGTCGGCAACAGCGTCTCGAAGGGGATGAACATCCGCACCGTCGCCGCCATCTATCGCCGCAACCCGACGGGCGTCCTCGTGCTCGCGGACTCTGACATCAAGAGTCCCAAGGATCTCGAAGGCAAGAGCATCGCACTCACGCCGGGCTCGACCCAGTTCCAGCAGTGGCCCGCCTTCGCGAAGGGCTGCGGCCTCGATGTCAGCAAGATCCGCGTCATCAATCTCGATCCCGCCGGCACGCCGCCCGCGCTGATCACCGACCAGGTGCCGGCGATCGCCGGCTACGTCCAGGGCCAGGCGCCGACCGTCGAGATCCGCGGCAACAAGAAGGTGCGCACGTTCTGGTACGCCGACTGCGGCGTCACCGCGATCAGCAACGGCATCGTGGTGCATAACGACCTGATCAAGGAAGACCCCGCGCTCATCCGCGCCTTCGTGGCCGCGAGCCTCAAGGGATTTCTGTATGCGCGCCAGCATCCCGACGAGCTGGTCGAGATCACCAAAAAGTTCTCGCCGACCCTCGAGCCGACGATCGTGCGCCGCGAGGCCGAGCTGTCATGGAATACGTGGGTCACGCCCACCACGGCGGGCCGGCCGCTCGGCTGGATGGCCGAAAAGGACTGGGAGCAGACGGTCGACGTCCTCAAGCAGTACGGCGGCGTCACCACGCCGCTCGAGGCGAAGCAGCTCTTCACCAACGACTTCGTGCCCACCGGCGCCGAATTCGTCCCGCCGCAGCAGTCGGACAAGAGCTAGATCGGCATCGATGTCGGCAGCTCCGTCGAGCGCGGAGCCCTATCTCCGCCTGCAAGGCCTCAGCAAGGTCTACGCTACGCGCGACGGGCCAGTGCGCGCGCTCGACCAGGTTTCGCTGAGCGAGCGGCGCGGCCAGTTCGTATCGATCGTGGGCCCGAGCGGCTGCGGCAAGAGCACGCTGCTGATGATCGCGGCCGGGCTGATGTCGCCGTCGAGCGGCCTCGTCGCGATCGACGGCTCGGCTGTCACCCGCCCGCGCACGGACATCGGTATCGTGTTTCAGAGCCCGGTGCTGCTCGAATGGCGCACCGCGCTCGGCAACGTCATGCTGCAGGCGGAAGCCAAGAAGCTCGAGCGCGGCCCGGCCGAGCGGCGCGCCCGCGCGCTGCTCGCCGCCGTCGGCCTCGCCGGCTTCGAGGACAAATATCCGCACGAGCTTTCCGGCGGCATGCGCCAGCGCGTGTCGCTCTGCCGCGCGCTCATCCACGATCCGCCGCAGCTCCTGATGGATGAGCCGTTCGGCGCGCTCGACGCGCTCACCCGCGACCAGCTCGTGCTCGACCTCCAGCGCATCTGCAACGAGCGGCGCATGACCGTGCTTTTCATCACGCATAGCGTGCCGGAGGCAGTGTTTCTCTCCGACCAGGTGATCGTCATGACGCCGCGGCCGGGCCGCATCGACCGCGTGATCGATATCGACCTGCCGCGCCCGCGCACGCTCGCGCTGCGCGAGACGCCGCAATTCGCCCATTATGGCCGCGAGATTCTCGACCTCTTCCTCGCCCGCGGCGTGCTGCGGGAGAACTGATCGCGCCATGGCGAAGACCGACGATACGCAGGCGCCCTACACGCCCGTCGCCATCGAGGAGGTGGAGGCGAGCGTCCAGCGCAACCTCGCCAAGCGCGAGGCGCGCGCCCGCATCTCGTCGCTGCTCGCTCCCATCGTCGTGGTGATCGTCCTGCTGGCCCTGTGGGAGGCCGGCACGCGCATGTTCGATATTCCGGTCTTCCTGCTGCCGCCGCCGAGCGGGATCCTCGCCTCGATGCAGACCCACGCGACGCTGCTGCTGGTCAACGGCTGGGTGACGACGGTCGAGATCGTGCTCGGCTTCGCGCTGAGCATCGTGGTCGGCATCCCGCTCGCGCTCATGATCTTCCTGTGGCCGCCATTCTCGCGCGCCGTGCTGCCGCTCCTCGTCTCCTCCCAGGCGATGCCGAAGGTCGCGATCGCGCCGCTCCTCCTCGTCTGGTTCGGCTTCGGGGTGCTGCCGAAAGTGCTGATCGCCTTCCTGATCGCGTTCTTCCCGGTCGTCATCAACACCGCGGTCGGGCTCGCCGGCATCGAGCCGGAGAAAATCCACCTCGCGCGCTCCATGGGGTTCAGCGGCACCGCCACCTTTTTCAAGATCCGCCTGCCCGACGCGCTGCCCGCGATCTTCGGCGGCCTGAAGATTTCCATCACGCTCGCCGTGGTCGGCGCCGTGGTGGGCGAGTTCGTGGGCGGCGACGCCGGCCTCGGTTATCTCCTGATGGTCGCGAACGGCGGCATGGACACGCAGCTCCTGTTCGCCGGCATCGTGGCGCTCACGATTTTGGGCGTCGCCCTCTTTCTGCTGGTCGAGCTCGCCGAGCGGCTCGCGATCCCGCGCCACATCATCGCCGAGGACAAGGGCGCGCGCGGGACGTTGTGAGCATCCCTGGCGTATAGGACCGGGGTGCCCCGATCATCAGCCGCCTCAGTTCGGCGACGTCACCACCCGGATCTTCGCCATCATGCCCCCGTCCTCGTGTTCGAGGATGTGGCAGTGGTAGACGAACTCACCGAGCTGGGAGAACGCAATGTCAATCACGATCGGCGTCGCCGAACATTGGTCGTTGCGCCACTGATCGGGCGTGCAGACGCCGTTTTGCTTCTCCATGATCTCCGGAATGTGCGCGACCGCCACTCCCATCGGGATATTGTCCTGAAGAAGCCCGCCCGACGACGGGCTCGATCCGCCGACGATGCGGAATCGCGTCTGGTGAATATGGAAATTGTGGTTTTCGGTCGCCAACTGGACCAGCTCCCAGGTCTCGTGCACGGGGGTCTGTCCCGGGCCGAGCGGCAGACAGATGACGTTCTGCGCGGGGTCGAAGCGAGCCAGCCGGCGCTCGGTTCCCGGAACGACGGCGCCGTGCTGATCGACCTCCTCATAGCCGAGCGCAAACGTGCGATCGTCGGCGACATCTTCCAGTCCGAAAAAGATCCGGCGCCGATGTCCGTTCGCCAGCGCCTTGCATCCGGCCGGCAGCGGCGCCGCGTCGGCGCCGGGGACGGGCGCTCCGAAGATGCCGGTCGGCTGCATGGCAGCCAGCGCGTCGCCCTGAATGTCGAGGGCGGAGCTCACGAGATTGTGCGACCCGGCCGGTGCGAACACCACTTTGGCAAGATCGAACGCCGGCCATTTGTCCCCGGAGCCCATTGTGAGGCCGACCATCTTGAAGCTGGCCGTGGCGCCGGGCCGAGCTGGCGCGACGCGGCCTTCCGACGTGCGATACGTGACCCACAGTTCGGCCCGCGCGCTCGGCATCATGACGAGCTCGGTCACGCAGACCGGAAGCGAGCGCATGTCGATCGACGGCGCCGGAGGACAATCGACCACCTTGAACCTGGCGCCGGCCAACTCGACCGTCGTCGCCTTTGGCGTGTTTTGCGGCAGGTGCACGCCGACCCCGTCGACGGCGAGGAGCTGCATGATGATCGGCGTCCCAGTTGCATCGTCGATCAGATGCAGATCGTAGCTGAGGCTTCCGGAGGCATTGATCAGCCGCCAGACCTCGCCGTCCGGATCTGCCATCCGGATCGTCGGATATGGCTCGCCGTTGAGGGTGAAATACCACCGGCCGCCGGTGTAATCGTTGCCTCCACCGTCCGTGTTGCGGGCGCCAGGGCACGAGCCGTGGCGCACCTCCGACGCGTCGGCCGGGAGTTGCGCGCAGAAATCCGGATCTTCCTGATGGAGCACCTCGCCATCGGCGACCGCCGCAGAGCCGTGCTGGAACTGGATGGTGCCGGCCGCGAGAACCTGGATATCCTTCAGGATCAGGTGGCGAACCCGGGCTTCCGGAAACGGCGCAGGCACTGCGTCGCCCCTCGCATAATCGCCGACGTTTCCGATCGTGATGATCCCGGCGAGACCGCTCGACACCTGATTGAGCGCAAGGCCGTGAACATGCGGATGGAACCAGAACAGGCCCGACGGATGATTTTTCGGAATATCGATCCGATAATCGACCGCGTCCATCGCGATGGATCCGTGCTGATGCGTCTGCGGCTCCGGGATCCCATTGGCGGAATTGAACACCGATACGAAGATGTAGTCGCCGAAGCTCGGGTCCGTGCGCGTCGCCGCGCGCGCCGGGACAAGCAGACCATGCGTGTGCAGATTGGTCGGGTTGAGATGGAGATTGGCCTGGCCCGCCTCGGCCGCGTGCGCGAGCTTTGCCGGGTCGATCTTCGGCAATCGATTGATGAACCGGACCTTGAGCGTATCGCCTTGCTGCAAGGCCAGACGCACTCCGCCGTAGTCGGCAACCGTACCGGCTTCCGGCGGACAGTCATCGCCGTTCGCGGGCCGTCGGCAGATCTCGTACACCCAGGCGACGGGATTGACGGCGACACCGCCGCCTCGCGGCGCAAACGAAATGCTCGGAATCGGTTTCGGCCTGGCGATCATCACGATGTCGAGCACGCCGCGGTCGCTCGCGAACACCACCGGCTCGACGAATGCGGCCAAAACCGTTCCGCTTCCGCACGTCAGAGCGGCCGCTATGCTCACGGCGCCGAGCGAGCGGCAGCCGAAATTCTTTCGCGTCGGAGCTTGAATGCCCATGGCTTCTCCCCGTTCCGCTCGCGGCTCGGCCGCGGAGCTTTGCCCGGATGATCCATGCACACGTCAATTGCGATCTTAGAGAAATGCTCAGTGCGCTACCAGTGACGTTGCCGTGATGCGCCTGCCCGATGCGCTGCCGTCGATCTTCGGCGGCCTGAAAATTTCCATCACGCTCGCCGTAGTCGGCGCCGTGGTGGGCGAGTTCGGCGACCCGCGATGCCAGCCTCGGTTATCTGCCGATGGTCGCGAACGGCGGCATGGACACCCAGCTCCTGTTCGCCGGCATCGTCGCTCTCACAATTCTCGGCGTCGCCCTTTTTCTGCTGGTCGAGCTCGCGGAACGCCTCGCGATCCCGCGCCACGTCATCGCGGAAGACAAGGGCGCGCGCGGAACGTTGTGAAGAGTGCCCGTGCAAGGTAAACCAAATCGGAGCTGAACTACCGCAAACGCTGGTCCTTTTGCAGGACTGATTGATCGATGTCTTATGAAGACACCTGACCAACGGTATTCAGACGTACAACAGATGATCTCGGCGATCCGGCGTTAATGAAAATAATATTTTTTTCTTGCCTTCCTTTCGCAAATCGTGTACATGGCGAAATGAGATCCGGAGAATTGCACCCGGCGCCGGGAACGGCGGCCGGGTTTTTCATTGGGCTTGTCGGATAATGAATGGTCATCACAGACGCCGTACAACCGATGCGAGCCGCAGACGCGCCGCACTGCGGTATTGTTCTTCGACTGTTTTCCATTGTTCCGAGCAATGGACCTGACGCAGCGCAGCACGCCGCTCGTTTTGTGGCCTTTCAACCGGCGGTGGGGCTATGACGCTGTCGCGAATTGACCCAACCTACTTTTGTCCCGCCCCGATCATCGCCACCAACCTTGCCGGCGAGATCGGATACTCCTCGATGCGCACGCCGAACTCCGCGAGCGCGTGCTCGACCGCCGAGACGACCGCGCCGACGGCCGGCACGCAGCCGGCCTCGCCCACGCCCTTCACGCCGAGCGGATTGAGCGGCGAGGGAAACTCCACGAGCTTCACCTCGATCTTCGGCACCTCGGTCGCGCTCGCCAGGAGATACTCGGCGAAGGTCGTGGTGACCGGCTGCGCCGCGGCGTCGTAGCCCATCCATTCGTAGAGCGCATTGCCGATGCCGTGCACGGTGCCGCCGACCACTTGGCCTTCGACGATCATCGGATTGATCAGGCGACCGCTGTCGTTGACGACCACGTAGCGCACGATACGCACGCCGCCGGTCTCAGCGTCGACCTCCGCCTCGACGGCGTGGCAGCCGCCGCCATAGGTGAGCGCGCTGGGGAGAAAATTCTGCAGGCTTTCGAGCCCGGGCTCGAAATCGCCGGGCATGGCGTAGCCGGGCACACCCGACACCGCCTCCGCGATCTCGCGCAGGGAGAAGCCGCTGCCCGGCGCGCCGGCGATCTCGATGCGGCCGTCGCGCACATCGAGGTCGGCCGGGTTGGCCTCGAGCAGATGCGCCGCCACGTTCAGCGCCTTCTCGCGCACCGCGCGCGCCGCCAGATGGACGGCGGATCCCGCCGTCACGGTCTGCCGGCTGGCAAAACCGCCCTGCCCGTGCGGAATGACCGCGGTGTCGCCGGCCGTCACCGCGACGTCGGCCGGAGAGACGCCAAACTGCTCCGCGCAGATCTGCGCGAGCGCCGTCTTGATGCCCTGCCCCATCGGCATGGCGCCGGTATAGACCGAGATTCGGCCGGAGCGGCCGATGCGCACGATGCCGGACTCGAACGGGCCGCGCCCCGTGCCCTTCACGCCGAGCCCGATGCCGAGGCCGAGATAGCGGCTGCGCTCGCGCGCGCGGCGGGCGCGCTCGGCGAAGCCGGCATGATCGATTTCCTTGAGCGCGAGCGCGAGCACCGCCGGGTAGTCGCCGCTGTCGAGCGTCACCGCCGAGCCCGAGCGCGTCTTGAGCGGCGTCACGTAGGGCATCTTGTCGGGCGGCACCAGATTGCGCCGCCGCACTTCGCCGCGATCGAGCGACAGTTTCTGCGCGATGCGATCGAGCAAGCGATCCATCGCGAACGCGCCTTCCGGATAGCCGGCGCCGCGCACCGGCATGGTCGCGACCTTGTTGGTCTCGACCACCTGCACGAGGAGATCGTAGGCGGGCAGGACATACGGCCCGGGCAGCGCGGTGGAGGCGTTGTACGGCAGGTTGATGCCCTGCGGCGTGTAGGCCCCTTCGTCATGGATGAGCCGGCCGCGCACCGCCAGCAGGCGCCCGTCGTCGTCGCAGGCGGCCTCGACGTCCCAATACTGCTCGCGCTCCTGCACGGCGGCCAGAAAATGCTCGCGCCGGTCCTCGACCCATTTGATCGGCCGCCGCAGCTTCAGGCACGACGCGGCGACCGCGACTTCTTCCGGGTACATGACGAACTTCGCGCCGAACCCGCCGCCCACGTCGGGCGCGACGACGCGCAGCCGGTTCTCGTCGAGGCGAAGCAGCATCATCAGGAAGGCGCGCACCTCGTGGGCGAGTTGCGTCGACGACCACAGCGTGAGCCGGTCCTCGTTGAGGTCGTAGGACGCGAGCGCGCCGCGCCCTTCGATCGAATGCGCGCCGCCGCGGTGTTGACGCAGATTGACGCTCACCCGATGCGGCGCGCGCGCGAACGCGGCCGCGGCGTCGCCATAGCTCTGGCGAAACTCGATCAGGAGATTGCTCTTGGCCCGACGATGGGCGAGCGGCGCGCCGGGCGCGAGCGCCGCGCGGCAGTCGGACACCGCGGGCAGCGGCTCGTAATCGACCATGACCTGGGCGGCGGCGTCTTCCGCGAGGTAGCGCGTGTCCGCGATCACGATCGCCACGGCTTCGCCGACGAAGGCGACCTCGTCCTTGGCGAGCACGAGCGGCGTGATGTCGGGCGGCAGCTGCGCGGTGCGAAACTGCAAGGGCAGCCGGTCCTGCGCCAGCAGCGGGGCGAGATCGGCGAGCGTGAAGACCGCATGGACGCCCGGCAAACGGCGCGCCGCATTCGCATCGATCGAGCGGATCGCCGCATGCGCGTGCGGGCTGCGCACGAAGGCGGCCTCGAGCAGGTGCGGAAACGTGAGGTCGTCGATGAAGCGCCCCTGCCCGCGGACGAGCGGATCGTCCTCGACTCGCGGCAACGGCTTGCCGATGTAGCGCGCAGCGGTCATTCGGTGACGCCCTAAGACGTGGATGCCCGCGACAAGCGCGGGCATGACGGCTCAGTGACTTGGACTACCGGCATCAGCCCGGATTGTCGAGCGCCGCCGCGAGCACGTTCTTGCACTCGGTGAGGCCGTCGAGCGCGGACTGGAGGCGCTTCACGTCCTCGGGCGCGAACCGTGCGGGGGGAGCCGGCGGCGGCACAGCGAGCGGCACATGGGGAGGCTCGCGGCCGCGCTCGCCGGGCGCATCGCCCGGCTC
>WNFA01010972.1_pt1 | contig 14419 bp, 16 predicted proteins | sample 5400481 | NCBI WGS metagenome assembly WNFA01 (sample SAMN13153340, study PRJNA577476) | soil metagenome | isolation source: 120 cm saprolite under Douglas fir tree site 2 hole 1 replicate 2 | place: USA:California | collected 2015-04-18 | reverse complement strand
CGGACCCGCTTTCGACGATCGGATCCATCTGGACATTCTCGAAATTTGTGGCGGAAAGGCTGAGAGGGTGCGCGAGCTGGTGGACTTGGCTAAGGTCGATTGGCGCGATTTGATCGTGGCCGCGGAGTATGAGGTCAGGGACCGCAAAATAGTCCAGAATGAAAGAGGCAAGACAAGACTTGCCGAACTTCACGTCGAAAAAATGCGGTGCGCGGCGGACGGCGAATAGATGGCGGATGGAACGGCAAAGCGGATGATGCCACAGAGACAGCCAGAGCGAATAGTGTCCGGCCAGGCGTTTGACGAAGACGCGCGCATCGAAGTGAGCGTGCGGCCCAAGCGGCTTGACGAGTACATCGGGCAGAAACGCGTCAAAGAGAATATTCAGATTGCCATCGATGCGGCGCGGAGCCGCGGCGAGGCGCTGGACCACGTGCTGCTGTACGGACCGCCGGGGCTGGGGAAGACCACCTTGGCGCAAATCGTCGCCAACGAGTTGAACGTGCCCATCAAGACCAGCGCGGGACCGCTGCTGGAGCGCAAGGGCGACCTGACGGCGATATTGGCCTCGCTCCAAAAAAAGGAAGTTTTCTTTCTGGATGAAATTCACCGCTTGCAGCCTGCGATCGAGGAAGTGCTCTACCCGGCGATGGAAGATTTCCGCGTGGACCTGATCATCGGCCAGGGGCCGGGGGCGCAGATTCACCCGTTTCCGCTGAGCCACTTTACACTGATTGGCGCGACGACCCGCGCGGGCTTGATCACCGCTCCGCTGCGCTCCCGTTTCGGCATTGTGCACCGACTGGATTTCTACGAGCCTGCGGATTTGCTGATCATCATTCACCGCTCGGCGAAAATCCTGAACATCCAGATGGACGAAGGCGGCGCCGAAGAAATCGCGGGCCGCTGCCGCGGCACACCGCGCATCGCAAACCGGCTGCTGCGACGTGCACGCGATTTTGCGGAAGTGCGCGCCGCGGGCCGCATCACCCGCGCCGTCGCCCAGGAAGCCTTGCAAATGCTCGGCGTCGATGAGCGCGGCCTCGACGAAGTGGACCGCAACCTGATGATCGCGCTGCTCGACAAGTATGCCGGCGGCCCTGTCGGTTTGGGAACTCTGGCCGCAGTCCTCTCCGAAGAAGAAGACGCCATCGAAGAAATTTACGAGCCCTACCTCATGCAGATCGGCATGATTGATCGCACCCCGCGCGGCCGCGTCGCCACCCCCCGCGCCTACGAATACTTCGGCCGCGAACTCCCCCGCCGCCAGCCCCGCCTGTTCTAGTCGTGTAACCAACTGACGCAGGTTCCAGTACCATCCGAAGAAGAAGTTAAGGGTCTCCAAGTGCCAGCCTTTGCAATGGGCAAAGCTATTCCCCGCCTGTTCTATCACTTAGATCTGATAAATTATAATGTAAGTATTGGTAGAAGTATTATGGTTCGGACCCGAAGGGCGAATCGCAAACTAGTTTGCATTGCAAACCAAATTTCCAGCCGCCAAAAGCAGCCAACTTGCAAGACGATTAACAGCGTCTACACTCTGCGCTTCGTTTTTTTCCAGGTACGGGCGTACTTCAGGGCGATCAGGCCTTTCGAGAAGGTTTTGTTTTCGAGGAGCGTGAATTCGCGTTGCGGGAAGCCGCTGGGGAAGAGCGGAATGCCTTCGCCGATCAGGACCGGAACGATGCCGATATAAAGTTCGTCGATCAGGTCGTCTTTGAGGAAGTCGCGGGCGAGTTCGCCGCCACCCATCAGCCAGATGTTTTTTCCAGGACGGTTGCAGAGCTTCTCGAGGAAACTTTTCAGGGGTTCATTGACGAAGGTGACGCCGCCGCGCTCGCCGGGCGGCTGGGAATGGGAGAAGACGTAACTCTTCATTTTCGAGTCGCCGAATCCGCCTCCGCCCATCTTGAGAGAAACGTCGTAAGTCTTGCGTCCCATGATCATCGTATCGATGGTGGCGAAGAATGGGCCCATGGAATAGTCCTTGGGCATGAAGAGAAAATCGACCGCGCCATCGGGGCGGGCGATGTAGCCGTCGAGGCTGATGCCGAGGCCCAGGACGACCTTGCGCATGGGGGCATTCTAAACGACGGAATGCAAATTCTTCAATGATCGCGCCGAGCGGATCGGCCGCTATCGAGAGAAGCGTGAAGCCGACACGAAAAGGATTGCGCGGGAGTTTCGACATGGGCTAACGTGCGCCTCGGCCGGGACGCGCAGCCAGTTCAAATCGGAGGAATCTGTCATGCAAAAGTTACTACTTGTGACGGTTGGTGCGGCGCTGCTGTCGTGCGGGGCTTACGCGCAGGGTGCGTCGTCAAAAACACAAACTTGCGAGGGGCTGGCGCAACTCCAACTGCCCGGAGCGAAAATCCTCTCGGCGCAGACGGTCGCGGCCGGAGCATTCACGCCACCGTCAAATATGTCACCATGGATTGTGGGGGACCCCTCTCTCTACAAGACGCTCTCTGCATTCTGCCGGGTAGTAGTGGAGGCAACACCGAGTGCCGACTCCTCGATCAAGATCGAAGTGTGGATGCCCGTTAATGGTCAGAATGGCGGCGGGTGGAACGGGAAACTGCAAGGCCGGGGCAACGGAGGATTCGCCGGAGAGATTGGTTACCAGCAATTGGGAATTGGTGTGTCCCAAGGTTATGCGATGGCCGGCACGGATACGGGCCACTCCGGAGAAGCAACGCAAGCGAGTTGGGCGCTGGGACATCCCGAAAAAGCGACCGACTTCGGATACCGAGGAATCCACGAGATGACGCGGGTCGCGAAGGCGGCGGTGAAGGCATATTACAGCAAGGATCCGAAGCATTCGTATTTCTGGGGTTGCTCGAACGGCGGACGGCAGGCGTTGATGGAAGCACAACGCTTTCCGGAAGACTACGACGGAATTTTGGCGGGAGCGCCGGCCAATTACTTTACGCACCTGCTGACCAAAGCGCTTGCGGATGCGCAGGCGACGACTCTCGATCCAGCAAGTTACATCCCGTCGAGGAAGCTGCCAGCGATAGCTCGTGCCGTGAATGCAGCTTGCGACGCGCAGGACGGAGTGACCGACGGCATATTGAACGACCCGAGGCAATGTCACTTCGATCCGGGCACGATGCTTTGCAAAGAAGGCGATTCGGAGAAGTGCTTGACGGCGGCGCAAGTAACCACGCTGAAAAAATTGTATGAAGGGCCCGAAGATGCGAAAGGGCGAAAGATTTTCCCGGGCTATTTGCCGGGAGCGGAAGAGGGGCCCGGAGGATGGGGAACTTGGATTACCGGACCAGCGCCAGGAAAAAGTTTGCTGTTCGCCTTCAGCGGCGGATATTTCTCCAACTTCGTTTATGGGAAGGCGGACTGGAATTACAAGGATACCAGTGTCGATCAAGCCGAGAAAGCGGCAGATGAGAAGACTGCGCAATTCCTGAATGCCACGGACCCAAATCTTGTGGCGTTCAAGACACGGGGCGGGAAGCTGATTCTCTATCATGGTTGGAACGATCCGGCGATTTCGGCGCTCAACACGATCAACTATTACAACGATGTGGTAAGCAAGATGGGCGTGCGGGAGACGGAGGCGTTCGCGCGGCTCTACATGGTGCCGGGAATGCAGCACTGCGCCGGTGGTGCCGGACCGGACTCGTTCGGTCAAGGCGGCGCGAGCGCGAAGGATGCGCAACACAACGCGGAATTGGCGGTCGAAGAATGGGTAGAGAAAGGAATTGCGCCTACCTCGGTCATTGCGACGAAGTATGAAGGCGACGACCCTTCAAAAGGCGCGAAGATGATGCGGCCGCTCTGTCCGTATCCGCAGGTGGCGAAGTACAAGGGCAGTGGCGATACGAACGACGCCGGCAATTTTGTGTGCGCGGCGACTAAGTGAGGGGAAAAGATTGCAAGGGGGTTTCGACGCAGTCCGAGGTGCGGCGCGACGCGAACGCGGTCAAATCTTGAATCAGGGGAGAAGAGAATATGTCAGGAAAAAAACTGGTAAAGAGTATCGTTCTCTTGCTCGTTGTCTCCGGCGCGACGAGCGCGCAAGACGCGCAGTGTGCGAAAGCCGGCGCGGACACAGTGAAGTAGCTGTTTCGTGGAATCTGCGACGATGAAATAGTTCTACTTCACGCTTAACTTCTGGCGCCGAGCCTCGATTTGGGCATAGAAGTCTGCCGGGTTTTGTTTGAGATGTTCTTTCAGTTGTTCGGAAAAGCCGAAAATGGCCCAGGGAACCTTGGTGGCAAAATTTTGCAGCATTTCGTCCACTTTGGCTTGCTTGCCGGGAATCTGCACGGACCCGCCGTTGAACACCAATACGGCGGTGTAAGTCTTTCCCATGGGAATGAGGTTCACGCGGCGCTGCGTGACGAGCTTGTAAGCCCACCATAGATCGTGGAAGCGGAACATGTTGAAGGTGAAGAAACTGTTCTTGAAGGCGAACCGGTCCGTGAGGCGGATGCCGGCTGCCTTATATCGCACGCTGGTCCTGAATTCATTCTCGGCTTTATGCGCTGGAACGCCGGATGACGGGAGAGATCCTTCAGACGGAGCCAGACCGGGCGAGCGAAGAATAACAGGCCCACGAAAACGACAACGGCAAGGCCGATGGCCGCAAACCCATCCTCGCGAAAACCGTTGGCTTGCAACATCAGAGGATAGAAATCCTGCTGCAAGCGCTGCGGTCCCACAGAAGATCTGATCTGACTAAAAATGTCGCCGGAGAGGAAGACGAGTTCACCCGAAGCTGAATCGGAGACGGGCTTGGAGCTTTTCACGATGAGAAAACGGTTGCCAACCTGGAGAGCGTAGTAGCCTGCGGAAACCTTACGGCTTTGCTCGACCCCGCCGCTGCTCTCGATTTCGATTTCCTGAAGCCCGGTGTTGACGACCTTCGAACCGACGACCTTTACGAAGTACTTATCGGCCGCGTTGGGGTCGGTGATCTTACTCAATTCGCTTGCGGTGGCGGGAAACGGACCGTACAGGAAGTTTCGTGCGTAGCGCAGGTTCGCTGTGAGCAAGAGCGCGGTGAGGAGCGTAACAGCAGCCCAGGCGGAGAGACGGCGAATGCATTCGCGCCGGAACATCCGCTCGATCCAAGTAAGCATGAGAAAATCCTCCGGTCGAACCGAGATGATTGTCGGGGACTGTACCATAGGCTTTACTTGCCAACAATAAATGAGAGAGATAACGTTCGGGCATGCCGAGAAGACAAATGCGAGAAGAGAAGATGACGGTTTATCTTTCGCTGGGATCGAATGTGGGGGACCGAGAGGCGAATTTGCGCACGGCGATTGCCGCGTTGGGAGACGCGAGTGTGCGCGTGACGCAGGTGTCGTCATTTTATGAGACGGAGCCGGTGGACTTCCTGGAGCAGGCCTGGTTTTTGAATTGTGCGGTCGAAGGAAAGACGGAGGTTCCGGCGCTGGATTTGTTGCGAGCTCTGCGTGGAATCGAGTTGCGGATGGGGAGCAAGAAGCTGGTCGCGAAAGGGCCGCGGCTGATCGATATGGACATCCTGCTCTACGGCTCGGAGACGATTAACACGAAGGAATTGCAGGTGCCGCATCCGCGCATGCACCTGCGGCAGTTCGTGCTCGTGCCGCTGGCGGAGATTGCGGCGGAGGCGGTGCACCCCAATTTGAAAAAGACTGTGAAACAGCTGCTCGATGAAACCCCGGATCGCAGTACGGTGCGACAGGCAGCGTAGGGGCACGATATATCGTGCCCCTACGCTTGCCGCCAAATAAGACGCGTCAACTGGTGCGATGCAAGAGCAAACGGTGAAGGGTCATGGGTTTGGGTTGGAGGGCGTCGAGCTCGATTTGGGCGAGCTGGCCTTCCTTGATTTCGCGCCAGCGGTAGACGCCGGGTTCGGTTTCCTGAGTTTCGCGGCCGTTTAAACGGCGCAAGAAGTCGTTGGCGTTGTCGCGCGAGGCGACTTGGCGGTACGTGGGGCGGGTGAGGGCTTCAACGGCGTAGCTGCGCAGAAGTTTGCGCCAGTAGTGATCGAAGAGATCGCCGGAAGCGAAGATGTCGCTCCAGGCCACTTCGCCGCCGTACGCCACCACTACGCCGACGACGCGCTCACCCTTTAGACCGGACGTCGCGTTCGAGAAACGGCGCTGCAATTCGTCAACGAAATCGTCGATGGATACACCGACGGCGCGCGACTCGTAAATTTTTTCGTAGGCTTCGGTGCGGCCATTGCCGGCGATGGCACTTTGGAGATTGTCGGCGGATATTTGAGCGCGAGGGGCGGCTGCAGGCGCCTTCGAGTTGGTGCCGTTGCGAACGGAGTCCCAGACTTTTGTCTGGGCCTGATCAACAACTGCGCTTTCGCGGACGCTGGGATGCACGATGGTTTTTGCGGCTGCGAATTGCGAGCTGCCGGTCCAACGGCCGTGCTCGACGCAGAAGACGTCGAGAGGGAGAGGCGAGGCGCCAGCGGGAACAATGCGGTCCTTGCCGATGACACGATCCTGCTTGCCGCCGCTGACGAGTTCGCCCGCGAGGAGCAACAGCGGGCGCTTGCTGCGGTTGATCAATACCAGTTGGTTGACGGAAGCGCCGGTGGTGGGTTGTGGAAGGTACACGGGGCGGCCATCGCGACCGCGAACCATGCTCTCGGAACCTTGCTCACGGACGGCCACGTCGCCTGTGGAGAGACCTTCCTCAAGTGTGAGGAAAGGACTGGTGTCCTGGCTGTAGGAGCTGACGACGGGGAAGACGGAGATGTTCTCGTACGTGACGGGATCGAGAAGCCGCCAGTCGCCCTCAGGTCGAGAAACGGGAGCGGCAAGTGAGCCTGGCGCTGACCCGACGAAAGCCATCAGGGCGGTGAGAATTGAACGTTCCATGAAAGCCTCCTAGCTGTGAACCCCAGTCCGGTCAGAGCGAACCAGCGGGGATACCATTCAGGATTTAGAACGGGGAGGGAACAATTCCTTGCACTGGTGGAAGTTATTCGTTGTTTGTTTTTAGTTCTTAGTCAGGAAGAAGGAACGGGCCTGGTGAACCAGGTAAGGGCAGCGGGACGAACTAGAATGCGAGGCGCCTAGTAACAACTTGAGGACTAAGAACGAAGAACTTGGAGCTTGCTTTGCCCCTTCAGCCGTTGGGGTCGCCGAGGTTGATGCGAGGCTTGTGGCGCCTGGACTTGGAAGCTTCGCCTTCCTGTTTCTCGTATTCGGCGAGTTCCTCGTCGGTGTATGAGAATGAGTCGCGAGAGGCGAACATGGAGTTGGAACGGCTGGCCAGTTTCTTCTTCTTGCGCAGGGCGCCGAATTCGTGGCGGACCTGACGGATGGGACCTTCGATGGCCTTCACTTCGACGAGCAGGTCGCTGACTTTTTCGAGAAAGTCGTGAAGATGGTAGGGGCGAAGCACGTAGGGAAGGCGTGCGGCTTCCAGATGGACAACGTATTGGCCGCTGGATAGTTCCGGGATGAGATATAGAACGCGGACGCGGCCACCATCAGCCGGAGGGACGCTGGCAAGCTCGTGCAGGGTCACGAAGGCGGGACCTTCGACTCCCGTCAGAGTCACATCGGCAATGACTAATGACCATTCCCCCGTTTTCAGCTCGGCCATAAGCATCTGGGTGTCGGCCACGATGCGGACGCGCCACCCCTCGGAGTCCAAGATCTGCTTGACCGCACTTCCACCCGGGGCATTGTCGTCGAGGACAAGAATGCCGACCTGTTGAGGAATGGGGGTGGAGCTAGTACTCACAATACATAGTATAACGCCAGGGCGACGGCGAGAGGCGTGGAATCGAGTAGCGGCGACGTATCGGGCAAGGGTGGTCTGAGCCCCTATCGGTGCCCTTGGGGGAGTAGGCTACTGTCCGACTACATAGTTGCTGCCGGTGAGAAAACGCTGCAAACCCGTGGAATCCCAGAAAATTCGATAGATGCTTGGACGATGCGAGGAATCACTCCCGGAAAAAAAGACTTGAAGGCCGTCGCGCGACCATTCCGCCGCGCGGCCCGACTGGTCAGGCGGGGAGAGGATGACGCGGCGTTTCGAACGCGGTTCGTAAAGGAAGAAACCCGAGGCCAAGCCCGCGGAGACGACGAGAGCTCCGGCGGGTGCCGACAAATAATCAGCCGAGATGAGCAGCAAGTCCGAATTGAGGGGATTCGCGCGAATCGTATCCGAACTCATGATCTGAAATGCGTTGCCGTAAATATCTTTGAGCGCCACAGATTGTTGCTGGTTGTCTTCACTGAGCCAGTAGGCGTTTTGCGCGTCCGTTGCCAGGACGGTGTGGTTGTCAACCCAGCCGTGGAGAGAATTCACGGACTGTGAAGAAAAGAGTGCGGCAGCCTCGGGCATTGAGGCGGGGAAAGACCAGACCTGCCACGATTGATCCAGAGCTTTGAGAAAAGTGACACGGCCGTCATCGGGGGACCAGAAGGCGTGCCGCACGAGACCTTGCACCAAATCCAGTGATTTGCCGGTGTCAAAATCGTAGAGAACGATGGTGCGATCGGGACTGCTTTTTGAATCGGAGCGCAAGTAGAGAAGCCTCTTGCCGTCGTGGGAGAGGGCCAGCTGGGAGCCAGAATGCGCTGCGATCTTCTTCGTGGAGCCGCGGCTGAGAACAACGTTGCCAGCTGAATTCAGGTAGGCGACGGCGACGGGAGGCTTGAAGTTGGTGATGGTTGGGGCGGATGGTTTCTTTTTGTCGGCGTCAGTGTCTTCGTCCTCGTCAGGCTGATTGTTGATCTTGGGAAAGAGCTCGGCGGCGATGCGGCCACAGCACTTTAGAGAGCCGATTTGCGAGTGATCGACGGAGGCACGGAAGAAGTATTTTCCCGCGGGCGGCGGCGCGGAAGTCAGCGTGTCGTTCGAAGCGTCGGTGCAAGCTTCGCGGGTCAAATGAACGGCCACAGCCGCGCCAGTGCCGGAGTCCTTGGCGTGATAGGTCCAGGAATCGGCGGCGGCTTCATGGGTAACATCGGAGGGTTCGAGAGGGATGGGGGGGTAGCCGGGGCGATCCATGCGTTCAGGGCCTTTTTGGCCGATCCGCAGGCTCCAGTTGGGATCGTTGCCAAAGGCAAGGATGAGAATGGGATAGTGTGTGGATTGAGGAGCCTGGGGACCAGCAGGCAACTTCTTTGCCGCAGGAGGATTCTGGCCGAGGGAGAGCGAAGGCAGGCCAGCAAGAAGCACAGATGCCGCGAGCAGAAAGTGTTTGGATCCAGCAAGCATGCCGAAGAGGCTTCCCCCGGACATTGAGAATACCTTGTGGGGGCAAGGGAGGCAATTGTCTGCGAGGTTTCGCGAAGAGATGCCGTATCCATGGAGGTACGGTGGAAAGGGGAGAATGCGAGGAGGGATGGCCTAATGAAGAAAAAGCGAAAATAGTGCTTGACTAAGCGAACAAAAAGCGAAATACTGTGGCGTGCTTCGAGGTGGGCTATGTCTCCAGTTCACTCCCCATCGGCGCCGAGTTTTCGGATTCGACGCCGCAACGCTTCACCAACCACAGTAGGACTCTTTCCTGAGTGCCCTGATGCCATAAGCCCAATGAAGATGGCCAGCGACTGTTTGACTGGCGACCGTAAAAAAACGGTCGACGCCCCGGTTGCTGACCAACGCGGCAGCAATTCGAATCAAGCGACGGCGGATTGCCCCCCGGCGTCCAGGACCCAGCACGGAACCCAAAACCGTGAAACAGGTCCGATTCGAATTGATGCCGCGGCGCCCCCTGGACGCGCTCACGCGCGACTGGTTGGCATTGCCCGCCTCGCAGCATCCTCCCCGCCGGCGGAGACGCAAAGAAAATCGGCGGAGCGGCCGGAGTATTTTTTGCTGCCGGTGAAGTCGATCCTGAACCGGTGCGATTCGAAGCGCGTGCCGTTCGAATGGACGATCAATCCTTATCGAGGATGCGAGTTTGCCTGCAAGTATTGCTACGCGCGGTACACGCACGAGTACATGGAGCTGGACGGGTCAGAGTTCGAGAAAAAGATCTATGTGAAGAAGGATGCCGCGCCCCTGCTGGCGCATGATATTTCGCGCAAGTATTCGTATGCCTCGGAGAAGGCAGGGGGCGAAAAGCCGGATCACATCGCCATTGGGACGGCGACGGACCCATATCAACCGGCGGAGCGGAAACACGGGGTGACGCGGGCGTGCCTGGAGGAATTGGCTAAGCGCGAAGGGTTGAGCATTTCGATTATCACCAAATCGAATCAGATTGTGCGCGACATCGATGTGCTGAAGAAGATTGCCGCGCGGTCCTCGTTACAAATCGACATTACGGTGACGACGATGCGAGCGAGACTGGCGCGAATGCTGGAGCCGCGCGCGCCGCGGCCGAACCTGCGGCTCGCGGCGGTGAAGGAATTGCACGACGCGGGATTGGCTGTCGGTGTGTCGGCGTCGCCGTTGGTGCCGGGAATTACGGATGGACAGGGCGAGCTCGAAGCCGTCGCGGCAGCAGCGAAAGAAGCGGGCGCGCAGTGGTTTTTCTCGGGAGTGTTGTTCTTGATGCCGTCGTCGGCGAAACAGTTCCTGCCATTTGTGCGTGAGAAATTTCCGCGCCTGGCGAAACAGTACGAGCAGTGGTATGCGAAGAACGGGTATGCGCCGGAGGAATACCGACGCAAGGCCTCGGAGCGCGTGGCACGGATCCGCGAGAAGTATGGATTCCGGCCGCGGCCGTGGGTGGAAATAAAACGAACAACGCCGTGCTCGCAATTGTCCTTGGGTTGGGAAGCAGCAGCAGAGGTACAACCAGTGGGACAAGTGCAGTCTTACGCCGCAGGATAGGCCGCCAACAAAGCGCACAGCCAGGAGTAGCTGTGCTACAAAAAACCTGCTAGGGGACGATGATGCGGGGTTCTTCGCGCTTGTGTTCGGGGGCCTGCGGGAATTGGCCGCGAAGGAATTCGATGAAGCGTCGCGAGCGGGGGCGGCCGTTGGTGCGCAGCAAACCCATGCGGTAGAGAAAAACCAGCAGATGGAAAAGTTCGGAATCCTTGAGGCCGGCTGAGTTGGCGCGTTCGGCTTGCTGCCTCTTGAGTTCAGAAATAAGAGCGATCAATGCAGCGTAAAGTTCGCGCGGCAGCGGCGCGTCGGGCGGTTTTTCGTAGATGATGCCGGAGCTCAGCGTCTTGTAGGTCTGGGCGAGGGCCTGGATGGCGGCGAGGACGTCAGCGTCCACGGTGGCGGGCTGGACGGCGCAGAACTTGGCGATGGAGTAGGCCAGCGCGGCCATGAGCTGCTGGTGGGTGTAGACGATATCCTGAGGGATTTTTTCGTCGAGCAGCGGCGTGTCCGCGGGCAGGGAGCGCCGATGCTCGTCTTCGTAACGGTGTGCCGCGACGAGATAGGAGCAATCGGAGGGGCAATCGATCGTGACTTCGCGCTCGGTGCCGCAGCAAACGGCGCAGATCTTTTCGCCCTTGGCGGGGCAGAAGCGGGCGGATTTGCGCTTTTCACAGATCGGGCAGGACACGGAATCTCCTCAGAACGGCACGACAGTTCAGCAGAATACGCGGTGCAGCAACAAAAGACAAAATCAGGCAAGGGGAGGTAAGGGGAGGTAGCGGGTGAATTTGATGTGAACGAGCCATTTTCAGAAGCGGACTTGGGGAACAGGGGCAGATGTCTGGTTACTGCCTTTACCATGCATTGGGTCCATTGGCTGGTGGGAGATCCTGCTCCCAACGGTTATCTGGAGTATGCGCGATTCGTGAATCCTGAGGACAATCCTTGTTCAAGGGTTCAACGAAGGGACGATCTGTTGGGCTTAGTGGACCTTTTGCTTGAGTCGCTCAACTTCGTCTCTCAACTGGGCTACCCTTCGGGCAATTGAAATCTGGTAAAAACAAAACACAGCCCAAACTGCTATCCACGCACCAAGTAAGTAGTTGAAATTGTTCATATACGCTCCCTTAAACAACCGATCGCCTATCCAAGTTGCGGGTCTCAATCTCAAGACGCAGCTCACCTGGTTCATAACGCAACCGCTCAAGGCGATAGCGATCTAGGAGAAGGAGGATCATGACTCCGAGTTCAGCAATTGCGCACAGGAGCAGAACTTTGCCGATGGTCGGGTTTAATCCTGAACCAGGACCGCCGAGAATGACTGGAGCCGGGTGCTGAGTCCTCCATAAACGGTTTGCCAAATAGACCAAAGGGACATCGAGAAACGCAAGAATGCCAAAGATCGCGGAGACCCTCGCACGCCGTTCAGGCTCCTCGACTATTGTGCGGAGCAAAAGGCAAGAGACGTACAGCAGTCACAGAATAAAGGCTGAGGTGAGTTTCGCATCCCACGTCCACCAAATGCCCCAGATGGGCTTAGCCCACAACGGTCCCGTTACGAGTCCAATCGTACAGCATGTCACACCAACTTCAACGCTTGCGACACTGAGCCAATCCCATTTCGGTGAGCGCGTGGTCAAATAGGTAATGTTACCGATGACCGTAATGAAAAACGCCGTGAACATTGCGATCCAGCTTGGCACATGAAAATAGAAGATGCGCTGCGCGGCATGCATTGTTCGTTCATCTGGCGCGACGAACAGTGCGGCATATCCTGAAATGCACATCAGCACTGCGACGAGTAGCGTGCTCGTGACCGTTCGCTTCATACAAACAGAGACTCCGATTTTGAGTTCCGAGCCCGGGGTGAAGCAAACCGCCAGGGCTCAACTGTTCTATTACTCAGATTAGTTCACTGGCCTGCCTTTAGAAGTGAAAAACTCAAAGACTGTTCCGCAAAGGAAACAGACCGAGCGCCCACTACCAGCGAACCATGTGATCGCTAGCTGATCCGACTCGGACCGAGGACTCCCGAGAAGTGTCTTCCGCCCGCGCCGCCGCCGATTTGCGTTTGAATCGTGCCCTCAATCTCATGCGGAAGTCCCGTTACCATTTGGGCTACTCCGCGTCACAACTCGCTGTAGTGTCGTTTCGCGCCCACTTATCATGGTTTTAGCATCAGCTTTGGGAAGCTTTCCGCGAGGTGCAAAATGCGACAGTCCGTTGTAGTTCTGTTTGTCATCCTGCTGGCCTTTCCAATGCTAGGGGCCGGGCAAACCGCACAGCAGAAACCAGCTTCAAGGAAGAGTTCGATTCCTGCCGCAAAACCAGCAGCTCCTTCTGCTAAGCCAGCGGAGCAAGCGTCGAAGCGCGCTTATGTCGAACTATCGATCGGTGAGTTGAATAGTGAAGATGCGAACCGCTGGACTGACAGAATGGCAGCCCATGCCGCAGTGGGCGGCTTCGTTACCCAGGTGACAAAACGAGACGACGGCGACACGGACATTCGCATCTGTGAAAGCCCGAAAGTAGTGGGCATGGACCGAGCACACTGCATCATGTCTAAGTGTATACCGAAGATTCCATGCGAGATACCTCAAGTCGGAAAGCCGATCACAGTTAAGGGGATCACCCGATATGAAGCCAAAGTGGGGACTCACTGGTGGGAGATTAATCCGGTTGAGCTGATAGAAAAATAGCCCGCAAACCCTCACTCATAGAAATGGTGCTGCGGCCCTGGAGCGCTGCTTACTCCCCCGCTCGGAGCTCGGACTGTTGTGAATCGATCACGAATTGCCCGAGGGAAATTCTAAAATGGTCCTCTTGGGCGCGTCATCCTTTCTTTATTGCCTTCTGCACTCGCTGATCGGTTTGTCAGAAATCTGAAAACGATTTGTCCGATTCATGCGTTGATCCGGCACTGACCGGTGAGGACTTTCAGACTATAGTCAGCGCATGAATCCCTCTGCGGATTTCCACAGGCTCATGGGCATGAGATCGAATCGCAAAAGCATTTCATCAGGCATCAGGCAACGGTTCTGACGAACGGCAGAGAGAACTGATTTTTCAGATACTTGGTGCGGATACTACGTTCCGCTTACGAGCGGCTCGATGGGTATTCTGCTTTCGACCGATTGCCTGGTTGGAAGGTTTGGCCTGAATGGAGTGGGTTGCGATGTATCCTTTGGCGGGCTTCTTTGCTAGCAGCTTCTTCGCTGGGTAAACGTCTTCGACGCCCGTATCCGTGAAATGCGCTGGACTCACCTCCTGCGCTTTACAGGACGGCGTCCAGCCTAGCAGCATCGTGGCAACCCCGATTGTCCCGAGCCACAGTGTTTTGGGTAGCAAGAGTTTGGGATTCATCGCCATTGTCCTTTCCTTTGCGGATTTTGCGCGGCTAGTGACGCCGGCTGCCGACTCTGTCTGGGTAGGACAAGAGCCCAAAACCCGTGGAACCTGCCGAACGAGTCGTGCTGGAGGTGTTGGGCGTGTCCGGTAACCGCGTTTGGACGTAGCCGCCCGGCGGCGGACGCTGCGCGTGAGGCAGTGCAGCGTTGGTTGCTTGATGGCTTAGATGTAAGTGTGGGTCACAGGAGGTGTTCCCGTGACCCATCTTCGAAAAATGATGCTGGAAGAA
>WNFA01009259.1_pt1 | contig 14421 bp, 16 predicted proteins | sample 5400481 | NCBI WGS metagenome assembly WNFA01 (sample SAMN13153340, study PRJNA577476) | soil metagenome | isolation source: 120 cm saprolite under Douglas fir tree site 2 hole 1 replicate 2 | place: USA:California | collected 2015-04-18 | reverse complement strand
CGCCGACGGGAATTGTACTGGGCGGCGAAGGCGGCGGCCTCCACGAACTTACCCGCAAACGCTGCGACTTCGTAGTCTCTCTCCCAACGTCCGGCCCGGTGAAATCGCTAAACGTTTCAGTCGCCAGCGGCGTAGTCCTCTTCGAAGCCCTCCGCCAGCGGCACGCAAAGAAATGAAAGAGAGATTCCTCGCCTCGCTCGGAATGACGGCTAAAACTACTTGTCGTATTGAATTAGGGAAAAGACGTCGAGACCGGGCAGTTTGGCGCGGCCATTCAAAAAAGTTAATTCTACGGCGAAGGCGGTGCCTTCTACTTTGCCGCCGAGTTTTTGAATGAGCTTTGCGGTGGCGGCGGCGGTGCCTCCGGTTGCGAGGAGGTCGTCGCAGACGATGACGCGGTCGCCCGGTTTGATGGCGTCTTCGTGAATTTCGAGGGTGTCGGTGCCGTATTCAAGCGCGTAGGAAACGGCAGCGGTTTTGGCGGGAAGCTTTTTTGGTTTGCGCACCGGCACGAATCCCGCGCCCAGACGATACGCAAGTGCCGGCGCGAAAATGAAGCCGCGTGCTTCGATGCCTGCCACAATATCAATCTCGTGATCCCGGAAGTGGCCGCATAGCCGGTCAATCAGCGTGTGGAACCCTTGCTTATCTTTCAGCAGCGTAGTGAGGTCGTAAAAAAGGATTCCCGGCTTCGGATAGTCCTTCACTTCGCGAATCAGTTTTTTCAAATCATCCATTCCCGCTCCCTATAGATTTGCAATGTCGTATTTACAAACGGCACGCAGCCATATTGGCTACGCTACCTAGAGGCACACAGACTGAAGTCTGTGCTACAGATTCGCAACCAAGTTGACTCTACTGATCGTACGTGATGCTGAATTCTTGCGCGAACTGTGGATCAAGCTCGGTGGACTCTTCGACAACATGCTGGACCATGGCGCCGCGCGGGCCGCGTTCGATGAGCGTGCGCAGGCGCGCCAGTTTTTCCGGCGATCCGATGGCATAAACTTCAACGCGGCCATCGCGAAGATTGCGCACATAGCCGGAAACATGCAGGCGCTCGGCTTCATCCTGCGCAAAATAGCGGAAGCCGACACCTTGTACGATTCCGGAAATCAAGTAGCGGCGAGCGATATGATTCGTGGTCATTAAATTAAAAATTGTAGCATTGTCGGTTCGGAATACGATGCGTTGCAGCCTGCCGCGACGAAATCAAAGCAAAGCGGCGGTTTTTTGCGTTCACTTGGTGCTCACCGACTGGGGCGTTAAACTCACTCTGGCGCTTGTTTCGAGAAGCAATGCCATCTCGCGTCAGGCTGCCATCCCGGACTTGCGAGCATCTTACGAGATGATGACGAGCCTGGAAAATCGGGAAATTCTAACAGTCTTATGAATGCGTTCCAAAGAGCTTTCGTAATGACGGCGCTCATAATTTTTGGCGCTGCTGGCGTAAGTGCGCAGGATGCCAGCGGGCCGTTGGCCCCGCCGCCGGAGCATGATGTTCATCGGGTTACGACTACCCAACCGGCGGAAGTTCCACCGGCGTTGGCCCCCGCGGAAATCATCAAGGAATTTGCCGCCGTACAAATGGTGCTGGATTCGGACGGCCGACCCTATGAAAAAATTGTGGATCAAAAGCAATCGACGCTGCATGCGCTGACTCTTACTCCGGACAATGTGAAGATCATCGGGCACTTGCCGGCGTATCCTCTGATTCCGCAGCAGCTGGCGAAATATGACTTGCGTTATGTGGGCACGGAAAAAGTGGACGAGATCGACTGCTACATTATCGATGCCAAACCGAAATTGCTGGAACGCGCGCAGGCTCTATTTCAGGGCGTGGTGTGGGTGGACAAGCAATATCTGGAAGTGGTGAAGACCTACGGGAAATGGGTGACGGACCTGGGCGACGAGCATGCGCCGGAATTGCCGTTCACCAATTTCGAAACTTATCGCGAAAATGTGGAAGGGAAATACTGGTTTCCGAATTACGCCCGCTCGGATGAGTATCTGCATTCAAAGGATAGCGGAGACATTCCAGTGCGGCTGGTAATCAAGTGGACGGATTTTAAGCCGTTGGTGGCGAGCGCGGCACCGGCTCCTGCTGCGGTGGACGCTGCAAAGCCTAAGCCTTAAAGAGTTCGCTGTCTAAAGTGCAAGGTTAAGGACCCGGCCACCCCCCTCCCCCGGTTTTTTGTAAGTATTCATTCTAAAGATGGTTAAAATCCTTTGTTTTTATACACTTTGTAAGTGCGGAGAACAAAGGACTTAGCGGGAGAGTTCTTGCGGCGTGCAGAGAGTGCGAATCTAGCGTCCCGCGCGGCTTCAAACAATAGATGAACCATAACGTAGTCCGAATAGCGGATGGTGCCGGGCGTGAGCTTGCGCGAGGAGGTGAAGGATTCGAAGTTGACTCGCATGGTCGAGTTGGATTCGAGCGTTGTGGCTTTATTGCGGAGAGCAATGAGGAGATGGGATAGGTCCGTGGGTGATGAGGTTGAGGCGGGGGTTTGTGCCTGAGCGGACGAGAGACCGAAAAGCGTGAGGAGAAGAGCGACTGGCAATGCTAGTAAGAAGCGCTTCATCAATGCGTCCACTCCAAAGACCTTGATGATACGACGAAAGGGCATGAGCCAAGAGAATCCAAAGCCGGGCCGCACCCTTACGTTCAATCGCGGAATTGAAGAAGGGCGGCGGGGAGTTCGGTGATGGATTCGAGGAGGAGGTCGGGTTTCGCGGCGCGGAGGCGTTTTTCGGTGGGGAAAGGGCCGAGGATGGCGATGGCGGCGCGCACGCCGGCGCTGCGAGCCATTTGCAGGTCTTCGGGGGAGTCGCCTACATAGACGGTGTACGAGGGTCGCAGGCACATCTGACGAAGGGCGAGGCGTAGTGGTGCGGGATGGGGTTTGCGCAGGCGCGTGTCGCCGCTACAGACGCGGGCAGCGAAGTGATCCCAGAGTTTGAATTCGTGGAGTTGGCGGTGGACGCGGTCGCGGTCGCCGCTGGTGACCAGACCCAGGGCGTGGCTGCGAGCGAGTTGCTCGAGGACGCGACGCGCGCCGGGCAAAAGTTTTGGGCGATGTTTGGCGTAGTGCTGGCGCCAGACTTGATCGGCAGCGTCGTATTTGGCGCGAGGAAGATTGGCGGCGCGATAGACGTTGTACCAGTTGGGGGAACAATGCTGTTCGAGTTCGGCGAGGCCCCAGGGAATTTCCATTTCAGCGAACATGGCGAGGTAGGCGGCGGTGTCCGCGGCGTAGGAGTTGAGGAGAGTGCCGTCCCAGTCGAAGAGGACGCCTTTGAGAGGGCGATTGCGGGAGTTTTTCATGGAATGCTGTAACAAGTTCAGATGTTTCTAGCTTACTGCAACGCGAGAACTGGTGCTTAAGTCGGAGCACGCCCCCCGACCAGGTTCGGGGAGGCTACAAGGGGGGGAAGAGCACAGCCCCTTCGAAACTCAGGGCCAGCAGGAATGGCTGTGCCACGAAGAAAGAAAGGAAAGGAAAGGAAAGAAAGAGCAACGACATAAAGTCGCTGCTACATACGGCTCAGAAAGAATTCAGGCGCTGGTGTGGTCAGCGTGGACGTTGTCGTCGCGATCGAATTCCAGTTCGTCGAAGGAGGCGGCAATGCCGAACCAGCCGGGCATGGCGGCGGGTTCAAGGCGCGTGACGCGGGCTTTGCTGACGATCACTACATTTCCACGGCCCATGGGGCGGCTGACCAGGACCACTTCCAGTTCGACGACGGTATCGAGAGGTAGTTTGCGCGGGCAGAGAAAGAAAACACCGGTGGAGCTGATGTCGCGCGTGACCAGAGTAATCGGAAAATCTTCGGGGCGGCCGGCTACTCCGCGGAGACGCAGGGGCAGGCGAAGAGACGCTCTGGGATATTCGCGCTGCTCTGGAAAAATGCCGACGGCATGAGTCGGCACGCGCGCGAAGCGGCGCATCGAGTTCACTGGCTGCAGCGGCATGACGCGAAGCGTCGGCACGCGCGGAGGCACTAATAGCGGGATCGCTGCCGGCGCTGTCGCTGCACCTGCGGCCACGGCGAAAGCAGGAACCGGCTGCGGACCACGCAGCGCAGTTTGACCCACGGAAACGGATAGCGACGGATCTAGTTTTGCAGCATGATTCAGTGCGCTCATCTCACCCTCAGAAAGATGCCGTACCTTTTGGCCCGAAAGCTTTACGAACGTGCGAGATACAAAGACAGTTTCACTTCTCAAAGAAGCGGAAAACGTTATCGAAACGGATTGAGAGGATGTCACTTCGGCGGGGTAAGAGTCAACCTGTGGAAAACGCGAGAAGTGTCTTAACTTCAAACAGTTGGTTGTAGTAGTACCAGAGGCGTGACGGGGTTACGGATTGGAGAACCTAGCGGTCAGGACAAAGCTGACGCTCTCCGAGCCGTGCCTATCTTAACTCTGGCCAATTTTCATGAGATTTCGCGGGCCGTCGACCCTAAATGACAGCGAGGAATCTTTCTTTGCTTGAGGAAGCACGCGAACTTGGCGCTGGAGGGGGGTGGACGTAACAGGGATTTCCCCGATGCGGAACGCCTGGTGAAGCGGCTGGTGGCCCGGGAACTGACTCTGAGCTTTGTGCCCAATGCCGAGCAGCGTCTGTTGCGGACGGTGACGCGGAGAAAGTACCAGTTGGCGCGCGATCGGGTGCGGTTGCAGCACCAACCGGAGTCTCTTCTGGAAGAGGCCCACATTACGTTATCCAGCCTGGTCTCGGATCTGTTAGGCCTGAGTGCCCGGCGTATGCTGAAGGCGCTCGCTGAAGGGGAAACCCACCCGGCGGCTCTGGCCGCTTTGGCCGATGAGCGCTTGAGGGCCACCCCGGAACAGTTGTGCGACGCGCTTGGTGCATGCACGGAGTGGAACGTCGTCTACCGGCGGCTAGTGAAGATGGCGTTGGAGGAATTGCGATTGATCGACGAGCAGATCGGCGAACTGGACAAGGAGATGGCCAGTCTGCTGAGCGAGCACCAAGATGCCGTTCAGCGGTTGGTGGAGGTGCCCGGTCTGGGTGTGGACTCGGCGCAGCAGATCATTGCCGAAGTCGGTCCCACCGCAGCGACGTTTCCCTCGGAGAAATGTCTCTCCTGGGTTGGTGCCTGCCCCGGCGACGACGAGAGCGCGGGTGTGAACGATAGCCCCGGTCCCCGAAGGGCAACCGCCACATGCGGCGCGTTCTCAACCAGATGGCCAACGCCGCAGCCAGGGCCAAAGGAAGCATCTTCGAGATCGTGTATCGTCGCTCGGTACCGCGCCTGGGACATAACCAAGCCAGCGGGGCCATTGCCCATCGACAGTGTCGGCTCATATGGTTGATCCTGCACCAGGGAGTTCGTAACGAAGAACGGGGCCCAGCCGTCACCAAACAATCCAAGCAAAGGCGCACCGCCAGAATGATCCGGGCAACTCCGAAGCCTCGGCTATCGCATCGAAGCGCCGAGTCCTCGGCCAAGCACAAGCGCAGTGATTTTTCGAGCCTGCGCTCGGAATGACTGTCGTTTTGCAGACAATTGCGTAGTACTTGCCTACTGTGAGTTTTGTGTGACGCGCGAGAGTCGAGGGGGATGGTCGTAGCCAGATATGAGAATCAAATTGGCGCTCGACCATGGTTTGCTGTGACTTTAGAGTGGAGGCTACGTGCCCCGCGTGACCTACGACTTACCGGAAGAACCCTCTCCTATCGAGGGTGCAATTGCGAATGGTGGCGCACGGCCGCCCGATGGTTCCTCGCCTACTGGCGCTGTCGTCCTGAGTTTTGGCCTGGTGTACGTTTTGTGGGGCGCAACGTTTTTCGCGATGAGAATTGGCGTGGAATCGTTCCCGCCGTTGATCCTGGCTGGCATGAGGCACTTCTCGGTGGGATTGGTGCTGTACCCGCTTTTGCGTTGGCGCACCGGCATCCGGCCAACGGCGGAGCATTGGAGAACGGCGGCGATCACTGGAGTGCTGCTGCTGATGGTTGGCAATGGCGGAGTGTGCTGGGCCGAGCAGACAGTGCCATCAGGGATCGCGGCGCTACTCGTAGCTACGGTAACGCTGTGGATGGTGATCGTGGATTGGGTGCGGCCGAAAGGGCATAGGCCGTCGGCGCGGGTTCTATTCGGAATTGTGTTGGGTTTCGCAGGAATGGTGATACTGGTTGGACCGGCGAAATTGGGATTATCCGGACGGGTGGACCCGGTAGGCGCGGGAGTGCTCGTAGCGGCGTCGCTAGCGTGGGCTTGCGGATCGCTTTATTCGAAGCATGGGGCGCTGCCAAGTTCGCCGATGTTAGGAGTGGCCATGCAGGGACTGTGCGGCGGCGCAGCGCTATGGATTGCGGCGCTCTTCGGCGGAGAAATTGGGCGATTTCATCCTGCGGTTGCGCCGATGCGGGCGTGGATGGCGGTTGGGTATCTGTTTGTATTCGGTTCGTGCATTGGATTTACGGCGTATCTATATATTTTGAAGAAAAGCACGGCGGCGCGAGTGGGAACGTACGCGTTCGTGAATCCAATCGTGGCGCTGATCATCGGATGGCTATTGGGCGGGGAGGTGTTGACGCCAAGAACCCTGCTGGCTGCGGCGGTGATTTTGACGGCGGTAGTGTTGGTGATTACGGCTCCGCATCGCGACCCACGCGAGGCGGCGGATACGTTGCCCGCTCCCGGGGAAGCGTAACGAAAACCTCCAGAGATCTTTATTTATTTGAGCGCCGATTCCGGATAGCGCGACTACCGGCGTTGCGCTAACTTTGGCCATGGTGGAGACGATGAGAATCGCAATACGGTCGAGTGAAAATACAGTTTCATCACGGGTGGAAGCGCGCTACTGGCAAGCGACACTGACACGCGATGGGCGGGCGGACGGAGCTTTCTTTTTCGGGGTAAAGTCGACGCAGATTTATTGCCGGCCGAGTTGCCCAGCGCGGCGACCGCTGCGAAAAAACACGTTATTTTTTTGCACGACGCACGATGCGGAAGTGCAGGGATTTCGCCCCTGCCGCCGATGCAAGCCGAATGAAATCCCTGCGGCGGTTCGCATCGTGCAACGGGCGGCGGAAGTTTTGCAAAGCGATCTGGATGAGTCCGTAAACGTCGCGGCGCTGGCGGGAAGAATTGGAGTCAAGACAGACGCGCTGCGCCGGGCATTTCGTCAGCAAGCGGGATTGACGCCAAAAGAGCTGGCAGCGGCGCTGCGTTTGAAAAAGTTTAAGAAGTTATTGCACGACGGCAGCAGCATAACCGATGCGCTGTATGCAACGGGATATGGATCGGCCAGTCGCGTTTACGAACGCAGTGATGCGCATCTGGGCATGACGCCTGCAACTTATCAAAAGGGAGGAAAAGGAATGAAGATTCAATATACGACGGCGAAATCATCGTTGGGAGAAGTGCTGGTAGCGGCTACCGAGCGGGGCGTGTCGGCGGTATATCTGGGCGACGGGGGCGCGAAGTTGGTGAAAGAATTGCGCGAAGAGTATCCGCGCGCCGAAATTTCGTCAGCGAGTGGTGCGTTTACGCAATGGCTGGAAGAGGTCGTTTCGCGGGTGGAAGGCAGCGCGCCGCGGCGGGAACTGCCGCTGGATTTGCAGGCTACGGCGTTTCAGCGTCGTGTGTGGCAGGAGTTGCAGAAGATTCCGCGCGGAACAACGAGGACCTACAGCCAGATCGCGCGAGCGGTCGGAAAACCGCGAGCGGTGCGGGCAGTGGCGCGAGCCTGCGCCACGAATCCTGTTTCGATTGTGGTGCCGTGCCACCGAGTGGTGCGCGCGGATGGGAATCTTGCCGGGTATCGATGGGGACTTTCGCGGAAAGAAACGTTGCTGGAGCGGGAGCGGGCGTAATCAGGAATCCAGCACCGGCGAAGAAAAACAAAAGAGAAAAACGAAAGAGAAGAGCGGGCACGGCATGCCGTGCCCCTACGGCAACTTAGCCGCGAGGTTTGGTTTTGGTGGCGTTCTTGGGCCAATCGGCTCTGAATTTTGCATCGTCGATCTTCAGGTTTTTCTTGATGTCGCTGTAATGAAAAATGAAGTAGTCGCCGGAGCCGGATTCAAAGAATTTTTGCTGCAAGGGTAGCCAAGCCGATTCGTCAATCCACATCTCGATTTTGCTGATTTGCGCGCGAATGTCGTCGGACTTGGGAACCAGCTCGAGCAGCAAAGTTTTTTTGCCGTCGAGTTCCTCTTCGCTGACGAAAGCCACGGTGTAGCTTTTTTTCACGCTGTCGCTGCGTGAGCCGAAACCCAGAAGCACGTACTGGTCGACCAGCGAGCGATTTTTTCCAAGATTGTATTCCTCGACGCGATTGATTTTCGGCGTATAAATGGAAAGGGAATCGCCGGAGCGCAGAATGGTGCGCGGATCGGGCTTGGAAAATTCGATGCGCATCTTTTCGTCTTTCTTGCGGAACCACATCTGCCCGGATTCGGTCGAGGTGTCCTTCACCACCGCGGTGTATTTAATGTTGTCAATGTTGGCGGTGAGAGTGCGAAAATCGCGAGCGCCGGCGTCCATCATGCTAAGTACGGAATCAGCGGTCCATTTTTGAGCAGACTGTGCGTGCTCGGCCGGCGATAGACAAAGCAGAGCGGCGAAAATTAAAGCAAAAAAAAAGCCAGACTTGCTGGTCAAAGTGAGTTCCATCCGCTGCGGTTCGAACGCGAATACATGATGAATTGATCGTAACACAGTTGGTAAGACGTATTGCCGAAGGCCGGAGTTTCCATTTGTGTTAGGGGCTTTCGAGTAGATCGATGGGAGCGGAGAGATTCCCCGCCTGCGGCAGGCAGGCTCGCTGCGCGGACTTCGCTCGGAATGACGATGTTTGCTTATTTTTTTGGGCGCCGCTGAGCGTAACCAAACTAGTTACTTTTTGTGTAGAATAACCTGATAGGCAATGACCGCGCCTTGTGCGTCGCGAACCGCTTCCACATTAGTGATTTCGAATCGACCGTTTTGCAGTGACGACTGCGCTTTTTGCAATGCGCGGTGCAGTTCGTTTTGCAATTGCGGCATCTGTTCGGGCGGTGTGAGGATGCGAGCATCCACTTTGTAAATTTGCCGGTTGCCGGATTCGTTTAGAAGTTCGATTTGCGCGGAGGCAGTTGGTACTTCGCGAGTGGGTTGATCGTGAAACCAGCGGCCGGGGGTGAGCAGTACGAAAACCAGAATGGCTATGACGGCCAGGTCGTATTGCCACGAGCCGCGCTCGTACGACCAGAAAAAAATCCGCGAAACAAATTGACCGGGAGATGCCATTTCAGTCCGCCGGAACTCCATCCACGATAACACCATCGCGCATGTGCACAACGCGATCGAAATAAACCGTGGCTTCGGGATTGTGGGTAATCATTACGACGGTTTGGCCGAGATCCTTGTTCAGGCGGCGCAGCATTTCCAGCACAATTTCGGAATTTTTCGTGTCCAGATTGCCGGTGGGTTCGTCGGCGAGCAAAATTTTCGGTTCATTGATAATGGCGCGCGCGATGGCCACGCGCTGCTGTTCACCACCGGACATTTCAGAAGGCTTGTGAGCGAGGCGGCCTTCAAGGCCGAGCATCTTGGTGACCACGGCGAAGCGATGGGGATCAAAGCCGTCGCCGTGAATGTACTGGGCAATGGCGATGTTGCCGCGAGCGGTAAGCGTCGCATTTCGGTTAAGTCGTTGCCGTCTACCAGAACTTTGCCACGCGAAGCCTGCGCCAATCCGCCGATGACGTAAAGCAGCGAAGACTTGCCGCAGCCGGAAGGGCCCATCACAGCGACGGATTCGCCGGGCTGCACTGCGAAGTTGACACCACGCAGCGCCGGAACTTCGACTTTACCGGCGTGGTAGAGCTTCCAAAGATTTTCCGTCTGGAGTATTGGTTCCAAGCTGCGTTTTTCTGACCCCTGTCCCGCGGCGCTCTGCAACGCAGATCGCGGCGCTGGTATTGTAGCCGCGATTCGCACCAGAGCCTAGCGAGCCTCAGTGCTTGAATCTGCGCGACGGTATGCAAAAAACCTTGAGCGCACATTTTTCAGTCAAAGGTCAGAGCCTCGACGGCGTCTTTGCGACTGGCCACCCACGCGGGATAACTAGCGCCGACGATGGTGCCGAACAAAGCGATAAGACCCGCGCGTATCATCCATCCTGGGGTGATTAGGATGGAAAGGGTCGGAAACCCGGCAATAAATGCGGCGCGCACGCCGTAACTGAGCGCGATGCCTCCAGCAATTCCAGCGAGGCAGAGCAATGCCGACTCCATGAGCAGCGCGCGAATAATGAATGGCGGATTCGCGCCAAGAGATTTCAGTACGCCGATATCGCGAGTGCGTTCGATCACCGTGGTGTACATAGTAAGGAAAATCACCAGTAGTCCGATAGAAACGGCCAGCGCGATCATCGCGTCAATGAAGACTTGCAGGCCGGGAATATTCGTCGAGGTCATCAAGGAAAGCAGATCTTTCAGCGGGCGAACCGTGTAGCCTGGAAAATTATCCGGCTTGCGCATGTCTTCCATAACGTCTTCCGCGTGTTCGGGACGTGTACATTTGACGAAGAAAATGGAAGCTTTGTCATGTGCGCCGATGAGATCTTGCAGCGTGGTGATGGGGACGAAAACGCGCGAGCCCTTGCCGTGCTCCACGATTCCAGCGACGTGCCAGTCGTTGTTGAACAGATTGTAGGTGTCGCCGACTTTCAGATGCTTGGCGCGCGCGGCCCAGTCATCGACCAAAACATCGTCCGGCGCCTGCATGTCGTGGCCGGAAAGAAAAACAAATCCGCCGGTAACTTCGCGGAAAGATTCGGGGTCGATTCCGTAAACCACTTCCACGCCGCCGGTGGAATTAAATTGCAACAACGTCGGCGCAACGGCCTGCACGTACTTCAATCCCCTCAGCTTGTCCGCGATTTTTATCGGCATCGGTGCGTTGCTGAAACCAAGAATGTAGGAAGCGCCGGGCGGCTGCAGCATGATATCCGCGCCGATGCCTTCGATGCGTTTGGCGGTTTCCGTCAGCAGTCCGGAAGTCAGGCCAACGATCAGCACCACTAGCGCAACCTCGACGGAAATGGCCAGGATGCCTATGAAAGTGCGAGCCGGACGGTGCAGTAGATTGCGAAAAATCAGTTCGCCCATCATGGATGCGCGTCCGTCGCAGGCTGTTTCGAATTGGTGCTTGCATCGACACGCACAAGATCCGAATTCGCGGGCTGGCTAAGCTGGAAGCGATCGGAGCCCAGGTCCACATTAGGGTCGATTTTTGTAATTTGCAGATCGAGACGGTAATCGTCATGCGGGCGGTCTATGCGAATCGCGCGAGGGAAACTTTGCGGGGCGTTGGCAGCAGCGGGCGTAGCAGTTGGCGCGTCGTTCAACGGCTGCCAATCCGACACATGCACGTCGGAGAGCAGGATGCCTTTGGGTCCGTAAGCCTGCAGGCGAACCACATTCAAGTCCGCGCGATCGAACCAGATTTTACGGTAAATCTCGGTGGTGTAGCCGCCACGCAGCACGGTCAGCACGTAATAGCGCGAGGCCTCATCATCAAATTCCTCGATCAGTACGGTTTCCTCTTTGCGGATTTCCGGCCAAAGCAGCGCGTCCAGCAGATGTTGCGGACGCAAATTTTCCAACGGCTTCTCGCTATTTCGTTCCAGGCCGACCTGGCCAAGCATAAATTTATTTTTTGTCGGTAGCCATACGCGGAACTCTTTGCCGTCACTGGCCATGTCAAAAATGGTTTTGCCGATCACCGGCGCCTGGCCGACCATGCGAACATTTGCAGGCCGCGCGGCCAAAAGAAATGCTTTTACTTCGTGGTATTCCTGAATAAGTCCCGAGTATTGCGAACCGGCGGTAGTCTTCAATTCGACAGTCGCATTCAGGGATTTCACGTTCGAGGCAAACGCATTGTACTTCTCAAGAAGCTGCTCGCGTGTGGCGACTCTCGCGACCGGACGCGCAGCCGCGGGAATGTTTTGCTTCCTTATAACCGTGCTGCCGCCGCCGCAACCGCCGGAGATGGCCGCCAGTGTCGCCACCGCCATCCATGAATATGGTCGTTTCATCCGTAAATTGTGCACACTTAACTTTCGATTATAGCAATCTGGCCACCACTTCGACCCGTCAATCCAGCAGGAATTTGAGCAGCTTATTGCGGCCGCGAGATATAGACATCGAAAGTCTTCGCGGTGGGGCGCACGCGACGGATCACTTCGCTGGACCAGATATTTTCGCTAATCAGCGTGACCCAGCCATCGTCAAATTCGCACACGGCGCAAAAAGAATATCGCTGGTAGGCCGCCTGATAGGCGTCGAGGCCGTGTTGCGAAAGTTCGCCGGTAAGCGCCACATCGTCGGTATTTACGCGGTCGCCCGCGCGAACGCCGAAGGTTTCCGCTTCGAAGCGTTCGAAGAGCTGCTGCAACTGTTCTGGCGGTGGCTGAGGAATCACGATGCAGCGCGTACCCGCTTCGCGGAAAGCAATCTTCTTCGCCACGCAGAAATCGCGGATTCGTTCCAGATGGCTGAAAAAATCGAGCACAAAGGGCTCGCCTGCGGTGAGCAAAGGAAAAACCGCCGACCAGAAATCCGTGGCTTGCTTTCCGCGCACCGGTTCGCGGCTTTCTGTCTCCAAGATTTCCAGGCTCACCGCTTTCACGTCCGCGCCGAGATCAAGCGCCTGCACATCCAATGAGAACGCGGGAAGATCGAGGGCGCCCTTCGCCGCCGCTCCGTTTGCTGGACCTCCGCTCATCATTCTTCCTCTTCGACCCTGGGGAATTTCTCGCGGAATTCCGGAGTTTGCTTGCGCACATCCAGCCAATCAAAAAACGCGTCGGGATTTTCCAGCCAGATGCGGAACCAACTGGCGATCTCTTCTTTTTCCGCGCGTTTGTGCGCTTCGACTTTGTGATTGCGGGAAATCATTTCCGCCCGGCGCTTGCCTAGCCGGCCAACTTCCATCACCCGTTCCGCCGCCGCATTTTCTCCATGCGCCTTGAAGCGGCGCAGCAATTCGTCAAGGCGCATCAAACTGACTTCCGCATCGCCCAGCGTTTTGAAGTGCAGCAGGTCTTCGAACTCCTCTTCGAACTGGTCTTCGGCCTCTTCCTGCGCGGTTAAGACTACCTTCCATCCCGCCGATTGCAGCACCTCGGCAATGTAGTCGGAACCCGTCTTGCCTTCCGCGCCATGATCCGCCAAAAGTTTTCTGCGCAACTGATCAATTTCCGCCGCGGTCCATTTTTCCGCGCCAATGGCTGCGGCGGCGCGCAGGATCATGGCCTTTTTTGTTTCAAGTGCTTCTGTCATCGTCCTGAGCCTCGGTGCTTCTTTCCCTGTGACTTGTTATGCACGGCTTGCGCGGGCGGAGGATCTGCTGGTAAGCCCGCCAGCATACGGCGATAACGGTTCACGTTCTGGTTGTGCTGCTCGAGCGTCGAGCTGAAAAAATGGCCGCCCTGGGTATTTGCTACAAAATAAAGAAACGGCGTGTTGGCTGGCGCAAGCGCCGCGCGCAGCGAAATCTCGCCAGGATTTCCGATCGGTCCCGGAGGCAGCCCGCCGTGCATATAAGTATTGTACGGTGAGTCTTCGTGCAGGTCTTTGCCGCTCAGCGAGCCATTGTAGCGGCCTTGTTGCTGCAATGCATAGATCACCGTCGGATCGCACTGCAACAACATGCCTTTTTTCAGGCGATTTTCAAATACTCCCGCGACGATCGGGCGTTCTTCTGGCTTTGGCGTCTCGCCTTCGACCAGTGATGCCAGGGTAATGGTCGAGAGCAATGGACGCCCCGTCGATTGGCCGGTTTTGTCGGAGCCTGCCGGAGCAACGTGAGACCATTCCTCGCGAAATTTCTGCGTCATTTGTGCAGCCAGTTCATTGGCCGCCGGATGGCGTGGCAAATGATACGTCGCGGGGAATAAAAAGCCTTCCAGGGTTTTGGCTTGGGGAGCGAGGTCATGAATTATTTCTGGATTTTTTGCGGCCGCCAGAAAATCATCCGCAGTCAGGAACTTTCCGTCCTGTAGTTCGCGCGCGATTTCGTACATGGTCTCGCCTTCGCGCACCGTAAATGGCCGCTCGTAGACGTTGCCGTTTGCCAGCGACCAGAAAACATCCTTGCCGCTGACCGCATGATCGAAATGGTATTCCCCGGCCTGCAAAGTGCGGCGCGGATGTTTGCGCGCGTAAATTTCAAATGCAATGGCGTTGCGAATCACGCCATTTTTCTCCAGCAGCCGTGCCACGCTGCGGCTGGATGCGCCGTGCGGAACTTCAACAAAAATGCCTTCGCCCGAATATATGCCATACGGGTTCTCGATCGCATACCAGGCGTAACCTGCGGCGGCCGCGGCAAGCGATAAGACAAGCAAGAGGAGCTTCGCCAGAAATTTCATTTAGCGCTCCTTGGGTG
>WNFA01002808.1_pt1 | contig 14422 bp, 7 predicted proteins | sample 5400481 | NCBI WGS metagenome assembly WNFA01 (sample SAMN13153340, study PRJNA577476) | soil metagenome | isolation source: 120 cm saprolite under Douglas fir tree site 2 hole 1 replicate 2 | place: USA:California | collected 2015-04-18 | reverse complement strand
TGCAAAAGATTTGCCGCTTATTCGGGTGCTGGATAATGGACGAAATTTTTCGGCACCACTCAAGCTTGGGTCGTTCAGCGGCGCGGTTCCTGCTGGCCGCTGGATACGAATAAAAATTCCGCTGGCCCGTTTTTCGCCCGCCTCCATTGAAGCTTTGGAGCCGCATCACTTGAAAAGCATCGTGTTCAGTCAAGATGCTTCCGATGGCGTGTCGCACACTCTGGTCATCGACGAGATCAGGATCGATGGGCCGGAACGCGCCGCATTAGGCAAGGCCCTTTTGGCTCCGGAAAATGTCCGCGCCAAGGGTTATGAGCGCCACGTTGATCTTAGCTGGGACCCTGTCGCGTCTAGTTCAGTCGAGCGTTACATCGTTTATCGCTCGGCGGATGGGAAAGACTTTCAACCGATCGGCATGCAAGTTCGGGGAGTTAATCGCTACACCGATTTTGTCGGCAGGCCCGACCAGAAGATGTTCTACAAAGTTGCCGCATCGGATCGTTCGTACCGGCAATCCGGGCTGTCCGCGGCAGTTAGCGCCTCAACTAAAGCGCTCAGCGACGATGAATTGTTGACCATGCTCCAGGAAGAATGCTTTCGCTATTACTGGGAAGGTGCGCACCCTAACTCCGGCACGACCCTGGAAAATATTCCCGGAGATGACCGCATCGTGGCCACGGGCGCGAGCGGCTTTGGCGTAATGGCCGTAATCGTCGGCGTTGAGCGCGGCTTCATCAGCCGCGAGCAAGGTCTCGAGCGGCTCACCAAGATCACAAAGTTCTTAAAGAATGCGCCGCGTTATCACGGGGTGTGGTCGCACTTTATGGATGGCGCGACAGGGAAAAGCCTGCCGGTTTTCGACATGTTCGATAACGCGGGCGATCTGGTCGAAACTGCGTTTCTTATGGAAGGCTTGTTGGCCGCCAGACAGTATTTCAAGGGCCCCAGCCCGCGCGAGAAAGACTTGTACGAAAATATTTCGTACCTGTGGAACACCGTCGAGTGGGATTGGTACCGGCGCTCTCCGCAAAGCGAAGCACTCTACTGGCACTGGTCGCCCGATTTCTCCTGGCACATCAACCATCGCATCACCGGTTTCAATGAAGCGATGATCATTTATTTGCTGGCCATTGCTTCGCCCACACACGCGGTGCCCGCCGAACTTTATTACACCGGATGGGCGGGAGAATCGAAGGCGGCTATCGACTATCGCAAGAATTGGTCGAACACTGCGGAAGGGGATCGCTACACCAACGGCCACAGTTATGAAGGGATCAAGCTGGATGTAGGCGTGGGCAGCGGCGGCCCTCTATTTTTCGCGCACTATTCTTACATGGGCTTCGATCCGCATTTCCGGGATCGCTATACGGATTATTTCGAGAACAACCGCAACATGGCCCTGATTAATCTCAATTACTGCGTCAGGAATCCGAAGCATTACAAAGGATACGGCGCAAATTGCTGGGGACTTACCGCAAGCGACGGCTCGTCTGGTTACGGTGCACACGCTCCCGATCCGCAGGACGATGACGGCACGATGACCCCTACCGGAGCGCTGGCGTCTTTCCCATACACACCGGACGCCTCGATGGCGGCCCTGAAACATTTCTATCGCGACTTGGGCGACCCGCTCTGGGATGTATATGGTCCGCGCGATGCTTTTAACCTGGGTACAAATTGGTATTCGCCCATTTTTATGGGCCTGAATCAGGCGCCCATCGCGGTCATGATCGAAAATTATCGTTCGGGGCTGATTTGGAAGCTGTTCATGTCCAATCCCGAAATCACCGGGATGCTCGATCGAGTCGGCTTCAAACCTGCGCCACGCTAAATTCGTGCTGCAGGGAAATAGTCGCTGGTCGCGAATTATTTTGATTCGCTTCCAGCTGTTAAATTTCTTGGCAAGTTCGCCTCCTTCTTATTGCTCCTCTCAGTTTCTTGTGCGAGACTACCCCCACAGAAAGTCACAAGTCATGCCAAGACCAAAGTCGTCGGTTGAGAATCAGCGCTTGCGCAGCACGTCTGCGACTCCCGGCGTAAGCCTGAAAATACTCGCTGAGCACCTCGGGCTGTCGAAAGCCGCGGTCTCGCTGGTTATCAATCGTTCTCCGTCCGCGAAGTCGATTCCGCGTCACACGCAAGAGAGGATTCGCGCTGCCGCGCGCGAACTCAACTATCGGCCGAACTTCATGGCCCGTTCGTTGCGGCGCCAACGAAGTTTTACGGTTGGAGTCGTTGTTCCGGAGATCAGCGAGGGGTACGCGGCACTGGTTCTTTCCGGCATCGAAGATCATTTGCTGGATGAAGGATATTTTTATTTGGTGGTGAGTCACCGCCACCGGAAAGATCTGTTGGACAAGTATCCGCTGCTGCTGCAGCAACGCTCCGTCGAGGGCTTGATTGCAGTCGATACGGCATGTGACTGGGGCTTGGATGTGCCGGTTGTCGCAGTTTCCGGGCACCAGGACATTCCCGGGGTCACCAACATCATTCTGAATCATTCCTGTGCGGCGAAATTAGCTCTCGATCATCTGACCAGGCTTGGCCACTCTCGAATCGCTTTTATCAAAGGGCAGGAGTTCAGCTCCGACACGGAAGTCCGATGGGACGCGGTGCTTGCCTCTGCGAAGAAATTGGGATTGGAAGTCAACCGGAGTCTGACAGGTCAGCTAGAGGGCGAGTCGTCGTCACCACAACTTGGATACGACGTGACCAGAAAGATCCTGGCAAGCGGCCAAGAATTTACAGCGCTCTTCGCGTTCAACGATATCTCCGCGATAGGCGCGATTCAGGCGCTTCGCGAAGCGGGCCGGCGTGTGCCCGAAGATGTATCGGTGGTTGGCTTCGACGATATACAGAGTGCGGCGTTTCAAAATCCGGCGCTAACGACGGTGCGACAGCCGCTGCGCGATATGGGTGTAACGGCGGCAAAGACCCTCTTACAGAGGATCAACGCTCCTACAAAAATGCCGTATCCGAAAGCAATCACGATTGAACCAGAATTCATCGTGCGAGCCACAACAGCGCGACCTTGTTGAGGCTCTCCCTGACTCTGAACGGGCCTGACGCTAGTATTAGTAGATTCCTGAAGTGGCGGAGGAGGATGGATTTGAACCCCCGAGACCCTTTCGGGCCTAACGGTTTTCAAGACCGCCGCCTTCAGCCGCTCGGCCACTCCTCCGCATTGATTCTACTGCACTTGTTAACAACCCTGTTGCACATTTGCCATAATATCCGCATGCAGAAAGGTCACACCTTTCAGCGTCACGGGGCTTGGCATCTTCGGTACAGGTCAAGCGGCAAACAGGTCTGTGTCAAGCTAACGGACTACTCCGATGAATATCGCACACTGAAGAGCGTCCGTCCACTGGCCGAGCGTCACCTTCAACCAGTCAATCAAGGGTTGGCATCCGACCCGCAAACCGTTCAGCAGTTCATCGACCTGGTCCATCTCTCGCATGTTGAACTGCACAGGCGACCGAGTACGGTCAAGGGATACCGGAATCTCTACAATCGATATATCCGGTCACAGGTAGCTGGCGTCCGTCTGTTCGGATTCCGCACGAGAGACGGCCAAGGTCTATTGAATCGAGTCGCCACGGAACACAAACTTGCGCACTTGACCTTGATTCACGTCAAAAGCTTTCTCAGTGGAGTGTTCACGTTCGCGAAGCGCGTCGGCAGTCTCGATAGCAGCAACCCAATGCAAGGGGTCGAAGTTCGCCATCACTGCGCAATGCAGCCTCACGAATCGACTCAAAAAGTTGGGGAAATGCCCTAGCGGCGTCCTTATCGATTCGCAGTTTGTCATCAATGCAATCCGAGAAAGCCATTCTCTGCTCATCCGTACATTCTCGCTCGACGCGGAGTGTCATCTGCTGGAATCGCTCGCCGAAGGGGAGGTGTTGAGGCCTTTCGAGATGCACCGTATTTCCAGTATCTGCGAAATACACAATGGCGGCGGGGGCCTCGTCTTTGCCCCTGAAGAACACAGGACCTTAATTTAGTGAGTAAAGCGGGCCAAACGTTTCGGTGCGCCGCGTCATATTCTCTTTCCTTGCCATCCTTTATTCGTAGTTGGAACGCGACTCTAGGCATCCTAATCTCTCCAATTTCTGCTGCAATGGACGATATCTTGTTTGGCGACGAAACCAACTACTTGACGGCACACCCTTGGGGTAGAAGGCGTTGCTCAAGATGGACTGTGTGCAAATTTGCTGAGGCTATTTCATAGAGAATCTGATTGCAATCTTGATTGACTCTTGGACATGTTGCCGCTACAGTCCGCGACGTTAGTAGCGAAGAAAAAGCGCCTGCTGGCAGATTCTGACATGACTTTCTAAGTTGCATGACACACGGAGACTCTCAATGACCTTTCGCGAGAGCAATCTTAACGCCTTCTTACGGGACATAGGCATTGCGCTCGCTTGTTTGTGCTTGTGCGTCGGCACTGTGTCGGCGCAGTCAAACAAACCGGTAATGCTCGAATGCGAATCGCTGATCACTCCGCTAGGGATGGACGCTAAGAAGCCAGTATTGTCTTGGAGGCTGCGGGATACGAGCGCGGGAGCGCAACAAACTGCATATGAAATTCAAGTCGCGTCCAGCAGTGCGCTCTTGGCGGCTGGCAAACCGGACCTCTGGGACAGCAAGCGTGTTGAATCAGAGGATTCGATCGGTGCCGGCTACGGAGGACCTGCGCTAACGCCCAGCAAGCGATACTTTTGGCGCGTTCTGGTATGGGGCCGCGATGGCAAACCTTACCCGCCGAGCGATGTCAGTTGGTGGGAAACAGGATTGCTTCAGCAAGAAAACTGGAAAGCCAAGTGGATCGGCTACGAAGAACCCGAACTTAAGCACATTCGGGAATCAGGCGCGCAGTGGATTACAAATTCCGATACAGAGGCGCCGAAGGCTGCAGATAAAGCTGCGCATGATTTCCGGTTCAATTTCGCGGTGGCAATGCCGGTGCGACGCGCATCCTTGTATGTGACTGGGCAAGACTCGGCGTCCGCTTGGATCAACGGCAAACAGGTGCTTGAGGCAGAGCCATTGCCTCCATGGAAACAGATGCCGTGGAAGGCATATACGATCCGCGATATTTCGGAAGACGTGAAAAGCGGTCGGAATGTGCTGGCTGTCGAGATTATACGTTACGCGGACCGGCGCGCTGCGAATAGCAGCCAAACGCCGATGAGCGCGGTGGTATATCTCGAAGCGGAAGACGGATCGGTGGGACTATTCCAGACCGGGAAGCAGGGCTGGCGTGCCAGCCTGAACGCTAGCGGAAACTGGCAGGCCGTTGGATTCGACGATTCCTCGTGGAAGGAAGCGATTCGCTATGTGCCGCCAGCGTCAAGTTTTGAAAGCGCGGAAATCGGAAATCCCTGGCCCACAGGAGCTGTGAAGGCTCTTCGTCGGGGTTTCGAAGTCGCAAAGCCGATTGCTTCGGCGCGGGTTTATGCGACGGCGCTTGGTGCTTACAAGCTTTGGACAAACGGACGAGGCGCGGGCAATGAAATTCTGGCGCCGGGATGGACGGATTTTCGGGATCGTGTTGTCTATCAGACGTACGATGTGACTGCGGATGTCAAAGAAGGCAAGAATGCAATCGCGGCGATGCTTGCCCCAGGCTGGTATTCGACTCCGCTGCAATGGTTTCGGCAGGGGTATAACTATGGCCAAACTCCGCCAGTCTTGCGCGCCCAACTCAGGATCGAGTACCGAGACGGATCCATTGACACAATTGTGACTGACGAGCAGTGGAAGGCGGACATCTCACCGATTCTCAGTGCCGAAATTTACGACGGCGAGACTTACGACGCCCGAAAGGCGCAAGCGAACTGGGATAAAGCAACATTTGACGATAAACAATGGAAGGCGGTTGAGGTCATTCAGCCGCATGAACCGGAAATCGTCTGGCAATATTTCCAGCCGATTCGTGAGGAGAAAATATTAGACGCAAGAGAAGTAAAGAGCCCTGCTGCTGGGGTATACATCTACGATTTCGGACAAAATCTTTCGGGCTTTGCACGGATTCGCGCCGATGGGCCGGCGGGTACGGATGTCAAGTTAAGGTTCGCAGAGGTGTTGAATCCGGACGGGACGCTTTACGTGGAGAACCTGCGCACCGCGAAGGCTACCGACCATTTCATCCTTGCAGGCAAAGGCGGCGAAGAATATCAGCCGACGTTCACCTTCCACGGTTTCCGATACGTGGAGGTTTCCGGATTGAAGGGGAAGCCACAGGTCAACGATGTGAAGGCGGTTGTGTTTCACACCGATGCTCCATTCACCGCGACCCTCAAGACCGGCAACCCTATGATCAACCAGTTGTGGAGCAATATTCTGTGGGGGCAACGTTCGAACTTCATCGGAGTGCCCACGGACTGCCCGCAACGCGATGAGCGCCTCGGATGGACGGCCGACGCGCAAGTCTTCTGGCGGACCGCCACCTACAACATGGATTTGACGGCCTTCTCCAGGAAATTCGGAGCGGACCTGCGTGGAACGCAGGTTGGAACCGACATGTACGGAATTTTTGCGCCGGGCACATCGAGCCCAAATCCCGGTTATGGCACGGGATGGAGCGATGCTGGCGTCATCATACCCTGGACGTCCTGGATGCAGACTGGCGACAAAAAGATTATCGGAGAGAATTGGGAAGGAATGGGGAAGTATCTCGCGGCCATTCAAGCGGCAAATACAGATTATCTCTGGAAGAAAAACTACGGCATTCCGTTCGCGGACTGGCTTGCACCTGAGGGCGTGACTCCTGTGGATTTGATTGCCACGGCGTACTGGGCGTACGACGTGACGCTCATGAACCAAATGGCTCATGCACTCGGAAAAACAGCTGACGAACAGAAATACCGGGAGCTTTTTGAAAAGATCAAAGCTGCTTTCAACGCAGCCTACGTTCGGCCCGACGGCTTTGTTGGCGGTGTGCCGCCACCTCCGGTATTCGCTTCCGGCACAGCAACGAAACTCAGCGACAAGCCAGTTGAAACGCAAACGGGGTACGTACTCGCCCTACATATGAATTTGTTACCCGATTCGCTTCGAAGTGTTGCCGCAAAGCGTTTGCTCGATCGCCTCGAAGCCAACCATTGGCGCCTTGGTACGGGATTTCTGGGCACGCCATATTTGTTGAGCGCGTTGACAGATACTGGGCGCGCCGACGTCGCATATCGGCTGCTTCTCAACACCGAGTATCCGTCTTGGGGCTACCTCGTAGAACACGGTGCCACTACGATGTGGGAGCGGTGGAATGGAGACCAAATGCGTGGCGACCCGAGCATGAATTCTTACAACCACTATGCCTACGGCGCCGTCGCAGACTGGATCTATCGCTATGCGGCCGGAATCGATACGGTGGCAACAGATCCGGGATTCCACACCATCCTTCTTCATCCGAATTTCGACAAGCGATTGGGGAATCTTGAGTTTTCGTATGAATCTTCATATGGAACAATTCGCTCGGCGTGGTCGATGACTGGGAACAAGGCTACGTGGAATCTGACGATTCCGGCAAATGCGACAGGGCATCTGCCGTTACGGCAAGAAAAAGCAGCGTCTTACAAACTTGACGGGCAAGTCTTAGCCCAGAGCCGCAGGGTTCGGGCTCTTGCAAAGGACGGGAATGCTCCCGAATACGAGCTCCCGGCCGGCAATTACCAGTTCGAAGTTACGTTGCCATAAATTCGGTATGGTTCTATCGACTTGCGGATGACTTCGCTGCCGAGCTTCCAGATCTCAAATAATTTCCATAGCCAACGACAACTGTGGATGTCACCAGAACGAGGAGACTTAACCCAACCAGCCACTTGGTACGAAGACCGGCTCCTTTCCATTCCTGCAGTGCAATCCCCCAAAGAGTACTGAAGATAATGATGCTGGCCATATGGAGAGTCCAACTCGAGAACTTATAGCGGCCCATCTGAGTTTCGCCCATTGTGTAGAAGAAAAACTGAAAGTACCAGGTGGTCCCGGCAAGAGCGGAAAAACAATAGTTCGAAAGCATGGGTGCTTTCAAGAGATTGGGCTCTTTACTGCGGGCGAGCTCTGCCATTTCTTCTGCAGGAGCATCAATCGGGTTTTCGAGGATTGCCTCGTTGCTTCGCAGGGGAACCGGTCCGCGCACATCGGAATTGAAGTATTGGTATCCCGTTCGGTTGCGGACATTCAGAATTACGCACCACACGACGTTGGTCGTAAATCCCCCGAGCAGAACTACGACCAATACGGGAAGTCCCTGCCACAGGACGGGCGTGCCGTGGCGAATGGTGAGCTCTTTGACCGGATCGCCCGCAGCCAACCCATAGGCGAAACAAGCGCTCATCACTCCCGAAAACGTGGCCACCAATAATCCCTTTTTCAAGTTGAACTCTTTGATCGAGGCTCGCTTCTGCTCCTCGGACATCTCCTTTTCTTTGGATATTCCTGCCATACCGGCAAAGACGATTCCAACGAGGCAAATTCCGACTCCTAGCAGAATCGTTAAACCCGAGTTCGTTGCTAGAACCTCCGTCGCGAACTGCCCGCGGAAAATGGGAGGCATAAGCGTGCCGAAGGCAGCCGTGTAACCGAGCGCCACGGCCATTCCCAGGGACATCCCGAGGTAGCGCATGGTCAGGCCGAACGTAAGTCCACCAAGCCCCCAAAGCACTCCGAAGGTGTAAGCCCAAAACAGACTTCGGCCGGGTGCCTCCTGGAAAACATGCATCAAATCGCTGGTCATCCACAGGGCTAGGATCCACGGCATGATGATCCAACTGAAGAATCCGCCGACCAGCCAGTAGGTTTCCCATGCCCAGCTCTTCACGCGGCGGAATGGAACGTAAAAACTCCCGGAAGCCAGTCCACCCAACCAATGAAAGAAAACGCCGAGCAACGGGTTCGGTCCCAAGGCTCATGTCCTTTCAACAACAGGATCGTAGCAAATTGAGCGGGCGAACAGGGTTGGCGAAAGGCGACCGGTCACGATTGGGTGACTTTAGTTCCCGTCGCGCTGAGCGTCAATACGAAAGCTATGTAACTATCGAAGAATTGCACTTACGACTCCGTTGCAGTATGGTTTCGAGGTCCCGGTTTCGTTGTCCCCTTCCGCAGTCAGATGACCGGCGGTCTTCTCTTCTATTGCCAGGGGCTCCTTAATGAAGACCCAAGAAAAGCTGCGCTACTTGGAAGATCGTTGGGATGATCACGTCGCCAAGGCCCTGGATGACGCGGAACTCCTGCGTTACCGCTCAAACCTATTAGGCTCCGATCTTCGCATCACCAACTTTGGCGGGGGAAATACCAGTTCGAAGATCTCCGATACCGATCCGCTCGACGGTACGGAAAAGAGCGTCATGTGGATTAAAGGGAGCGGCGGCGACATTGGCAGCATCCAGCGGAAGGGCTTTGCTACCCTCTACTTGGAGAAGCTGCATGCCCTTACCGGACGCTACCGGGGCGTGGATTTCGAAGATGAGATGGTCGAGATGTACCCTCTGTGCGCTTTCGGCAACAACACAGTTGCGGCCTCGATCGACACTCCTCTGCATGCGTTTCTTCCTTTTAAGCACATCGATCACTTACACCCAGACTGGGGCATCGCCCTGGCCGCAGCGGCGAACGGCCGAGAGAAAATGGAAGAGTTCAACCGCACCTACGATCACAAGTTCATCTGGTTGCCCTGGCAGCGGCCCGGCTTCCAGCTGGCCATGATGTTGCGCGACGCCGTAAAGCAAACGCCAGACTGCGACGGTATCGTTCTCGGGGGCCACGGTCTCTTTACCTGGGGAGACACACAGCATCAGTGCTACGTGAACACCATCACGATCATCGACCAGCTCGGGCAATTCGTATCCGAACACCTCGAACGACGGGGAGAAAATCTGTTTGGCGGGAACCGTACTGCCACTCTTGAGAATCATCTCTCACTGGCGCAAGAGATTTTTCCGTTTGTGCGCGGCCGCGTCTCCGCCAAGCAGCGCCTAATTGGATCCTTCAGCGCCCTGTCCGAGGTTCTTCGATTTGTGAACTCGGCTGATGCCCCGAAACTTGCACATCTCGGAACCAGCTGCCCTGACCATTTCATCCGGACTAAAATCCGCCCGCTCTTCGTGCCGTGGAATCCACAAGCCAACTTATCGGGATTGCGTGAGGCGATTGACAGGGCGGTCAAACGGTATCGAGAAGAGTACGCCGCTTACTATGCGTCTTTTGCCCAGTCCAGCTCTCCCAAGATGCGGGATGCGAACCCCACTGTCGTTCTTGTGCCTGGCATTGGGATGTTCAGCTTCGGCAAGAACAAGACGGAAGCGCGTATCGCAGGCGAATTTTATACAAATGCAATACACGTCATGGAGGGAGCGAGCGCGCTGGGTTCGGGCACAACACCGGCCGTTCTGCCGCAGGCCGGTCCGGCCGCGAAGACCGAAGCGTTCAGCGTTTTCTCCAACTATGTGGCACTGCCGCCGTCTGAGGCATTTCGAATCGAATATTGGCAGCTTGAGGAGGCAAAGATCCGCCGGCAACCCCCGGAAAAGGAACTGAGCCGCCAGATTTGTCTAGTCGTCGGCGGCGGGAACGGAGTGGGCCGAGAGACCGCGCTTCTGGCAGCAGACCGTGGAGCCCATGTGGTCGTGGCTGATAAAGATGTCGCAGCGGCCCAGGCCGTTGCCGCCGAGGCTCAAAAGATTGGCGGAAAAGAAACGGCGATTGCAGTAGCTATCGACATTCGAAATCGCGAGTCCGTTCTGCAAGCCCTTCGTGAAACCGTCTCGGCATACGGAGGCCTCGACATCATCGTCAACACGGCGGCCGTTTTTCCTTCTTCGCCGGATGGGCAAATCAATGATGCCCAGTGGGGACTAACTTTAGATATCAACGTCACGGCCAATCATCGTCTGGTTGAAGAAGCCTCAAAAATATTACGCGAACAGGACTTAGCGGCTACGATTGTTCTGGTCAGTTCCGCAAATGCCGTCGTGCCGAAACGCGGCAGCGAGGCCTACGACGTAAGCAAGGCCGCGGTAAACCACCTGGTTCGTGAGTACGCGACTTCACTTGCTCCGAAGGTCCGGGTGAATGGAATCAGTCCTGCGACTGTTGTTAAAGGCTCGACGATGTTTCCTCGTGATCGAGTCATCGCGTCCCTCACCAAATATTCGATTCCCTTCGATCAGGCTGCGTCGGATGAGGATCTCCGAAGTCTTCTGGCGGATTTCTATGCGAAGCGCACGTTGACGCATCAACCGATTGATCCCAAGGATTGCGCCGCGGCCATCCTGTTTCTTGCTGGACCACAGTCGCGTTGTACGACAGGTCATTTAATCCCGGTGGATGGGGGCTTGACGGAGGCATTTCTTCGATAAACTCCGCTCCTCGCGACCGCAGCGGAATTGATCGAGGGCAAGCAAACAATGGAGCCATGGGCAAACCGGAAACCTCTCGTAGCGATCGATTTGGGTGCGCAGAGCTGCCGTGTAGCCCTCCTCCGATGGAATCGCGGCGAACCTGAGATTGAAGTCATTCATCGCTTCGCGAACGAACCGCATCGCATCGGCGATGAATTACGATGGGATATCCGCGCAATCTTTGACGGCATCAGGACCGGACTGCACCGCTGCTGTGTCAGTGCGCCCGAGGGAATTGCCTCGATTGCCGTGGATGGCTGGGCTGTGGACTATGTGCGGCTAGACTCGGCGGGAAATCCGGTTGCTCCGCCGTTCTGCTATCGAGACGTCAGAACGGAAGTCGCGGAAAAGAAAGTACACGCCCTTTTGCCCCCCTCGCGCTTGTATTCGTTGACGGGAATTCAGGTCCTTCGAATCAATACGTTGTATCAGTTGTATGCGGACAAGATCGCTGGCTTGGATCCCGCGCTCCCGTGGTTAAATCTTCCTGAATATATAACTTACCGCCTTTGTGGAAAGCGCGTGGGCGAATACACCAATGCGACTCACACGGGCCTCATAGACTTGGGAACGCACTCCTGGTGCCGGGAAATATTCGACAAACTTGGACTGGAAGTGAGAGCGGCACCCGCCATCGTGCCAAGTGGTTCAGTGCTGGGGCCGGTTGCGGGTGAGCTTGCTACTTTACCTGCACTTCAGGACGCGAAAGTGATCGCTCCGGCTTGCCACGACACCGCCTCTGCGATCGCCGCGATTCCAGCGATGGGCGACGATTGGGCGTTCATCAGCTCCGGAACGTGGTCGCTGGTCGGAACCGTTCTTGATTCGCCTTGCGTTACCAGCGACGCACGTGCCATGAACTTTACGAACCTCGGTGGCGTGGGCGGAAAAATCTATTTCTTGAAGAATGTAAATGGTATGTGGCTCCTGACCCAGTGTCTCGAGGACTTGAAACGTCAAGGGATGGCCTGCTCGTTGCCAGATCTGCTTGCTGAATGCGCCTCGTTATCTGCACCGCCCGCATTGATCGACGTTGATGACCCGCAGTTGATGCTTCCTGGAAACACGATCGCTAAAATCAACTCGCAAGTTGTGCGTCTCGGCCAGCCGGCTTTTGCTTCGAACCGAGAGTCAATCCCTTCTCTCGCAAACACAATTTTCCACAGTATGGCCGAGCGATATGCTGAGGTGCTCTCCGCCATCAGCAGGATCACAGGGAAAAACTTAAAGCGTCTGTTCATCTTGGGTGGGGGAAGTCGGAACGCCTTGCTCAATCAGGTCACCGGCCAGCGCACGGGTTTGGAGATTTTTCTCGGCTCTACCGAGAGCACGACCATTGGGAATTTCGCCATTCAAATGGCAACGCTCCAGCGAAACAGGGACTCATCTATAGGCGTCACAGCAAAAGCCGTTGCCAGTTGGGCCGAGCAGATCGTGTCGGGTGAACTTGTACAGGCAAATGGTAGCAATCGTAGTTAGACTCGGCGACGTCTTTGGTGTTTCGCGCGGCGGAATGGAGACCTTGTTATGAACGATAAAGCGGTCGAACTCGTTTGGAAAGCTCTCGACAGACTTGCTATCGAGCTTCCTTCCTGGGGATTTGCCAATACCGGGACGCGCTTTGGAAAGTTCATTCAACCTGCTGCCGCCACGAGCATTCAAGAAAAATTCAGCGACGCCGCACAGGTGCATGCGGTCACTGGCGCGTGCCCGACCCTGGCATTGCATGTTCAGTGGGACCTACCGAACGGCCTGAAAGACGTGCCGGAGGTTGAGAGGCTTGCCAAGCAGTTCTCCATTCGTCCCGGATCAATCAATCCGAATATCTTTCAAAATCAGGAATACAAATATGGCTCAGTCGGGAATCCAGATCCTGCCATTCGGCGCATGGCGATTCGACACATTCTCGACTGTGTGGCGATCTCGGAAGCTTTGGGCGCGCCGGACATCTCACCGTGGTTCGCGGATGGTTCGAACTACCCCGGCACGCAGAATATTCGCAAGCGCATCGGTTATTTTGAAGAAGGCCTCCGGGAAATTCACGCTGCCCTAAAACCCGGTCAACGGCTGCTACTCGAATACAAACCGTTCGAGCCTGCCTTCTATCATACCGACATAGCCGATTGGGGCATGGCGCTTCTCCTCGCAAAAGGAGCCGGCCCTCAGGCCCTGGTTCTGGTTGATACCGGCCATCACTACCAAGCGCAGAACATCGAGCAGATCGTCGCTTGGCTCCTCCACCAGAACATGATGGGCGGATTTCACTTCAACGATCGACGATATGCCGACGACGATCTAACGCTTGGTTCGATCGACCCTTACCAAATTTTCCGAATTTTTCACGAAATCAGAATGTTTGAATGGGAGACACAAACCACGGCCGACATCGCGTATATGGTCGATCAAAGCCACAATCTCAAGGGCAAGATCGAAGCAATGATTCAGACTGTCTGCACCGCTCAAGAACTCTACGCGCGTGCGGCTTTAGTTGATCACGGCAGCCTCGCGCGGCTGCAGCAGGAGTGTTCACTCGTCGACGCCGAGGAAACCCTTCGCGGAGCATTCTGGCAAGACGTCCGACCCGCTATCCAGGAGTGGAGAAAATCGCGCCGCTTGCCCGCGGATCCGATGCAAGCATTCCGGACTAGCGGATATCTGGAGCGCATCACCCGCGAACGCAGCGAGAAGAATCGCAACACGACGGCCAGCTATGCCTAACTCACTTTGGTGGACCCGCCAACCAGTCGAGCTCAATTCGAGAGCCGGTCTCTGCCTGAGGACAGATAATGGGAGAGCCTCTGTCTCCGTGAGGTCGCCAGAAACTACAGTTTTGCGATCAATGATTTTCGTGAGATCTGCGATGGCTGCTGCAGAGGGTTGGGATAGGTGTACGGGACATACCATAAGGTCCAGGTATTCGTTGCTGTGCACTTATAAAGCTGGCCGGCAGCAACACCTGGCGTTTTGTTATTCCAAAATCCCTGGTCGGTGGCCCAATAAGCGACAAAGGGTGTGCA
>WNFA01004104.1_pt1 | contig 14430 bp, 12 predicted proteins | sample 5400481 | NCBI WGS metagenome assembly WNFA01 (sample SAMN13153340, study PRJNA577476) | soil metagenome | isolation source: 120 cm saprolite under Douglas fir tree site 2 hole 1 replicate 2 | place: USA:California | collected 2015-04-18 | reverse complement strand
CTTCGCATGCAGAAGATGAATATGCAGCTTCACGAGCAGCAAAGGCGGGGTCCTGTCTCGTTCCAGCACTCGTCAGCTTGTCCGTACAGATTTTCCCAACAGAGTCATTTATCGCGCACACCGCCGATTTATCGGCCCTTGGTGGATGTTCCGCTATCCCGATTTAATAGTTAACTTGCATAATTGGTCATCGTATGACGAGCACAGGTGGCGCTTTCAGCAACAGTATTCATTGGAGCAGAAGGCTTCCACCGAGAAAGAATTCCTCCTACATATGAATGTCTGGACATTACTGCTTACACTCGCTTTCACGCTCTACATGACGGGTGTCATCTGGAGCATGCAAGTGTTAGAATACCCACTCTTTGCACGAGTCGGTCGTGATGAATTTCTCGCCTATCATGCTTTCCATAATCGCACGCTGCCCTTTCTCGTTATACTCCCTTCATTGCTTGCCCTGGTAAGCGCAGTGCTGCTTCTCTGGATACGTCCAGCCAGCGTACCTCTCTGGTCAGCGGTGCTGGTGGTGGTGCTCGATCTTGCTGTCCTCATTTCCACTGCTGCGTGGCAAGCGCCTCTGCACGAAAAGTTAGACCGTAAAGGGTTCTCCACCGAGGTCATCGATACGCTCGTCAAAAGCAATTGGATACGCACTGCATTGTGGACGATCAACGCACTGCTGCTCCTTGGTATGACTGCGACGGCTCTTCTTGCTGCGAGGTAGGTCTCTATTGTGCCAGAGAATTTCTGAAATCGAGTTTGAATTTCATCCAGCCGCCCCGGTCAAGAAATCAACATAGCGCTCGCGGGACATCTCCGCACCGTATGCAATGGCAGCACGAATATCTTCCTCCGTTAATTGCGGATATTCCGCAAGAATCTCTGCGGTCGTCGTTCCGTTTGCCAGAAAATCAAGAATGAGCGAGACCCAGATGCGGGTCCCACGAATACAGGGTTTACCGAAGCACACATTGGGGTCAATGGAGATGCGCTGCAGAAGGGGATTCATCCGACTTCCCTCCTTCGTTTGTAGTTGCTGAACTGCATTTCTAATACTACAGCAACACTTAAAAGTGGTAAACTGCTTCGAGGAGGTGAAGCAGATGACCACAAAAGAACGAGCAGAAATCCAGGTGGAGAACGAATGGGATCTTCTCGCCAACGGAGCCCAGGAGTTAAGAACGGCTGGCAACTGGCCGAGGAGTTGGACGAAAGCGGCCCGCAGGGAGTGCAGCGCCTGTTGAATGCCGCCGATTGGGACGAGGAGAGGGCATGCCTTCATTGACCGTGCGCTCTATCTGCCCGAGGAATGGACGCAGGATCGGGTGCGCTGCCGGGAGGCAGGGATACCCGAGTCCGTGAGCTTTGCCACCAAAGGCGAGTTGGCCCGGCAGATGTTGGCACGGGCTTGTGTTGCAGGAGTGAAGGCCGACTGGGTGGTAGCCGATACGGTCTATGGATATGATGAGATGCGTGACTGGTTGGAGAGCCAGCAGCAGAAGTATGTGCTCGCGGTGCCCGAGACGCACACGGTCTGGAGCCAGGGCGAGCCACAACCGGTGGGACTGCTGGCCGCGCTCTTGCCGCCAGAGGCCTGGGTGCCCCTCTCAGCCGGAGAGGGCAGTCAGGGCCCGCGGCTCTACGACTGGGCCTGGCTGCAGCTGCCCTATGAACGCGAGGGAAGCCAGGGATGGGCCTCGTGGTTGCTGATCCGACGCAGTCTGGCCGAACCAAGCAAACGGGCGTACTACCGTGCCTGGGGCCCAGCCTCAACCCCGCTTACGAAGTTGGTGCAAGTTGCAGGCTCACGCTGGCCGATCGAAGAGGGCTTTGAGCAAGCGAAAGGAGAGGTGGGCCTGGATCAGTATGAAGTGCGCAGCTGGACGGCCTGGTATCGCTTCATCACCCTCGCGCTGCTGGCTCACGCCTTTCTGGTGGTCATGCGGCTCCAGGCGCAAGCCCAGGAGCAAAAAAAGGGGATGGGGAACGGGAACTCAGTGCGCTGACGGTGCCAGAGGTGCATCGCTTGTGGCAAGCACAGAGCGAGCCAGGCTGGCGACAGGCACTGCGTCTGCACTGGTCGCGTTTCCGACGAGTGCATCAAGCCGTCGCGAAACGCTGCCATGTGGCACGCCGGGCACTCCAACATCCGCTTCCAGCAGAGTGGGTGCGGGAGCCAATTCCGTTGACAAGCCTGGAACCGCTGACGGCTGAGCGATGGGAACAACTGTCTCCGCTCTTGCCGCCGCACGCGGCGAGAGGACGTCCAGCGGCCGAGCATCGGCAGATCGGACCCTGGCAAACGGTGGTCAGTCGCTATCAACGCTGGCGTAAAGAGGGACGATGGGCTCGCATCCTGCAAGTGTTGCAACGACCTGCAGTTCCCATCCTTTCATCTGCCTGAACTCATTAAGTGTTGCTGTAGTACTAAGTTGGGTTGCAAAAAACTGCTCACACCGTCATTGTATCACGAACGTCTATTGGTTCTACCATGCAATGAACCACCAGAAAATAAGCCTGCATCGAGGGAGGCGGCCACACCTACTGTACCTGCCAGTTCCCGTGAGAGCGCCAGGCTCTCCCCATGACTATCACGAGCCGCTGATCTCCAGCAGAGAAAAACCTGACTCTCGTGCGTTTATTCTATGTTGACAAATAAAGGTATGATAGTAATAGAATAAAACGTAGTGAAGGTGAGCCATGGAGAACCTGCGTAGACAAGCGCGTTCACTCGCTCCTCGTTTTCTGCTCGTACTTTTCACCGGCATCCTGGGGATGAGTTGTCTCTCCTCAGCGGCTTCACGCACCGAACCATTTCCCAGGGCTGCACATGCCGCTACAGCACAGGGCATCCCCTCCGCTTCTGCTCATCGACCAGGGGCATTACGCAAAGCTGGAGCCGCCTGGATGGTGCAAAGCCTTGCTCGGCAATACCTGCAAGCTCTGCTCGATCAGCAGTATAGCGTGATGTGGTCGCTGCTCCATCCACAGATGCAAACGAAATGGCCGAACGAACAGGCATTTGCCAGATTCTGGCAGACCCGTTTTCAAGAGTACACCCTCCAGGACTTTACGCTGGGTCACGTTCAGGCCCTCCCTTTCTGGGTGGATCCGGAGACGATGGTCCAGTATACCCAGGTGGAAGCACTTCCTGTCTCGCTCCAACTCGCGCCCAAAGCTGCTGCTCTACAAGCCGCTCAACTCCCTCCGGAGGACGCGCACCCCGGTCAGCTCTTTCACAATCTGCCTCTCATCGTCCAATATACCGGCGATTATGGGAACCAGCATTGGTACATCCTTGATGGTGGCCCCGCTGATCTGGAAGCACCCATTCTGCCACCAATAAGGCCAGTTACCAGGGCAGTTCAAGTCCCCATTCTCATGTACCACCATATTACGCCCTATACCTCAACTGATCCTTTATCGGACTATACGCCCCCCTGGGTCGTTCCACCAACACGGTTCAGCCAGCAAATGGACTACCTCAAGTTGCATGGCTATCACTCCATTACCCTCAATCAGTTGTTCGATGCGCTCTACTATGGAGGACCGCTACCCTCAAAGCCCATCGTCCTCACGTTCGACGATGGCGATGCAGATCACTACCAATTCGCCTACCCCATCCTGTTGGCCCACCACTTCAGCGGCATGTTCTACATCATCACCGGCCAGGTCGGCTGGGCAAGCCGCGTGAGCTGGTCCCAACTGCGCGAGATGCTGGCCCATGGGATGCAGATCGGTTCACACACGGTCCATCATGTAGACCTGACCAGGTGGCTCTCCATCTCAGAGGAGGTGGTCCAACAGGAACTCCAACAATCGCAACGCACCCTCGAAACGCAACTGGGGATCATCGTGCAGCAGTTTTGCTACCCCTACGGCGATCCTTTCAATCGTGGCACGTTGTGGCAACGCCAGACAATTGCGACCTTGCTCGCAGCTGATGGCTATGTCGGGGCAGCGACAGCATTTGGCACGACGGGCAGTACCCAGCAGAGCTGGAACCCACTTGCGCTGCTCCGCATACCGGTCTTCGGCGTGGAGTCATTCCAAGGGTTTATGGCGAGCTTGCCATGGGTGTGATACCTCCCTTTTCTGGGACTTCAATTGAGCCTTCCAGCTTAGTTGAGGTCCTGCCTCCCTCTACTCCTCGAAGCCGGAAAGGTTGATGCCCAACTGGGGCGTCGCATCGTTTGATGCGTCCTCGACGAACTGTATCGTTTGTTCGTCCTCATTGAGGACTTCAACGTTGATGCCGAGTGCTTGCATTTCTTTGACCAGCACTTTGAAGGCAGCCGGAACTCCTGGCTCCAACATGTCCTCGCCCTTCACGATGGCCTCGTACGTCTTGACGCGGCCAACCTCGTCGTCAGACTTCACGGTGAGGATTTCTTGCAGGGTGTGGGCTGCGCCGTACGCCTCGAGTGCCCAGACTTCCATTTCGCCGAAGCGCTGGCCGCCGAACTGCGCCTTGCCGCCCAGCGGCTGCTGTGTGATCATGCTGTATGGACCGGTTGAACGGGCGTGGATCTTGTCTTCAACCAGGTGGATGAGCTTCAGTATGTAGGTGTACCCGACAGTCACGAGTTGATCAAACGGCTCACCTGTGCGCCCGTCGAAGAGCTGCACCTTGCCTGTCTCCGGCAGGTTAGCACGGCGCAGGAGCTTTTGGATGTCCTCTTCCGTGGCCCCGTCAAAGACGGGCGCGGCGATCTTCAGGCCCAGCGCGCTGGCAGCCCAGCCGAGGTGCGTCTCCATGATCTGCCCTATGTTCATGCGGTGGGGGACGCTTAAGGGGTTCAAGATGAGGTCAACCGGAGTGCCATCCGGGAGGAACGGCATATCCTCAACGGGGAGTATGCGCGAGATGACCCCCTTGTTCCCGTGACGGCCTGCCAGTTTGTCGCCCACGCCGATCTTGCGCTTTTGCGCGATGCTGACACGGACGCGATAGTTCACGCCTGGAGGCAACTCGTCGCCGGCATCACGCGAGAACACTTTGACCTCGATGACCTTGCCGCGCTCGCCATGTGGAACGCGCAGCGAGGAGTCTTTCACCTCGCGCGCCTTTTCACCGAAGATGGCCCGCAGCAGCTTTTCTTCGGCGGTTAGCTCGGTCTCACCTTTGGGGGTGATCTTGCCCACGAGGATATCCTGCGGGCCGACCTCGGCCCCGACGTAGATGATACCGTACTCGTCGAGGTAGCGCAGCCCCTCTTCACCGACATTGGGAATATCGCGCGTGATCTCTTCGGGCCCGAGCTTCGTGTCACGAGCCTCCGTCTCATATTTCTCGATGTGGATGGAGGTGAAGAGGTCTTCGCGCACGAGGCGCTCGCTGATCACAATGGCGTCCTCGAAGTTGCCGCCTTCCCAACTCATGAAGGCCACCAGCACATTTTGGCCCAGCGCCAGCTCGCCTTGCTCGGTCGATGAGCTATCGGCGATGACCTGCCCGGCCTCAACGTATTGGCCCTTGCGCACGATTGGCCGCTGGTTGATACAGGTACCAGCATTTGAGCGCACGAACTTACTCAGATGGTGGATGTGTACCTCAGGAGAGGTGAAAGGTAGTACCTCAATCCTGCGCGCCGTTACTGAGAGCACCTCGCCGCTGACAGGACTAACGACGACGTGGCCGGAGTCGACAGCTACCTGCCGCTCCATGCCTGTACCGCAAATGGGCGAGTGGGGACGCAGCAAGGGCACCGCCTGGCGCTGCATGCTCGCTCCCATCAGCGCGCGGTTTACGTCGTCATGCTCCAGGAAAGGGATCAGCGCGCTTGCAACACCCACCGTTTGTTGCGGCGACACGTCCATGTAGTCCAGGATGTCTGAACTCTCCAGGAAGAACTCGCCCTGGTAACGAGCCAGCACACGCTCCTCTACAAACTCGTGAATGTCCGAGAGTTTCGCGTTGGCCTGGGCGATCCAGAAGTGCTCCTCATCGTCGGCGGCATAATATTCCACCTCGCCACTCACAAAGGGCCTCACCGCGACCTCGGTGCTCCCCAATACCTGGGAGAGCTTATTGAAGAGCGTTTCATCGACACGAACCCGTGTACGTCCCTGGACAAGAAATTCGCCACCTGGCGTCTGAATATCTTCGTTTTCCCGCCCAAAGATCCCCCGGAACTCGCGCCCGATCAGGCGGCGGTCATTCGCGGGCAAGTGTTTGTAGACTTTGCGATAGGGTGTCTCGATGAAGCCGTATGGATTGATGGTCGCATAGGTTGCCAGGTTCCCGATCAGGCCGATGTTTTGGCCATCAGGCGTCTCAATCGGGCAGATACGGCCGTAGTGGGATTGGTGTACGTCGCGGACTTCGAAGCCTGCACGGTCGCGGGAGAGCCCACCAGGACCAAGTGCCGAGAGACGACGTTTGAGACCGATCTCGGCCAGAGCATTCGTCTGTTCCATGAACTGGGAGAGCTGACTGCCGCCAAAGAACTCTCGCATGGCCGCCACGATGGGACGAATGTTGATCAGCGCGTTGGGTGTCGCCTGTCCCGCTTCCGCAATGCTCATGCGCTCTTTGACAACGCGCTCCATACGCAGCAGGCCGACGCGGAACTGCGCCTGGATCAGTTCCCCAACGCAGCGCACGCGGCGATTGCCCAGGTGGTCGATGTCATCTGGGCGTCCATGCCCGTTATTCAAGGTGATGAGGCGGCGAACGATATTGACGATGTCATCCAGGGCCAGGATGTGGTAAGTCAATGGGACGGAGAGGTCGAGTTTCCTGTTGAGCTTGTAGCGGCCAACTCTGCCGAGATCGTAGCGGCGCCCGTTGAAGAAAAGATTATTGACGAGGGAGCGCGCATTATCGAGGGTGGCGGGATCACCGGGGCGCAGCTTCCTGTAGACTTCGAGGAGCGCCTTGTTCTCGGTTTTCACCGGGTCGCGATCCAGCGTTGCCTGGATGTAGCGCACGTTGGGGTCGTTATCAACGTTGGCGAAGGCGTCGATGATGCCCTGGTCCGTGAACAAGTCCAGGTCCTCGATATGGAAATGATCGCGCGCAAGGCTGGCGATGGCTCGTAACAAAGTTGTGACGGGGAGCTTGCGCTTGCGGTCGATGCGCACGGTGAGCAGGGACTTATTGCTGGTCTCGAACTCTAACCACGAGCCTCGATTGGGGATCAGCTTGGCAGCAAAAAGACTCTTGCCGGTGGCGGCGTGCTCTTCCGCGGTAAAGTAGACGCCGGGGGAGCGCACCAATTGACTCACCACGACACGCTCTGTGCCGTTGATGATGAATGTGCCATCCTTCGTCATCAACGGGAAATCGCCCATGAAGACATCTCTCTCGATGATCTCGCCGGTTTCTTTGTTGGTGAGCCGTGCCTTCACGGTTAATGGAGCAGCGTAGGTGGCATCGCGGTCACGGCACTCATCCTTGCTATACCTGGGCGTGCCAAATGGTTCGGGAGGCACAATCAGCTCGAGGCTGAGATTTTTTCCGGTGAAGTCCTCGATGGGCGAAATTTCTGCGAAGACTGCGCGCAGGCCTTCCTGCTTAAACCACTCGAAAGAGTCGAGCTGGACCTGAATGAGGCCCGGCATGGGGAGAATACCCGGCATACGGGCGAACGAGACGCGCTCAGAGAGGGCAACGGTTTTCAAGGTTGTTTCCATAGCTAGAAGTCTCCTTTGAGGCAAGGTTTAGAAGACGGCATGCAAAAATTGCCTAAGTATGAGGATTCTGTTGAGAGCATACCCGAAAACGAGGAAAAATACACCGGTCGTTTGGACGATGTATTTTTCGGGTAGATGGTATATAATTATAATGGAAGCAAATGATGATCTGGCTGTAACAACATCGCTACTCGTTCATCTTTTGTAGCGCCAATGCGACATTGACGCCACCCATGCCACGCCCGCCAATCAGCACCGCGCGCCCGGATAGGGGAAGCGCCACCTTTCGCACCAGGTTCAGTCCATAGCGCGAATCCAGCTCCTCGCAATTGATCGCCGGTGGAATCAAGCCGTACCGAAGTGCAAGCAGCGCTGTAATCGCGTCGAGCGTTCCCGCGGCAGCATAACTGTGACCCAGCATGGTACGCGGAACACTTACAGGAAGCCGTTCAAGATTCGAGCCAAAGACCATATGCAGCGCCTCTGCCTCGCCCTGGTCGGAAGATGGAACGGCTCGCCCGTCCAGGCTGAAGTAGGCGATGTCCTCCTGGCATACGTCCCCTTCCTCCATCGCAAGCTGTATGGCACGAGCATACAGGCTGCCGTCCGAGGATGGATTTCCCAATCCATGTGCATCATTGGTCTGCCCATAGCCAACAATTTCGCCATAGATGGGGGCGCCTCGCCGTTGCGCGTGCTCGTACTCCTCCAGAATGCATATTCCTGCTCCCTCTGCCAGGAGCAAACCGGCCGCGCGCCGGTCAAATGGGCGATAGGCGCGCGGATCGTCACCCAGGGCAGTATAGTCACTACGGCCCAGCACTAAGAGGACGAGAGGATATAGGGGAGCCTCACACCCCCCCGCTAGAATGACATCCGCTGCGTTCCGGCGAATGGCCCTGTATGCCATTCCCAGCGCATTCAAGCCGCCGGCCGTGTCATTGACCGGCGTCTTGCAGTACCCTTGAATACCGTGACGGATGGATAGCTGACCGGCATTTGCTACCTGCAGCCATGCTATAGCCGTGTAGACGCTCAGGTAGCGTGGTCCACGTGTATATAATGGTTGTGTTTGCTCCAAGACATACTCTACGCCGCCCAGTGTATTGGCGACCACTGCTCCCACACGTTGTGGATTCTCTCGCTCCAATACGATGTTTGCATCCTGCAGGGCCTCCTGTGCGGCGGCCAGGGCGAAATGGGTCATGCGATCGGTACGATTTGCCAGCTTGCGTTCAATATAGTCATACGCCACAAAATCGGTAATTTCCCCGGCAACCGAAATCGGCAAATCAGCAGTGGGGTAGCGTTGAAGGGGCCTGATGCCGGAGATCCCGCTGTGGGTCGCATACCAGAACGCCTCCTTGCCAATACCATTGGGTGCCACGACCCCCAGTCCCGTAATGACCACACGTCGATGTCCCACAGTCGTTTTCCTTACCGCTGACTCACGATTGTTTCTCGCGCCAATCAGCGCGTGCGAGAACGAGCAAATTATTCACGCCACCAAAACCGCTGGAGTGCGTGAGCGCCACATCGACTGCCGCCCGCCGGGCGACGTTTGGCACGTAGTCGAGATCGCAGAGCGGATCAGGATACTCCTGGTTAATCGTCGGCGGGATCACCTGATGTTCCAATACCAGGGCGGTGACAACAGTTTCAATAGCGCTGGCCGCACCCTGTGTGTGACCGATCATAGATTTTGTGGCGCTAATGGGAATATGGTAGGCCCGTTCCCCAAAGACAGCTTTATAGGCCGCCGTCTCTGCCACCTCGTTGATAGGTGTTGAACTGCCGTGGGCATTGATATAGCCGAGCTGTGCAGGGCTGATTTCCGCTTCGTCCAGCGCCTGCCTGATGAGTTGCTGCAGCGGCATCCCATCTGGGGGAAGAGCGGTCATATGATAGGAGTTGCTGTTCGAGACGAAAGCGAGCATCTCCGCGTAAATGTGCGCGTTGCGGGCAAGTGCCCGCTCTCGCTCCTCCAGCACTACCACGCCTGCTCCTTCGGCCATGACAAAGCCATCTCGCCTCTTGTCATATGGGCGCGATGCCCGCTCTGGTTCTTCATTGGATGTGCTCATCGCCCTCAGCACGCAGAAGGCGGCGAACCCTCCATAGCATATCGCCGAATCGGTCCCTCCCGCCAGCATGCAATCAGCCTGTCCATCCTGGATGGCCCAGAAAGCCTCTCCAATCGCATCCGCCCCGGCAGAACACCCTGTTGCAATGACCAGGCATGGCCCATGCAGGTGGTGACGAGCAGCAATAGCAGCGGCGGGCGCGTGGTTCAGCAGCAGGGTCGCAGGAATGAAGGTGTCTATGCTCTCACGGAGGGGATGCGCACCGCGATCCGTAAGTTGACACCAGAGCTGCTCCCCTGCCGCGATCGAGGCCATCGCCGTGCCCATATACACCCCTGCACGAGTGCGATCTGCCTCGCTCAATGCGGTGGTAAGCCCCGCGTCCTGCAAAGCAAGATGGGCCGCAGCGAGCGCGAATTGTATATTGCGCTCGCTGCGGAGAGCCTCTTCTGGTGTGATGCCAAAAGCTGCCGGTTCGAAGTCTGCTACCTCCCCGGCAATCCGTGTCGGCAGCAGGCTAGCATCGAAGCGGGTGACGTGCCGGATGCCTGAGCGGCCAGAGATACAGGCATGCCAGAAGTCCTCTTTTCCTATGCCATTCGGAGCCACCACTCCGAGGCCCGTGATAACAACTCGTCGCTGCATGCAACGGTTACCTTACTGCTGCATCGGTGGCATCTGCTCTGGATACTGCGTACGGGACTGATCGGGGTCATTGGGCTGTCCCGACGGGCGGTAGTAAGGTTGCTCAGGCTGGTAGCCCTGTCCATACGGCTGCTGTGGCTCCTCTTGTCCTGGCTGGTAGTAAGGCTGTTGTGGCTGGTAGTAGGGTGGCTGCTGTTGCTGGTATTGGGGTGGCTGCTGTTGCTGGTATTGGGGCGGCTGCTGGTTCTGTGAGGTGAACCGCTGCTGCCACTGATTGCCCATGTTCTTCATCGAATTCCATGCTGCATCAGGACTCCCCAGCGTAATCGCCCGGATGATAAAAATGGCCAGGGCGACGACGAGCAGGATTCCGAGCAGAGTGAATATCGCGTGGAACAACCAGGAGGCCAGGAAAAAGCCCAATGGGAAGATCAGCGGAAACCCTATTGGGACGATATAAGGGAAAAATCGGATCCCCCTCCGGTACGGTCGATATCTATTCCCCATTTGTGATTACTCCTTCCTAAACGGTGAGGCGATGCACATTGCACGCTCTCACACAGCGCATTTGTTTTCGCTGCACATTTCATGAAAACTCTCATACTACAAACTATACGGACAAGACAACTGGTGGTTGCACTATCATCGTTTCTCGTGTTTTTCTCTGACAAGAAGCTGAGTTTACTGACGAAAGCATGGGTTGCTAAACACGCTAGAATGGAGGCATGAAGAAAGAACAAGAACCACAAGACTGGAAAGAGGGCCACCGTCTGTGAGCCAGGGAACTGGGTCAAGGGCGTCTCCGGAGTTTGAAACGTTCGGCAAGTTTTTGCAGCAGGTCCTTCCCCAACTTGAGCAGCGAGGGAGCATTATTTCCTCGCGGGAAAGTATTATCAGTTGGATAAGAGACGGGCGGACTCGGTTTCCTCCGGGGGAACGTAGCTTGTTGTGGTGGTGAGACGGGTGGAACCATATTCACCTGAGGGAGTGTAGCTTGTTGTGGCTGTTGGTACCAGTATGGGTATGGCGAATGAGTTGGAGTATCGGGTGGTGGTTGCATCCACGGTGGAAGCGTAGCAGGCAGCCAGGGTTCCATATGCCCTTCAGGGGACGTGATTACATGTCCTTTAACCTTGTCCTCCACCAGATGCTCATCTCGTGGTAGTGTTGCTGCTTGTGATGCAGCTGCTGGTCCCTGCGGCAAGGCCGAGTCCACCACCATCGTCCCGGCCGCCAGGCGTGTCTCGTCTCTGCTCTCGTGTACATTCACGTGCATCTGGTGATAGAGAGCGAGGGCCTGCCGGTAGCACTGTGCGGCCTCGTCCGCCTTACCGAGAGCCTGGAACACCTTGTGCATGGATTCAAGGATATTGGCCGCGCCCAGCTTTGAATCGATTTGCTGGTAGAGTGCCAGGGATTGCCTATACGTCTCCAGTGCAGTAGGCAACTCATTCTGAGACTGGTAGGTGTCGGCGATGACGCGCAAGACATTGGCCTCGCCCACAATATTCTTAATCTGGCGATAGAGGGCAAGAGCCTGCCGGTAGTGTTCTAGCGCTGCCTCCCGCTCTTCCCGCAAAGCGAAAATGTCGCCGGTTGCTTTGAGATCATTGGCCTCGCCCAGACGATCCCCTACTTGTCGATGCAGTGTAAGGGCCTGCCGATAGTTCTCCATTGCAGTATCCAGTTCGCGGCGGAGGCGCTGGACATCACCGATGGCCTTGCGCACATTGGCCTCGCCTAGACGTTCTCCTAGCTCAAGATAGAGCGCAAGGGAGCGCTCATAGCTCTGGAACGCGGCATCCATCTGGCGGATATAGTAGTAGTAGCGGCCCTGCTGAAAGTCGCACGCCGCCTGCGTGAGTGGCGTAAGACGCAGAGTCTTATCAAGGACGGTCTGTAACAGTGTACCGACATACTCACGCTCTCCCCGTACCTGCGCATCCTGCACCGCCTGCCACCACGCTGCTATGCCCTGTTCCTCATCGTAAGCGACGGCGTGATAGTACCTCTCTGGCGAACTAGGCGATATCTTCGCCCGGTAGTCCAGCGCGCGCTTGTGATAGTGTCGCCATGCCTCTGGCTCTTGTTCACGCACATGTACCGCTTGAAGCTCACGCAGCAGATCATGAAAAGCGTAGTGCTGATCTCCCCTGGTCTCAACGTAGGGGTAGCGAATGAGTTGATGAAAACGGTCAAGCGCCTCTTGCTCAGGAAGCAGTTCGGGAAAAACCGCGCGTAATGCGGGGAGACTAAAACTAGGGAGTAATACACCGTAGCGCGTCAACTCACGGAAGGGCGATCTGAGACGCTGATCAAGGCGTTCCTGGATGAATTCGAGCAGAGCACGCTCGTTGAACTGCTCCTGCAATCGGGGGAGATCAGCAAGCGTAAAATGTTGCTCGCCGCGCTCTTGCCATAATGTTCCGATAATGGAGACGCAGAGAGAGTGGCCATGAGTGATCTCGTAGACCTGCTGCCTGATCTCGGGCTCGTTCATGCCCAATTGGGACAGGTAGTCGTCCACGGCGGCCCTGTCAAGCATGGGCAGAGGGAGAAAGTACTGATCCTGCCGCTGAATCGCGGTCATGGGCAGGCGCTCCCGACTGGCGATGACCACTGAGCAGCGTTGCCGGTTACGCTGCATGCGGTTGTGTAGTTCTGGCAGGAGTTCATCAAGCAGCCATTGTCCGACCTCACGACCTTCCGGCTCATTCAACCATTCAGACGTATCGAACATGAGTATGAGCTGTTCGCGTTCAAGCGTCAATATGAGAGCATAGAAGGCGCTAGTGACCTGTTTGCGTATCTCCCTGCGCAGTTCCTGGAGCGCATTGCTGATATTGAGTTGCATCCCCTCACCATGGAAGACGGTGTTGTCTCCCAGGTGGATCTCTTGCTTCATATCGCCCCTCGACTGCGAGAGCCTCTCGTTTCCGGTACGAAGGGCCTGTTCAAAGGCTTCGACCTGCTGTTGGTGACAATGGGGGGCGAGCTGCCAGGATAATTCTTCTAGGATCATCAGGGGATCGGTGCGCAGTGAGACAGCAGCGAAGTTGAGGGAGCCCACAAGGGCCTCCGGCGGTGTAAGCTCACTGAGGTGCCTGAGCAGTGTGCTCTTGCCGATGCCCCCTTGCCCGATAATGTTCATGACCCACGGGCTGACCTTCGTGAGAAACTGCTGGTAGCGCTGCTGCTCGATCTCACGCCCGACAAATGGATCCTGGATTGGAGGAGCCTGCGACATACTGCCTCTCTCCCTCTGTACTCGCTTCTATGGCTTATCGTTACCAATAGTAAACTGTACGTCGTCGATGATCGAGCTTTTGCCCGCGGTGATCTCCTGGTGCCCACGTCCGAGTGAGTTGCTCATGCGAATGCGCGAAGCCTTGGCTTCCTCAGCAATGGTGAGGACCTGACGTGGGCCGCTCTGGACAATCTGGGCCAATTCACGCGCAAAGTCTGGGTCGGCTTGTAGGATGTTGAAGAGCTTCTTCTCAATGACAATCTCATAGTCAGTATCTCCACCTGCGAAGGCCTGAAGGGCCTGACTGGCGTTGCCGCCATCTTTCTCGTGGGAGAAGCGCTTGTGAATGGCCTCGTAGAGACGTTTGGCTTGCTCCTTGGCCTTTCCGTAGGCATCTTCACTGAGCTTGGTCGCGACGGTAGTGCCTATGAGCGGGACGAACGGGGTGATGATGCCCATGATCAGGCTGGTCAATGCAGCAAGGTCCATCCTATCCTTCCTCTTGAGCAAAAAAGACGCATAAGTTTTAATCTATTCTATGGGCTGTTTCAGCGTTTGTCAATGTTGAGGTCTGTCACAAAGTCGGTTTCCTCTTTTACTTTTACTTCTCTGCATATCACATTATGCATCGAGGCTAGCTTTCCTCTGCGCTGTCGCTCTCTACAGACGCGCTCGCCTGCTCTTCCTCGCGGTGGTCTCGTCGAGCGACTTTTTTCCTGGCGTCATGCACATAGCTATGCTATACTACCGGCAATCGAGAATCGGCACATACGGGCGCTATCTAACGCTGGAAGGAGTCGCGTTGGAGAACCTATC
>WNFA01002804.1_pt1 | contig 14430 bp, 11 predicted proteins | sample 5400481 | NCBI WGS metagenome assembly WNFA01 (sample SAMN13153340, study PRJNA577476) | soil metagenome | isolation source: 120 cm saprolite under Douglas fir tree site 2 hole 1 replicate 2 | place: USA:California | collected 2015-04-18 | reverse complement strand
AGGGTTCCTCGGTGGCCCTTACCTCGAGTGGCTGACGACGCAGGTTCCGGAAGCAGGAGGCCAAGCAGATTTGGTAGCGTACTTCTTCAGGCGGGTCTTCTGCCTGCTCAACAGCACAGGGACCATGGGCCTCCTCGCGACAAATACGATTTCGCAAGGCGATACTCGCAAGGCAGCGTTGGGCCCGATCTGCGTCGATTTGGGTGGTCACATCTATGCCGCGAGGCGTCGCGTGAAGTGGCCGGGAACGGCGGCCGTAGTCTTGAGTAGCGTGCATATCGCCCATCAACCAGTGCTGCCGGTAATTCTCGATGATGAACCCGTTTCGCAGATCACTTCGTATCTCGTTCAACGCGGAGGAAGTGCTGAGCCTAAGAGACTCATCGGCAGTCACGGGATAGGCTTCAAGGGACAGGAGCCATACGGGCGCGGATTCATCTTCTCGGATGGTGACGAGGGAACTAATCCCCTTGCGCTCGCGGATCGTCTTCTGCGTGACCCACACAATCGAGAGGTGATCCAAGTCTTGGTTGGAGGGGAGGAGCTTCTGAGTGGCCCACTGCTTCGAGTTCACCGAAAAATCATCAACTTTGGAGACATGAGTGAAGCAGAGGCAAGGCGCTGGCCGGAGTTGTTCGCAATATGCGAAAAACTCGTCAAACGCGAGCGCGCTAACAAAGCACAAGAGGTTGCGAACTGGCCCTTCTGGCGGTTCTGGCGAACGCGCTCGGAGTTTAGACGCGCTGCGGCCGGGCTCCAGCGCGTCATGATGCACCCGTTCACGTCGACTTATTCCGTGTTCCTGTTCATGCCAGCGTCCTGGGTTCTTTCGTCTCCTCACGCCGTATTTGCGAGTCAGAGTAATGGGCTGTTCGCCATCTGCCAGTCTCGGATACACGAAAATTGGGCGGTGTTTTTTGGTTCCTCTCTAAAGGACGACCTACGCTACACCATCTCGGATTGCTTCGAGACATTTCCGCTGCCAGAGGACGTCGAGTCCCTCCGAAGCTGCGGAGAAGCGTACTACCGCTTCCGTGAACGGGCTGTTGTCGATGCGCAACGGAGCTACACGGCGCTGTATCGGCGTTTTCACGAACCCGATGAGCGCGACGCGGGCATTCTGAAGCTCCGCGAACTCCACGCCGAGATGGACGGAGCGGTCCTCGATGCCTACGGCTGGAACGACATCAAAACCCACTGCGAGTTTTTCCTTGACTACGAGATCGACGAGGAGGAGTGGGGCGACAAGAAAAAGCCGTGGCGCTATCGCTGGCCCGACGAGGTGCGCGAAGAGGTCCTGGCTCGCCTGCTCGAACTGAACGCCGAGCGCGGGAAGGACGAGGCCCGCGCCGGGTCCGGCGGGCCAACCGCGGAGTCGGTGACGAAACCCTCTAAGGGAGGCTTCGGTGCGAAGAAGGACTCGAAGCGGAAGCCGAAGGATTCGAAGACAGGGGACCTGTTCTGATGACGAACAAGATGGACGTCACCGTGCCGTCGAGCTCGGTGGAGGTCCGCGCGAAGCTCGTGGACGCCCTGCGGCTGGATCTCGTCGGCCCATGGGCGGGACATGCCTTCGCCAACGAGCGGTTGCCGGGCTGGGTGTACCCGTCCAATTGGTACCTCACGGGATTCCTCATCCCCGTTGCGACGCCTCCCGAGAAAGCGGCCGACGATGACGAGGAAGAGGATCTGGGTGTGGTTCCCGAGACTGCTGGGCTCGCCGAGGAGTCGAACGAGGACCGGAAGGCCGCGAAGAAGGGGTTCTTCCCGTCCTCGATGGGGCTCTCGTTTCTCGTCTCGGACGCGGCAAGGTCGGTCGACGTCTCGCTGCAGTGGGGCGACTATCAGAAAGCGGAGATCCAGGGCGAGGACGGGAAGCCTCTTCCGGTCTGGCAGCGCAGTCCTCGGGAGGCAACGGTGGCCGTGCCGCTCTTGGGTGATGGCTGTCCCGTTGTGCTTCCGGTGCCCGAGTCGGGCGGCCTCAAGCTCCACGCTGTCGAACGGCTTGTCGTTGCCAAGGAGCTCGCGGATCGTCTGCCGGCGGGAACCCGGTCCGTCTCGGTGTTCCTCGTGAACCACCGCAAGCCGGACGAGGAACGGCCGGATCACGCCTACGCATTTCAGCCCGAGCTGAGGGTGCGCTGCGCCGAGCCATTCGTGCCTCGGCCGGACCTGCGCGGTTCGCTAGCCGGCGAGTGGGATGAGCAGGTGGCCGACCTCCACTACGCCGACGCGCCCGAGTACGCGACCGGCCACGGTGTGTCGGTAGACTGGGAGATCGCCGACGGGGCCTGCCAGCTTATCCGGACAACCTGGATCCCTGCGGCAGAAGTCGAGAAGACGGCCACGGTCGCGGTAGAGGGTGTGGAGCTTTCGATGGAGGCGCTTGGGATGCTGGCCGATGGCGTCGCGGCAGAGGCGGCCCTGAGGCCGCTCGTCGAGCGCTACCGTGCCTGGATCTCGACGCGGCGGGCTGGGATCGCAACGCTCCCAGCGAAGCGGCGCGAGACAGCAGAGGAGCTCCTCCGCGACGCTTCAATCGCCGCCGACCGGATCGAGCGTGGCATCTCCGTGCTGGCCATGGACGGCGCCGCCCTCGATTCCTTCCGCGTGGCGAATCGCGCCGTGGCGCGGGCTCTCCAGAAGCGTCTCGGCTTGAACCAGCCCGCTTGGCACGCCTTCCAGATCGCCTTCATACTCCTGAACCTCCCCGGCCTCGCAGACCCGAAGGACCCCCACCGCGAGACCGTGGACCTTCTCTTCTTCCCGACGGGCGGCGGAAAGACGGAGGCATACCTGGGCCTAGCTGCCTTCGCCATGGTGATGCGGCGGCTCCGCAACACAGCTGGCGAGGGGCTTCTGGGCGCGGGCGTAAGCGTCATGATGCGGTACACACTCCGCCTCCTTACGCTCGATCAACTCTCCCGCGCCGCGGGGCTTGTCTGCGCGCTCGAGTTGGAGCGCGAGAAGGATACCGCACGCTACGGTAAATGGCCTTTCGAGATCGGGCTCTGGGTCGGCAAGGCCGCGACGCCGAATATTCTCGGGCGTAAGGGCGACAACCGGCCGGACTCGGCGCGTGCCAAGGTCCGCCAGTTCAAGAATGACCCGAGGGGCAAGCCATCGCCAATTCCGCTTGAGACGTGTCCGTGGTGCAGCACGCGCTTCGCTCCCGCCTCGTTCACGCTGCTCCCTGACGACGATCGACCTCGGGACCTTCGGATCGTCTGCGCCAACCTCGAGTGTGACTTCACCCGCGACCGTCCGTTGCCGATCATCGCGGTGGACGAGCCACTTTACCGCCGGCTCCCGGCCTTCCTGATTGCGACGGTGGACAAGTTCGCCTCACTGCCTTGGGTCGCCCAGTGCGGTGTTTTGCTCGGCGGGGCAGATCGGTACGACTCGAACGGCTTCTACGGTGCTGCGGAACCGGGACAGGGAAAGCCGCTTCCAGTCCCCCTTCGGCCGCCCGACCTGGTGATCCAGGACGAGCTGCACCTGATCTCGGGACCGCTCGGGACGATGGCGGGGCTGTACGAAACAGCGATCGAGGCGCTCTCCATCCGCGAGAGCGACGGCCGCGCTGACCGGCCAAAGATCGTGGCATCGACTGCGACCGTCCGCCGCGCGCAGGACCAGATCCAGGCGCTCTTCGCGCGCCCCATCACGCAGGTCTTCCCGCCACCCGGGCCGTCGCGTCGGGACTCGTTCTTCGCCCGCACCGTACCATCGTCGGAGGTTCCGGCCCGCCTCTACCTCGGCATCGCCTCGCAGGGGCGCAACCCCAAGGTCCTCATGCGGAAGGCATGGCTGGCGTTGATGGGCGCGGCCGAGCGTGCCTACCGCGATGCCGGAGGGCACAAGAACACGAATAACCCGGCCGACCCGTACATGACGGTGCTCGGCTATTTCAACGCCCTCCGCGAGCTGGGAGGTGCGCGCCGGATCCTCGAGGAGGAGGTCCAGAACACCATCAAGGGTTACGGTACTCGCCGGCGGGTAGGCGAGACGCCAGGTCTCTTCCAGGACCGCAAGACCTTCTCGGAGGTCATGGAGCTCACGTCCCGGGTTACGACCGACAAGGTGGCCGAAGCGCGGCGCCGGCTGGAGTGCGGCTTCCACGACTCCCAACGGGTAGACTGTGCGATCGCGACCAACATGATCTCGGTCGGTCTCGACGTGCAGCGGCTCGGCCTCATGGTCGTGTTCGGCCAGCCCAAGACCCATGCCGAATACATCCAGGCCACGAGCCGAGTCGGTCGCGACGATACACGCCCCGGCCTCGTCGTGACCCTCCTCAACGTCCATAAGCCCCGCGATCGATCCCACTACGAGCGATTTCGGCATTACCACGAGACCTTCTACCGTTCTGTCGAGGCGGGGAGCGTGACGCCTTTCTCCGCGCGGGCTCTCGACCGTGGATTTGCAGGCGCCCTCGTTGGGTTGGCACGACACGTCCAAGCCGAGCTTACACCGCCTCTCGGGGCAGAGCGGATCGTTGATGTTCGGGCTACGGTGGAGCAGCGCCTCGTGGAGGTCTTCCGCGCCAGGATCGAGCAGCAGCCGATCGCCGATGACGACGAGCGAAAGGAGCGCCTCCTCAGCGTGCAGCGGCGCGTGGTGGACCTGCTCGACGCATGGCGCACTGTGTTCGAGGGCTACCGAGCCGCCGGGGTGCGGATGCAGTACCAGAAGTACGAGCTGAAGCAGCCCAGGCCGCTCCTCCGGGAGATGCTAGATCGTGACTTCGAGTCCGAGAACCACCGGAAGTTCCGCGCCAACCGCTCGCTGCGTGACGTGGAGCCCGAAGTGAACCTGTTCCTGAGGGACCTGAGTGGGTCAGACGTGGAGGATGGTGGATGAGCCGGAAGCGGCACGGACAGATCCGCCAGAGCCAGGTCGTCACCACGTACGGGCCTGGCGCACTCATCGACCTCCCGAGGCACTCGGCGATCATCGGCGGCCTCGACACGTGGCCCAAGCCGGGCGATCTCGAAGAGATCTTGGAGCCTCGTCTTTCCCGCAAGCTCCAAACGATGACGGGCGTCGTGGCCCCCCATCTCTACGCACCGCCGCCCGACTCCAATGACCCACGGGAGGGGCCAACGGGGATCGGTGCGTGGCGGTTCCCGGAGTGGTTCGTAGTTCAGGAGCTGGCTGGGGGTGAACGTGAGCGCTCCCGGCGCCTCGTCCACCGCAAAGCGCTCGATGAGAAGGGCAAGTTCGACAACCGCCGAGTAGTCGCGACCCGGTTTGTTCGAGCATGTCCGATGGGCCACGTTGATGATCTCGATTGGTACGGGTTCGTCCACGGGACGGAGGATTCCACCTGCCGCGCGCAGCTTTGGCTCGATGAGCGGGGGACGGGTGGCGACTTGGGCGATCTCGTGGTCCGCTGCGAGTGCAAAAAACAACGGGGCATGCAAGAGGCGCCGGTGCTTGCCCTGAAGCCGCTCGGGACCTGTTCCGGGGCCCGCCCGTGGCTTGGCCGGAGGGCTCACGAAGCGTGCGGCCAGCCAGCGCGCCTTCTCATCCGGACCGCCTCCAACGCCTTTTTCTCGCAGGTCGTGAGCGTGTTGTCGCTCCCGGACCGTGGCAGCGCCGTGGAGTCCATTGTCCGCGATCTCTGGGATGACTTACAGATAGTGGAGAGCGCCGCGGACCTCAGCCTCCTCAAGCGGAAGCCGAAGATCGCTGACCGGCTCGCGTCCTTTCCGGATGACGAGGTGCTCGCGGCGATCGGACGGCTCAAGAGCGGGAGGGTGGAGGAGAAACCGGTCAAGCACGTCGAGCTCGAGGCGCTGCTCGCGGTGCCCGAGGGATTCGGTGAGGACGTCCCGATCGACCTCGATTTCCATGCGCGTCGCCTCCCCGATCGGGCGTGGCGCCACTCGAAGGCTTCTGCCGGGATCGAAGCGGTCGTTCAGCTCCATCGCCTGCGCGAAGTGGTGGCGCTCATTGGATTCACTCGGTTCGAGGCCGCAATGCCCGACATCCAAGGTGAGTACAAGACGGACGTCAGGCGGGCCCAGATCGCGCTGGAGCCATCCTGGTTCCCCGCTGTGGAGAATCGGGGCGAAGGCGTGTTCATTCAGCTGCGTGCCGACGCCGTGAAGAGCTGGCTCGAGCGTCCTGCGGTCAAAAAGCGTCTCGACTCCCTCGTCGAGGGCCACCGGCGCTGGGGAGAGGCGCGAAGGGCGGAGCGCCCGTTCCCCGGCGGGCCCTACGTGCTCTTGCACACGCTTTCGCACCTGCTCATCCAATCGCTCGCGATGCGCTGCGGCTACCCGGCGAGCTCCATCCGCGAGCGGCTCTACGCCGATGGGCCAGGGGGACGCTTCGGTGTCCTACTCTACACGGGGACGCCTGACGCTGAGGGCACACTCGGGGGGCTAGTGCAGCAAGCGAGACACATCGAGGACCACCTGGCGCATGCTCGCCGAACGGGGGCGCTCTGCTCCCACGACCCGATTTGCGCTCAGCACGCTCCGGGCGAGAGCCTGGAGGGGCGGTGGCTTCAAGGTGCCGCGTGCCACGGCTGCGCCCTCGTTGCCGAGACTTCCTGCGAGATGCGGAACGACTACCTCGACCGCGCGCTCATGGTCCCGGTTCTCGGTCTCACCGAGGCAGCCTTCTTTGGCGCGCACGCATGATCAACGCACTCATCGACCTCCCGGCCCACCTGCGGCAGCGGCTCGCTAGCGCGCTTCGGTCGGGTCTGCTTGGTTCGCCATACGCCCTGGCCTCGATTAGGTCGGTGGTGAACGCGGGGGAGTCGAACCATGCGATCTCAGAAGCCCTGCTCGAACTCGAGCGGCTTGGAGCGTCGGGGCCGGCAGTCGCGGAGATGCTCAAACTCGTCGACAAGTCGGCGGTCCGGGCGCTGCGTCTCGACGTCGTTTGGTCCGGTCCCACGGTAGCGGGGCTGCACGCTCGCAACACCCGTCGCGTGTACGAGGAGTTGCTCGGGAGCGCCGAGCGCTCTGTCTGGGCCTCGACGTACGCCTTCTTCGACGGCCTGAGCGCATTCGAGGTGCTGGCCAAGCGGATGGACGCGAAGACGGGCCTCCAAGTCACGCTGCTTCTCAACGTCCAGAGAAAGCGGGGGGACACCACGGTTCCCGACCAGCTCGTGCGCCAGTTCGCCGACCGCTTCTGGAAGCGCGAGTGGCCCGGCACCGCGCGACCGAGGGTATTCTACGACCCGCGTGCCCTGGAGCCGGATGGTCCCGGCGGTGTCCTGCACGCGAAGGCCGTCGTCATCGACAACGAGGCCGTGTTCATCACCTCCGCCAACCTCACCGAGGCCGCGCTCGACTCGAACATCGAGCTCGGGCTGCTCGTGCGAGACCCAGCCCTGGCGGCGACCGTGTCGACGCACTTCCAGGTCTTGATCGACCAGGGGTTGTTGAAGCCGCTGCCCGCGGGGTGAATCGAAGTCGAGCGTGAGGAGGCGGAGAGCAAGTTTCAGAAGTTCAGACGCGTGCAAGGCTCCAAAGGGGGCATGCCGGTTGGCTGTCTAGGTTGCCTGCTCATTAACTGTCAGGCATTCGGTAAAGCCACCTTTTGCGCGGTCGTAGTCGTACACGATGAGTGTGGGCTGGGCTTTCTTCAATATCTCGTAACCGCAGGTCACAGCCACCGGCGCAGGAACGGCGGGGAAGAGGTGGATGGCTTTAGCCAAGGGATAATGCCGCACGATTTCTGCGAGCGTTTGCCTATAGGCGCTGGCGAATCCCGCGAGATCTTCTCGCTGGCGGAGAAAATCAGGCGTGGGTGCTGGATTCTTCAGTGTCAGCTCAAACAACGTAAAAGTCGAGTCGACGGAGGCCGGGAGTAAGCGCGAATCTATCGCGCCGCTGAGCGACAGGAGGAGTGCCACGTGCGATGCATCCGATCCTCGGCGCAATACCAGCTGCTTATACTCGACGAGCGCACCGGATGGTTTCCATACCCAGTCCTTTGTGTCGCGATGGCGTTGATACATGTCGACCGGAATCTTGTTGGAGAGACGGCTGCCCAGATAGATAAGGAGGGGAATAGGTGCCAACGCGAATAGCGAGATATGCCGGACTTCGTCCACCTCCATCCCGGGCTGGTAGAGCTGATCGACCCGCTTGCCGATTTCCCCTGCGGCAAGTTGGAGAAATCCGGGCTGCCGGTCATCAATCTTAGTCAGATCGATGACCCATCCCTGTTTGGATTTCGGCCATCTCGGCGAGACGGCACGGGTGACGTCCGTCAGAGGAATTTCGACGGCCTCGCCCCCAATCTTGCTCTTCAGTTGCAGCACGACGGTCCTCATGTCTTGACGTAGTTCGGTCACGAGGCGGATACGATCTTCGTGCTCCCTCTTGTATTCTTGAAGCAGCGCTACCGGAAAGTCCTTCGGTGTCGTGTCAATCTGCTTGTGGCACTCAGGGCAAAGGAGAACCAAGTTCAGAAGGTCGTGCAGGTGCCTTGGCCTTCCTCGGGAACGGCCTCGCGGCCCTTGTTCACTGAACGCATAGATGTGAGCCATTTGGGCAAAGTTGCCATGCCGGAGCGTGAGATGATGCTCCACAATGAGCTTGTTGCAACCTCGGAACTCGCATCGTCCCGCTGCTAAAGCGTAAAGGAGAGCTTGTGTTGCCGACGGGACGCGCCGAACCCGCTCCAGCGGTGAAGTGGACCCTTTCTGGGGTCGCAGCATGTGTCCGATCGGAGTGAGGCTGACCTTATTGGTTCGCATCTTCGACTTCAGGGGAGGGCTCGAGTTCCGCGATGACTGCCTGAAGCGTCGCTGCTGACAGTGGCTTGTTTTCGCGGATCGACACCAAGAGAGCTGCCTCTATTCCGCGCACGACGAGATCGGAGTAACTGAAAAGGGGCTTGCGTTTGGACGAGCGAACCAGTGCGTCGAGGTCCTTTGGGTCGTGTACAACATCTGCAAGCAGGTGTTCAAAAAGGGCTCGGCGCGCGGAGGCATCGGGGCGGGTGAAACGAATGACCTGCGCTCTACGAACCAACGCCGGATCTAGGGCGTTGAGTCGATTTGTTACCAGCAGGACTGCGAGCGGAACAGCCTCTCGGGCGATGCGGTCGATCTCCTTAATGAGAACGTTGACGCCGGCACGATCCTCGTGATGGGCCTGCATCTGCGCCCGGCTCGTGCCTAGATCATCTGCCTCGTCTATGATGAGTATCCCGGCGTTCTGCCCGATTCCCGCGCGTGCCTCCTCGAAGGCAGCGGTGATCCGCTCGGAAAGTTGCCCGACGAGGCCGCCCCCACGAATGTCAGAAGGCGTCTCAAGGGCAACAACTCGCCTGTCGATCGCTTCGGCGACTGGAGTACCGACCGAAATTGCGAGGGCCGTTTTTCCGCAGCCGACTTCGCCCCCAAGAATGACGAGATGCGGGCATTCCTTCATCCGCTCCATAAGCCTGAGGCCTTTGGGATGATGCGTCTTCTGCCAACGAATCAATCGCTGGGGGTCGAACACCCTCATGAGGTGCTCCAGGAGCTCAGCCTTCTGCGAGTCAATGCCGACGAGGCCCTGATACCGCACGCGGGCGATCTCGTTGGGATGCTTGGTGTCGTGGAGTGCGATCGGCTTCATGGCCATGCGCCTAGCTTTTGGCGGATCAAGCCGTATCCCCCGCTGGAGAATGTTCGCTGCTCTGAAGCGCTTCCCTCTAACCTGTTGCCACTTCTACTCCAGCCCCGCCTACGGAGTTCGTCCCAGACGTGCGCTGGCGTCTCATTGCAGAGATGGGCGTAGAGGTTGGCGTGGGTTCCGGACGCGAGCCCATAGATGTCCAAGCCACCGGAGGCTGAGTCCTGTTGTACCGAGCCATCTGAACTTACTGTGTAGCGGAGGCCGAAGCGTGCACCTGCAGGCGTGCAGAGCTGCACCTCGAAGAACTCGAGTACTTCCTGCAGCTGGAGATAAGTGAGATCTGCGACCCAGGCGAAGTACTGATCCTTGGTGAAGTAGCCAGCGAGCACGAAAGCGACGAGGTTAGCTGCGACCTTCTGCATGACAGCGCGTACGCGCGCCTCAGTCATAGTGGTCGTGCGGGTAGCGGTGGCAGAATAGGTGGTCATGAATTCTCAGAGTGGTAGCGGATCGCATTGCCAAAAACGCACACCAGGCGCTCAATCCCGTCTATCTCACGCTCGTCGTCGAAGGCGGCTATTGCGTCGTAGAGCGCATCGCGGCTCTCTTCGAGCCACTCCGCAAGCTCGTCGCACATTACGCCGCTCCATTTTTCCACCAGATTGTTGCCCGCGTTGACGGGGTCATGTACGGCCCAGGCATTGCCGTTTGTTGGTTTCGGGATGGCAGCGTAGTCGCCAAACGCGATTGACACGCGCTTTCTGACGACGTGTCCAAGCAGCCCGAACCAATCGGCAAGGGTCTCGGCGTAGCCGACCTGGACTCCGCGGCAGTCGAACGCGTGCGCGGAGAGGAGCGTGACCAGAAAACTGGGAACTTCTTTGATCGTGCTAGAAGTTGCCTGGCGGCAACACCGCCACCATTTGAGGAGCCGCACCAAGTCATTGAAGTTCACCGCGAAGGCCGTCCTTTTGCTCCTCTCAGTGCGGGTACTGACGAACTCGATATGCCTTTCGATCGATGTTTCACGGCGCTCGCCATCCGTACGAATCAGGATTTGGCGCTCAGGGTGCTGAGTAGCAAGAAGGGGGACGAGGTCGAAATTCACCTTGTCTGTAAACAGGAGCTTGACGGAGCTTTTCACAGATTCGCGTCGGGTGTCCGGATAGGCTGCACGCGCGTAACCTTCAAAGCGCGGTAAGAGCGTATCGAGGCGCTCATCGTTTTTGGCCCTCGGTGCGACAACGAACGGGAGGTCAACATCCCGGCCTTCTACCTCGGATTCACCGCGCATGTGGCGGCGAAGCCCAGTTCGCGTCGCAAAGGAGCCTGCGTTCGGCGTGGAACGGACAACCAGTCCCTCCTCAATTGCCCTGGACCGAATCGCCTTCCGGATATTGGCCGCGCGCTCACGGATGTCCTCCTCGCGCTCGGGCTCGGTTCGAATCCATTTTACGAAGGCAGAGAGTCGACTCTGCAATACACCGCTGACGTCGGATGAAATCATGCGCATTGGTGCTGTTCGGCGGACCTACTTGGAGGTGTCGTCGCTCCCTTCTTGAGTAGCAATGACTTCAGTTCGAATTCTTTGGAGCATTTGCTTCATTGTTTCTCTGTCGTCTGACTGCACTTACGGTCCAAAGCGAACTAGACCGCCGGGTTGCGGCGACTTAGACTCGGTTGCCGCAATACGGATAGAATCTTAAGTTTAAGCTGCGGTACGAGTCAAGCACCAGCTTAAATACTCAGGGCCCACACTGGAAAGTCGAGGAATTTCAAATGATTACGCCCGAGGAGGTCGGACGCCGCATTCGTGCCGCGCGCGAGCAGCGGAAGCTAACGCAAGCTGGCCTCGGTCAATTGCTCTCGCCGCAACGGTCTTATGCCGCGGTATCTGATATCGAGCGCGGGCGGACAAAGGTCGACATCGAGCTGCTGTCGCAGCTGTCCACGGTGCTCGGCAAGCCAACTGCGTTCTTCACGGAGGACGCTACTTTGGCGCCAGTTATCTATCGCCGCGATCAAGTGGGTACCGATGAACAGCGTCGCGAGACCGACCGCGCAATTGAGGGCTTCAAGCAGTTCGCACAGAAGCTGGCGGCGCGTTCGCGAGGCCCGAAGAAATGATCCGATCGCCGGAAGCACGCCTTCGCGCTAGGCAGGTTCTAAAGCTTATCTCTGCGTCGAGTCCTCCAACTGACGTGAATGCAGTCGCCAAGCGGCTTGGTTTCGACATTATCGACTATGATTTTCCTAACCTGACTTCCGCGGTGACTTACATCGACGCGGGTCAGGGTGTTCGCGCGATTGGCGTCAACCGACAACATGCTCCGGTGCGGCAACGCTTTTCTGCGGCGCACGAGATGGGCCATTTTCTTTGCGGTCACGAGGCGTTTGACGACGCTCACACGCACGTCGAGGAAGGCAGACATCAATTGAACTCCCACAGCGCACAGGAACGAGAGGCTGACGAGTTCGCTGCAGAACTGTTGATGCCAGTCGAATGGCTCAAGAGGGATGTCTCAGAACTTGGATTGGACGTCGGTGCTCTTGCAAGGCGCTATCAAGTGAGCGAACAGGCGATGTGGATCCAATTGTTTGATCACGAGCTGGCGGATTCTGCGATGCGGCGAGTGCGCAAGAGACGATAATTCAGTCGTTTGGGTCCAAGTCGACAAGGCCTCCTTGGTTCGGCGTCATCTTTGACGCTTGAGTACAGCCGGTGATCCGTTGGGCAAAAGCGGCGGGCCAGTTCCTCAGCGCATTGTTCATGCTCAACGAGGCGGCTTAGCGCAGACGTGTCAAGAGAGAAATCCACGATGCCGTAATGCTATCGTGTCAGGGGCGACTCACAACATTGTGCCCCTCAAACCGGGTCACAGAGATCGAAACCGAGCCAGGCGCATCGGGAGCTCTTCCCGGTTGCGGCGAGGTGGAATCTGGTTAACTTTTCTGCCATGGATCTCTCGACCGGGCTCAGCCTGATTGCAACGCTGTTTACGGTCTTGCCCTGGGTGGAGAACCATGTAGTCAAGCTCGCAGTTCTCCTCAAAAAAAACGCATAGCGTTGCGTCCCCTTTCTAAAGGAGCCGCAACGGTCGCGAGGAGGAGGCGATCATGGGATCAGCGAGCGTTCGGCTAGGCAGAATCCAGGAGCTCGCTCTCGAGATTGTGACGAGCGCATCTGGCCCGATCACGGTGAACGAGGTCTGCTGGCGGGTTGTCGACACCAGAGGCAGAGGACGCGCCACTTTGGTGGCGGCGCGCCGAGCCGTTCACGGTCTTGTTGAGCGCAAACACCTGACCGTCCGCCAAGAGCGCCTCTCTACATTCGACCAGATCATCGCCATCTATCCATACAAGACCGAAGTCCCGGGTGTTCGGCAGATGCGCGTTGATCTTCTACCGCTCGCTGGTCGATATCTGGAAGAGTCAGCACGGCCGCCACGATATTCGCTTCCCCGTCAGGAAGCGTTCATCCTCGGGCAAGGGACTCCTGAGGAGTTGGAGCGGATTAGAAACACGTGGGACGCTCTGCGCGATCGTCTGTACAGCACCTTGGGAACGATCGATGCGTCCTCGGCTCTGAAGCGGGCGGCATCCGAAGCAATCGCTTGGGGACTCGGCACGCTTGAAGGCATCCCGATTTCAGCTCCTCGTGGCCTCGTGCGCATAGTGAAAGACTTGGAGCAGGCCGGCGCGGATGCCAGCACGATCGCAATGGCGGAGGCGCTGAGGCAGGTCGCATTCCCGCGCCCGAATGTCGAGCGCGCGGCCCTGAAGAACCAGTTGTGCCTCCTCGTAAATCACAAGAAAAACGCGCCCCCATCTCTTGAGGGCCCTTTCAGGAAATGGCTCGTGCAGGAAGCGCCTGGGTACTGCGAAGAGTTGGACGGAACACGCGGCCCACGGGTTCGTTTGAAGCAAATTACGAGGGCGCTCCTGCTCCGGGACGTGCACTCGCTGTTCTCATTCGTGTCTCGACAACAGCCCGGGTGATAGGGAAAGAACGAAGCGCAGGCCGTGGGAGGGGTTCCAAAGCGGAGGCTCTAGAGGACCGGCAGGTGCCGCGCTTTTCGCGGTGAACCATACGCGAACCAGGGTGGAGCGCTGCTTTCCTTGGTGCGTCGGGCGAGGGGCGGCTCTTAACGGCCATCTCGTAGCGCACTAGCTACTTTCTGTTCCGCAGAGAACAGGGCCTTGGCGATCCCGACGAACTGAAAAGAGGATGCTTTGATGCTTCTTCCCATGGTGGTTTCCAATGGTTCCGTCGGCCTCTTGCAACGACCGCACCACGTGGACGCAGTCTTCTGCTCCATTGCTCCAGCGCGGCGACCTTCACAGATCGAGCAGATCCCCCTGGAGAGGCCTGCCGCGGCCGCGTTGGGTTTATTGGAGACTGCCCTCTGTTGTCAGACGCCCTGTCGGGAAAGCATCACACAAACAGGTGGGCAATCCGCAGCTCTTCGAGCCGGAATGCCATACGCCGGAGCAGATGCGGATGGCGAACGCGTTCTGCCGGTACCTGAAGCTCGCACGCACCATTCGATGACTGGTGTGCTACGCAACGGAGTGCGCGTGTCCAGGGGCCTTGGATTCCGCGCATAGCGCATCGAGAATCCGAGTGGCTGCCTTCGTGATCCGTTGCCCAGAGGTGGCGATGAGCTTCAAAGGATCTTCGTCCCGGTCCTTGCTAGCCCAGACCGCGACATACGGAAAGCTCGCCTTGCTCGTATCGAGCCCGAGCGCGTGGCAAATGACAAAGGCTGTGCTCTCGGCCTCGACTTCCCGCTCTGGTGCGCCGTGGGGATCTCCTATGGGATGCAGCAGG
>WNFA01002803.1_pt1 | contig 14433 bp, 18 predicted proteins | sample 5400481 | NCBI WGS metagenome assembly WNFA01 (sample SAMN13153340, study PRJNA577476) | soil metagenome | isolation source: 120 cm saprolite under Douglas fir tree site 2 hole 1 replicate 2 | place: USA:California | collected 2015-04-18 | reverse complement strand
GAAGGTGTGGTGCCGTGGTGACGGGCCGACGTTCTCCAGGTCATTATGTTTGCCGGAGACACGCATGCACTTCTGAGCGGTCGTGGCTCGCTTGTAGGATCGCTGTTCCAGGCCCAGGAATGTATCTTTAAACTGTACCATGCCAGCGTTGGTGAAGAGCAGTGTAGCGTCATTCGCCGGCACGAGCGGACTGCTGGGGACAATGGTATGGCCTTTGCTGGCAAAGAAGTCAAGAAATGTGCGACGAATCTCGGCCGTCTTCATGGGATAGATTCCTCCTCGCTTCATAATAACATACAACATATTATGCTCATTGCACATAGAGTCCGAGGTGCCTCCCGAACGTTCGCACAAGGGCCACGCTTTTCGTATATCTCTGCTGAACAATCAAAAAGCCCACCCCAAACGTATATTCGGGGCGGGCTAAAATCATTGCATACAGCCCGTGGTACCACCCTGATTGGAAGCTGGCTTCCCACTCAACGGGCACAGAACACATGGTCTGGGCGATGCTTGATCATCACCCACATCCAGAGCCACATATTCGTGGTCACTACACGTTCGATGCCCTGCCCTATAGATAACGGTGGGCTACCGGCCAGGATTACTAGCGACCGGAACCGGGATGCAGCCCGGCTCACAAAGCTGTCGCGTTCGTCCCGCATCGCGGTCCAATGATTTTTGCAATTGGACCAGAGGGTGGCATTCCACGTGGCCTGAGTACCGGGCTTCCACCATCTCCGGCTCGCTGTTGTCCATAACCTACGTGTACTCGTCCCTCGCGGCGACTTGAGCTATAAAGTTTCTACTATCGATGCGCCTAGTGTACCGAGCACGAGCGGTTTTGTCAAGTGGCTGCGGTATCCTTTTTTTCGGGTATTTCGTTCTATTTTTAGTACTTCCTTGCTATTACACGAAACAAGGAGAGAGTTTTTCGTAACGAAACAAAATTGTGAAGTACAGTTCATGAACTGGCACAAAATTTGCTGAGAACAGCATCGGCGGTTTTATCGTACAGACACAGACCAGGCAGTATGGTATAATAGGGACATGGTAGAGGTAAGCTCTAGCGCATAGACGGGTGAGAGCTTCTAACTCAGGCCTCTGTACGCCTTCGGGAATCCGTCCACGTGTAGTGTTATAGGGGATAACACTGTGCATCCTACTCATAACGAGTTGAGACGACGATCCAAAAAGCTTGACGAAACGTCTCTGTCTGCATATACTCAGACAGCAGTATGAACATGTGTTTATGTAGGAAAGAGAAAACCATGGGCCAGGCAACTCGAACGACCAAACTGCTGCTGGACTTGGGCAAGAGAACCATAGGGGGCGCCAATAGCGACAAACGGGCCGCTCTGGATGCTAGCATCAAGCTGCTCAATCAGGCTCGCGCCTTCTACATCGACTTCTTCCTGGCTCATGCAGAGAAACTCGCTCTTCGCGTGTCCTACTACTCGGAGAAGCATCAGCAGCAGCGGGTGCGGCTCATCAGTGCGAACGAACTCTTGACCTGGGCCGAAGCCTGTACGGTGGCAACCAAAGAACACCCTCACCCCTGGGAGGGATGGAACTTCACGCAAGCCTTCCCCGACCTGCCCCCTGCCTACCGCCGGTCCGTGATCAAAGATGCCATCGGCAAGGTGAGGTCGTATCTGTCCAATCGGGTGAAGTGGGAAAGGAGCGGTCAGAAGAAAGGCAAGCCGGGACTGCCTGGGGCCAGCGACCACCCCACGCTCTACCAGGGCACCTGTACCCTGCACCTGGAGGAGGCTTCGGTCAAGAGCAGGTTTGTGCAGCTCAAGGTGTACGATGGCAAGGCGTGGACCTGGATCAACTACCCGGTGAGGTGCAGCCGCTACTTCGAGCAGCGCTCTGGTGATGAAGCCTGGGAGCTCAAGAGCCCTGTCCTGGTCTTGCGTGCGCACACGGCTGAATTACACTTCCCGCACACCAAAGAGGTGCCAGCCAGAAAGGTCAAGGACAGCAAGCTTGATCCCGATATGGTCACGGTCGCGGTGGACCTCAACGTGAAAAATCTGGCAGTCATCACGGTGAAACAGCATGGCACCATCATCGAGACGGTCTTTGTCACAGATCAGGGTCTGGATCAACAGCGGTACCGGCATCTCAAGCGGATCGCCAAAAAACAGCGGCTTTCGGGCAAGCCGGTCAAAGGAGAACACAGCAATCAGCAACTCTGGCGGCACGTGCGCCGCATGAATGAGGACGCAGCGCATCAGGTCGCCCATGCCATTGCCACTGTCTGCGCCAGATATCCGGGCTCTGTCTTGCTCTTTGAGCGGCTGCGCAAGATCAAAGCCAAAGGCGAAAGCCGGTCACGGCGCATGAATCGCAAACAGGCCAACCACCTGCGTGGCAAGATCAATCAGCGTGCGCGGGAGAAAGTATTCGCACAAGGCAGCTGTACGGTGGAGGTCAATCCCCATGGAACGAGCCAGTATTGCTCCCAATGCGGAGCCAGGGGCGAGAGGTTCTCGTACCGAAAAGGCTCACGTGTCAAGGAAAAATGGGGAAAACTCTTCTGGTGCCCGCATTGTCGCTACGAGGTCAACGCTGACTGGAATGGCAGCGCGAATGTGCATCACAGCTTTTTTCAAGAATTTCATTGGCAGCGGCGCTTCAAACGAAGCGGCTGACTGCTGTTGCGCCCACGCCGACTACAGGCCGGGGTGGAGATGCCTGCCAGAGGGACACCCCGGCAAAGACTGGCAGGCCAGGCCGGTCGCATCGCGACAAGGAATGTGGTACGGCCAGTGTTGGTCCAAAGAGGGCATGTCCCAATCCGCACGCTCTCAAGGACATGACCTGATTCGATAACCTCCTGGAATGCGGAAGGGACACCGGGAGTGCTGGACGGAATCAGGGCGGCGCGAACGCTGTGTCCAGGTTTGTCAAGCAAATTTGGATACCGTTGATACCACGAGAGAACTCCATTGGGGGAAATCCACGACTCATGTCTGTTAATCTTTGATACCACATATAGCATGCTGCACCTTATTATAGGAGATCAGAATGACATGGAGAACCCTTGCCGAACTGCTAGCCTCCAACGCGGAATTATATCCTGATTTACTTTTTGTACGCTTTCTCAAACGTGGCGAGGTTGTGGCCACCTGCACCTACATGGAGGCGTGGGAGCGGGCAAGTCAATGGGCGGCACTTTTGATCGAGCGGGGCACGCGGCGCGGGGAGCGCGTGGTACTGGCGCTGCCCAACTCGGATGATTTCGTCTATGCATATTTTGGCACATTGCTAGCGGGTGGAATACCAGCTCCCAGCGCTCCAATCCGGCGCCTCAGCAGCAATAGCTACTACCTGGTGAATGTTGCACAGAGGCTTCACTCCATCGATGCTAAAGTATTGATTGTGCCGGAGACGCAGGCACATATTGCCGATGTAGCACCTTTATCCAGTATTGAAGGCTTAACAGTCCTGACCAGACAGTATGTGCAAGCGACTGCGCAGCATTTTGCTCCGGGTGGTTCTGAACAAGACCTGGGGCTGCTCCAGTTTACGTCCGGTACCTCGGGTAATGCTAAAGTAGTGCAGTTGAGCAATGCAGCGCTGCTCGCTCAGGCGAGGAACATCTCTATTACGCTGGCGGTGGATCATGACACAGATTCCGGATTGTCATGGCTACCGGTTTTTCATGACATGGGCATCATAGGTTTCCTATTTACCCCGCTTTACCGCGCCATTCCGCTCACATTACTACAGACAGAGGACTTCATGCTGCGCCCCAGCCTATGGATCAAAGCGCTCTCTGATTTCCGCGCTAGTATCACCGCCGGGCCGCCATCCGCATTTGCGCTGTGCGCCCGGCATCTGAAGGACGCCGAGATTGCGCAATATGACCTGGGCAACGTACGACTGGCCATGGTGGGTGCGGAGGTGATTTCGAGGGCGAGCCTGCAACAATTTGCCGAGCGACTGCGACCAAGCGGGTTCCGCGCCAGCGCTATTGTATCAGCATATGGCCTGGCAGAAAATGGCCTGGCAGTAACGATGACGCCATTGGGCAAGGAGCCGGAATTTGAGACGATCGACCTGGAAACTATGCAGACCCTGGGAATCGCCAAAGCGGTTGAGCATCTCAATGGAGCCAACGGCACTACCAGAATGGTGGCCTCGGTAGGAAGGCCTCTACCGGAGACGCGGGTGGTCGTTGCCGGACCAGCGGGTGAACGACTAAGCGAACGCCAGGTAGGTGAAGTACTGGTGAGTAGTCCGAGCCTGATGCAGGGGTATTATGGGCAGCCGGAAGCTTCCAGCCAGGCAATACGTGACGGCTGGCTATGGACAGGGGACCTGGGGTATATTGCTAACGACAAGTTATACATCACTGGTCGGAAGAAAGAGGTACTTATTGTCGGCGGGCGCAATTATTATCCTGATGACCTGGAACAGGTGGCTGTAGCAGCGGCGGGTGGGCGTCAGGGCAACGCGGTGGCAATCTCCTACGAAGACCCGGCGCGGGCAACCGAGGCGGTGGTAGTGCTGGTAGAGACGAGTGCGATAGAACTGGCCGAACGCGACGTCCTGCGCCAACGTATCCGCCAGGCCCTGGTCGAGGCGGAGTATCCTGTCAGCGAGGTAGTGCTGCTGCGACCCAAAACCATCCAGACCACGTTAAATGGCAAGCTCAAGCGGGTTGATTGTAAGGTTCGCTACCTGAAGGGGGAGTTTTCTCATGACAACTAAACGAGTGCGGGGGGCTGAAGCGCTGGTGGATATCCTGGAGCGAGAAGGAGTAACAACCATCTTTGGCATTCCCGGCGGGCCATTGCTGCCGCTCTATGACGAACTGGCCGATCATCCCAAAATCCGCTTGATCCTGGTGAAGCACGAAGAGGCAGCAGCTTACTCGGCCTTCACATATGCGCGTGTGACCGGGAAGCTAGGTGTGTGCATTGCCACACTGGGACCGGGAGCGACCAATTTACTGGCGGGTTTACCGGTGGCCCTGGTTGCCAGCGTGCCTATCCTGGCGCTCACCGGGCAGGTGCAGACGACCGCTTACGGCAGGAGCGCTCACCAGGAATCAACCGGCTGGTTCCGCACGCCTAACCAGGAGGCGATGTACGCCGGTACCTGCAAGCATACTGCCACGTGCAACGAGCCCGCGCGCTTCCCCGATTTTGTGCGCCATAGTATCCGCATTGCTACTTCTGGACGCCCCGGCCCGGCTCACCTGATCATTCCTGCCAACCTGCTGCATCAGACGATCGATTACACACCGCTCAACCCTTCAGAGTACCGTTTGCTCGAAAACAAGGCCTGCGACGACTCGGCCATGGAGGCCATTGCCCACCAGGTATCCCAGGCTCACTACCCATTGATTATGGCCGGAGAGCGAGTACTATTGCCTGACGCTACCCAGGAGATGCAGGCGCTGTCTGAACGCTTCTCCATCCCGGTTGTCACCGACATGTCCTGCAAATCGGCAGTGGACGAGTGGTCGCCCATGTTCATCGGGGTTATGGGGGTGCTGGGGCACAAAGCTGCCGATAGGTATCTCAAAGAGAAGTCGGACCTTGTGCTGGCGGTAGGGCAGACCTTCAACGAAATCTCCACGCTGAGCTGGGACCCGTCCTTCGCCACAGGACGGCAGTTGATTCAACTGGATAACGATCCGGAAGAGATTGGTAAAGTGTACCCGGTCGCGGCTGCAAGCGCCGGGCACCTACCCACTATGCTGGCACGCCTGACGGAAAGACTGGGAGCACTGGGGGTCAGCAAACAAAGTGAACGGGAGACGCTGGTGGCGTCACTACGCAAGCAATACCCGCTGTTCAGGGTCAACGAGATGCGCAGCGAGAAGGTGCCTATGCTTCCACAACGAGTGGTCAGCGATCTACGGCAGGGTTTGCCGGAAGATGTACTTATTCTCTCGGATTCCTCCAAGTGGACGCGCTGGCTGGGACGCTATTTTCCTGCACGCAGGCGCAGCTTTGTAACCGCCCATGATTACGAGCCGATGGGCTGGGCGGTGGCCGGGGTGATTGGAGCCAAAGTTGCCCGCCCGGACCGTCCGGTTGTTTGCGTGAGTGGCGACGGCGCATTCCTGATGAGCGCAATGGAACTGTCCACCGCGGCCAACTACAAACTGGATATTATCTGGCTGATCATGAACGATTCGCGACTTGGCATCATCTACGACCTGCAAAAAACGCTCTATGGCGGACGTATCGCAGCCACCACTTTTGAAAATCCAGACTTCGTAAAGCTTGCTGCCTCCTTTGGCATGGAAGGGCGTGTGATCGAAAAGCCTGGAGAACTCGTATCCGCATTACAGGCTGCCTTCCAGCGCGGAGGCCCCGCCGTCTTCGATGTGCGCTTTGATCCCGACGAAGTACCGCCGATTCGCCCGCGCAGCCTGCTCATTACCAAGGAGATGGGGCTCCCCAACCCCAAGCCCGGCCCGGAAGTGACCCGTGCTTTCATCGCGATGCTGAAGGAGAAATGATTATGCCCAACACAACGTATGAGATTGCCATGTCCCGGCAGCTAAATCGACCAACGTCTATAGCATATAAGGTGGTGGAGGACCTGGAACGCTTCCCCGAGTTTATGCCCAATGTCAATTCGCTCACTCTGTTGGAGGAGGAGGGCAACCGCAAGGTAGCCGCCTGGGATATAACCATTGACGACGCACCGCTCAGTTGGATTGAAGAGGGCATTTATGATAAACAGAACATGCTCGTACAATTTCGCTCGCTTGAAGGGGTGTTTGATCGCTTTGACGGCTACTGGCAGGTAGAGCCAGTAAACGATGGCAGCCGGGTCACGTTTGAGCTGACCTACGAAATCGGCCTGCCTGAGATAGAAGATATTGTTGGGCCGATCCTGCGCGAGCGCATGATCGAGAATGCCGAGAGTATGCTGGATGCCATCGAGAAATGGGTTGAGGAGGTAGCATGAGTAGTGGCACCCCGAGCCAGAGTACTGATTTTGCGCTGCTTGGCCACCCGGCGAGCTATGAGCACCTGGGTGATATCTTTGTGCATTCTCGCCCTGATTTCAATCGCGAGAAGATGACAAAGTATAAAGCCACATTAGAGAAGATATTCGAATGGACGCCGAGCTATGCTGCCAGGGATCCCCTGTCGATCAACCTGGCCGATGGCAGGCAGATAGCAGGGCGGCTGGTTTTCTGCACGTTTTTACCCGAAACGATCCATACACCGCGTAAGATGCTTGCCACCTACCAGAAAATCCGCGATGGCTGCCGCGTGGCAAAGGACCTGGGCGCAAAGATCATAGGCCTGGGAGGCTTTACGTCTATCGTGGGTGGGACGCAGGGGGAGAAGGAGGCAAAGGAACTCGAGGTCGCAGTGACATCGGGTAACTCGCTGACGGCGGCCCTGGCAATTGCCCAGCTCAACATCCTGCTGAAGCGGCTGGACTGGGAGTTGAACGACAGGACGGTAGCAGTGCTGGGAGCCAGCGGTGACATCGGGCGCGCCTGCGCGTTGGAACTGGCCACCCAGGCCAGGCGCATCCTGCTCATCGCTCGCAACAAGGCTAAGCTGGAGGAACTGCGCGACGAAATGCCTGCAAGCGTCGAGGTGTATACCAGCACGGATGTACAGGATGCCACGCAGGCCAGCGTGATCGTCGCGGCCACCAGCGCCGCCCAGCCGATTCTGGCCGAGGCAGACCTGCAACCCGGTACGGTGGCATGCGATGTTGGCTACCCTAAAAACCTGTCGTACGCGCCAAACCCCCGCCCAGACGTGCTGGCTATCTCCGGTGGTCTTGCCCAGATGCCATTCGAGTTGGATATCACTTACTATACACGGCTACCGGCCGCAAATATCATGTATGGCTGTTTCAGCGAGGCCATGATCCTGGCAATCGCAGGCCGCTACGAGAGCTATTCCATCGGGCAGGGCTGCATCACGCAGGAGAAAATGGACAACATCCTCGCCCTGGCACACGCCCATGGCTTTCGACCTGCGCCTCTGTACCGGGGGAAAAACCTGGTTACCGACGAAACATTGTCCACGTTCCTGGAACATAGCAGGAGCCCGATTCATCACACCCATTCCGTTAGCTATCAAGCGAAAGAGGTTCGATGATGAGCACTCCCACCGAACAAAAACTACAGGCCATCGTCGCCCCGAGACTTAAGTTGCTCCCCGAGCAGGTGCCGCTGGATCAATCTCTGGTTGAAGATTTGAGCCTGGATTCGTTTGATATCATGGAGGTCATTTTAGAGATCGAGGAGACTTTCGCCCCGGTCTCCATTGCCGACAAGTCGGCTGAGGAGCTGATGACGCTGCGCGATGTGGCACATCATATCGACAGCGAACTTGGCCGGGCATATTGAAGAAGCATGCGTATAGCTCTTGTAACACTGGGATCGCTTGGCGATCTATACCCCTTTGTCGCTCTTGGCCTGGGATTGAAGACAGCAGGGCACGAAGTTCTGGTAGTGACGCATACCTCTTTTGAGCAGATTGTGCGCGAGCGAGGGCTATGCTTCGCGCCCGTGGATATTGATCCACGCATCCTGTTGGAAAACGAGGAAGGACAGAGCTGGTTGAATAGCGGCGGTAACGCGCTCCTCTTCTTCCGCCAGTTTTCCCGTATCGCGGAGTTATTGATCCGGCAGGCCGTGGTCGATTGCTGGCATGCCTGCCAGGGCACTGAAGCGATTGTATTCTCAACAATCGGATTCTGCATTGCGCACCCAATTGCTGAGAAGCTGGGCGTGCCATCCTTTATGGCCGCTCCATATCCGGTAACGCCCTCTCGTGCATTTGCCAGCCCGTACTTCCCGGCAGCGCCGACCTGGCTCCCTTTCGGTAGGGGCTATTATAACCGGCAAACCCATCTGCTGGCGATGTTTGCCTTCTGGCAGCTCGTGCGGCCAGCGGTGAATAGGGCACTGCGCGAGGTGCTGGACATGCCGCCACTACCCCCGGGGTGGCTCCTCAGCCAGGTGCGGCAGGGACGCATTACCGTTCTGTATGCTTACAGCCCCAGCGTTGTTCCGCGACCTCCCGATTGGGGCAACTGGAATCACGTCACCGGTTACTGGTTCCTGGATCATCAACCCGACTGGCATCCTCCCTCTAACCTGGTGGACTTCCTGGCCTCTGGTCCTCCGCCGGTGTATATCGGTTTTGGCAGCATGAACAGCCGCCGCCCACGAGAGATGACGGAGATGGTGTTGAAAGCATTGGCGCGTTCCAGGCAGCGCGGCATCCTGCTCACGGGCTGGGGCGGTCTGAGCAATATTGATTTGCCCGATGATGTATTCAAGATCGATGCCGTTCCTCATGATTGGCTGTTCCCACAGGTGGCGGCGGTCGTCCATCACGGAGGCTCAGGTACAACCGGGGCGGGACTGCGCGCTGGCATCCCTACCGTGATCATCCCCTTCTTCGGCGATCAACCGTTCTGGGGGCACCGCGTTTATGAGCTGGGCGTTGGACCCAGGCCCATCCCACGCAAACAGCTGTCAGTGGAGCGGCTAGCGGATGCTATCTCTACTGCCGCCAGTGATGCGAACATGCGCAGGCAGGCAGCAGCACTGGGCGAACGTGTCAGGGCCGAGGATGGCGTGGCACGGGCTGTTGAGATTCTGCAACGGTATCTACCAGATAGCCCTTCTGGCTGAGACCTGGACTTATCCCGCTGTCCCGCCCGGCATAGGTATAAGACCGAGCTGTTGCATCACACCTATCGCGTCATTCTCTCCCCAGTGTTCTACGATCTTGCCATTGACTATGCGGAAGATAGCCATTCCCGTCGTAGTGACCTGCTTCCCGGTAGCCGGAGCGCCTAAAAATGAACCAGTATTGGTGCCTCGGAATGAAAAGCGCTCCACCACCTTATCCCCTTCGGCAACCAGATCTTCCGTGGTCACATGACCGTCGGAGAAAGCAGCAGCGAATGCCATATGGGCCATCTTCCCACCTTCAAGCCCTGGAGGGAGCCCAGGAAGACCATTGTGGCTGATGATGTTCGCAGCGACGATCTCATCTAATGCTGCCAGATTGTTCGAATTGTGGATGTCCCGATAACGACGGACGAGAGTCTTGTTTGCTTCTGTCGACATGGAAGAAGCTCCTTTCTGCCTGGTGTTACAACGTTACTTGCTGTTTTCCTCTCCTGCCTTGCTCATATCGAAGAAATAGAGCATATTGCCGGAAGGATCTTTCACTGCTGCTGCGCGGCCAGGACGGATATCTGTAGGTGTACCCACAAATGCCAGTGTCTCGCGCCGAGCGGCGTAGAATGAATCAACGGAGGGAAGAATAAACGCTGGACCGGTAGTCCCTCCCTCTTCTACCAGATCGAGCATCAACTCGACCTCTGTGCCAGGAAGTTTAAAAACGACTGTACGATCGCCCTCTCTCCATGCCTCGTCAAACCCCAGTTGATCGCGATAGAATGCTAACGCGCTCTTGAGGTTGCCTACGGGCACGTACACAAAAGACATCTTGCCATTCATGGTTTACAGCAACTCCTTCTCTACAAATCTTGGTAGCTTGACGGGCATGCCATAACTACGTTATGATTAACATAACACAGTTATGCTTTTCTTGTCAAGAGATTTGGTACAAATTTTCTATGTTTGATGAGATACCTATACCGGGAACAACAAAGGCGAAGCTGATAGCCGCAGGTATACGACAATTAAGCAATGCTAGCTACGAAGAGGTAGATGTCGATAGCGTGGCCGCTGAAGCGGGTGTGACCACCGGCGCACTCTACCATCACTTTCAATCCAAGAAGGCCTTTTACGGACTATTACGTGACGATATGACGCGCCGCATTCTGGATCGTATGGAGGCTGCCGCCGAGAGTGTCGAACCAGAACGTGCGATCAGAGCGGCGTTACTGGCTGCCTATGATGGCGTGCTACGCATCAAGGCGGGTAAGCTGCTGACAGAGCCGGACCCGCGTAATGGTGAGGATGCAATTGCCCGTTTGCTTGGTGAACTGGCAGGGCGAAATGGTGTGGGCGTCGCGGATATGCTGGGCATAGTGCTTGCAGCGGCTTTACGTGCTGCACTTACACAGGCGCTCAATGGGCATATAGAGGCCCGGCAGGCCCTGGAAGAATTATTGAGCTAGAGCGTTATCAGTTCTCCTGTTTTAGTACCAGCACCAACCCGATCACTTCATACCCACGTCCCAGCTTGTTCTTCTGCGGTAAATCGGTCAACCAATCCCAGTGAGCCTCCTCGATTACTGCAAAATTTTCTCGTACAAGGTCAGGGAAGGTACGAGGAACGATAGGCAGGGTGCGACGGTGCTCAGCGTCGTGATCGGTGCCATAGATGTTGAAGACGAAACCAAGTATATCGCTGAGTAAGACAACGACGCCTCCTATATCAACCAATTCACGCAACAGGTGCAGGTGCGCCGAGATGACGCGGATACGAAATGCCTGCGCCGCTTCCTGGTAGTGTCGATGGCGTTCCTGCTCGCCAGGGTAGTCGGGGGCAATGCGCTGCACATGGTCCAGGATATCGAGCAGGGGATAGCTGAAGAGCTGCGAGAGAAGCAGCGAGCTAATGACGACGCCACATCCGCCTGCGCCCAGGCCTTCTACCTGCGGCGGAGCTGGCACTGGACACTGCTCCAGGCAGTGAGCGGCGGCATCAAAAACGGCCTGGGGACCCTGCGGCACAAGCAATGTCCAAGGCTGGCGTTCAACAAGGCGATTCAGGCTGGCACTGATGCCCCCACTGATGTCGCACTGGAGCAAGTGTATGCGCTTGTGCAATGCGGGCGAGGCGAGTTCGTCGCGCCCCTGCTGGATGGCTGCAAGGTCAAAATCAGCGAGTACAACCTCGTCAGAAGCGCGAGCGAGATCGTCCAGGGGAACCTCAGTGCAGGCACCTGCACCCAGGACGAGAGTACTCTGCGATGCAGCAGGTTGGCGCAATTTGAAAGCCCGCAACGTGAGCGCAGCACAATGCTGCAAGTGCTGTGGTGAGTACTGGCGTAACCATGCACGCTGCCGCGCGCCCTGGGTCTGGACATTATTGTACGTCAGTGTATCTATGCGCACTTAACTTATTTTCCAGAGAATTGCGCGGATCGCTTTTCGAGGAATGCGGTCACGCCCTCGCGATGATCCGCCGTCTCGAAAGCCTGATCCTGCAGTTCGCCTTCAAGTTCGAGCGTTGTCTCCAGGTTGCTATCAACCGAGGTATAGATCAGTTGCTTAATGAGAGCATAGGTGCGTGTCGGGCCTCTGGCCAGTCTCTGGGCCAGAGCCTTCGTGGTGGCTTCAAATTCGGCCAGGGGCACGCATTTATTCACCAGGCCGATACGCTCAGCCTCGTATCCGCTCACCTCGTCGGCAAGCATTGACATTTCCAGGGCCTTGCCCATCCCGACCAGGCGCGGCAGGAAGAAGCCGCCACCGCCATCGGGAACGAGCCCGATGCGCGCAAAGGCCTCGATGAAGCGGGCATTGTCGGCCGCGATGCGCAGATCACACGCCAGGGCGATATTGCATGAAATCCCCGCAGCGACGCCTTGAACCGCTGCTATTACGGGTTTGGGCATGCCGCGCAGGGCAAGCACCAGGCGATGGTATTTCGTCAGGTGCTCGCTCACCCTGGGTGGGCTGCCTGTATTACTTCTCGGCGCAAAGCTCGTGAGGTCCTGCCCTGAACCAAATGCCCTGCCAGCGCCGGTGATGACGACGCAGCGTATGGCATCATCCCGCGCTGCTGCCTCAGCGACTTCTGTTATTTCTTGCAGCATGACGTCGTTAAAGGCATTGAGCTTTTCTGGGCGATTCATGATGATAGTGAGTACGGCGCCATCCTGCTCTACGAGCAAGTGCTGGAAGTTGCTTCGCATCGGGGGTCTCCTTTTAGTAATTTCGGGGCAATTTAGGCGGCATATGTCGCCTCAAAAGTAGTCACTAATGGACGACCTACATCAGGCAGCGGGGATTCTTCCAAATAGAGTTCGGTGGCCTCTTTCAGATTAGCGATAGCTTCTTCGATAGTATACCCCTGGCTGACAGTACCAACTTCTGGACATTCTGCAACGTACAAGTCATCCTCTTTATGAATAACAGCCGTAAAGGTTCGTACAACCATCTCAACACCTCCTGTGATTAGTATTACTTGACCGTTGGCATATCCAGCATCAACACTTCTAAAGCCACACGTGCATTAACGTTTTGTTCCAACGCCTCCATCGTGCGCAGAATGGCGCGTACCATGTGCTCGGCCTCGGTTGGACCAACCTGCGCGGCTTGTCTTGCAATGATGCTCCGCATGTCGACGTTGACGATCAAATCAAGGCTATCGCGCGCTGCCAGTACTATATCACGCCACCAGAGCAGCCACAACTCCAGTGTAGCACTCAGCTTGCCGGCATCTTCGCTGAGGCGCTGTGCAGCCGCAAAGCGTTCTACCCTGGTTGCTGGCAGCAACTTAGTCAACGTTTCCAGTTGTTCCTTACGCTCGGCCAGCAGGTTCTCATCTTCCACCGCTTGCACCGCCCAGCCCATACGCCCAGCCGCCAGGGCGGCTATCACGTTTGCCTCCCTGGGTTCCACTTCCCAGAGCTGCTCCAGGGCTTCTCTGATTTGTGTCGAGGTCAGCAGGTGCATGGAAACCTGCTGCACACGCGAGAGGATGGTGGGCAGCAGCAGACCCGGATCAGGAACGGTCAGTAGCAAGACAACATCGGGCTCTGGCTCTTCCAGGGTCTTCAGCAAGCAGTTTGCCGCCTGCATATTCATTTCGTGCATGCCCTGGATGATAAAGATGTTGCGCCGCCCTTCCAATGTCCTGCGCGCAGAGTCGCTTTGTAAGGTGCGTACCTGTTCGATGACGATGAACTGTTTATCGGGAGCCCTTGAAATAAAATGCACGTCGGGGTGATTACCATGCATTACCTTACGGCAGGCGAGACAGGCGCCACAGGGATTTAACGGGGCGATACGCGGGTCTGGACTACTCGTGCAGAGGAGGGTCTGGGCGAAGCGATGGGCGAGGAGAGTTTTACCAATATGTTCCGGGCCAGTAAAAAGATAGGCGTGACGCACCCGTTGTGCTGTCAGGGCGCGACGCAACAGGTCGATAGCGTAATCATGGCCGACGATGCCCCACTCAGAGGGTCTTGCCTGCAGGAGTGCTCCATTCATAAGGACATGGTAGCAGAAACGCCGGGGAAAGACAAGTTGTGGAACAAAACTATCCCATGAAATTGGACCTCCCCAAGAGAATTGACAAAGGTGACAGATCGTGTAGAATGAGGAAATGAAGAAGAAAGCGTTCTTTAGGGATGCAAGATTTATTAGCTATCCCGGATGGCTGGTAAGGGATCCCCAATGTCTATGAACCACTTGCCCAGAGATGGTAAACGCTGAAGTTGGGTTTCGACCACCTGCATGGCTTCTTTGGTGAGTTTGACTCC
>WNFA01006285.1_pt1 | contig 14435 bp, 11 predicted proteins | sample 5400481 | NCBI WGS metagenome assembly WNFA01 (sample SAMN13153340, study PRJNA577476) | soil metagenome | isolation source: 120 cm saprolite under Douglas fir tree site 2 hole 1 replicate 2 | place: USA:California | collected 2015-04-18 | reverse complement strand
TGGAAAAGGGCTTGCGGTTCGCGATCCGCGAAGGCGGCCACACGGTCGGCGCTGGCACGATCGCGGAAATTGTTACGTAGGTTTCAGTGTAGGGACGGGTCTTCGACCCGTCCGGCCGGGTCACAGACCCGGCCCCACATAGGACTGGAGTGAGCAATGCCCCGAGAGATTATTACGTTGCAGTGCGGTGAGTGCAAAGAGCGGAACTATTCAACCACCAAGAACCGCAAGACGACACCGGATCGAATTGAACTGAAGAAGTTCTGCGCCCGGTGCCGCAAGCACCAGCCGCACAAAGAGGTTAAGTAGCCAGCCGCCAGCGGTCTTCACTGTGAACCGGGAACTGGCAACTGAGAACTGTTTTACAGGGGCGTAAGCTCAACGGTTAAACTGTCGGTCTCCAAAACCGAACTTGGGGGTTCGAATCCCTCCGCCCCTGCCAGAGTTTGAGGGCCGAGCGCGGGTAAGGAAGTGAGTGATGGGAGTCGAGGCAAAGAAGATGGCAAGTTCAATCGCGTCAGCCGGCGATAACTTCGGTGACCGGATAAAGTCCTGGCCGGAGCGCATCAAGAGTTTTTACAACGATGTGCGCGCGGAGATGAAGAAGGTGAACTCGCCTTCGCGCAAAGAGGTTCAGGCCACGACAACGGTTGTGATCATCACCGTATTCCTGTTTGCTTTTTATTTCTGGATTGTGGATCTGGCGATCAGCAGCAGCCTTGACCGCTTGCTCCATTATTTCTCGCGCCGATAGGGCGAGCGAAAGAAGTTATTGACTATGCCGGACGAAGAAAAGAATCAGACCGCTGCCGAAACGGCCGAGGAAACGCAGTCGGCAGCAGGCGCGGAGTCTGCTGCGGCCGAGCCGCCAAAGAATCCGAATATGAAGTGGTACATCATCCACGCATATTCGGGATTCGAGCGCAAAGTGAAGGAATCTCTCGAATCGCGCGTGCAGGCTTTCGGGTTGCAGGACAAGATCGGCAAAGTGCTGATCCCGACCGAGTCGGTCACCGAAGTTCGCGGCGGCAAAAAGTACACGTCCGAGCGCATGTTTTATCCCGGCTACGTGCTGGTCGAAATGGACATGGACGATCATGTCTGGCACGTGGTCAAGGCCACACCTCGCGTTACTGGATTCGTCGGCACGGGGCAACAGCCCACTCCGCTGTCGGATGAGGAAGTCGGCCACATCGTTTACAAAGTCGCCGACAGCCGCGAGAAGCCGAAACTCAAGGTCAAGTTCGAGAAGAACGAAACGGTGCGTATCAGTGAAGGTCCGTTCGCGACCTTTACGGGCGTGGTAGACGAGGTCAATGAAGATCGCGAAACTGTGAAAGTCATGGTCACGATCTTCGGCCGCTCGACTCCGGTGGAGTTGGAGTTTGGGCAGGTGGAGAAAGTGGCGTAGAAGCATGCGCAGCCCCTAAAGGGGCGGACTTCGAAAGATTTGCGGCATCGCTAAGCGATGCCCTGATACGAAACAACGCGCTGAGCCGAAAATCCCAGACTCAGGGCGGGCGTTTAAGCGGGAACAGGGAAGGCATCATGGCAAAGAAAGCTACAGGTTCTGTAAAACTCCAGATTGCGGCAGGGAAGGCTACGCCGGCGCCTCCGGTTGGGCCCGCGCTTGGTCAGGCGCAGGTCAACATCATGGAGTTCTGCAAGCAATTCAACGCTCGCACCTCGCAGAAAGAACTTGAAGGGCTAATCATCCCGGTCGTGATCACGGTGTATAGCGACCGCACGTTTACGTTCATTACCAAGACGCCGCCGGCTTCGGTGCTGCTCAAACGCGCCGCCGGTATCGCCAAGGGATCGGGTGCTCCGAACAAAGACAAGGTCGGGAAAGTGACTGCGAAACAGGTCGAGGACATTGCCAAGCAGAAAATGCCGGATCTGAATGCCGCCTCGGTGGATAGCGCCATCAGGAGCATTCGCGGCACGGCGCGGTCGATGGGAATCGAAGTAGTTGGATAGGTGTGGAGCCGGATCTGGGACCCGTCCTTACACAAGCAATAGTCGAAAATACTACGGCTCTTCGGAGCAACGATGAGCGGTGGGAGACGAGGAAGAAATGAAGAAATCTGGGAAGAATATCGAGAAGTCGAGGAAAGCGGTCGAGAGTCGGCCTTACACGCTGCAGGAAGCCGTCCCGCTCCTGCAGAAAGTGAAATACGCAAAGTTCGACGAGACAGTCGAAGTCACGATGCGTTTAGGAGTCGATCCCAAGCATGCGGACCAGATGGTGCGCGGCACGGTGGTGCTTCCCCATGGGCTGGGCAAGTCGAAAAAAGTCCTGGTCATCGCCAGCGGCGAGAAAGTTCGCGAGGCTGAAGCGGCGGGCGCGGATTTCGTCGGCGGGGAAGACATGGTCGAGAAGATTACGAAAGAAAACTGGACCGACTTCGACGCGCTCATCGCTACGCCCGACATGATGAAGTCTGTAGGGCGCCTGGGTAAGATTCTCGGGCCGAAAGGGCTGATGCCGAACCCGAAAACGGGCACCGTCACCATGGACGTAGCGCGGGCCGTGCAGGAAGTGAAAGCCGGCAAAGTGGAATTCCGCACCGACAAGACTGCGTTGGTGCATGTGCCGGTCGGGAAGATCTCGTTCACGCCCGATAAGCTGATCGAGAACGCGACGACCCTGATATCGAGCGTGATCAAGGCCAAGCCGTCGGTAGCGAAGGGCAAGTACATCAAGGGATGCTACTTGAGCTCCAGCATGGGACCGGGGATTTCCCTCGACACTACGGCGATTGAGACGGCGTCGAAGGCGTAACGGCCGAGCGCTGGATTTGCCGAGTTTCGCTCGGCTGGACGGGTCAGAGACCCGTCCCCACACGAGATTGGAAAGGGTTCGATATGGCGGTCACCAGAGCAAAGAAAAAAGAGCAGGTTGAAAAACTGGGCGAGGATTTGAAGAGCGTATCGAGCGTGATCGTCGCTACCTATACCAAGCAGACGGTCGCCAAGGATTTTGAGTTGCGAAAGACGCTGCGCTCGACCGGCGCGAAGTATCGCGTGGTAAAGAACACGCTGGCGGAGCGGGCCGGTAAGGGGACGCGGATTGAGGAAGCGCTCAAGAATCTTCAGGGCGTGACTTCGATTGCCTACACATCGGGCGATCCGGTCGCATTGGCGAAGGCGCTTTCCAAGTACGCCAAGGACAATCCAGAGTTCACCTTCAAGGCTGGGGTCGTCGAAGGACGCGTTGTCACGATCAAAGAGATCGAGGCGCTCGCGACCATGCCGTCGAAGGAAGAGATTTATTCGAAACTGCTGTACTTGCTGAGCGCTCCGTCACAGCGTCTGGTCACGGCCATGAGCGCGGTGGGACGGAACCTGGCGGTGGTCATTGACCAGGGCGTGCAGGAGAAGAAGTTTAAGGAGGCGTAAGTCTCCGAGTAGAGTTTCGACCGGCGAAAGCTGGTCAGAAAGAGATTTGGTTATCGCGAGCGGGGGTTGCGCGGTTCTGAAATTCACGTGTTGTCTGGCGCGGGATCGAGGACCTGGTCGCACTGGAAACCCGGCGAAGCGGTAACGAAATCACAAATCATCAACGTAGAGGCGCGGCTTGCCGTGTCCTGCGATAGGAACTGGAGAACACAATGGCGGATCTGCAGCAGTTGGAAGAGTCAATTGTTGGCCTGTCTTTGCTGGAAGCGGCGGAGTTGGTCAAGAAATTGGAATCGCGTCTGGGTGTTTCGGCGGCAGCAGCAGCCCCGGTGATGGTTGCCGGCGGCGGAGCGGCGGCCGGTGCAGCGGCTCCGGCGGAAGAAAAGACCGAGTTCAGCGTCGTCCTTAAAGAGGTGGGCGCCAATAAGATCAATGTAATCAAAGCCGTACGGGAAGTCACCAGCCTTGGCCTGAAAGAAGCCAAGGATCTGGTGGATGGCGCTCCCAAGACCATCAAGGAAGGCGTCTCGAAGGACGAAGCGGAGACCATCAAGAAGAAGTTTACTGAGGCGGGCGCAACTGTCGAAGTAAAGTAGGCCTCCCGGTGGCCTCGGACGGCTGCGGTTTCCACAGTCATCCACAGGCATCCGTTGACGAAAAAGTAGATGAATCCCGGGTGGGGGTGTTAGTATCTATATACTCACCCGGTATTCTGACTTCGAGGTGGTAGCGACCCTGTTCTCCGAAGGCAAACCAGGAAAGCGGATCGCTCAATAGAGTTTGGCAGCCGGTCCCGCGGGCGGCGGGACGGAACAGGCCTTTTGAACTGGCGCGGAAATTTACAAAAGATCTAGCAACAAGCGTCGCGTGTGGCGCCGAGGGACAGACTTGTCCCTGCCGGTGCCCGTATTTATTTTCTGCGTAGACCGCCCACTAGCAGTCTTTCGGCGCTGAGATGCGCCCTTTCGTTCCGCGTTGCGCGGCAGCCCCCAGGCTGCCTGAAAGCAGGAGTTCCTAAGAATGGCAAAGCATAACACCTTCCGCAAGCGTTTTGATTTTTCGAAAATTCCGGCAACCATCCAGATCCCGAACCTGATCGAGGTTCAGAAGCGCTCCTATGATCGCTTCCTGCAGATGGACAAGCTGCCCAGCGAGCGCGAAGACGGCGGGCTCCAGGCCGTGTTTCAGTCGGTCTTCCCGATCACCGACTTCCGCAACGTCTCGCAGCTTGAGTTTGTGGACTATGCGATCGGCAACTGGGAGTGCAAGTGTGGCCACTTGAAAGGCCTGCACCACCTGCGCACCACTTGCAAGAACTGCGGATCTACGGTCATCACCGACCCGTTTCATCCCGGCGATGTGCTCTGTCACAAGTGCGGCACGTATAACGCCAACACGCCCGATTTCTGTAACAAGTGCGGCGACCCGGTCGGATTGCAGCTGAAGTACGACGTGGCTGAGTGCGAAGAGCGCGGTATGACCTACTCCGCGCCGCTCAAGGTCACGATGCGCCTCACCATCTGGGACAAGGACCCCGAGACTGGTAACCGCTCCATCCGCGATATCAAGGAGCAGGAAGTCTTTTTCGGCGACGTTCCGCTGATGACCCAAAACGGCACGTTCATCATCAACGGTACCGAGCGCGTCATCGTCAGCCAGTTGCACCGCTCGCCCGGCGTGTTCTTCGAGACCGCCAACAACCGCACTTACTTTCTGGGCAAGATCATTCCGTATCGCGGCTCGTGGGTCGAGTTCGAATACGACCAGAAGAATGTGCTCTACGTGCGCATTGACCGCAAGCGCAAGTTCCTGGGCACGATATTCCTGCGCGCTCTCGGCTTACGCGCCGGCGAAGACATTCTGCGCACGTTCTACACCGTGGACCGCCTGGCAATCCGCGACAAGAAGCTTTTTTGGACACTCGATCCCACCAGCGACAAGCCGACAAACCTGTTGGGCATGAAGCTCGCGCACAGCATCAAGTCGAGATCCGGTGAAGAAGTTGCGCACTCAGGTCGCAAGATCAGCGCCGCCATTCTGAAAGAAATTCAAAAGGCCAAGGTCAGCGAGATCGAAGTCGACTCGACCGATCTCGAAGGCGCCTGGTCGGCCGGCGACATCGTGGACACTACCACCGGGGAAGTCCTGCTCGAAGCGAACTCGGAAATTACGGCCGATAAACTCGCCAAGATTCTCGAATCGGGCGGCGTGGTCGAGATGAGCGTGTTCTTCCCCGAACGCGACGACGTGGGGACGGTCATCAGCCAAACCCTGCGCCGCGACTCGGTCAAGACGCCTTCCGAAGCGCTGATCGAGATCTACCGCAAGCTGCGTCCCGGCGACCCGCCCACGCTGGATACGGCGACCGCACTGTTCCAAGGCATGTTCTTCGATCCGCGCAAGTACGACTTTTCGCGCGTCGGCCGCCTGAAGTTCAATATCAAACTGTTCGAAAACCAGGAAGCTACCAACCTCGAACAGCGCACGCTCGATCCGGACGATTTCTACGCGACGATCAAGTACCTGCTCAAGTTGCGCAAGAACATCGGCGCGGTGGACGACATCGATCACCTCGGCAACCGCCGCGTGCGCGCGGTGGGCGAACTGCTGGAAAATCAGTTCCGCATCGGCCTGGTTCGCATGGAACGCGCCATCAAGGAAAAGATGAGCGTGTACCAGGAAATGTCGACGGCGATGCCGCACGACCTGGTCAATGCCAAGCCGGTGATGGCCGCGATCCGCGAGTTCTTCGGGTCTTCGCAGCTTTCCCAGTTCATGGACCAGACCAACCCGCTGTCGGAAATCACCCACAAGCGGCGTCTGTCGGCCCTTGGGCCGGGCGGTCTGTCACGTGAACGCGCTGGATTCGAAGTCCGCGATGTGCACCCGACGCACTATGGACGCATCTGCCCGATCGAAACGCCGGAGGGCCCGAACATCGGACTGATTTCGTCGTTGAGCTGTTTTGCCCGCATTAATGACTACGGGTTCATCGAGTCGCCGTATCGCAAGATTAAGAACGCGCGCGTCGTGGACTACGTAACCGTGGTCAACGCCGGGGACAGCGACTACAAGGTCAACGATCACGTTGAGAAGAGCGAAGCCGAGAAGGTCAACGCCGACTTGAAAGAGCGCCGCAAGAAGCCGGTTGAGATCGAGCCTTTCTCGTTCTATCTCTCGGCGTGGGAAGAAGATCGGCACACCATCGCCCAGGCCAATATCGAACTGGACGAGAAGGGCCGTATCGCCTCCGAACTGGTGAATGCCCGCAAGGCCGGCAACTTCGTTTTGGTAAACCGCGAGGAAGTCGATTACGTTGACGTCAGCCCGAAGCAACTGGTTTCGGTGGCGGCCTCGCTGGTGCCTTTCCTCGAGCACGACGACGCCAACCGCGCGCTGATGGGCGCGAACATGCAGCGCCAGTCGGTGCCTTTGCTACGCGCTCAGGCTCCAATCGTCGGAACCGGAATGGAGGGCGTCACTGCCCGCGACTCCGGCGCTGTCGTCCTGGCCCGGCGCAACGGAATCATCGATTCAGTCGATTCCGAGCGCATCATCGTGCGCGTCGAGGGCGAGCATCATCCGATGCAGCTCTCGCGAGAGGTGGGCAGCGATATCTATCAGCTCACCAAGTTCAAGCGCTCGAATCAAAACACTTGCATAAACCAGAAGCCAATCGTGAAGAAGGGTCAGCGCGTCGTGAAGGGGCAAGTCATCGCCGACGGTCCGTGCACCGACTTCGGAGAGTTGGCTCTGGGACGGAACGTTCTGGTCGCGTTCATGCCCTGGCGCGGCTACAACTTCGAAGACGCGATCCTGGTTTCCGAAAAGATGGTCAAGGAGGACTACTACACCTCCGTGCACATCGAGGAATTTGAACTCGAAGCGCGCGACACCAAACTCGGACCCGAGGAAGTCACCCGCGACATCCCGAACGTCAGCGAAACCACGCTGCGCAATCTGGATGAAGCGGGCGTGATCCGCATAGGCGCAACCATCAAGCAGGGCGACATCATCGTGGGCAAGGTCACGCCCAAGGGCGAAACTCAGCTCACGCCGGAAGAAAAGCTGCTGCGCGCGATCTTCGGCGAAAAGGCCGGCGACGTCCGCGACGCTTCGCTCTACTGCCCGCCCGGAATTGAAGGCGTGGTGGTGGACGTGAAGATCTTCTCCCGCAAGGGACAGGAGAAAGACGAGCGCGCCAAGTCGATTGAGGTTGAGCAGATCGCGAAGCTTGAGAAGAACCTTTCGGACGAAATCCGAATCCTCACCGACGAGCGTTTGAAGCGTCTGGAAGCGATCCTTGGGGGCAAGGAAGTGCAGGCCGACCTGCACGACGAGCGCACCAACAAACGCCTCCTGACCAAGGGCGGAACTCTTGACCGCGACACCATCGAGCACATCTCGACCCGCAACCTGAAGCGCATCAAGTACGCCGACAAGGACCCGCGGGTTAATGAGCAGATCGACGAGATCGAGGAAATGACCTCGCGCCAGATCGATGTGCTCAAGAAAATTGTCAACGAAAAGAAGGACAAACTCACCAAGGGCGATGAACTGCCGCCGGGCGTGATCAAGCTCGTCAAGGTTTACATCGCCATGAAGCGCAAGCTGAGTGTGGGCGACAAGATGGCCGGACGCCACGGCAACAAGGGCGTAATCGCCCGGATCCTGCCGGAAGAGGACATGCCGTACCTCGAAAACGGGACGCCGGTCGAAATTGTCCTGAACCCGCTCGGCGTGCCAAGCCGTATGAATGTGGGCCAGATTCTCGAAACCCACCTCGGTTGGGCCGGCCACGAACTCGGCCTGCAGATCGCGGAACTGCTGAAGCACAACACTCGCGCGGAAGCGATCCGGCGCGAACTGAAGGCCCTGTTCAAAGACACGATGCTGGCGGACAGCATTGCGGAAATGAGCGAGGACGAACTGGAAGCGATCGCTCCCACGCTCACCAAGGGCGTGTTCATGGGCTCAGCCGTTTTCGATGGCGCTCGCGAGTCGGAAATCAAGGCCCTGCTCGAGCGCGCTGGCTTGCCGACGTCGGGCAAGACGAACCTGCGCGACGGCATGACTGGCGAGAAGTTCGAACAGCCGGTTACGGTCGGATACATCTACATGCTGAAACTGTCGCATCTGGTGGACGACAAGATTCACGCGCGCTCCATCGGCCCGTATTCGCTTATCACCCAGCAGCCGCTGGGCGGCAAGGCGCAGTTCGGCGGACAGCGCTTCGGAGAAATGGAAGTCTGGGCTCTGGAAGCGTATGGCGCGGCGTTCATCCTCCAGGAACTGCTCACCGCGAAGTCGGACGACGTTTACGGACGCACCAAAATCTATGAGGCCATCGTCAAAGGCGAGGCCGCGATGGAGCCGGGCGTGCCGGAATCGTTCAACGTGCTGATTCGCGAATTGCAATCGCTCTGCCTGGATGTGGAATTGATCAAGGCCACGGAGAAGAAACCGGTGGCGGTGGCAGCGGATTAAGAGCAGTTCCCGGTTCTCAGTTCCCAGTTCTCAGTTTTTAGAGAGCTAGGGAGACGTGGAGCCGGGAATTGGCTGACAAAGTTTCGATGATTAGCCACTGCGACGCCCCGCTCTCAGCGTCGCGGTATGGCAAAGCTCAAACCGGTTTTCACTGAGAACTGAGAACCGGGAACTGAGAACTGAAGTGGAGAGCCGCTGGCGGTCGCGTTAGACCGCAGGAAAGCGGAGGCACATGTTTCGTTCGAGCCCGTTTGACATGGCAAACCCCGTTGCTGACTTCGACGCCATTCGAATCAGTCTGGCTTCGCCCGAGAAGATCCGGAGCTGGTCGCATGGGGAAGTGACTAAGCCGGAAACCATCAACTATCGCACCTTTAAACCGGAGCGCGACGGCTTGTTCTGCGCCCGCATCTTTGGCCCAGTCACGGACTGGGAGTGTCTCTGCGGCAAGTACAAGCGTATGAAGCACCGCGGAGTGATCTGCGACAAGTGCGGTGTGGAAGTTACGCTGTCCAAAGTCCGTCGTGAGCGGCTCGGCCACATCGAACTGGCTTCGCCCTGCTCGCACGTGTGGTTCTTCAAGGGACTGCCCAGCCGCATCGGGCATCTCCTCGATATCTCTCTCCGCGATCTCGAGGCGATTCTCTACTTCGAGGCCTACGTTACGATTGAGACCGGCGACGCCCCGGTCAAAGACCACGAAGTCATTAAAGACGAGGCCAAGTACCGCGAACTCGACCAGCAGTTCCGTCCCACCGGCTTTAAGGCCATGATGGGCGCGGAAGCGATCAAGGAACTTCTGAAGCGCGTCGAAGTCGAATCTCTCTCGGGGGAACTGCGCGAGAAGCCGCAGTGGATGATTCTGGATGTAATCCCGGTCATTCCGCCGGAGTTGCGTCCTCTCGTTCCACTCGATGGCGGCCGTTTTGCCACTTCCGATTTGAACGATCTCTACCGTCGCGTCATCAACCGTAACAACCGGTTGAAGAAGCTGATGGACCTGCACGCTCCCGAAGTCATCGTGCGCAACGAAAAGCGTATGTTGCAGGAAGCGGTCGACGCCCTGTTCGACAACGGCCGTCGCGGACGCGTTCTGCGTGGCGCCAACAATCGCCCGCTGAAGTCGCTCTCCGACACTCTGAAGGGCAAGCAGGGACGTTTCCGTCAGAACCTGCTCGGCAAACGCGTGGACTACTCGGGACGCTCCGTTATCGTAGTCGGCCCCGAATTGAAGCTGCACCAGTGCGGTCTGCCGAAGAAAATGGCGCTCGAACTGTTCAAGCCGTTCATCTATCACCGGCTCGAACAGACCGGACACTGCACGACCATCAAGCAGGCCAAAGAAATGGTCGAGCAGCAGGAATCGATCGTTTGGGACATCCTCGAAGAGGTCATCAAGGACCATCCTGTCCTGCTGAACCGCGCTCCCACCCTGCACAGGCTGGGCATTCAGGCATTTGAACCGGTGCTGGTGGAAGGCAAAGCCATCAAGATTCACCCCCTCGTTTGTACAGCGTTCAACGCCGACTTTGACGGCGATCAGATGGCGGTTCACATTCCGTTGTCGCCTGAGGCGCAGGTTGAAGCCAGCGTGCTGATGTTGTCGTCGCACAACATCCTCTCGCCGGCCTCCGGACAGCCCATCACCGTGCCCACGCAGGACATGGTGCTCGGTCTCTATTACCTGACCAAAGCCAAGCCCGGCGCCAAGGGTGAAGGCCGCTCTTTCGCCAACATTGACGAGGTAGTGATCGCGCTCGAAATGGGCGAAGTGGAAACGCTCAGCCCGATTCGTCTGCGTTACACCGGCGAAGTCATGGACCTTACCGCCGCCTACGACGATCAGGATGTCACCCATACCGAACCGATTCAGGCGGAGCGCGAATTCCTGAATACGACAGTCGGACGCGCCATCCTGAACGACCACCTTCCGGAGGGCATGCCCTACATCAACGGCTTGCTCAAGAAGAAGGGCGTTGGTCAGTTGGTGAACTACTGCTACCTCAGATTCGGGCTGGAAACCACGGTCAAGATGCTCGATGAGATCAAGGCGCTCGGCTTCAACTATGCGACGCGCGCCGGTCTCTCCATCGGCATTGACGACATGGTGATCCCAGACAACAAGAAAACGCTGGTTCGCGATGCCGACAAGCAGGTCATCGCGGTTCAGCAGCAGTATCTGGATGGGGCCATCACCAACGGCGAGCGCTACAACAAGGTCATCGAAATCTGGTCGGCCATCACGGAGAAAGTTGCAGATGAAATGTTTGGCCAGATGCAGAAGGCCGACAAGGAAGGCGCTCTCAACCCGATTTACGTCATGGCCGACTCCGGCGCTCGCGGATCGAAACAGCAGATCCGCCAGCTCTCCGGCATGCGCGGCCTGATGGCGAAGCCGACCGGCGAAATCATCGAGACGCCCATCACGGCCAACTTCCGCGAGGGATTGACCGTGCTGGAATACTTCATCTCGACGCACGGCGCCCGTAAGGGCCTGGCCGATACGGCGCTCAAGACGGCCGATTCGGGCTATCTCACGCGCCGCCTGGTCGACGTGGCTCAGGACGTAATCATCAGCGAGTACGACTGCGGCACCGTGGACGGCATTTTCGTCTCCGGTATCGTGGAAGCCGGCGAGATCATCGAGGCGCTGCGCGACCGCATCATCGGCCGCGTGTCGCTCGAGAAGATCAAGGACTACGACGGCAACGTGATCGTCGACATCAACCAGGAAATCACCGAAGACCTGGCGGTTGCGATTCAGGCAGCCGGCATCGAGCGGGTGAAGATCCGTTCGGTGCTGACTTGCGAGTCGAAGCGCGGTGTCTGCGTCATGTGCTACGGACGCAACCTGGCCTCCGGCCGTCTGGTCGAACTCGGCGAGGCCACGGGGGTCATCGCGGCTCAGTCGATCGGCGAACCTGGAACGCAGCTTACGATGCGTACCTTCCACATCGGTGGTACCGCATCGCGAGTTTCGGAACAGTCGCGCCTCGATGCCAAGAGCAACGGCTCGGTCCGCTTCGTCGGGCTGCAGACCGTGAAGTCCAAGAGCGGCGACTTGGTGGTCATGAACCGCCAGGGCTCGATCGCCATCGTGGACGAGAAGAACCGCGAGCGCGAGCGTTATGCGGTCGTGTACGGCGCCAAGTTGAAGGTTGGTCGAGTGGGATCCCTACACCTTCGCGATCCTCACGGAAATCGGCGGCACCGCGCAGTTCAAGGACCTGCAGGAAGGCGTCACGCTGCACGAAGAAGTGGACGAAGTCACCGGCCTGTCGCGTCACGTGGTTGCCGACTCGCCCGATGAGAAGCGCCAGCCAGCCTTGGTCATCAAGGGCAAGGCTAGCAAGCGCTACCTCATGCCGTCACGCGCTCACCTCATGGTGCAGGACGGTGACACGGTGTTCCCGGGTGACGTGCTGGCCAAGATCCCGCGGGAAACCACCAAGACCAAAGACATCACCGGTGGTCTGCCGCGTGTCGTCGAACTGTTCGAAGCCCGCAAGCCGCGCGAAACCGCCGTCATCAGCGAGATCGATGGCGTGGTTCGCTTCGGAGAGGTTTCGAAGGGACAGCGCAAACTCTACGTCGCGGCCGACAACGGCACGGAAAAGGAATACTCCGTTCCGCGCGGCGTTCACATCAACGTGCAGGAAGGCGAGCGCGTGAAGGCGGGCGAACCGCTCATGGATGGTCCGCTGAACCCGCACGATATCCTGGCCGTGCTCGGCGAAAAGGAGCTGCAGTCTTACCTGGTGAACGAAATCCAGGAAGTCTACCGGCTCCAGGGCGTGAACATCTCGGATAAGCACATCGAGGTGATCGTCCGCCAGATGATGCGCTGGGTAAAGGTGGAAGATGTGGGCGACACCCAGTTCCTGCTCGAACAGCAGGTGGACAAGTTCCGCTTCCGCGAGGAAAACGAACGCGTCATCCGCGACGGCGGCAAACCGGCCACCGGCCGTCCGTTGCTGCTTGGCATCACCAAAGCATCGCTCTCGACCGACTCGTTCATCTCAGCCGCGTCGTTCCAGGAGACCACGCGCGTGCTCACCGAAGCCTCCATTCAGGGAGCGGTGGACCACCTGCGCGGTCTGAAGGAAAACGTGATCGTGGGCCGTCTGATCCCCGCCGGCACCGGCATGGAGTACTATCGCAACGTGCGCCTCTCTCCGGAAATGGAAGAGGCCGCGCAGAAGGTGCAGGAGGAAGTCTCGCAAGCCTACGAGGAGGCCGAGCGTGCGCTCGAACTCATGCGTCACGAAGGCGAAACCGAAGAACTGGCCGCGGAGTAACGCGAACCACAACGATCCCAGGGGGCGACGAGAGTCGCCCCTTGTTCTTGTGAGAAACAATGTCGTTCGCCGTTAACCCATTGCTCGAGCCCGAGGACCGCAAAGCCAAGCCGGAGCCGTTTCCTGGCCAACTTGTCGTGGCACCCGCTCTGGGACGATTCTGGCGTTTGTTCCGGATCTCCGTTTGGCGAGCCTTCGAGCATGATGCCTTCGCCACCGCCAAAGCCTCCGCCTATTCCTCGATTCTCACATTTTTCCCCGCGCTTCTCGTGCTCGGCTCCGTGCTGGCGACGGTGCGCCGCGGCGAAGTGTATCTCCGGGAGGTTTCCTACGCGCTGGGCCGCATTCTGCCTGCTGGGGCCACCACCGCCCTCGCTTACTTAAAGGGAGCGGCCCATCGTCCCGTAGGTCTGCTGTTCTTCACTTCGTTACTGACGATCTGGACCGCCTCGGGAGTGATCATCTCCTGGATGGAAGGCTTCCGCCGCGCCTACCAGCTTCCCAAGACCTGGGGACTGCTCAAAGAGCGGCTGATCGCGATCTCGCTTGTTCTTATGGCAGGGTTGCCGCTGACCTTTGCCACGATTCTGGTAGCCTTCGGCAGCCGCATCGAGACCCGTGTCCTGTTTCATATCGACCACGAACTCGGGCCCCTGGTTCTGCTGCTCTGGATAGCCATCCGCTGGATCATCGCCATTCTTACCAGCATCGCCGTAATCGCGCTGATCTACCACAACGCCGTTCCCCGGACTCAGCCCTGGCATAGCGTGATCCCGGGGGCCGCGCTTGCCACCGCGATGTGGCTGGGGGTGACCGCACTCTTCGGATGGTATTTACAGCGTTACGCCGACTACAGCATCATCTACGGATCGCTGGGCGTGAGTATCGCGCTGCTGGTCTGGATGTACCTGATTTCGTTGGTGGTGCTGATTGGCGCCGAATTCAACGCTATGTTGTTCCCGCGCGGGCTCACGAAGTGCGTAACTCCGCCCGCGGACGATGAGGATCAGGATTAGTGATTGTGAGATCATGAGATTCTTGTAGAACAGGTCTGCGTCCCTCCGCGTTGGTCCGCGGAAAAGAAGCCCCTGAAGTTTGCCGCAAAGGAATCTGCCCACTTGGCGCCACGCAAGCCCGATCTCGTCGCCGGCGTTCTGCCCGCCGTCAATTTTCCAGAAAGCGCGTCCGGGCGGGTTCGCCGGGCAAAAATCATCTGCACCATTGGTCCAGCCTCTGATTCCGAAGCCT